>Ga0182024_10000934_pt1 | contig 75579 bp, 70 predicted proteins | sample P32metaG_FD_120480 | JGI IMG/M metagenome (GOLD analysis project Ga0182024, IMG submission 120480) | Permafrost microbial communities from Stordalen Mire, Sweden - P3-2 metaG (Illumina Assembly) | ecosystem: Environmental > Terrestrial > Soil > Wetlands > Permafrost | place: Sweden: Stordalen...
AAGTACCGGGTGACTGGGCTTCGATGTAACCGGCAGCGTTGTCTGCTGAAAGACTTTCTTTGCACTTTGGGCAGCGCGGCGAATTGCCTCTGCTAAATTTGCCGCCGCATTCACACGGCAGCAGGTGCTCCTCCATCTCTGAGGGTATTTCGGCGTATGTCCATTTGACACCCTTCGGCCAGCCCGCGCTGTAGGCGGAAAGGATGGCTGTCATGCCGCAACTATCACAGTAAGCATAGGAGCTATCGCCAAAGCCACTGTGGTAGATCTTGATTTCGAAAGATTCCCCGCAATGTTCGCACAATCCGGTCACAGTCGCTAATTGTAGCTCGGCATTTTTCTATGCGGTCGCGATCCTGCGAATCAAATCTTCCTGCTCCTGTTTGCTCTCCGCGCCGATCGTGAACGCGTCGAGCACCCCGAGCGACAACGCATATTTGATCGCTTCATCCTGACGATTGCGCAGCGTGCCCTGTCCTAGAATCTTCATGCCCACCACCGCTTTTCCCGCACTCTTCATCTCTTTCAAGACGCTGAGTACGGTCGCGGGATCGGCATCCATGTAGGCGCCCACAGGATTCATGCGTGCCAGATCAACTTCCACCCACGGAGATTTTGCCGCGGCGCGCAGAGCTTCGATGCTGTGGCAGGAACAACCGTGAGCACGAATGATTCCCTTCTGTTTGGCCTCGGAGAGCACATCCATCGCGCCTCTGTAACGGTCCGTCCAATCGACCTCAGTCACGCAGTGCATCAGGCAAACATCCAGGTAGTCCGTTCCGAGTTCGCGGCGGAAGCGGTCGAGATCGGCGCGCATAGTGGCCGCATCGCGTGCCCAGCTTTTCGTGAGCACTGTAACTTTATCTCGCGGAACGTGCTTCAGCGCCTCGGCGACGTGAGGATGGCTGCCATAGGAGTCGGCGGAATCGAAAAAGCGAAGTCCGTGATCGTATCCATTGAGCAGCAGATCGGACAGCCCTTGAATGCCCAGCGCCGTTTGATGCGAATGATGTCCCGACCCGACTGTGCCCGTTCCCATGGCGAGGCGACTGGTTCTAATGCCGGTGGTGCCCAAAGTGACGGTGTCGGAGGCGGAGAATTTCGCGCTGAGCTGCTGCTCTGCAATGGCATTCAGAATTGATTTGGAACTGAGCCAGGCCGCTCCCAGGCCTGACGCGGAGCGAACAAGAAATTCGCGGCGACGCATGGGTCCTCCTAACAACGTTAGCGCTTCTGTAAGGCTACACCAGCCAGACGTGGGATGAAAAGACGCGAAGCGATGAGGATGAAGTCAGTTTAATTTCCACGAACCGGCAAAAATGCCACGATCGTTCCGGGGACTGTACAGGACGGCATTACTTCGGCTAGATACGAAACGGAGCAGCCAATAGCCGGAATGGCAAAGTAATCGCCAGGAAGATAATCTCCAGCACCCCGTGAACCGCGACTCCAACGATGCGGAACGGTAGCAGCAACACCCAGATGAAAGGATAGGCAACAAGAGCCAGCAAAGCCAGGGGCCAGCAGAGTACGAAAAGGATGCACCATAGTAAGAACGCGAACACGGCTGAGACCTCCCGATCGATATCGATCTCCGAAATCGATGTCTAGATAATTGTACGTTCCAATCGAGGAAAAAGTTCCATGCGCGACCCAGCCCGATTATTCGAATTGCTTTCGGAAGGCAGCCAGTTGTTGTTGAACTTCCGAAAGTTCCTGCCGCAATCGAGCAACCTCTTTCTCTAACGATTCCAGACGGTTGCCGACGGGGCCGCTGGTCTGTGAGGGCGAATGTGCCTGCGCCATATCTGCCAATTCCGGCGCAGCTGGCTCACCAGAGAAGAGATGCATGTAACGCGATTCCTTTGTGCCGGGCTGGCGCGGAAGAACTCGCGCCAGTGGCGGTTCTCGCTGGACGAGGCGATCTAGTGTGGAAACGACGTCTTCCAGAGCTTCGAAATGATACATTCTGTCGGCGCGGCCGCGCAGTTCGCCGGGAGTCTGCGCTCCGCGCAGGAGAAGTACACAGACGATTGCCATCTCGCGACGATCAAAATTAAAGACTTCCTGCAGACGGTGTTCGAACTTCGTGACCCTGCTGTCGGCTCCGCTCGCAGGGCCAGCCACACGTTTTTCCTGCAGCGTGCTTAGAGCTTGGCGCACCGTTTCTTCGTCCAATGTCATCACTGGATCGCGATTTTGTTTTTGATTGCAAGCGTTGACCAGCGCGTTCAATGAAAGCGGATAGTAATCAGGCGTAGTGATGTCTTTTTCGATCAGCGAGCCAAGAACGCGGGTCTCAATTTCGCTAAGGTTCACGATGCCTTCCAGGAATTTGTGCGTTGTGATTCTAATTCATGGCGAATCGCAATTGGCCGAATCGCGAATTACATCGGAACGAAATCACAATCGGGGGACACCGGTTTCTTCCTTGCCTTGGACTTGTTTTCACGTTGGCCAGCGTTCAATTTCGCCGATCCTGATATAGTCTCTCTCAGCGGACCTTCTGGATCTGCGCTCGGGCAACGAGCAGGCAGCAATGCGCAAGGAGCAACGATGCTGCGACTATTGATTCATTGGGTGTTGAGTGCACTTGCAGTATGGATTATGGCTCAGGTCGTTCCCGGAATTTATGTCAGCGGGCCGCGGAATGCGCTGATCGCGGCACTGGTCATCGGTTTCATCAACGCGACCATCGGGCTGGTACTCAAAATAATTACGTTACCTCTCACCCTGCTGACCCTGGGTTTGTTCTGGTTCGTCATCAACGCGCTGATGTTGGAATTTGCTTCGGCGCTTCTCGCGCCAGGATTTCAGGTGCGCAGTTTTCTTGCGGCATTTATCGGTGCTATCGTGTTGAGCATCGTTAACATGCTGTTAAAAGCCATTGTGATGCCGAGCCGTTCGCGCTAGAAATAGCTCTGGACCGATTCACAGCACGGCAGAAAAACTTCCATGATTTTTCTAATGCTTTGCTGCCGGGCCTGATTTTTTCGGTCGAATCGCCTGCCAATCTTCTTCCCTGAGCACACGCCCTAAATTGCTGAACTCTCCGGCACCTTGCAGGAATTCTCCTCCATCCATGCGTATGACTTCGCCATTAATGTAGCCCGATTCATCGCTCACCAAAAAGGCCGCGAGGTTGGCGAGTTCTTCCACCGTGCCGAAGCGGTGCAAGGGATTGCGATCCAGAGCGACTGCTTCCAGGTCTGCACGCGGCAACACGCGCGAAAATGCCCCCTGCGTGGGAATTGGCCCGGGAGCAATGGCGTTCATGCGAATTCCGCGATTCCCCCACTCAACCGCAAGGCTGCGCATTAGAGCTTCCACGCCGGCCTTGGAAACAGCCGAAGGAACAACATACGCCGAACCCACCGGGGCGTAGGTCGCCGAGATACTGAGGACAGTACCGGCATGGGCGGCCTTGAGCCAGCGGCGTCCACAGGCCATGGTCGCATGGAGCGTGCCCATGAGCACAATGCCGATCACCGATTCGAATGCGCGCGCGGAAAGCTCTTCGGTGCGGGCGATAAAATTTCCCGCAGCGTTGTTCACGAGTATGTCCAACGCACCGGCGCTCCAGATGGAATCGATCATTGCTTCAACAGCTTCGAGATTGCGAACGTCGCACGCTAGCGGATGGATTGCGCTCTTCGTTGCCTCTGAGAGCTCGGCGGCCGTCTGCTTCAGAACTTCTTCACGCCGCCCGCAGATGTAAACCGTAGCGCCGAGCTCAAGAAAGCGCTGTGCCATGCCTTTGCCCAGCCCGGTGCCGCCCCCGGTGATCAAAATGCGCTTGTGACGTAAAAGGTCAGCACGAAACATAAAGGCCTCCAACAAGAGGGAAAAAAAATGGATGAATAAATGAACGAGAGATTATAAGGGTTGGATCCGCGTGCTGCCGTGATGTGATTCGCTCGCTTCGCGCCAATGATTCGCGCAGGCGTGGTTCGCCGCCCACACCGTGTCCCGCGCCCCACAAGGGATTTGGAGCATTCTTCGTTAACTCGCCCCGAATCAACGGTCATTCCCGTGGCGCCGGGCGTGCAATCACCATGTTGCCGCTCGCCGGCAGGAGGCAACCCATGACCCGCATCAACGCACTTCGAACCATCGCAGAATCTCGCAGTTCCGTAGCCTGGGGCAAGCAAACCAGCGCGCTAATCTTCGCTGCGCTGCTGATCGTTTGCTCCGTAACCGTCGGCTGCTTCAAAGACCAGCCGAAACCCGTAAGCTCCAATAACCAGATTCCCATCCCGCAGCCCACAAGCCAAATCGCGCCGCAGCCTGCCCCTATGGTGCAAGCGGAGAACAAGCCCGCGGCAAAGAAAGTGGTTCACAAGAAGCCGGCAATCGCGAATTACAGCGACAAAATGTCTGGCGTAACTTTCGAGTATCCGCGCCGCTATGCGATTGAAACCGGCAACGCGGCCACCGAACTTCTCGCGTCGAATCCGATCGCGATGAATTTTGTGCAGCCGGGCGGAGTCGCCCTCGCCGCTGTTGAGTTGCCCGAAACCAGCTTTGCGAATACCGATTTTTCCTCGGCTTTTTTGAACGTGAGTATCCACAAAACTCTCACCGCCGATCAATGCTCCGAATTCGCCGTGCCGCAGCCGAAGGTGAGCCCACCCCCGCCATCAGCTGAGTCGACCGTCGCCCCAGCGACAGCCGAGGCCGCAACACCAACGGCGACACAACCAGCAGCTCAGCCGACCGCTGCTTCGGAGGTTGTATCTGCGTCCAGTTCGAAGCTCATGCTCGGAGACCTCGAGCTTCGCGGCACCGAAGCCGTGGCGGGGGAAGGCACTCGTCAGAGTGACTCCAAGTACTTCCATGTTTTTCAAAATGGAGCCTGCTACGAGTTCGCACTCAACGTTACGACCGTGGCCTCCGAAGACGGCGTCATGAAGCACGTCGATCGCGATAAAGTCTTCGACCGCCTGGAGAAAATCCTGGCCACGGTTAAGATCAATCCGATCGTCACCGCTCCCGAAGCAACCGCCGAAGCACCGGCAAAAACGCCCGCTCCAACTCCGGCGCAGTAAGCAACTAAACCGAGTGCCCCATCCTAGCCGCCTTCTTTGCGGCCAGGATGGGGGTATTTGATTTTGAGATGGATAGTCAGACGGATGGTCAGTGCGATTGAAAAGCGCAACGAACGACGGATTCTCCAGCTCAGTCAGTGCTCAGTTTTTCCACTCAGTAATTCAATCGCATGCGGGATCAACTCAACCACGGCTGCCAGCGAATCCGCCGCTCCCGCCGGACTGCCAGGTAGATTCAGAATCAGAGCGCTTCCCCGTGCACCGCAGACGCCCCGGCTCAGCGCGGCGAACGGAGTCTTCTTGCTTCCTTCACTTCGCATTCGTTCTGCCACGCCGTCCAAAAGGCGGTCGCAAACTGCCACAGTTGCTTCGGGAGTGACATCGCGCGCGGCAATTCCAGTTCCGCCCGTCGTAACTACCAAGCGTACATCGCGCGCCAGCCGAATTAGCAGATCTTGAATTTTGCTTGAATCGTCAGGAACAACTTCGCGCGCGGTTACCGAGAAGTGAAGCTGTTGCAGAAGTTGCGCCACCGCAGGCCCAGAAACATCCTCGCGTTCGCCGCAAGCGCAAGAATCGCTGACCGTCACCACCGCGGCCGTCACTCCCTCCAGCCTACCCATCGAGGAGGACATCTTCCTCTTCTTCCTTGTCGCGCCGCGCGTTGCTCGGAGGCATCGCTGATGTGCTCGCAGCCGAAGGCGCAGATGCGGCGACTGCCGCAGGCTCCGCCTCCGCGCCGCCTTCGCGAGCCGACTCATCCAGCAACCGCAAGCCCTCCATCAGCAGTCCCTGGGTGTTGAGTTGCGTAGTCTCCTTGTCCGTCTTGCCTTCAAAATCGAGCTGGAAATTTCCTCCGGTCCAGCGCAGCACTTTAAAGACCGCCTCGTCGCCCACCAGCGCGCCATAGGTTGCGTGCTTGACCTGCCCTTCCACAAAAAACACTTCGCACTTGTCGCCTTCATTGCTCAAAGACAGCTGGCAGCTCTTGCGTCCCATTTCCAGCGACTGCATCAGGTCGATCACATTCATCTGCGAAAGACTGCCGCGCACCACTCCATCCTTGGGCGCGGTCTTCGCCAATTTCTCCAGCGAAATCCGGTCAATCGTCCGCTTGATGCGGCGCGTGGCGTCTTTCAGAAAAAACGGCTTCTCCAAATAATCATCGGCCGCATCCTGCGGCGAAAGCCGCTCCGCAATATCCACCTTGCTTGCCATCAACACAGTCGAAAAATTTGCCGTCGCTGGCCGGCTCCTCAGCTTCTCTACCAGTTGACGTCCATCCATGCCTGGCATTCGGTAGTCGCACACCAGCAAATCCGGAACGTCGTCCACCGCCTTCAACAGCGCGTCCGCCGCATCCGTCGCAGTCGTCACCAGCGCCAGCGGCGTCAATGCCTGTTGCAGCATCGCCAGCACCATCGGATTGTCGTCCACCACCAACAGCTTGACGTTATTCGCCATGTTTGAAGTTGTTATGAAGTGCGAGATTGTTACTTTGCCCTTCGATACTCTCCACTCTTCCCGCCACTCTTTCGCTCCAGCACAATTTCTCGAATCTCAATGCTCTTGTCCGCGGCCTTGCACATGTCGTAAACCGTCAGCGCGGCTATGCTGGCGGCAACCAACGCCTCCATTTCTACTCCGGTCTCCGCAGTGGTTGCGGCTTTGGAGGTGATTGCGACGCCATTTTCGCACAGGCGCAACTCCACATCAACGACGGCTAGCGGCAAGGGATGACACAGGGGAATCAGTTCCGCGGTGCGCTTCGCGGCCATGATACCGGCGATACGAGCGGTTTCCAGCGGATCGCCTTTCGGATTCTTCGGGAAGGCTGCGAGCACTTCTGGTTTGATCGCTACGAAGGCGCTGGCTTCAGCCTCACGCCGGGTTGCGGCTTTGCCGGAGACGTCGACCATCCGCGCCCGTCCCGCGCGGTCGTAGTGGGAGAGTTTCGTCGGCATGAATGCCTCTATCTTACATGCACCGGCAGCCGTCCAGACGCGACTGGCCAGAGCCGGGGTCATGGGAAGATTTCTGATTGTCGATTTCTGATTGTTGATTGAAGTGCCAAATGCGACCGGCCATTTTTTTACAATCAACCATCATCAATCAGAAATCACCAGTCGCTTCTCATTACCGCTACCCACTCTCCCGCCGCAATGCGCTCTCGATCTTCGGGAATCACGATGTAGCAATTCGCACGCGCCGTCGCCGCGATGTCGCCGGAACCCTGCCAGGCAACCAACTCGACCTGCGAATCCTCGAATTCGCCGGAAAGAATGGCCGGCAGAAAACGTTTGAGTCCAGTCTTGACGCTGATCTCTCGTTTCAGCCGTGCATGAAGGAATTGAAGCTTGCGCGCCGACTGGCCGGTCAATGCCTCCAGCACGGGTCGCGCGAAAATTTCGAACGTCACCATGGTCGATACCGGATTTCCCGGTAAGCCGAAGAAATAAGTGGCTCGTCCGGCGCGGCTCTGGGAACCCGCGCCACACTTGCCAAATACGATTGGTCGTCCTGGCTGAATTTTCGCCCCGGTAAAAAAGAATTCGGCGCTCATTTCCGTCAGCACTTGCTCCACAAGATCATAACGGCCCATGGAGACTCCACCGGTCATCAGCAACAAGTCGGCCTTCAGGCCGTCGTCGATCAGCCGGCGCAGTCCTTGCGACTCGTCCGGCGCCACACCTAACAGCACTGGTTCACCGCCCGCCGAAAGAATCTGCGCAGCCAGAGAATAACTGTTGGAGTTACGGATCTGAGTTGGACCCGGAGTGGTCTCGACGTCGACGAGCTCGTCGCCGGTGCTCAACACGGCGACTCGCGGCCTCTTGTATACCTGCAACTGTGCTTTGCCCGCAGACGCGGCCAGCGCCACGGCTGCTGCATTCATACGAGCGCGGCGTTCAATCAAGCACGCCCCGGCGCGGGCCTCGGCGCCGCGAGGAACAATATTCTCGCCGGCATCCACGCCCCGCCTGATCTCGACCCGCGCCCCACTTTTCGCATCAAGCTGTGAACTGTATTCCACCATCACCACCGCGTCGGCGCCGGTGGGAACCGGCGCTCCGGTCATGATCGATGCGGCTTGGCCGCTGCCAAGATTGTTCGGGATTTTGTCGAACTGCTCCCCCGCTCTGATTTCGCCGATTACTGCGAGCGTCGCGGGAAGTCGCGACAAGTCCGCAGAGCGCACGGCATATCCGTCGCGAGTGGAGCGAGCAAATGGAGGAATATCCCGGTCCGCCAGCACCGGCTCAAACAAAATCCGCCCTGCAGCGGCTAGCAATTCTACGGATTCGGTTCGGCCCTCCCCAACTTGGCTGGCCCGAATCAGTTCAGCCTGGCCCTCCACCACTCGGCGGGCGTCTTCAAAACTCAACACAACATTCACGGCTGCGACCGACATGAATGCAATGATACGACACAGCATGTACTGAGATTGAGAGCGGAATCCGCGGCGAGGAATTGTAGAGTTTTTCTATCGCGCCAATTCCTGTCCAAGGGTGGCAGGATTGCTGGCATAGGACAGTCCGATTTCAAGATCGATCAGACGATCCTGAACCAGTTGCGCGATTTCACCGTCGAAGTGCTGCATTCCTTCGGATGCGCTCGCCTTCATGGCGTCGAGCAGGCTGTTATTTTCGCGCTCGCCTTTTTCGATGCACTCGCGAGTGCGGGCATTCGCTTTGAGAATTTCGAAAGCCGCAATTCGGCCAGTGCGATCTGACTTTGCCATAAGCCGCTGGCAGATGATGTAACGAAAGGATTTCGCAAAACGCTCGCGCACCGATTGCTGGTCCGCCGGCAAGAACGAACTGACTACGCGTTCCACCGTCTTGGCAGCGTCCATCGTATTCAAGCTCGACAGCACCAAGTGGCCGGTTTCGGCCGCCTCCAGCACGATCTCAATGGTCTCGCGGTCGCGCATCTCGCCCACCAAAATTACTTTTGGAGCTTGCCGCATGGCCGAACGCAGCGCATGCGCAAAATTCGGCGTGTCGCTGTGCAACTCCCGCTGATGAATGGTGGAGCATTTGTGGTTATGCAGAAATTCAATAGGATCTTCAATGGTGATGATGTGGTAATACTTTTCACGGTTAATCGCGTCCAGCAGCGCGGCCAGTGTCGACGACTTGCCCGACCCAGCCGGCCCCGTCACCAGCACAATGCCATCTCTCAGGTTGGTCACATCCGAAAGATGTTGCGGCATGCGCAGCGCGGCAAACTCCGGAATGGACGTGGGAATGACCCGCATCACCACCGCGCAACTGCCGCGCTGAATAAAGATGTTGACGCGAAAACGCGCCAGGCCAGCCAGTCCGAAAGAAATGTCGCAAGCCCCATGCTCGCGCAACGTGGTGATCGCCTGCTTGTTATCGCCAATGAGGTCGGCGGCAATGCGGCGCGTGTCGTCAGCAGTCAGAAATGTGAGTCCGGGCACCTGAACTGGGATCATCTGGCCATAGACCTGCACTTGCGGCGGACGTCCTGGCGAAAAAATCAGGTCGCTGATTTTTTCTGACGCGCGGAGCATGGCCCCAAGCAACGCGGGCGTCGCTACTCTGCCGCTTCCAGTGAAGCCTTCCAGGACAACGGAAATCGGAGCAATCGTAGGTGCTGCCATTCATCTCACACTAGGGAATCGCACGCACCACAGAATTGGAAGAAACTCAGGTACTTCACTGTATCGCGCTTCCGGCCCTCTGCGAAATGCAGCAAGTACATAGTCCTTCGTAACCACGCACGCTCTAAACGCAACAAGGGCGGCTCGTCGGAGCCGCCCTTCCTTCAACTACGTATATCGAAAGCTAATCTACTTTGACTTCTTCTTTCCGTAGGTCGTCTCTACCGAAGCGCCGATGCTGGTGAGCATCTGCTTTGCCGGATCCGCATAAGTGCCTGTGGGCTGCAGTTCCAAATACTTCTGGAACGCTTCGGCGGTTCCCTGCGGCGCCACCATCTTGCTTCCCTGCAGCGTAGCCTTGCCGATCATATTTACACCCTTCCAATAATAGGCGTCTGCGCGGTTGGGATCGGCGGCGATCACCTTATCGAACGCTGCCAGCGCTTCATCCACCTTGCCCGCATTGGTGAGCACGGCGCCAGTATTGAAGTAGTACTGTGCCGCATTCGTCGGGTCGGCCTGAGCAGCCAGATCGTAGGTTTTTACCGCGTCATCCACCTTGTTCGACTTGGCATAGGCCTCGGCCAGGTTGTTGTAGTAAGCGGCCAGATTCTTGGCCGCGTTCGGATCTTTATCGTTGGTCACGGACTTCTTGATGTCGATGGCTTTTTGATAATCGTCGATCGCCGAAGCCAGACGTTTCTGTTTTTCCGCCGGATCCGTCTGTTTGGTCGCCGACAGCCGGTAATAATCTCCCAGCTTGAACCAGAGCAGATCGCGCGTCGCATCCACCTGCGTGGCTTGCGTCAGGTCCGCGATGGCCGTATCAAAGTCGCCACTGTCGGCGGCAGCCTTGGCCTGATTCAGCTTCTCGTTGAGAGTCTTGACGGTCATGGTTTCTTTGGCCTGCTTGGCTTGCTGCTCCTGCATCTGCTTCATCTGCTCGGGAGAAAGCCCTACACCCTTGGCCGCTGCTTCCTGGTCTTTCTTCAAATCAAAATTCACAGGAGTGTTATCGCCCATTCCAACCGGAACACCCTTGAGGTGATCCAATTCTTTGTTCGCCTTCATATCGTCGGCGTTCTTGTAAACCGTCACCAGGTATTTCCCAGGCGATAGCCCCAGCGAAAAGTATTCGCCTTTCTTGTTGGTCTTAAGCGCGTACTTTTGCCCGTTGTCCATGTTGGTCCATACCACTTGAGCATCGGCAATCACATTTCCCTGGGCGTCTTTGCACACTCCTGAAACTGTTCCCGAAGCCTGGGCGAAGACTGGAGGCACGCACAGTCCCAGCGCCAAAATTGCGAATAAAAAAATTGCGAAATGCTTTTTCATGTTTGCCTCCCGGCAAATTCGAGTTTTGCTCCCCGACCCTAAATAGCCGACTAACCAACACTGACACCGAAACTTCCAAAAAACCATCTCTATCGAGCCACGTAGGGAATCGGATCCTGCACTCCTACTGCCGCGAATGCGCGCAACCGCAACGCGCAACTATCACAAATTCCGCAGGCCTGATCCTGGCGGCTGTAACATGACCAAGTTAAATCGAAGGGCGCACCCAGTTCAAGGCCAAGGCGCACAATCTCATTTTTTCTCATGGCTATGAGAGGGGTTACGATTTCAATGTCGCCTTCTTTCGTGCCCGCCTTGACCACTTCATTGAACGCCTTGTAATAGGCGGGCCGACAATCGGGGTAGCCCGAGCTGTCGGGCTCCACAGCCCCGATGAATACCTTTTTCGCCCCCAAAACTTCGGCCCAACTCACGGCCACCGCTAGGAAATGCGCGTTGCGGAAGGGTACATACGTGACGGGAACATCGTGCCCTATTTCCTGAGCTTCGGGAACCGCGATGGCATCGTCGGTGAGCGCCGATCCTCCAATAGCGCGAAGGGCCTCGTTTCGGACCATCAGCTTGTCGAGGATACCTAAGCGCTGAGAAATCGCAAGAAATGATTGCCGTTCGCGTTCCTCCGTGCGCTGGCCATAACTCACGTGAACGGCTGCCGCTTCATAGTCGCGCACCGCCAGCGCCGCGCAAACGCACGAATCCATGCCGCCACTCAACAGCACAACCGCACGCGATGGCTTCGAGCCTGGCATAGATAAAGATGGTTGATTGCTGATTTATGATTGCCGGTTGAACCCCAAACCCAAAACGTTCTTAGGGTTTTCAATCAAAAATCAGGAATCAAAAATCAGCAATTTCTTTAAACTCCCTTCAGCGCCGGGTCCCAAATGAACTTATGCAGTTGCAGTCCCAGACGGGCAGGAACGTTGTCGGCAATCATCCACTCCGCCAGTTCCTGCGGATCGAGTAAACAGTGCGAACTGTCGCGAGCGCCAGTTGCATCCTTGCGAAACGCTGGAGAAAAGAGAACTGCGTTCACCCGGCCTGCCAGATTGTGCCGCTTAGTGAACTCCCGCGCAAATTCGTAGTCCGATCGGCTGCTCAGTACAAACTTAATTTCGTCGTGCGCCACCAGCGCTTCCAGGTTCTCCATGCAAAATGTATCGTCTTCCCCGGAGTCCGGACACTTCACGTCGACGATCTTGACTACTCTGGCCGGAACGCGCTCCAGTCGACGTTCTCCACTGGTCTCGAGCAGGACGGTGAAATTCGCATCCACGAGTTGCTGCATCAGCGGCACCACCTCGCGTTCTTGCAGCATGGGCTCACCGCCTGTGATTTCCACCAGTCCCCCCTCGGGACTCAGGCGCAAGATTTTGTCCAAAACTTGTTCCAGAGCCATTTTGCGGCCGCCCTGAAACGTGTATTCGCTGTCGCACCACGAACAGCGCAGATTGCATCCCGTCAGACGGACGAACACACAAGGCAAACCCGCATAGGTCGATTCGCCCTGCAACGATTTGTATATTTCCGTTATTTGCATCGTACCGGCGCTTGGGCGGCGGCTGGTGGTCAGGGTATTCGTCCGCACTCGGGCTGAAAGAGTCACTCCGAGTATTTCGCAGTTGTGGTGTCCGTCTCGAAAATCGTTACATCCTTCACGCGCACCCGGCCATTGCTCACGCTCTTCAGCTTTGTATTCGATTGCTCGTAAAAATACTTCGCTAGATTTTCCGCCGAGGGATTAATTACGGTAAAAGGCTCGATTTCGTTGATCATCTGATGATCCAGACGCTCGATGACGTGCCTCATCACTTCCCGCAAGTCTTTGAAATCGAGCAGTAAACCGGCCTTGTCCAACTCCGTACCGGCCAGGGTCACGCGGATTTTGTAATTGTGCCCGTGCGGATTCTCGCACTTGCCCTTGTAATTGCGCAGGTAGTGACCTGCGGCAAACGTGTCTTCAACTGTAACTTCGAACATGTCCCTCCCAGCTCCCGTGGCGCCAAATACAGAATCCGCTGCGCGATGACCAAACATTTATTGTACCGCCGGAGAGGTGACTTCGGAGCGGGGCGCTTGACGCGGTTCGCCTGCGGAATGTAGCTTGCCTATTCACTATTAGATCCAAAGGAGCACGCATGCTGCCCCGGAAACCTTCGATTCTATTGTTCTTTGCCCTTACCGTGGCCGCGGGTCTTTTTGCCCAGACCCGCCCCGATCCACCGGACTTCGATGTGAGAGAGCATTACACGAAGTACGAGTACAGGATCCCGATGCGCGACGGCGTTCACCTGTTCACCGCCGTCTACGTACCCAAAGACAGCTCGCACTCTTACCCATTCCTGATCGACCGCACGCCCTATAGCGTCGGCCCTTATGGCGTCGACCTTTACCGCACCCAGCTCGGTCCTTCGCCGGAGTTCGACAAGTCTGGATACATCTTCGTATTTCAGGACGTGCGCGGGCGCTACATGTCCGAGGGGCAGTTCGTCGAGATGCGTCCCCACATCGACAACAAGAAGTCGAAGCAGGACGTGGACGACAGCAGCGATCTTTACGACACCATCGACTGGCTGCTCAAGAACGTTCCCAACAACAATGGAAACGCCGGAATCTGGGGAATTTCATACCCGGGATTTTTTACTTCGGCGAGCATCATCGACTCGCATCCCGCTCTGAAGGCCGCGTCGCCGCAGGCTCCGATGACCGATCTTTTCATGGGCGACGACGCCTACCACGGCGGCGCCTTCATGCTGGCCGCGAACTTCGGTTTTTACAGCTCATTCAAGCCGCAGGACAATCCGCAGCTTCCGCCGAGGAATTCCGTGCCATTCGACTGGGGAACCAAAGACGCTTACGATTTTTATCTTCAAGTCGGTCCGCTCTCGAACTTGAAGAAATATCTGGAAGGCAAGAGCGCCCTATGGGATGACCAGGTCAATCATGACACATATGACGATTACTGGAAGTTGCGTAATCTCGCGCCGCACATGAAGAACATCCATTGCGCCGTGCTGACCGTCGGCGGATGGTTTGACGCCGAAGACCTGCAAGGCCCTTTCACCACATTTCACTCGATCGATAAAAATAATTCCGGGATTTTCAACGCCCTCGTGGTTGGACCGTGGGTGCATGGCGGTTGGTCCCGTTATGACGGCGAACATTTGGGACGCGTGGACTTTGCTTCGAACACCGGCGAGTATTATCGCAAGAATATCCTCTTCCCTTTCTTCGAGCAATATCTCAAAGGCAGCGGTGACGCCAAGCTTCCGAAAGCCTATGTTTTCGAGACGGGGACTAATGTGTGGCGGCAATATTCCGCTTGGCCACCGAAAAACGTCGAAGCGAAGACTCTCTACTTCCATGCCAACGGCAGCCTCTCATTCGATGCGCCGGGCGCGGAATCTCCGTCCTTCGACGAATATGTCAGCGACCCGGCCAAGCCTGTTCCCTTCGTCAATTACGCTGCGCTGAACGTTCCCCAGGAATATATGCTCTCAGACCAGCGCTTCGCCGACAGCCGTACCGACGTGGTGGTCTATGAGACGCCAGTTCTCCAAGAGGACGTGACTATCGCCGGACCCATCTCGCCTCGCCTTTTCGTCTCAACCAGTGGGACCGATTCCGATTGGGACGTGAAGTTAATCGACATGTATCCGACCGATTATCCCGACAGCAAGCAGGACGCGCCTAAATCAGAAGACCGCGAGCGGCCCAGAAAAGACGTGCCCGCGCCCGCGTTCGTCATGGGGGGATATCAACAACTCGTGCGCGGCGAACCCTTCCGCGGAAAATTCCGTCACAGCTTCGAAAAGCCGGAGCCGTTCTCTCCTGGTAAGGTGGAGGAGATCAACTTCACCATGCAGGACATCAACCACACTTTCCGCCGCGGACACCGCATCATGGTCCAAATCCAGAGTTCCTGGTTCCCGCTCACCGATCGCAATCCGCAAACTTTCGTCAACATTCCGAACGCCAAGCCCACCGACTTCGTCAAAGCCAGCGAACGGGTCTATCACACGACAGGGGGGCCATCGGGAATTGTGGTGCAGGTAGTGCCAAGAGCGGGAGGCGAAGAAGAACAGAATTGACAGGAGATCGTCAGGAGCCGAGTCCGAAGAATTCCTCCACTACCCGCATCTCAGTCGTCTTCTTGTAATTCGGCAGGCTCTCAATAAACACCCGGCCATACTGCTTCTTCAGAATCCGATTATCGAGCAGCACCAGCAGTCCGCGATCGTGCAGCGACCGGATTAATCGCCCGAAGCCTTGTTTCAGCGTGATCACTGCAGCCGGCACCTGATATTGAAAGAATGCATTCCCGCCGTCGGCGTCAATCGCCTTCACCCGCGCCGCCACTACCGGATCGCTCGGCACCGCAAACGGCAAGCGGTCAATGATTACGCAACTTAACTGCTCGCCCTGTACGTCCACGCCCTGCCAGAAGGATGATGTCGCGAACAGCACTGCGTTTGGCGTCAATCGAAACTCCTCCAGCAGTGCGCTCTTCGGCGCGTCTCCCTGCCGCAAGATCGGAAACTCCACTTCTCCCAGCAGCCGCTGATAAATGTCGTTCATCTGCGCGTAGCTGGTAAAGAGCACAAACGCCCGCCCTCGCGTAATTTCGAGCAGCCTGCGAATGCGATCAGCCGCCTTGACCGTAAACTGCTGCGTGCGCGCATCCGGTAAGTCCGGCGGCACATACAGCAGCGCCTGGCTTTGATAATCGAAGTGTGAAGGCAGTACCGATTCGCGTGCATGCTCCAGCCCCAGGCGCTGCCGGATGTATTCGAACCCGCCGCCTACCGCGAGCGTAGCGGAGGTTAGCACCGCGCTCTCCAGCTTCGACCACAAGCATTCCCGCAAGATCGGACCGACATCGATCGGCGTCGCCTGCAGAAAGACATTTTGTCGTCCATGCCCGAAACTCTCGCCAGCTTTGTTTGCGCCGCGCGAACTGAATCGCCCGCCGCGCCGCTCAATCCAAAAAACCGTGTTGCGATCTTCCGACTCCATCGCAAATTGCAGCTGCACTTGAATTTCCTGTGCTCGCCGCACAAAATTAAACATTTCCTCCGGCTTCTGCGCCAAGCCCTCCAGCTCGCCTGCCAACCGAGTCAATGCCTGGTTCAGTGCTCCAAACTCGTCGCCATTTTCTTCCAGAAATTCCCGCCGCGTCTCGAAAGCAAACCGCCCATCCCCCGGCGGCAGCAGCGAAAAAAAGAATTGAGAGCGCTCCCGCAAACTTCCAATCGCTCCGGAAAGTGATGCTGACATCATCTTGTTATGCTGTAGCGAACTCTCTACATCCCGCGCCAGTTCTTCCATGCGCAGATTGCTCACGGAGATCCCAAAATAATTCCCCGCCACATCTTCCAATTCATGCCCCTCGTCGAAAATCACAGCTCCGACGTCCGGCAGAATTCCCGCATCCGGCGCCCCATCCGCCTGCAACTTAATCGCAAGATCGGCAAAAAATAAATGATGGTTGACGATAACAATGTCGCTCTCCATCGCCTTGCGCCTCATCTCGGTGATGAAGCACCGTTCCCACTCGCTGCACTTCTGCCCGATACACGCATCCGCTCGCGCATCCAGCTTGTGCCACAGCACGCTCGCCTCGGGCAGTTCCGCCAACTCAGCGCGGTCGCCTGTTCCCGTCGTCTTTTCCCATGCCGCAATAGCGCCATATTGCTCGATCTCTTGCAAACCATTCAGTACCGGCTGATCCGTCAACTCATACAATTTCTTGCGGCACAAATAATTGTTGCGCCCCTTCATGTAACAAACCGAAAGCCGCGACCCGGAAGCCGGAAGCCCATATAGCGCCTTCTCCAGAAAAGGCACATCCTTATAAAAAAGCTGCTCCTGCAAATTTTTCGTGCCGGTCGAAATAATCACGCGCTTCCCTGACCGAATCACGGGCATCAGATATGCGAGCGTTTTGCCCGTGCCCGTGCCGGCTTCCACAATCAAATGCCGCTTTTCTTGCAGCGCCTGCTCTACCGCCTCCGCCATCTGCAATTGTCCTCGGCGGAATTCATACGCCGGATGCGTCCGCGACAATACTCCCCCGGGCGCGAAAAATTGGTAAAGCGAAGCGTCCCCTCCACTGGGCGCGGAGCGGTTCGGCGAGGTCGACGGCACGGGCTGAGAACTTAAAGTCACAGGAGTCTCTATAATAGCTATTCGCGGCCGCCTGCATTTGCACAACTGATTATTGGAAGGTTCATGTAGGACCGGTTCCCGGGAAAGTTCATGTGGGGACAGCGGCGCTCGGCTGTCCAGCCGACTCGAAGAGTCGGTAGCACCACTACAAATGCAGGACTCTTGGGCCTTGTGGCCCGGGGACAGCCGCGCGGCTGTCCCTACACAAAGCCTCGTTAAGATCCGACTTTGACCCAGCCCACCTACAATTCGACCAGCACTCTCTCTACAGGCGCCGTCATCCCGACGATCGCCATTGTCGGACGCCCCAACGTGGGCAAGTCCACGCTCTTCAACCGCATCGTGGGCTCGCGCCGCGCCATCGTCGGCGACGAACCCGGCATCACCCGCGACCGCCTCTACGGCGACGCCGAATGGGAAGGCCGCCGCCTGCGCATCGTCGACACCGGTGGGATCATTGCGGATGACAAAGATTTTATTCCTGCGGAAATCTTCCGGCAGGCGCGCGGTGCCTTCGATGAAGCCGCCGCCATCGTTATGGTTGTGGACGGGCGCACCGAGCTCGCTGCGCCCGACTTTGAGCTTGTGAGCCTGCTGCGCAAAACCGGCCGTCCGCTCTTCCTCGCTGTGAACAAGGTTGACACCGTCAAGCAGCAATCTCTGCCCGACGAATTTCACCGCCTGGGAATTCGAAACATTTTTCCCATCTCCGCTGAGCACGGCCGCGGCGTCGACGACCTGCTCGATGCGATACTGGAAATCCTTCCAGCCGAAAGTTCAACCACAGAGAGTACAGAGAAAACAGAGGAATCTGCAAACCAGGGAACGACTGTAGAAAACGAAGCCCTCCACGAGGTAAAAGTCGCTATCATCGGCCACCCCAACGTGGGCAAATCCACGCTGCTGAACTGCCTGACGTCTTCCGACCGCGCCATCGTCTCGCCCATCCCCGGCACCACGCGTGACGCCGTCGACGAGATCGTCGAGCACAACGGCCGCACTTTTCGTTTCATCGACACCGCCGGCATCCGCCGCAAAGGCAAGACGCACCTGATGGCTGAAAAGCTTTCCGTCGTCATGGCGCGCAAGCACCTCGAGGGCGCCGACATTGCGTTGCTCGTCATCGACGCCACGGAAGGCGTGAGCCAGCTGGACGCCTCTATTGCCGGCTACGCGCACGAAAGCGGACGCTCCATCATTATCGTCGTCAACAAATGGGATCTGGTGATCGGCGGCAAAGACAAAGACACGCGCCCCACAAAAGCCGAGCGCATGCGCGAGAGCAAACGCCCGGGCGACCGCGATGCGTATGAGCAGCGCCTACGCTACGAACTCAAATTTCTGAATTACGCTCCCATCGTTTTCGTTTCGGCGCAAAGCGGCAAAGGCACGGAAAAAATCTTTCCGTTACTCGAAGAAGTCGCCACCGAACGCCGCAAACGCGTCAGCACCTCGCAAATGAATCGCTTCATCGAGCGCGTGGATTTCGAACGCGCCTCCGTCCCCGTGCGCCAGCGCGTGAAGATTCTCTACATGACGCAAGCTTCAGTCGCCCCGCCCACATTCATCCTCTTCACCAACCGCGCTGTAAAGCTCCACTTTTCCTACCAGCGTTTTCTGGAAAATCAAATCCGCGAAGCCTTCGGCTTTCTGGGTACTCCGATCTGGATCAAGAACCGCGCCAGAAATTCCTAGCCAGAAAAGATTTGTGTGGGGACAGCCGCCGTCGGCTGACCAGCCAGGGCGCAGCCGGCGTTAGGAATTAGTTTGTGACGATGGGACTCCGGCCTTGATCCGCCAGAAACGCAACTCTGATAATTCCCGCGGAACGAATGGCATCGAGGACTTGTTTGACGGCGCCCCACCGCGCGCGCATGTCCGCAACGACATAGACTCTCCGCTCCACTTCGCGATCTTTGAGCCGGTCTTGAATCTTCACCGGGAGATTTGTGATGTTGACCTGATCGCTGCCAAAATAGACTTTTCCGTCGCGGGTGATTGTTACCTTCATCGCGTCTTCCCTCAGCGCGCCGGGCATTGAGATTGGATGCGATACCTTGGGTAAGTCAGCACTGACTCCGTAATGGTCCGTGGGTATCGTCATGAACACAAGCAGCATCGCGAACACGACCATCGCCATGACACTTGCGAACTGCAGCGTGTTGAAGTCGCTGAAGAGTTTTGGCGATGTTCGAGATTTCACGAGCATGGCGTACTCGCCTCTCTCTCCATTTCAGCACGCCGTATAGACAACGGAAGGTCACCGCAGTAACTTACGCAAAAGCACTCGGATGGGTCTGGAATTTATTCACCCTCCGCCATCCCATCCTGTGTCAGTAGCCCAATCCGCTGCACGCCCGCCTGATGCGCCAAATCAATCGCCTCGGCGACGTACAGAAAATCCACATCCGCGTCTCCGCGCACAAATGCAACCTTCTCTGCCCGCTTCAAATAGATCTGCGCCAGGCGCAACTCGAGATCCTCCCAGCGAACTTCTTCCTGATTGATCCTCACATTTGGGGCGCATCCTTCGTCGTCCAGATAATCTGGATCACCACCGTGCGCTCAACCGCCGGCTCAGACGCTCGATCCGTTGGAGGCTGAGGAATCTGCACCTTCTCCCCATATTCCGGATCCATCGCCGACCACTAACATGAACATGACAATGAGCGTCAGCAGAACATCAATCAACGGCGTGACATTGATCTGTGGATGAGACGCACCTCCGCCTGACATTGAGAAAGCCATGAAGAATTGCTCCCTCTCGGCACGCGCGTGTCTGGAACATCAGACACCTATCGCCGCCGAGGAGTTCCCTCGTCTTCGCGGGAGAGAACTGCGATCGGGCATGCAGCCCAAATGTGGGGACAACAACTCGAAGAACGATCGCTTCGACAATTACGAATTCGCGTGGCATGCGCGAGCTGAGTAGAATGGAATCGAACAGCCCGGCAAATCGCGGCACAACTGTTAGGAGGACTTCATGAAACTCACGCTCTGTCTATTTCTTCTATTTGCAGTCACCGCAGTTTTCGCCCAGGACAAGAACCCGGTCACATCCGTGGTGAAAGAAATCCTGCCGCGCCAGCAGAAGAATCTGGTGGCCGCAGTCGACGAAATGCCCGCCGACAAGTTCGGTTACAAGCCTACGGAACAGCAGACCACGTTTGGTCACCTTGTTCTGCACATGATCGGCGCAAACAACCACCTCTGTTCGACCATCGGCGATATTCCCGAAGTCAAGCCCGCCGTAGCTCTGACGGAATCCGACAGTAAAGACAAGCTGGTAGCGGCCCTGAATGCGAGCTTCGATTTCTGCAGCACTGCACTTTCGAAAATAGATGATTCGAAACTCGGCGATGAAGTCGACTTATTCGGCGGACGGAAAGGCCCGCGCGCCTTCGCCCTGATCGCCCTAACCAACGACTGGGCGGACCACTACAGCTCTGCCGCAATGTACCTTCGTTTGAACGGCCTGCTGCCCCCAACGGCGCAACCAAAAAAGCAGTGAAAGTCTTAGCTCCGGGCTCTTGCTCTGCCGTTAGCTGTACCTGTGGCTGTCGCTGTGGGTTACGCTTGAAAGGGTGCGTGGCTCCGCTCGTGCATCTGAAGTAGCCGCGAAGCGGCGAAAGAATTCAGCCCACAGCCTGCCCTGAGCCTGTCGAAGGGGCGCAAGCCGTGGCTGGAAAAAGTGTACGCAGAGCAAGCCCCAATGGGGCGAAAGAAAAATACTCGCCTGCGCGAGCGATTTACTTAATCTGCACAAGTTGATCGGGCACAGAAGCCGGACTTTCCGGCGCTGGATGCTGCGGCGCTCGCCACGAATCAAAAATCGAAACCTGATGCACGCACGAGACTGTGCAATGCGGCGCACACGATTTTTCACTCAAATATTCGCGCTGCAAATCATCCCGCGTATAACCCGCTAGAGGCACTCCCGGGTAGCCGCGCTGCTGCGAACAATAATGCACCAGCCCGTTTTCGCAGATATACAAATAGCGCCCGCCTGCCCGGCACCGCCAGTCGTTCGGTTTCCCTTTGGCGATATTGTCCTGAAACGAGTGAATGCGCGTGAAGTTGCTTTTTTCCAGCGCCTGCATGGCATGATAAATCCGTCGCTCTTCTTCATTCAGCGGCTGCAACTGACCGCTGCCATCATGAATAATTCCGATCGTGGACGTGAACCCCAGTTCAATCGCGCGCTTGCCAATTACCAGCGCATCCTCTGGATGATGAATCCCTCCCCCAACCACCGAATTAATATTCACGTGGAAGTCCGCATGCTCGGCCAGCGATTGCAATTTCTTGTCCAGCACCTTCAGACTCTTCTTCGACACTTCGTCCGGATTCACATTGTCGATCGAAATCTGCAGCCACTCGAGACCCGCGCGGTTCAGAAGCCGAATACGATCCGCCACCAGCAAATAACCATTGGTGATCAGTCCCGCGATCATCCCATTGGCCCGAATCCGGCGAATCACGTCGTCAAGTTCCGGATGCATCAACGGCTCGCCCCCAGAAATCGTGACGACCGCCGTTCCCAGCGAACCGAGTTTGTCGATGCGCCGATACATTTCTTCGATCGGCACCGGCTTCGAGAAATCGTCGAACTCGTTGCAATACGTGCACGCCAGATTGCACCGTCGCATGGGAATGATGTGCGCCAGCAGCGGATGATCAGTCGAGACCAGCGCCCGTATCGCCATGTTCGCGCCGCGCAGGTTGCGGTGCAGAGCTTTGGCGCGGCGTCGCAAAGTTGTAATCAAAGAAGGCATGAGAATTCGCTTACTTACTATTACACCACAGCTCTCGGCACCGGGCACGCATCCCAGCACCGTTCGGTAATTTCCACCAACCGAACGGTTCTGTAGTCACACCCACCGAAGGCGAAAGAAGCGAGCTACTTCTCTCCGCTTCGCATTACGCATTCCCCATCGAAACCCATTACACTAGTAAGTTAATCTGCGCGGTGAAATCCGCCTGTGTGCCAACTCATTCCCAGAGAGGCCATTATGTCTGTGAATAGCTTCAACTCCCGCTCCACTCTCAAAGTCGGCAGCAAAGAATACGAAATCTGCCGTCTCGACGCGCTCGATAAACAGGGCATTTCCACCCGCCATCTGCCCTTTTCTCTTCGCATCCTTCTCGAAAATCTGCTGCGCACCGAAGACGGCCGCAACGTGACCAAGGAAGAAATCCGTGCCCTCGCCAATTGGAGCAGTAAATCGAAGCCCGAAAAAGAAATAGCCTTCACCCCAAGCCGTGTGCTTTTGCAGGATTTCACCGGCGTGCCCTGCGTTGTCGATCTCGCTGCCATGCGCGACGCCATGCAGACCCTCGGTGGCGATCCTTCCTTGATCAATCCGCTGCAGCCGGTCGAACTCGTCATCGATCACTCCGTGCAGGTCGACGAGTTCGGCACACCCAACGCTTTCGAAGTCAATGCACTGCTGGAATTTCAGCGCAACAAAGAGCGCTACTCGTTTCTGCGCTGGGGACAAACCGGCTTCCGCAATCTGGCCATCGTTCCGCCCGACACCGGCATTGTCCATCAGGTAAACTTGGAATACCTCGCGCGTGTCGTCTTCGTGCACCAAGCGAACGGCAAACGTACCGCCTATCCCGACACTCTCGTAGGCACCGACAGCCACACGACAATGATTAATGGTTTAGGAGTGTTAGGTTGGGGCGTCGGCGGGATTGAGGCCGAGGCGGCAATGCTGGGACAGCCGGTTTCCATGCTCATTCCGCTGGTGGTTGGTGTGAAGCTTACGGGACGATTGCGCGAAGGCGCGACCGCCACGGATTTTGTGCTTACCGTCACTGAAATGTTGCGCAAGCATGGGGTAGTCGGGAAATTCGTCGAGTACTTTGGCTCGGGACTGCGGGATCTGCCGCTGGCCGATCGTGCGACCATCGCAAATATGTCTCCCGAGTACGGAGCGACCTGTGGAATCTTTCCGATCGACAAAGAAACGCTGAAATATTTGCGGCTCACCGGGCGCAGCGAAGAACAGATTGCTTTGGTCGAGGCTTACAGCCGGGAGCAGGGGCTGTTTCACGACGAGAAAACTCCGGAGGCGGAATACTCGGAACTGCTCACGCTCGATCTCGCTACGGTTGAACCCAGTCTCGCCGGACCCAAGCGGCCGCAGGATCGTGTGGTGTTGTCGCAAGCGGGTGAGTCGTTTCAGAAGGCGCTGCCTTCGCTGATCAAGCCGAGAACCGCAGGAAAAACCGCAGTTCCAGCTGTCACCCCCATCACGAAGGACCGTTGGGAGCAGGAAGGCGGAAGTCCGGCTGCAATTGGCGTCGAAGATCCAAAAGTTGAGGAGCATGTGCCAGCCTCGGTGAAGAATTCGCTCAAGCACGGAAGCGTCGTGATTGCCGCGATTACTTCGTGCACGAACACGTCGAATCCTTCAGTGCTGATTGCAGCCGGACTGCTCGCCAAGAAAGCGGTCGAGAAAGGACTGCAAGTTCCGGCGTGGGTGAAAACTTCGCTGGCCCCGGGATCGAAGGTGGTTACAGACTATTTGGCAAAGGCCGGATTGACGCCGTATCTTGAGAAATTGAAATTTCATCTGGTGGGTTACGGATGCACCACATGTATCGGAAACTCTGGGCCGCTGCCCACGGAAGTCTCGCAAGCAATCGACGATAAAGAACTGGTAGTCGCCAGCGTCCTCTCCGGCAATCGCAACTTCGAGGGCCGCATTAACTCCGAAGTACGCGCCAACTATTTAATGTCGCCGCCGCTCGTCGTCGCATTCGCGCTTGCCGGGCGCATCGACATCGATCTGCGAAAGGACGCCATCGGCACAGGCAGAGACGGCAAGCCCGTTTTTCTCGCCGACATTTGGCCGACGCAGCGCGAGGTCGAAGAAGCCGTCGAGCAGTCCGTCACCGCCGAAATGTTTTCTAAAAGCTATGCCAAAGTTTTCGAAGGAGACGAACGCTGGCGCGGCCTGGCTGTGCCGAAAGACGAGACGTACGCGTGGGAGAAAGATTCAACCTATATCCGGCGCGCGCCGTATTTCGATGAGATGTCGGTAAAGCCGGCGCCGATCCATGACATCAAGAAAGCTCGAGTGCTCGCCGTTCTCGGCGACAGCGTCACCACCGATCACATTTCACCGGCGGGTTCGATCAAGAAACACAGTCCTGCGGGAAAATATTTGCAGGAACATGGCGTGAAGCCCGGAGATTTCAACTCCTATGGTTCGCGGCGCGGCAATCATGAAGTGATGGTGCGTGGCACATTCGCCAACGTGCGCCTGCGCAACAAACTCGTCGCGACCGAAGGCGGATATACGCGGCATTTGCCAAGCAACACAGAAATGTCGATCTTCGACGCGTCGGAAAAATATCGCGCCGCCGGCACGCCGCTCATCGTCTTAGCGGGCAAGGAATACGGGTCGGGTTCGTCGCGCGACTGGGCCGCAAAAGGACCGGCACTTCTAGGCGTGCGCGCGGTGATCGCCGAGAGCTACGAACGTATTCACCGCTCGAACCTGGTAGGCATGGGCGTGCTCCCGCTGCAATTCCCCGACGGACAAAACGCCGAATCGCTCGGCCTTACGGGAGAAGAGGTGTTTGAGATCACCGGCATCCGCGAGGTGGTCGAACACTTCGCCGCCGGCCGCGAAGTAAAAGTGCGCGTGAAGGGAAAGAGTGATGTTGAATTCAATGCGCTGGTGCGAATCGATACGCCGCAGGAAGCGCTGTACTACGCCAACGGCGGGATTCTGCAGTATGTGTTGAGGCAATTGTTGGCGACGAAGGCGCAGCCGGTAGGGGTGTGAGCAACGATTCGTGGTTTGCCGGTCTCGTCCCCATGCAGCCGCCCACCGTTGTGACTGCCATTTCGGTCGTCTTCTTTCTAGCTGCGATTTACCTGTGGGCGATCGGCGCCATCATGCTCCTCGCCCCCGGTACAGTTTCGCTGATGAGCGGAGCCCCGCTAATGTATGGGCTGGAATTGGCGGGGCCGTACATGGCTCTGCTCGTGGGAAGCGGTTGGGCGCTCATCGCTTGGGGACTATTTCGTCTGCACAACTGGGCACGCCTGGCCGCAGTGATTGTAATGATCATTGGTGTCGGCTGGCTGGTGCCGAAGATCTCCAGCGCCGAATTAGGTGCGGGTTTGTTTTGGGACGGGCTACAGATCGCGCTGCGAGCGGCGGCAGCGTGGTACTTGGCGCAGTCGAGTGCCGTGATTGACAGCTTCAAGAAAACCGCGACGGGACGAAAAGGCTAGGCACGGGCTCTTCCCACGGTCTTCACGGATGATTCCTCTCTGATCCGATCCTCTGAGAGAATCAGGGGATAGTTGATCCGTGAAGAGTCGTGCGACTCGTGATTTATTTTCTTGTCTTCTCCGCTACTTTCTCGCCGACTCGTTTGCTGACCTCGAAGCGCATCTTGCCGCTCTTCTTGTCCGCGTCGACGATCACGTGATCGCCGTGCAGAATCTCGCCATCGAGAATCTTTAGCGCGAGAGGATCCTGGATCATCTTCTGGATCGCGCGCTTCAGCGGACGCGCGCCAAAGTTCGGGTCGTATCCTTGCGTGAAGAGCAGGTCCTTGGCCGCGTCGGTCAGCTCCAGAGAAATCTTGCGGTCGGCTAACAGGCGGCGAACGTCTTCCAGGCGCAGTTCGATGATGCGCACCAGCTGTTCTTTCCCGAGCGGACGGAAGACGATGATGTCGTCAACGCGATTGAGGAACTCGGGTTTGAAGTGTGTGTGCAGCAGGTTCTGCACCTGCTCGCTGGCTTTTTCAAAATCTTCAGGCGTACGAATATTCTCCGCCTGCAAATAGCTGGACCCGATGTTTGAGGTCATGATGATGATCGTGTTCTTGAAATCGACGACGCGGCCTTTGCCGTCAGTCAAGCGGCCGTCGTCCATGATCTGCAGGAGAATGTTGAAGACATCGGGGGGTGCCTTTTCGATTTCATCGAAAAGAACCACCGCATACGGTCGACGGCGCACTTGCTCGGTGAGCTGCCCGCCTTCTTCATATCCAACATAGCCCGGAGGCGCGCCGATCAGGCGTGCGACGGAATGCTTCTCCATGTATTCGGACATGTCGATGCGCAGTAAAGCACGCTCGTCATCGAAAAGAAATTCCGCAAGGGCACGAGCAAGTTCAGTTTTGCCGACTCCGGTCGGGCCGAGAAAAATGAAAGAGCCGATGGGACGCTTGGGATCGCTCAGGCCGGCTCGGGAGCGGCGAATGGCATTGGCCACGCGCTCCAGCGCGGGATCCTGCCCGACGACGCGCAGGCGCAGGCGCTCTTCCATCGTGACTAGTTTCTTCACTTCGCCTTCGAGCATCTTCGAGACAGGGATTCCCGTCCACTTGGAGACGATGCGGGCAACGTCTTCCTCGTCGACTTCTTCTTTCAGCATGCGCTTGCCGCCCTGGCTTTCCATTTGTTTGCTGAGTTTGGCCAGTTCCTCTTCGGCCTGGCGAATCAGGCTATAGCGAATTTCGGCGACGCGCTGCAGATTTCCCTTGCGTTCTTCAGCCTGCTCTTCGACTTTCAATTTTTCGATTTGACCTTTGAGGGCGCGAACGCGGGCGATCAAATCTTTTTCTTTTTTCCATTTCGCTTTGAGCGTGTTGGATTTCTCGCGAATCTCGGCGAGTTCCTTTTCGATAATGGACAGGCGCTCCTTGGAGTTGGCATCGTCTTCTTTCTTGAGAGCCTGCTTTTCGATTTCCAGCTGCATGGCTTTGCGTTCCAGTTGATCGATGTCAGTTGGCAGCGAATCGATTTGGATGCGCAGCGAAGCGGCGGCTTCGTCGATCAGGTCGATGGCTTTGTCGGGCAGAAAGCGGTCGCTGATATAGCGATGCGAGAGCGTGGCTGCGGCGACGATGGCCGAGTCTTTGATGCGCACGCCGTGATGCACTTCGTATTTTTCCTTCAGGCCACGCAGGATGGAGATGGTGTCTTCGACGTTGGGTTCGCCGACAAAGACGATCTGGAAGCGGCGTTCCAGCGCGGCATCTTTTTCGATGTATTTGCGGTATTCGTTCAGCGTGGTTGCTCCGATGGCCCGCAGTTCACCGCGAGCCAGTGCGGGCTTTAGCATGTTGGAGGCATCGATAGCACCTTCGGCGGCGCCGGCACCGACCAGGGTGTGCAATTCGTCGATGAAAAGAATGACTTGCCCCTGCGAGTCTTCGATTTCCTTGAGCACGGCTTTGAGCCGGTCTTCGAATTCGCCGCGATATTTTGCACCGGCGAGCATCGCCCCAAGGTCGAGCGCAACCACGCGCTTATTTTTCAGAACCTCAGGCACATCACCGGAGATGATTCTCTGCGCCAGCCCTTCGACAATGGCGGTCTTGCCAACGCCTGGCTCGCCAATGAGCACCGGATTATTTTTCGTGCGACGGGAAAGAACCTGGACCACTCGGCGAATTTCCTCATCCCGTCCAATGACAGGATCGAGCTTACCGCGCCGTGCCTGCTCGTTGAGGTCACGCGCATAACGTTCCAGCGCTTGATACTTGGCTTCCGGATTCTGGTCGGTAACTTTCTGCGACCCGCGAACAACGGTCAGCGCTTTCAAAATAGCGTCGTCGGTCGCCCCGTGCCGGGCGAGAATTTGCTGTGCGACATCGCGCTTCAGGTGAGTGATCGCCAGCAGCAAATGCTCAGTCGAAACGTATTCATCTTTGAAATTGGATGCTTCCTGGAAAGCTCGCTCGAGCAGCTTGTTGACCTCGTTCGAAAGCGTAGCCTGGGCCGCACTGCCGGAAACCTTAGGAAGTTTTTCAATCTCGCGATAGACCTCGCTGAGAACCGCTTGTGGCCCAATGCCGATTTTTTCCAGCACAGGTGGAACAATGCCTTCTTTGTCTTCCAGCAAGGCGGCGAGCAGGTGAAGCGGCTGCAATTCGGGATTGCCGTGCTCGGAGGCGAGTTCATTCGCGCGCTGGACGGCTTCCTGCGCTTTGACGGTAAATTTGTCCCAGCGGATTGGCATGGCTTACTCCATTGTGTGATTGGAAATTGAGTAATTTAGAAATTGAATAATTTGAGGGCAGGAAATGTTGTCCCGATTCAAATTCTTCAATTCCGAACTTTCTGATCAAAAAAGTTGCGGGAGGCGGTCACTTCTGCCGCCTCCCGACGAGAACGTGGTCGAGCTACGCTCGACCGGACAGCCGAGGGCGGCTGTCCCCACATAGACACTACTGCCCCACAACAACCGCTTATGCGGCTTTGCTTGGGCCTTTGCTCTCGCTAGTCTTTACTTCGCTGGGCTTGGCTTCGATGGACTTTTCGCTGCCCACGTTCACCTTGATCTGCTTGGGCTTGGCTTCTGCCTTTTTGGGCAGATTCACCTTTAGCACGCCTTTGTCGTAGGTGGCCGAGACATTTTCGTTGTCCACGGTGTTGGGCAGAGTGAAGGTACGAGTGAAGCTGCCATATTGGCGCTCCACGCGGCGATAGTTCTCTTCTTTTTCTTCTCTCTCGATTTTGCGTTCGCCGTGCACGGTCAAGGTATTGTTTTCCACTCGAACGTCGATATCTTTTTCGTCAATTCCGGGCACTTCGACCTTCAACGTGACTTTGTGCTCGTCTTCATAGACGTCAACGGCGGGGGCGAAACTGGACGTGCTCAACGACTCATCGCGGCCTTCGCCGGCATAAGACTCGCGGAACAAGCGGCTCATGCGATCTTGCAAGGTGGACAATTCTCGGAATGGTTCCCAACGGGTTAATACGGTCATGGCTAAATCCTCCTTCGAAAGTTTGATATTGCAGACTTTTGATCTTGTCGACCGGCCTGGAGAGTTGCTCGTTTGGCTGCGGTCACTTCTATTAGACGCTAGATTAGCGTAATAGAATCATACAAGTTGAGTGTATCGTTGTCAACAAATTAATAGGAGTTTATTTTCATCAGCTTACACGTGCCATGAGGCACTTTAGATATGCTGTTTCGGGCACATTTAGCAGCACTGGATGATCCTTGGCTTGTCCTCGCACCTCGATCAGGCGAAGGGTTCGGCGGGCGTCCAAGGCGGCGTCGGCGAGCATTTCGAGGAAGTTGGATTGGGTTACGTGATAGGAGCACGAGCAGGTAATGAGAGTGCCGCCAGGTCTAAGCATTTTCAGGGCGCGCAGGTTGAGTTCTTTGTAGCCACGCAGGGCGGCATCGAGATCGCGTTTGCTCTTGGCGAAGGCGGGTGGATCCAGGACGATGGTGTCGTAGCGGCGATTGGAAGAGGAGTAATCCTTAAGCAGATCGAAGGCGTTGGCTTCGATCCACTCAATCTCAGGCTGGCCGTCCGAACGGTTGAGAGCGGTGTTCTGTTCGGCGACCTCAAGGGACGGTCTCGAACTATCGACGCCAGTCACCTGCGAGCAGTGCGAGGCCACGTGAAGGGCGAAGCCTCCTTGATAGCAGAAGACGTCGAGGGCTTCACCCTTGGCGTATAAAGCAGCGGCGGCATAGTTCTCGCGCTGATCGAGGAAGGCCCCGGTTTTTTGACCTTCCAGGGCGTCGTAGCGGAAATGGATGCCGTTCATCGTGAAGGTGGTGGACGCCTTCTCGCCTTGCAGGAGGCCAGAGCTGCGCGGCGACAAAGTTTCGAGTTCGCGGACGCGAGGGTCGACGCGCTCAACAATGGAGGCCGGATGCACGCTGTTGCTCAGTTCCTGAAGAATGGTTTCACGAACGGCGTCGGCGTCCATGGCCTGAGTAAGAATTTGCAAGGAGAGAATGTCGTTATACCGATCGACAATGAGGCCGGGGAGAAAATCGGCCTCGCTAAAAATTACACGATAGGCGTCAGTGTCTTGGACCACGCTCTCACGATAGGCAATGGCGTCGGCGATGCGCTGGCGAAGCAGGACGGCTAGATCCGCGACTGGCTCTGAGGAAATCATGCGGATCGCGATTTGTGAGGAACTCGAATAAAGAGCGGTGCCGAGAAACTTGCCGCGGAGATCGGTCACGTTCGCCAGCGAACCGGGGGCGACGGCGTCGGCAGAAACGACGTCAGAGCGGTAGACCCAGACATGGCCCGTTTTTAGGCGGGACGCGCCGCGTGGGGAAACTTTTACAGTCGGAAGATCTAAGCTAACAGGCTGTCTGGGCATGCAGCCATCTTAAATGCTGGGATCGGATGAGCTGGCGGCAGAGGTCGAGTTGCGCTCGACTGGACGGACGAATGCGTCCGTCCCTACATGGCCACGTAGCGGCGGACGCATTCGTCCGCCGAGCCTGCTCCCCACATAAACCGCTCAGCTGGCGGCTTGTTCGGTAGGAACTGCCGGGGTCTGGTGCTTGGAATGGGAGCCGATGTTGGCTTCGTGGCGGGCGAGGTCCAAATCAAAGCGAAGAGAATCGAGCGCGACCATGGGGAGTTCATTTCCAAAAGCGTCCAACTCTTCTTCCGTCCAACCGCCGTTCAGACGCATGGCGTCGGAGATGTCTTCAGGGAAAGCCTGGCGATAATCACCCTCGCGAATCAGGATGTCGCCGATGAGACGCCCCGTACTCACGTCATAAACGCGTCGGCTGGCCTGCCCGCGAGCATTGGTCAGACACAGAAATACTTCGCCAATTCCGCCAAATTCCGAGCGATAGTACCAGGCCTGAGGCGCATCGATTTTCGGATGATGTCGTTTGGGGCGAGTCGTTGACGGCTTCTGATCGGCGAGTTCGTCAGCGGGATTGAAATACAGGATGCGCTGGCAGGAATCGCAAACGATGGTCTGCTGGCCGGAGCGAACCTCGTTGTAAGTCTGCGGGCGAAGCATGACGCGGCAGGCCATACATTTTTGGTCGCGAACTTCAGAGATGCCGCTGCCGCGAAATTTTGCTACGCGCTCGTAGTGACGAAGCAAATCGTCGTTGACGCCGGTGCGAATCTGATCGCGTTTCGCCCGCCACTCGGTCAGCAGTTTCTCATCTTCAGCGGTACGCCGGCGCGCGTCTTCTTTTTCCTTTTCGATTTCGGCGCTCTCGGCTTTCAGCTCGGCCTGGGCGGCTTTTACTTCTTTATCGCGCGCATCTGCGTTGACCATCAGCTCGAGGATTTCATCTTCGTTGGCGGCAATCTCTTGTTCGGCGAACTGAATCTCGTGTAGCAGGGCCTTGTACTGATCGTTGGTTTTTACATCCAGAGATTGGTCGCGGTACTTGGAAATTTTGCCGCGCAGATCGGAGATGGCAGTTTCGTATTTGCGGCGGGCGGCTTCGTCGGCCTTTACTGCGGCCTGAGCTTTTTCCAGTTGAGCTTTCGTGCCCGCCAGTTTCTGTTCGATCACCGCCACGCGCTTGGGGAATTCGGCGACTTCGTCCTGCAGACGGCGGATTTCCTTGTCCGTGTCCTGCAGTTTCAGCAGATTCTCTATGTCGGGAAGCATGGAATGTATTGATTCTAGCATGGGGTTGGCAGACTCTCTGGGTGCTTCATCGCGCAAAGGAGCTCGCGACGGTCAGCTAAAAAAGGTTAGACACTGGGGGCGTCGAATTGCCCAATAGGGATACACCTGCGATTCGACTCAGCTGCCCAGTTGAGTGGCGTACCCTGCGCCAAACGCCTGGAGCGGTGTACACTCGTCGTTTGCACATTTGAGTTCTGCGTTAATTCTGCCTACGAGGACCGTTCGTGAAAAGACAGTTTTTCTTAACTTCCTGCATTGCCGTGCTCACACTTATCTTCGGCGTCACAACATCCATGCTGGCGCAGAATGCGCCCACCAAACCTCTGACGATTGAAACGCTATATCAACCGGGAGGACTAGCCGGGCGCGGGCCTGAGACCATCGAGTGGAGTCCGGACGGAACGAAGCTGACATTTGTTCAGCGCGATGAAAAGGGAGAAAAAGGCGAGCTGTGGTACGTGGATACGGCTACCGGCGAGAAGAAAGTTCTGGTCAGCGCCGCGAAGCTGGCATCCCTCGATCCTGATTTGAATAAAGTGGTCAAGAACGAACGGGAGAAGGAACGGCGGACGCGGTATCACGTGGCGGCATATTTGTGGGGGCCGGATTCAAAGCGCATGATTTTCGATTCGCAGGGCCAGCTCTGGCTCTACGATTTGGGAACGGCAACGGCGGTGCAGTTTACGTCGGCTTCCGACCCCAGCGGCGATCCGAAATTCTCGCCCGACGGCGGCCATGTGGCCTACCTGCGTAAGCATAATTTGTATGTTCGACCTGTGAGTGGAAAGGATGAGAAGCAGTTGACTAAAGACATCGGCGACGATCTGCTCAACGGCGATATCGATTGGGTCTACGCGGAGGAGTTGGCGGTGCGAAGCAATTATTTCTGGTCACCCGACAGCAAAGAAATTGTGTTTCTGCACATGGACGAAACCAAGGTCCCGACTTATCCCATCACTGACTGGCTGCCGACCCATCCCAACGTGGATTACGAAAAATATCCTAAGGTGGGCGATCCCAATCCTGTGGTCAAGCTTGGCGTGGTGGATGCGGATAAGAGCAAAGTGCGCTGGATTTCGCTAACCAGCGATGCAGACTCCTACATCCCGCGATTCGGCTGGGTGCGCGACGGGATGATTTGGGCGGAGGTGCTGAACCGGACTGAAGACAAGATGGATTTGTATTTCGTCGATGCAAAATCTGGCAGGTCGCGGATTGTGCTGACGGAGACGACGCCCGGAGCGTGGATGGACTTCGAACGTGTCGAGGTTCGCTTCCTTAAGGCGAACGGGCAGTTCCTGTGGCCGAGCTGGCGAGATGGCACTATGCAAATTTACCTCTATAGCTTTGACAAGCAGAATCCGATGGGCGCGGATGCCAAGCTAGAACGGCAACTGACGAAGGGCGACTTCGAGGTACTCGGCATTGAGGGCGTGGATGAGCCTGCAGGGACGGTATTTTTCTCGGCGAATAAAGACGATCCCCGGCAGATACAAGTTTTCTCGGTGCAACTGGATGGCACTGGATTCAAGGCATTGACCTCGGAAGAGGGCATTCATTCCGGAACCTTCAGTGACGATGGGAAGCACTACACCCACACTTTTTTTGGTCCTCAGACGTCGACGACGATTTCGCTCTGTGCAGTAGGAGGAAGTTGCAGTCCCGTATGGAAGGCGCGAAACGCGATTGCCGAATATGGGCTGCGCGCGCCGAAGTATCTGGAATTCAAAGCAGCGGACGGAGTAACGACGCTTTATGGCAGGTTGCTGCTTCCCGCGGAGACGCCGGCCAGCGGCAAGATTCCGCTGATCATAAACATCTATGGAGGTCCGGCGGCGCAAATGGTGCGAAAGGGAACGCCGGATGCGTTCGATGAAATTTTGTCACGCAAGGGATTTGCGATTTTTGCGGTGGATAATCGTGGGACGCCGGGACGCGATCGCAAATTTCAAACGGCAATCCGCCATGAGTTCGGTGCGATTGAGTTGAAGGATCAGTTGACCGCGCTCGACCAGTTGTTGGCGCAGTATCCGCAACTGGATAAGGATCGGGTGGCGATCTGGGGATGGTCGAATGGTGGATCGATGACGCTATATGCGATGACGCATTCGGACCGCTTTCGCGCGGGCGTGGCAGTAGCTCCGGTGACCGACCAGTTGAATTATGACTCGATCTATACCGAGCGCTACATGGGATTGTTAAAGGATGATAAGGCAGGCTACGAACAGTCTGACGTGACGCAGGATGCCGATAAGCTGCACGGAGCGCTGCTGCTCGTGCACGGCACGAGCGACGACAATGTGCATTTCCAGAACAGCATCCAGATGATCAATGCGCTGATCAATGCGGGAAAACAGTTTCGGCTGATGATTTATCCCAACAAGACGCACAGCATCGCCGGGAAAGATGCGCGCGTGCATCTATTCACGATGATTGAAGATCACTTTGAGAAAGAGTTGAAGTAGGACGGTAATTAGAGATTGTTTCTTCGGGCACGCTGGAAACAAGGCGGCTCCGGTGAATACCGCAGCCGCTTATTTATGCCTGCCTGAACCTTTGCGCGGACTTTCCTTGGAGGAATTCTCTTTAGACGAGCTATCTTTCGAAGAACCTTCCTTCGACGAACTTTCTTTCGATGAAGAATCTTTCGACGAAGAATCTCTCGCGCCGCTTTCTTTCGAGCTGCCTTCCGACTTGGCCTTGTCGTCTTTCTTGTCTTTGGAGGCGCTATCTCCGCTGGAAGAGCCCGTCGAACTGGACTTCTTGGCGTAGTCGGTGACGTACCAGCCGGTGCCTTTGAACTGCACGGCGGGAGCGGAGATCATCTGCTCGACTTGGCCGCCGCATTCGGGGCACTTTTTGACCATCTTGTCGGAAAATTTCTGGATTTTTTCAAAGCGGTGACCGCACTTTTTGCACTCGTATTCGTAAAGGGGCATGTGAATGAGACGGTTTGTGGGGAAGAACCAGTTTCATATTGATTCTAGGGGTGCAGAGCGATTTGCGTCAATTCTGAGCGAAACGGGTCTGCACGACTCAAGGTTAGTTTTTCTTCTTCTGCAAAGTTTTGGGCGCGGTGTTTTCCCAGGCGGCTTGAATCGCTTTTTGAACCGTTTCTTTCCTCGCGGCGTTTAGGTTGACGCGCGTCGCGCCGCGGCGTCCCCAGGCGCCGTTTACCGGAAGGAACACTTCGGGTTCATCCTTCGAAAAATAATGTTGCTGCTCTGGAGTGAGTTTGACCATGGCCCATGACTTGTCCGGATAGGCCAGGGTGGCGAAGATTTTTCCCGCGATGCGGAAGTCGGGATGATTCATGTGTGAGCGTTCTTCGGTCTCGGGAAGCCCGAGTGCCATCTTTCGGAAGTCGTTGGCGGTCACGGCAAGAGCACCTCGGGCGCATACATTAACGCGTACATTAACATAACCGCTCTTCAGGACGGAAAGTTACGTCGGGGAGGGCCGAGCGCGGTCTCCCTGTTGACGACGGGAGTCGAGCTTCGCTCGACCGGACGGCCGAGAGCCTGCCCTGAGCTTGTCGAAGGGGCGCTCGTCCCCACATGGCCGGTGGTAGACTCCGGCCATGAGCGATGCTGCTGCCGAGCCGGCGCTTTATCTGGTCGGGACGCCGATTGGAAATCTGGAAGACATCACGCTGCGGGCGCTGCGGGTGTTGAAGGAAGTGGACGTGATCGCATGCGAGGACACGCGCCAAACCCAGAAGCTGCTCAACCACTATGCGATCGCAACGCGCACCACCAGTTATCACGAGCACAACGAGATGACGAAGTCGGCGGAACTTGTAAAGGAGATGCAAGAAGGGGCAAGCGTCGCGCTGGTAACGGATGCAGGCATGCCGGGAATCTCCGACCCCGGCTACCGCTTGATTGCATTGGCGATCAGGCATCGCGTGCCGGTAGTGCCCATTCCGGGGGCCGCAGCCTTCTTGGCGGCGCTCGTGGCGAGCGGTCTACCGACGGATTCGTTTCGCTTCAGCGGATTTCTTCCGGCGAAGCGCGGGGAGAGGCAGGCCGCGCTGGAGGCGGTCCGGAATTCGCCGCGGACGCAGATTTTTTATGAGGCTCCGCACCGTATTGTTGAAGCGTTGGTAGATATTTGCAAGGTTCTGGGAGAAGCCCGGTATCTCGTCATTGCGCGCGAGGTCACCAAGCTGCATGAAGAGTTTTTGCGCGGTCGCGCGGGCGAAGTGTTGGAAAACTTGAAGGCGCGCGAAGCAGTGAAGGGTGAGATCACGCTGCTGATCGGCAAGGCCGATGAGGAAGATGCTCACGTGGGGACGGACGCAGCCTGCCCTGAGCAAAGCCGAAGGGTCCGTCCTTCGGTCCGGAAGCGCGTCGATCAGATTATGGCCGAAGAGAAGCTTGACGAGAAATCTGCGCTGAAGAAAGTAGCTAAGGAACGGGGAGTGTCGAAGAGCGAGGCGTACCGGGAGTTGCAGCGGAGCAAGTAGCTAAGCTGGCGAACCTAGAGCTGTGCAGCTTCTGCCTCCAAGCGAGATGCTTCTTCGTTCTGGCCGAGCGCGCCCTTCAGTTGGGCATATTCCAGGAGCGTGCTCTTCAGGCGGGCGATGTAGTTGCTTTTCATCTCGGGCAAGTTCACGATTGCCGCCTTGTAAATGGTGACCGCCTGAGAATAATAAGTGTCGGCTTCTGGGAGCCTGCCCACAGCGCCATACGCCCGAGCAAGGCTTGCGTTCTCAGAGGCGAAGTCGGCGTCGCGATCGCTTTTTTTATACGGTTTTCTGATCTCTACCGCCTTCTCGTACAACGGTATCGATTCGAGGAATTTGTGCTCACTATACAGCGCGTGCCCAAGAAATACCCTTGAGTCGCTGCGCTCCAAAACCCGAGTGTCCGGCAGTTGGTCCGAGAGTGTGACCGCTTCTCCGCATTTCTTCTCCGCTTCCGCGTCTTTGCCTTGCCTCTCCAGCTGATAGCAGGCCTGAAATGCCGGGTAGTAGTCTTTGAGCGCCATTTCCTGCGACTGCGAGTATTTAGGACTGGCGACCGTCCACTCAACTCTCGTAACAACGTGGATGGGCTGCCCGTTCTTGAGGAACGGCGTGTACTCCCACTTCTTCACCGCTTCAATAAACGCCGGTGCCACATAGGATGTCCACTTATTAGAGTTACTGAACTAACCCTGCCGGTGGAGTCGATGATGATGTCCGCAACCACCGTTCCGCCTACCTGGGTGAGCTTGGCCAATGGAGGAACAACCGGCTCAACTTTCTTTGCTAGATTATGGCTCGCAACCTCCGGTTCGACGCGAGCGGGCTTGTCTTCCGCAACTGCAATGACGGCGACGGCAAGAAAAAGACAGAACCCGACTTTCCACATGGGCGAAGACTATATCAAAACCTAGCGATCTTGAGGTGCCCCTAGGTCGAGCTTCGCTCGACCGGACAGCCGGGGGCGGCTGTCCCCACACAAACCTTGCTACTTCCCCGCCAGTTCCCTCTTCACGATTTCGCTGACCATTTTCCCGTCGACGCGCATGCCTGCGGCATTGAGGCGGGCCATGGCATTCTTCATAACTGTGCCCATTTCTTTCATCGTCGGCGAGCCCATTTCGGCGATGGTCGCTTTTACTCCCGCAATTACTTCCGCTTCGCCGGCGGCCTTGGGCAAATAGGATTCGATCAAGACAATCTCGGCGGCTTCTTTGTCGGCCATTTCCTGGCGTCCGCCCTTGGTGAACTGCTCGACCGATTCTTTCCGCTGTTTAATGAGCGTTGCCAGCACTGCCTGCGATTCTTTTTCGTCGAGCGGAGCCATCTTCTCGACCTGGCGAAGATGCAATGCGCTCTTCACCATACGCAGGGCAGAGAGGCGGGCTTCGTCTTTCGCTTTCATCGCCGTGACGATGTCTTTCTGGATTTGTTCGACTAAGCTCATGAAGGGATTATAGATGGGCGGGCCGGCGACGGTGCGCCACCCAAAGTTAAAACCCCCATTTCTCGCGCACAAGACGCGCGAGAATGGGGTACCCGAACCGTGTGACGGGTGTTGGGGTCAAACATCAAAATCCCCACCCTCTCGCAAAGAACGCGAGAAGGATGGGGCACCCAAGGGCGCAGTTCGGGCAAACTTCCTATAAACTAAAAGACTATCTCCATTCATAAGGATTCTGACTATGTTGCATAAGAACCGCCTTTTTACTCCCGGCCCGACGCCGCTATTGCCGGCGGCGCAGACGGCCATGGCTTCGTTTACGGCGCATCACAGGACGGCAGATTTCCGTGCGCTGTTTCAGCGGGTGCTCGCCGACATGAAGGAATTTATTGGGACGAAAAACGATGTGCTGGTGCTGGCTTGTTCAGGCACGGGCGTGATGGAAGCGTCGGTGTCGAACCTGACATCGCCGGGCGACAAGGTGCTGGTGCTGACGGCGGGAAAGTTCGGCGAACGCTGGACCGGCCTGGCCAAGGCTTTTGGCTGCAAGGTTGAGGTGTTGAGTGTCCCGTACGGCGAGACATTTTCACTGGAGGAAATTCGGGCTCGAGTGACTTCCGAAGTACGCGCCGTATTTGTGCAGGCGACTGAGAGTTCGACCGGCGCGCGGCATGACGTGGAAGGCATCGCGAAGATTGTGCGGGCGCAGGGCGGGGCTTCAGGAAGTGACACGCTGCTGGTTGTGGATGCCATCACCGGGCTGGGAACTACGCATCTCGACGTGGACGGCTGGGGCGTAGACGTGATTATCGGCGGGTCGCAGAAGGCGCTGATGATGCCTCCTGGGCTGGCGTATTGCGCGGTCAGCGAGCGTGCGTGGAAGTGGATGGATGTTACCACTTCGCCACGCTATTACTTCGATCTACGCAAAGAGCGGAAGTCGGCGGCGAAAGGCGAGTCGGCTTATACGCCGGCCACCTCTTTATTTGCGGCGCTGGGTGCGGCTCTCGAGTTTGTGCGTGGCATGGGCAAGGGCGACTTAGCCAAGGGACGCGAAGAACTGGTGAACAACGCCGAATTATGTGCGGAGATGACGCGGGCGGGAGCGAAGGCTCTGGGATTAAAGCTGTATGCATCTTCGCCCGCGGCCGCCCTGACCGCGATCTGCGCACCGGATGGAACCGACTCAAGCAAGATCGTGAAAGAGTTCCGCGAGGCGTTTGACGCTGTTGTGGCGAATGGACAGGGAGAGATGAAGGGTCAACTGTTCCGCATCGCGCATATTGGCTACTACGACTATCTCGATACCATTGGCATTCTCGGCGCGCTCGAACACGTGCTGGCGCGGGTGACCGACCGGAGCGTCGCCTACGGCGCGGCGGTGCGGGCGGCGCAGGAAGTCTACGCTCGCGCTCAATCAGGAAAGCGACAGTTGGTCGGCGCCTGAAATCGAGGAACGGCCCGGCGTAAATTAATGCGTGCTAGACGCGAATTAGAGCCGCGTTAACCCCAGTCCACTAACGATACCTCCAAAGGAAATGATTCGTGAAAATAATCGTAGCGGAAAAAATCTCGGCGTCGGCCGTGGCGCAGTTGCAAGAGCCGGGTTGGACGGTGCTTACGGCCGATCAATTAGACGGCAACCTGGAAGCGCAACTGGAAACCGCGGATGCGCTGATTGTGCGCTCGGCGGTACAGGCGGACGCGAAGCTTCTGGAGCACGCGAAAAAGCTGCGCGTAATTGGTCGAGCCGGTGTCGGCGTGGACAACATCGATCTCGACGCGGCCACGCACAAAGGCATCGCGGTGATGAATACGCCGGGCGCCAATGCCGTCGCCGTGGCAGAGCAGACGCTGGGGATGATGCTGGCCATGGCTCGTCATTTATGCCGCGCCGATACGCTCATGCACGCAGGAAAATGGGAAAAGAAATCGCTTCAGGGAACCGAGCTGCGCGCCAAGACTCTGGGAATTATTGGCCTGGGACGCGTAGGTATGGAAGTGGCGCGACGCGCTCGCGCCTTTGGCATGGAACTGGTAGGGCATGATCCCTTTGTTTCTGTGTCTGTTGCGAAGGAGCAAGGGATTCGGCTGGCGGGGCTCGATGAACTGTATGCGGCGGCTGACTACATTACTCTGCACGTCGGGCTTACGCCTCAGACTGCGGGGATGATCAATGCGGCGTCTATCGCAAAAATGAAAAAGGGCGTCCGGCTGGTGAACTGCGCGCGGGGCGAACTGGTAAACGAAGCGGATTTGGCTGCGGCTTTGAAAAGCAAGCAAGTGGCGGCGGCGGCGATTGATGTTTTTGCGGAAGAGCCTCCGAAAAACTCGCCGCTCGTGGCGCTGGAGAACGTTCTGCTCACGCCTCACGTGGGCGGATCGACTTTCGAGGCGCAGGAAGCCGTGGGCGTGCAAATTGCGCAGCAGGTCAAGGAGTATCTGAAACACGGCGTGATCCAGAATGCCGTCAATGTGCCCTCGGTTTCTGCGGAGGAGTATGCGACCATGCAGCCCTACATCGTGCTGGCGGAACGCATGGGCGGCTTTTTGGCGCAGGTTTCCGAGGGCAGCATCGAGGAGATTTCGATTCGCTACAGCGGGCACATCGCCGAATGGAAGACGGAACTCATTCGCAACGGAGCGATCAAGGGCATCCTGAACCAGGCGCTCGAGGAGAAAGCGAACTTGGTGAACGCGGCTACGATTGCCGGTGAGCGCGGGCTGCGCGTGCTGGAATCGCACAAGGCGAAAGCATCAACCGGAGGCGCAGGGAGCGTGCTTTCCATTTTTCTGAAGACTTCCACCGAGGAGCACATGGTAAAAGGTGCAGTGCTGCACGGCGACGCGCCGCGGCTACTGCATGTGGACGGCATCGACGTGGAGGCTCCGCTGGAACGCAGCCTGATCTATCTGCGCAACCGCGACGTCCCCGGCGTGATCGGCAAAGTGGGAACGATTCTGGGCGAGGAATCGATCAACATTGCCGATTTCTCGCTGGGACGACGCGCAGTCGAGAAAGAAGTTCAGAAAGAATCTGACCAGCCTCGTGAGGCGATCGCTGTAGTCCACGTAGATGGGCGGGTGCCGGAAGAAGTGCTGGCGAAATTGCGGCAGATTCCGGCGGTGCAACAAGCGAAGGCCGTGCAACTGCTCTAGTTCGTTTGATTTTTCCATTACCCCTGGGTACGTGTTATGCGGGTTGCGGCAATCTACGACATTCACGGCAACCTTCCCGCGCTGGTCGCCGTTTTGCACGAGATTCGCGCCGCCGGTGCGGATCTGATCGTGGTTGGCGGTGACGTGCTGCCGGGGCCGATGCCGTCTGAAACGCTCGCGTGTTTGCTGGGGCTGAATGTTCCAACATCATTCATTCGAGGCAATGGAGAATCTGCAGTGCTGGCGGAACTGGCGGGCCGCGAGATATCCCTTCCAGAGCAGGCACGCGAAGCAATTCGCTGGACGGCGCAGCAACTCGATCAGGAATTCAGGCACGTAATCGCCAGTTGGCCCGCAACGTTTCGCGTCGAGATTGGCGGGCTGGGTGAGGTGCTGTTCTGCCACGCTACGCCGCGCAACGACGCTGAGATATTCACGCGTTTGACGCCAGAAGATCGCCTCTTGCCAGTATTTGCAGGAATCCGTGCTCCGGTGGTCGTCTGCGGACACACTCACATGCAATTTGATCGAATGGTGGGAAAGACTCGCATTGTGAATGCCGGCAGTGTGGGCATGCCTTTCGGAAAAGCCGGCGCCGATTGGCTATTGCTTGGACCTGAAGTGGAATTGCGGCATACGACTTACGATCTCACAAAAGCTGCTGAGAAAATCCGAGATACAAAATATCCGCAGGCCTCAGATGTTGCGTCGCGCAATGTGCTGCAGCCGCCGTCGGAAGAAGAAATGCTAAGAGTATTCACGCGAGCAGAGTTAAAAGGCTGATCGAAACGCGTCACGGTCAAAGCCTCGCACTTCACACCATTCGTCCAAGCTTTTGGCGTCGCCCACCGCGGCTGGCCCGAACGGCGCCACACAGTTCAATTCACGATTCAGCTTCATCGCGCCGAAGTTTTCGGCTCTCCGCGAGCAGGGCCATGGAGTGCATCAGGTTCTGCAGGGTGACGATGCCGATCAGGCGCTGATCTTCGACCACGGGAATGATGCTGGAGTTGCGGGCCGTAAGTTTGCGGAAGGCTGAACTCAGCGAGTCCTGGCGCAGGGATACTTCGAAGATCTTGTTCATCACCGCCTGCACGTAGCCGTTTCCTTCGGCCCGCAGAGCATCGAGAATACGCTGCTTGGAAATCACTCCCACCATATCGCTGCCACGAACCACGGGAAAATCATCTTGGAGGGAATGAACCGCTTTCTCCAGGGCGTCTTCCAATGTGTCAGCCGGCGACAACGTAGCGAAGTCGGTGAGCATGACTTCTTCGAGGCGGACATTGTCGAGCACGGATTGGAATACGAGCGCGCGTTCCTCCAGTTGTGCCGCGGAAAAGACAATTACGCCGACCATGGTGAGCCAACTATCGCTGAACAACCCAGCGAGCATCAGGACCATGGCGATGGCATTGCTGATCGAAACGGCGCGGCGCGTGGCGGTGGATGCATCTCGAGTCCGGGAAAGCAATGCCCGCAATACCCGTCCGCCATCGAGAGGATACGCGGGCATGAGATTGAATATAGCCAGGTAGAGATTTGCCCACACCAAGCTTTTGGGCAACTTGGCAGCCTGTAGAAAAGGCCATTGCCAAAGTTCCGCTCCGTGACCTGCGATAGTAAGGGCTGCTGCTGCCACACCGGCCAGTGCGAGGCTTACCAGTGGTCCGACCAACGCTAGACGGATGTCACGCTTCCACACCGGTCCGGCGGCCTGAGCCTTTTCGACTCTAGACTCGTCGTAAAGCGCCACGCCGGTCAGGGGCAACAATATTACCGCTTTAGGAATCAAGCCGATGCGGCGGGCGGCCAGCATATGCCCGCATTCGTGCGCACCCACACAGGCAAGGATGATGCCCACCAGTGCCAGGTCGCGTGGTCCGTTAGCGGCCTGATGCACGGCATACTCCGTCCAGTAAATGAACATGGGCAAGATGAAGAACGTAAGGTGGATGCGGACCTCCACTCCGAACAGGCGTCCCACCGGAATGGACCAGCTTCGCATAGGGCTTTGCTGTTTTTATTCTACATGGATGGATATAGTGATTGCGGCATCCAAGAATGTAGTGGTATGCGAGTGATTTCCGGCAAATATCGAAGCCGTCCGCTGCGTTCCTTGAGGGGGATGGACGTGCGTCCTACCTCGGACCGGTTGCGGGAGACGTTGTTTAATGTGCTGACGGCGGGAAATCCGGACGCTCTCGCGGGCAGCATCTGGCTCGATCTCTTCGCCGGAACTGGAGCGATCGGTATCGAAGCGCTAAGCCGGGGCGCGAAGGAAGTCTATTTCGTGGAACAGGCCGCTCCCGCGGCAGAGGCTATCCGCGCCAATCTGCAAAATCTGGGTATCACGGAAGGCTTCAAGATTCTCCAGGAAGAATTGTCGCGGGCATTCTGGCGGATGGAGCGGCAGCACGTGGCGGCTGATGTGGTTTTCATCGACCCGCCGTATCGCCTGCAGGACGCGTATCCAAAAACGTTGCGAGCCTTGGCTGATTCGTCGCTGGTTTGGGCGATGTCGGTCGTCATCGCCGAGCATGAAAAGAAATTTGACCCTGGCCACGAATTCGGACACCTGCGAAGATTCCGCCATTTGGCGCAGGGTAGTTCCGCACTGAGTTTTTATCGGCTGACGAGCGTGGCAGATCCGAGGGCGTGAGTCACAGTGCTCACGATGAGAAACAATGCGCTGCCAGCGGTCCGCTACATGATCAGCTCGTCGCCGCGCCGAACAATGGGATGCTGCATTTCTTCCAGATCGTTCTTCACCATGTTCAGCCCGTAGACGCAGCTTTCAAAGTTCTTCGACAGAGTAGCGAACAGCGGGGCAACTCTGGCGTACTCGAAGTGTTCGAACTTGGAGACGATGTAGTAGCTTTCTTTACCAGCCTTGACCCACTCGACAAAATTTTCCAGGCGCTGGCGGCGCAGCCGGAAATGATTGATGCTTTCGGGGAACATGCCGGCGAAAAACAGCGTGTAGTCGCCGATGTGTTTGCGCACCTGGCGTTCGCGGTCAAACGAAGCCGCCGGCCCGTAAACCGGATCGGACTCCAGCATCATTTCGCCTACGTCTGCCAGCGGACGGTTGCCAGCGTCGTGAACTTTATAGAGCTGATCGGCTTCGCAGAACTCGGCCAGCAGGTGAGAAACATAGGCGACAATCTGCGGATCGCGGATGCCGATTTCCTGGGCATAATGTCGCCCTACTAGATCCTGAAACAACTCCTGCAACGGATGCGATTCCGGAATCATTGTGAACCCCCTGAACTCCGCGTCGGAAGCAACATCTCACCTACCTGCGTGAGTAGATACCTTACTTCGATGCCGGAACGCAAGTGACTTTTGTTTATCGGCATGATTCGTTTTTCCAATTGCTTAGAGGAGTGCGAATTGCAAATACATTGTGCAGGATTTCCGTTAGAAAACGGTCTTTGAAAATGAGTTCAGTGCAGATTTCGCTGTATTCTGCTGGCAGTAACGACAGATGGCTGCCAATTATGGGGGAGTACTATCTCGGTTCACTTGTAAAATGAGCGGCGATGAGCAGGAGGTCGAATGCGAATGCAAAACTTAGAACGTCAGAATATTTCTAGCGGCACAGAGTGGGAACCAATCGTGGGTTACTCTCGTGCAGTGAAAATAGGTTCGCATGTTCACGTCTCCGGCACCACAGCCACCGGCCCGGACGGAAAGATTGTTGGTGTAGGTGACGTCTACGCGCAGGCGGTGCAGACGTTAAAGAACATTGAGAGCGCACTCAAAAAAGCGGGAGCCGGCATGAAAGACGTGGTGCGCACTCGCATGTATGTAACGGACATCGCACAGTGGGAAAAAGTCGGGAAGGCCCATGGAGAATTTTTTCGAGAGATTCGCCCGGCCACGTCGATGGTGGAAGTGAGCGCGCTGATCTCGCCAGAGATTCTGGTCGAGATTGAGGCGGATGCGGTGTTGGAGCGTAGATAAGGGGAGCGCTGAGGAGGCTAGCTCTCTGTCCTTAAAATTTTGCCGTTTTTTTCGCCTTTCAAACTGCGGTCAGTTCGTAAACCTTTTCCGACCTCCTTCTTAGATTGTTCCCCTTCACTTCGTGGACTCAGCCCTTGGAATTAAGAATGATCTGAACGATTACACGCTTTCCTCGGCCCGATTTGGAACAATTCCGATTGCCCGGCCCATTTTAGTCACGCAGTTGCCTGATTTGTTAAAAGTGTTCTCTTTTGCACAGTCCGTTCAAACCGCTGCCTGCCAGAGTTTTGATACCCCGAGCTTGCGTGAATCCGGTTTCACGGCCAAGAAACGGGCACGTCGCGGCGCTGCCGCTCACCTGACAACTTACCTAAATACAAAATTCTTGGAGGAAGCGTAATGAGAAGGTTTTTCGTGATTTTTTGCCTGTTAAGCATGGGGGCTCTGGTGTGGGCGCAGACCGCCCCGCCACTGGGTTCCGCGCAGAGTTTTGCCGTTTTAGGAGCCTCAACGGTCACGAATACGGGCCCGACGGTCATTACTGGAGATTTGGGTGTGAGTCCAGGCACTTCATGTACTGGATTTCCAGCCCCTTGCACTGGCGGTCCAGGAGTAGTGAACGGGACGATCTACACCGGGGCGGGTTCTCTCGCCGGCCCGGCGCAGAGTGCGGCTGTGGTTGCGTACAATGATCTGCTAGCGGAACCCTGCGGGACTAACTTGACCGGGATGGTCCTCGGCACCAGTCCCGGCGCGGTTACGCTCTCGCCTGGCGTCTATTGTTTTCCTGCCACTTCGGCGCAGTTGACCGGAACCCTCACACTCGAGGGGAACGGCGTCTACGTTTTCCAGATAGGCAGCACGCTTACTACAGCAAGTAATTCCTCTGTTGTTCTCGCCAATGGGGCGACGGCAGGAGATATTTTCTGGCAGGTCGGAAGCTCTGCCACTCTAGGCACTGACACCGTTTTTGCAGGAAGCATTCTCGCGCTCACCAGCGACACGGTCACCACCGGTACCAGCGTGACCGGCCATGTATTCGCTTTGAATGGCGCTGTAACACTCGACGACAACGCCATCACCGCTGTGGCTAGCGGCGGCGGTGGTACCGGCGGCGGCGGTGGCCAGCAGTGCAAGGACTTCATGACCGGCGGCGGCTTCATCGCCGGGCCATCCGGCGACAAGGCGACTTTTGGATTTGAAGCTGGATGCAAATGCGATAAAGACCAAGACAAAGATAAAGACAGAGACAAAGACCAGGACGGCACGCTGCGTGGAGAGGTTGTCTACCATGACCACGGCACCGACCTCAGGATGACGAGTACGAGCGTTACTGCATATCTTGAGAAGGCGCCGAACTCGCGGCGCGTTCAAGGCACTGCCGAAATTAACGGGAAGAAGGGTACGTACCAATTGGATGTGAGCGACAACGAGTCGGCTCCGGCCACGTTCGCTATCCGCCTGTCAACCGGCTATAGCGCCTCGGGTGAGATCAAAGGTGGGCATATCGAGATCCATCGGTGCTGCTCCGATAACAATGATCACGACCATGGTGACCAGAGCTGCTGCGATCCTGACAAGGACAAGAAAGGAAACCCTAAGCGCTAAATCTTCCGGAGACTGAACCAACCTGACGTACGCCAGGAGGCCGCGACCGGTTTCGCGGCCTCCCGGCACACTCAGGATGGAGCGGTACGAGAGCACACCTCGCGTCCATTTCCCCCAACCAAGCTGGAATCTCCGCTTGTTATTCGTGCATGCCAGTTTCAAAAGAGCGCTACCTCCCTTCAAACCCGACCCATCCCGGGGCAAATAAAGGCGGCGCTTCGTTCCAATTTTCTTGACATCCGCTTGGCCGCGAGCATAATGCGTCAATCCAGTTTTCGAGGGCCGAATTGGCTTCTGAACCGTCGAGTCGAAGGAGGGATTTATGAGCGTACTGGATCTTTGCGATCGTGAGATTGCCGCCGTGGGACTGGAAGCCACGGTAGCGGACGCTATTTATAAGATGCTCGACCACCATGTGGGAGCGGTCGCAGTGGTCGACAGCGAGTATCGAGTCGCAGGAATTTTTACCGAACGAGACGTACTCCGCAAGATGTCGCTCAGTCATGTGGATCCGAAGCTGACTTCAGTGCGCGAACTGATGACCACGCCAGTCGAGATGGCGACTCGCGCCACCGGTGCCGGAGAGGCTCTCAGCATTATGTTGGAGCGACACTTCCGGCATCTCCCGGTGGCCGATGACAACGGCAAATTACTGGGCATTCTCTCCATTCGAAATCTGCTGGAGTGGCGCGTAGACGACCTGAGCCGCGAACTCGAGTCGCTCGAACAATATGTTTCGAACGATGGGCCAGGAGGCTAGGGGCCATCAGAGTTTCGGAAAGAGACTCAGGGCCGAACCAAATTTTTGTCGAAAGTTTGCGGCGTGGATCAACACCCATGCCTACGCGGTGCGATAGTCGTTGACCAGTCGTTGTCGTCAGTCCAACATTCTTAAGAAGGAAAATTCATGAAGACGAAGCTCTGCCCAGCGCTTTTTGCAGTTGCGATGGTCTTTCTAGCTGCACAGGTGTGCGCCCAGGCTCCGCGCCACATCGTCGTTCACGCGGGGCACATGCTCGATGTGAAGAGCGGCAAATTGCTGGCGGATCAGACGCTGGTAATCGAAGATGGCCGCATCGTTAGTAGTGGCGGCACTGCAGAGGCGAAAATTCCTCCGGATGCAGCGCGCATCGACCTGCCGAACGCGACCGTGCTGCCGGGTCTGATCGATGCGCACACGCACCTGACCATGGAGCCCAAGTTCGGTTATGAACAGCTGGCGATCTCCGTGCCGCGGGAGGCGCTGATCGGCGCGAAGAATGCCCGCGTCACGTTGCTTGCGGGATTCACGACGGTGCGCAACGTCGGGGCCAGCGGCTACACAGACGTAGCGCTGCGCGACGCCATCAATGCGGGCGACGTCCCCGGGCCGAGAATGCTGGTGAGCGGGCCCCCGCTCACCATTACCGGCGGACATGCGGACAATAACCTGCTGCCGTTCGAATATCACGCGACCAACGAAGGCGTGGCCGATGGCGTGGATGCCGTGCGCCACATGGTTCGGCAGAACATCAAGTATGGCGCGGACTTGATCAAGTTCATGGCCTCGGGTGGGGTGCTCTCGAAGGGAGACAATCCGCAGGCGTCGCAGTACACGCTGGAAGAAATGAAGGTCATTGTAGCCGAGGCCCACCGCTTGGGTCGTAAAGTTGCTGCTCATGCCCACGGCGCGCAGGCCATTCTTTGGGCTTCGGAGGCGGGCGTGGATTCGATCGAGCACGGTTCCTACATTGATGATGCGGCCATCGCGGAGATGAAGAAGAACGGTACCTATCTTGTCCCCACGCTTTACCTGGGCGACTGGTTTCTGGAGAATGCCGAAAGAAATCATGTGCCCGATTTTCTGCTGGCCAAGGCCAAGGAGGTTATGCCGGCGGCGCGTAAGAACATTGCCCACGCGTTTGCCAGCGGAGTGAAGGTGGCGTTCGGCACGGATGCCGCGGTCTATTCCCATGGGCTGAATGCCCATGAGTTTGCGGTGATGGTGAAGCTGGGACTGACGCCGCTACAAGCGATTCAAGCAGCAACCATCAATGCCGCGGATCTACTGGGATGGTCGGGCAAGGTCGGCACCCTTGAGCCCGGGGCATGGGCCGACATTGTCGCCGTGGATGGCGATCCGATCAAAGACGTGACGACTCTGGAACACGTGAAATTTGTGATGAAGGGCGGCGAAGTGGTCAAGAACGAGTACGGGAAGTAGCGCTCCCGACCGCTGCTGCATTGCTCAGTCAAAGAGCCGAGCTTCGCTCGGCGGACAGCCGAGGGCGGCTGTCCCCACATTTAAGATCTAATGCTATTGCGGGCCCGCTCGGTCACCCAATCGGTCCAGTATGATGACGCCCCGCTAGCCAGTAGTGGAGCTTTACCTTCCACCGCGTCTACAAAATTTTGCAGCATGGGGTAGTGCAGGTTAGCGTGCGGAGGAAGACTTTCGCGAGCACCAGGATAGATGAGATCGGGGCCATTCAGCGGCGATAATTCCATCTCACCGTCTGTTCCGCGGATGCGGCATTCGTCACGGGAGACTTTGGAGTGCCAGCGAACATCCACGATACCCCGCACTCCGCCCGCGTATTCGATCATCACAGTCGCATTATCTTCCACCGCGTAATGGTGCACTGCGTTCGAGAGTTGCGCGGTAACTCGCAGCGGCTGACCGAAGAGAAAATTTAGGACGTCGATGCGATGCGAAGCAATGTCGAAGAGCGGTCCGCCTCCGGCCTTGGCTGGATCGACCAGCCAACTTCGGCTCCCGGTTCCATCGAACCAGCTGTGGGAGGTGAGTTCAGCCACAACCGGCTGACCGATCGCGCCCGCCGCGAGCAATTTCTTGGCGCGCTGCACTTTTGGGTAACAACGGCGATAGTATGCCACGCCCAAAGTCTTCTCGCTCTGCTCGGCGACATTCAACATGCTACGAGCTTCGGCCTCGCTCATTGCCATCGGCTTTTCGCAGAGCACATGTTTGCCGGCGCGAAGAGACTGGATGCTCTGCGGCGCGTGCAGGAACACTGGCGTCCCAACATAAACCGCCTGCACTTCCGGATCAGTCAGAGCTTCGTCGAGAGTCTGCCACACGCGCGTGGCATAGGGGGCAGCTTTCGCGGGATCGCGCGTGACGACGCCGTGCAAGCAACTTCGCGACTCAGCTTGAATCGCGGGAATGACGCGTCGGGTGGCGATATCGCCGATTCCGATGATGATCCAATTGAGCATAGGAGCAAGTTTCAAGGTTTCAACGTAACAAGGTTTCAAAGTTCATGGCTTTTTCGACTGCTTCGTTTGAACCCTTGGAACTCTGAAACTTTGAAACTGTGAAACTGTGAAACCTGTTTCGACACAAAAGCAAAGGCCGGCGCTGGCCGGCCTTCAACTTCGATTTCAACCGCGAAACTACTTCTTGGGAGCGATCGCGTCTTTCGCGGCCTTGGCGACGCGGAACTTAACGACGGTCTTGGCTTTGATCTGAATGGGTTCGCCGGTCTGCGGATTGCGTCCCACGCGAGCCTTGCGGTGCGCCTTCACTAAACGGCCCAGGCCCGGCACAACGAAGATGCCATTTTTCTTGGTTTCTTTGATAGCGGTGTCGGCCAACTGCTCCAGGAACGCCGCTGCGGTTTTATTGGGAAGCTCGGTTTTCTCGGCGAGATGCCGGATGAGCTGTGTCTTTGTTAAACCTGCTGCCATAATTTTTCTCCTCGACAGAAAATCAGTTAAATTACCGATGCTGCCTATCTTATACCCCTGAGCCTGTGGAAAACACCTTATTTTACAAGGGTTTTATAATTTGAAAATGCGAAACGAGGCATCTTTACAGGCTTTCCCACGCATGAAGACGCGAAATGGAGCGGATTACGCGTATCCGCGTGGTAATCTCGGTCAGGTTAGAATTCGAAGGAACTGCAATTGAGTTGCGCCATCTGTGAAATCCGCAAGGAGAAACGTTTTTGTCCCGCCATCCACGGACGAATTTGTCCGCAATGTTGCGGCGAACAACGCGAAGTCACCCTCGACTGTCCGATTGACTGCCCTTATCTGTTGCAAGCGCGTGAGCACGAAAAACCGCGCTCATCAGACCAGATCGACCCCGCGGGATTGTTTCTGCAAGTCGAAGTCTCCGATCAGTTCATGTATGAGAAGGAACATCTTCTGATGGGTTTGACTTTTGCACTGGCCAAATCCGCCCGGTCGGATCGCAACCTGCACGATCAGGATCTGATCGCGGTACTTTCGATTTTAGCGATGAGTTACGAACGACGAGTGAACTCAGGGTTGCATTATGAACAGCCTTTCACGGGCGAATCGCAGCGCAGAGTGGCGGGTGAGATCGAAACCATGGTGAAGGAGTATCGCGAGGCGGAACAGCAGCACACGGGTTTTTCCACTCTGCGCGATTCTGATGTTCTGAAGGCTCTAGTATTTCTTGTGCGGCTGGCGCATGGGCGTACTTCAGGACGACCGAAGGCGCGAGCTTTTGTGGAATTTCTTTTCGCCCAATTTCCCGAGAAGCAATCGCCGGTCGTCGCGCAGGAAGCTGGGAGCCGCATCATTCTGCCATAAGACTTCTTGCCACGGATTTTCACGGATTACACACATTTTTATTTTAATTCGGTAGCAATCCGTGGCTAGCTTGTTTTGAGTTCCCGCACTGTTTGTCCCGTAGGCAAAGCATCGAGTAGCTCGCGAATCGTTTTCATGAGCACCGGGTGCTGCTGTTCAGGCGCGATCTCAGCGAGCGGCTGGAGAACGAACCGGCGCTCCAGCATTGCGGGATGAGGCACGGTTAGCGCAGGCGAGTCGATGATCTTGTTGGAAAAAAGAAGGATGTCAATGTCGATTATCCGCGGACCTTTCTCTTGCATTCTCCGGCGGCCCATCTCGCGCTCGATTTTAAGAATGTTCGCCATCAACTGCTCGGGAGTCGAAGACGTTTCCAGGGCGACGGCGCAGTTGAGAAACCATGCCTGATCGGTGAATTCCACCGGCTCGGTTTCATAAAAAGAGGAAACCGCAACCATGCGACCTTCCTTTTGCAATCGTGCGATGGCCTCGCGAAGATGTTCTTCGCGGTCGCCAATATTCGATCCCAGCGAAAGATAGACAAGGCCGAGCATCATGGTCCAGCGTTTAATGGTCCAGTGGTCAGTTGTACTCCGCGAAATCTGGTAGCACAATCCCGCCTGTCCAGAGTTCGTAGCAGTTCGTTAATATTCTGAGCAATGCTTTGGCCGCCTTACAGGTTTAACTCGACCGAGGGTCCATCACCTTGGTCACTATCCTCGACTCCGCGCCGACACTAGAATCCCGATATGACGTTGGATTCGCTGATTTTGAGCAAGGACCCCGAAGTACTCCGTGTCATCCGGCCCACGCTCGAAAAATTATCGATTGAAGTAGAAATTTGCAATGAGGCGCGGATCGGCGCCAACATTCTGATCACCGATAAGTTCGATGCGGTCATTGTGGATTGCGACGACTTAAATGGCGGACTGGCTGTGCTGCAAGGCCTCAGAACCACTCCCAGTAACAAGAACTCGGTTGCCTTTGCCATCCTCAACGGAAAGAGAACGACAACGCAGGAAGCTTTCGGCATGGGAGCCAATTTTGTTCTGCAGAAACCAATCAGCGCGCTGAACGCGTCGCGCTGTTTTCATGCGGCGTTGAATTTTATGTTAAACGAGCGACGCCGTTACTTCCGGCAGCCGGTAAAGATGCTGGTGAAAGTATTGCTCGATGGAAAAACTTTGAACGCGACCAGCACCAACATCAGCGAAGGCGGTCTCGCCCTCATGTTGCGGGAACCCCTGCCCAAAGGGGTCGCGCCACGTCTGAAGTTCTCTTTGCCCGGCACGAATGGTCAGCTCGAATTGGAAGCTGAAGCAGCCTGGGTCGATGTAAAAGGCCTCGCCGGATTCCGCTTTCTAAACGTTCCGCAGAGTACGAAGGAAAAGCTCGAACAGTGGCTCGACGAGCAGATCGAACAGGAATTTCCCGGAGCCAAAGAGCGAATGGCGGCTGCGAAAGTCGTAGGTTCCGAGTAGCCTCGCCTGATGTAGCACCCAGCCTTTTGAAAATTTATCTGCGCCCCACTCCTGCTTGCCACCACTCTGAGGTATCTCACTGTAGACTTGCGCGCGGCGCTACACATGGCAATCTGGAAGATCATTCAAGGAGAATTCACGATGACGAATGACTTCCGCATTGCGAAAGTGCAGCGAACTCTGCGCTGGTTTGAGAACGATATTCCGCTATTGAATATGCGAGTGAAGGAATTGTCGAACGAGCGGCAGGAATCTGCACGGCGTTTCGCAACCGCCGTGATTGATCGAACCCGCGCGGAACTGGAAAGACTGCTGCAAGCGCAGACACACGACGCGCAAGATTGCGGTGAAATGCCAGGCGAGCCAGCGGATTAGTGTCGCTCAGCGTGGAAGAAAAGCAGGTTCCTCCACTACGCCGTCGCTGGCGCTCCGGCTTCGGTCGGAATGACAACTGTACTACAGAGAAGATCCGGCAGCAGCCTCTGCAGCAGGAGCGCTGGCGGTAGTTTGATCATCAACAGGAAACGTCACTTCCTCCCACAGCGTCTTATCCCGCAGAATACGCGAAACCAGCGCTGTATGCATGGCGTGACCGGCGCGGTCGGCGACGACATTACCCAATATCTGTTTTCCTAAGAGCGCAAGGTCTCCTACCAGATCCAATACTTTGTGGCGTACGAATTCGTCTGGGAAGCGTAAGGGACCATTCTCGATTCCATCGCGGGTGAGCACAATGCAATTCTCACGCGAAGCCCCGCGAATCAGGCCCATGTGGCGCATGGCCTGCTCGTCCTGGCGTGAACCGAAGGTACGAGCCCCAGCGATGTGCCGCAAATAACTTCCGTTAGTCAATTCGACTTGAAAAGTCTCTTTGCCAATCAGCGGATGCGGGAAGTTGATCGAATACGAGACGGAGTAGGTGTCGGAGGGATACACAGCGATGAACTTATTTCCCTCCCGCAGTTCCAGTTCACGACGGATCTTTAAGTATTTGCGCGGACGGCGATGCTTGCGGATACCCGCTTTTTGAATCATTTCGACGAACGGGCGCGCGCTGCCATCGAGTATCGGCAATTCGAGGTTGTCCAGTTCGACGACGGCGTTATCAATTCCCAAGCCGATGAATGCGGAGAGCAGGTGCTCGGTGGTTGAGATGAGCACACCCTTCTTCATCAGGCTGGTGGCATAGCTGACGCGAGCGACGTTCCGGCTGATCGCCTCGATTTCGAAGCCATCGAGATCGGTGCGCCGAAAAACAATGCCGGTGCCGGAAGGCGCAGGCAGGATGCGCATGGAAACGGGAGCACCGCTGTGCAGGCCTACGCCGCTGCACTCGACTGCGGAGCGGATTGTCTGCTCGGGAGTCAAGAACGATCTGAGTAATTTCCAATGAATACAATAGATTAAGCCCAGCACTCAAGAATGCGTCTGTGGTGAAAAAGCCACACTCCGTGGTGTGCTGCACGCCTTTCGAACTGCGCAGGTTGCACAAGTCACTGAAGCACAGTTTGTTAGGCATCGAGCGGAGTCGCGCGGATCGGGTTTAACTGAACCCAGAACACAAACATCAACTTAGAGGGTAAAAGCCGATTCCCCGAGAACCTTCGAAGTGACCGTTGTCAGCGCTTGCTTTGTTTGCCGGGTGGTTTGTTCGGGTTATAGCCGGAACGGGGATCGAACATAGCCTCGTCGAGTCCCTGATTAATGGTGACGGAGTTGAGGAAGCGCTGGCTGGCCATATCCCCGTTGAAAAAACGCGTGACGTTATAAGGCGCCATCACGCCAGAAACCTGGCGATAATTTTCGTAAACTTCCTCTTCAATATTTTTTTGCCGATCGACGGGGTCGCGCCATGAGAATGACTTCTTTACAGGCAGATGGGTATCGTTATCGAAAAAGAGTGTGACGCTCTCATCTTTTGCATTGATCAGCGTGATCTGGGTCGCCGGATGCTGCGCCGCAATGGCGAAGCCTTCGTACAACAGCACGACGCTGGGATCATTGACCCAAGTTCGAAGAATCGTATCGAGAGAGAAGCGACGGCGACGCAGATAATCGTCGAGATCCTTTTGCTCGATGGGATGCGGGCCTTTGTAGGTTATCTCCCAGGCTTTGTTTCCGACATAAAGTTCAGCGATGTCGCGTTCTTTGGTGATTTCGACGCGTTCCTTGTCGGGAAACTCGGTGAAACTCCAAAAGACCCCACCGCCGCCAGTGGGGCGACCATGATGAAAGCTGTAACCGCGGCCCTGTTGCTCGCGGTCGCGAATGGTCAGGAATGTCTGTCCGCCCAGCGCCTGAATTCCTTGATCGATCACGGCCTTCGCCTTCCGAGCATTTTCCTGATCGAGCGGGATAGCGGGACCGGATGGCGCGGTTACGGGCCCGGATGCGGAGGGAGAAGACTCCTGCGCCGCAAGACTCTGAGGCTTAGCCCACACGAGGGCGTAAACCAAACACACCAAAATCAGAATCGGAAGAAATCTTTTCATTCTTTAAGCATGGATCGCCTGCAGTTAGAATTGTAGCGTTTCCTGAAGACCTACTGGACCGCGGCAGTAAAGCTCCTCTCCGTGCTTGGATGCAAGAAACGGTCTGATTGCCAGCTCTGCGCCCGACGTTTTAGCATCCCTTTCGCGGCCCTATCCTGCGAGCACGGCGCCACCGTTCACGTTGAAAACTTCTCCGGTAATGAAACCAGCGTGCTCCGTACAAAGGAAGAGCACAGGAGCCGCAATTTCTTCCGGTTTGCCCACCCGTCGCAAAGGAATGGTGTTGCGAATCTGTTCTCCGCTTTTAGGATCCTGCAGCGCAGCCGCACTCATTTCCGTATCGACCCAGCCCGGAGCAACGCAGTTCACGTAGATGCCGGCAGCGGCGAGTTCGGTTGACAATCCCTTGGTCATGCTGATGAGAGCGCCTTTGGTCGCGGAATAGTCGCAATGAAAGGCCTCGCCTCGCTGGCCGCTGGTGGAACTGATCAGCACGATGTGTCCCGCGGGCCCGTTGTTCCGGCTCTGCGTCTTCATCTGCGCGACCGCGTGTTTGACTAGGCCAAAGACCGCGTCAAGATTAACGGACATCGTGGAGCGCCATTGTTCATCGGACATGCGCTCAATGGGCACATCGTCCGGCGGCCAGACTCCGTGATTGGCAACGAGAATATCGAGGCGGCCGAAGTGCGTCACGGTTTCAGCTACGAGCTTCCGGGCCGCCTCTGGATTTTTCAAGTCGGAAGCGATCGGATAAGACTGTGCTGCGCCACATTCTTTGGCCAGCTCTTCGGCCTGGGCACGCGCACTACGATAGCTGAATGCGACTTTAGCGCCAGCGGCGGCGAACATACGCACCGTAGCCGCGCCGATGCCGCGCGAACCGCCAGAAATGAGGGCGACCTTACCAGAAAGAGAAAGAGGAATTGACATGGCAGACGATTTTCGAGGTTCTCGTCTAGTGTTGCAAGGGGAGAGTGCGAGTGGTGGTTTCCTAGTTTTTGGAATTGTAGAAACGGTTTTTGCGAATTGAGCGGCAGACACGGCCACAAGCGTCAGCGTCACAAGAAACAAGGCGCTTCTGCGCCCTCCAAACAAATAGACGTCCGACGTGAAGAACAAATAACAGAGAGCACGCCAGACAATGGAGTCCGTGAGACACCAAAGCGAGAGGTAGCGCCCATGAACGCAAGATCGTTTCGCAAGCCTGATGCCTTCGATTTAGCTCTGTACGGCCTCATATTGGCGGCAATTGCGGGAGTAATTTATTACTTGCAACTCAAGACTATGCAAAGCCAACTTGATCTTGCGGAGAGGCAAATGCGGCAAGACCAGCGTCCTTGGGTGACGATAACGAGCAGGCACGGGCCAATCGAAGAGGATGGCGGATTGCAGGACGTTCTAACGCTTAACGATACCGGAAAAACCCCGGCAAAGGACATCAACATAGACGCCGACATCGAGATTGTTCCCCATGCCGCTAGCCCCCGCCTTGCCTATGACCGACTGCACACTATTATCCCTCTGAACATGTTGTACCCCACCGTTTCTACGCCAGTTCACGTTGATAGGAGGCGGCTAAGTCCCATCACGAACGCGGATGAGCCGTGGTTGATCTCTAAGCCCGAGAAACTCAGTCTGCTTAGCGGGAACTCCTATAGCGCTACGTATCTGTTTATCACGTACAAGGACATCTACGGGGTGAACCACTGGCAAAAATGGTGTGTGCGGCGGTACTACTTCACTGGCATAGGCCATGAAGAAGAACGTGCGTTGATTCTGGATTACAGCGGTGCTGAGGCTTGCAATAAGTACAATGACGTAGACAACAACGGGCAGTAGGGCACAGAACTTTAGCTGCTGAAACCAAATTTAGAAAGTACGGTGTCAGTCTCCCGTACCGGAAGACATGCGCTCCGACTTCAATCCCCGCAGAAGCAGCCGCACCAGCATGCCATCGAAACGCGTTCCGCTCATCTTTGACAGTTCTTCAAGAGCTTGTTCCGGCGTCCTGGCCGCGGCGAACGATTGCTCGGTGACCATGTTGGCATAGGCATCGGTCAGTCCGATGATGCGGGCCCATAGCGGGATTTCTTCGCCGCGCAGCCCATCCGGATATCCCGTGCCGTCAAAGTGCTGATGATGGTGCTCGATCGCTTCCCGCATCAAATCGCTGTTCGGGATTGTGCCAACGATCTCTGCGCCAACGTGAGCATGCATTCGCACTTGCTGAAATTCTTCATCACTCAACGGACCGGGTTTATTCAGGATACGCTCGGGAATAAAAATCTTGCCGACATCGTGAACCCGGGCGGCATACACCAGATCGGCTGTCTCCTCGGAAGAAAGACCCAAGGCGCGCGCAATCACTTCGGTATAGCGGGCCACGAGATCGCCGTGGCCCGCGGTTTGCAATTCCCGCGATTCGGCAGCACGGCTGAGAGATTCAATTGCTTCCTTTAGCACGGGGACATTGCAGTCTTCTTCTCCGCCGCACAGCTTGTAGAGAGTTGACGTCAACTCCTCGAGATGCTCAGGACCGTTCTGTTCGCGCTGCAGAAAGCCTTCGATGTAGGAAGAAATCTGCTGGCGTTGTCGGGCAAAATCCTGGCCTTCGACATATTCTTGCGCCGTGGAGACGGAGTTTCCTCCCGAGCGCTTGGAGACATACATGCCGGCATCGGCTACGCGGATGATGTCCTCGATGGAGAACCCATGCATCGGGAAACTGGCCACGCCGAAGCTCCCGGTGATGTGGTGTTCGCTCAGCATGGGATCGCTTGCCATCCATTGCCGCAGACGCTCGGCCAGTACCTGGGCCTGTTCGGAGCCAGTCTCAGGCATCAAGATGATGAACTCATCGCCGCCGTAGCGAGCGACTACGTTCGACTGGCGCGACTTTTGTTCCAGCAGGCGACCTACGCGCGCCAGCACCAGATCGCCCTCGAAGTGGCCCATTGTGTCGTTGACCTCTTTGAATTTGTCCAGATCAATGAGCACCACGGAGAACGGCCGCCCGGAGCGCGAAGCTCGTTTCCACTCGGCAGACAACGCTTCCCAGAAAAATCGCCGCGTCTTGATGCCAGTCAGTCCGTCGGTAATGGACTGCTGCTGCAACTTCTGGAAGACGAATGCGTTGTGCAGCGCGGTGGCCAGCAGATCAGCCAGGGTATTGAGAATTAATACATCCTGCGGCGAAAACGCATTCTCGTTCCGGCTCTCGATATTCAGCACGCCCAGCAGCGACTCGCCGTATGTGATGGGAATGCAAAGAATCGCGCGGGAATCCAGCAGGATTCCGCTTAAATTGCCGGGCAAGGCATGTTGCACCAGTGCGCGTTCGCCGGTGCGGGCCACGCGGCCGAGAATGCCCGCTCCTAACGGAATACGCTTGCCCACGGAATGGGCCGTGACTCCAGCTTCGGCCTTGATTTCAATTTCTTTCGTTCCGTAATCGAGCAAGCCAATGCCAATGTGATCGAAACTGAAATTCTTCTGAATCTCGGTGACGATCTGGCTCAGCATGAGCACTGGATCGTCGCTGGAAATAGCCGTGCGGGAAACGTTATTGAGGAATGCGAGCTGGCGGGAACGGCGCTGCTCGTCGGCGAACAGCCGCGCGTTCTCCACGGCAACCGAAACCTGCCCAGCAGCCGTTGCCAATACGTCGAGATCGCGCTGCTCGAAGACGAATTCGCGGTCGGGATGCATCGCGACCATAGCCCCAGCGGGTTTGTTTCCCATGAAAATCGGCACGGCGATAAGGCATTTGGCAGGGCGCTCGGGAATATAGCCGATGCCGAGATTTCTCCGTGTGGTTTCAAGATCCGAGCGGATCAGCAGCGGTTCGCCAGTACGAATTACATATTCGCTGAAGGCACTTCTGAGTTCCCTGGTACGCTTTGGCAGGACGCGATTGTCCCTGACCTCAAGTTCGAAACGGAGCTCTTCTCCCTCCTGAAACGCGATGTAGAAGTGGCTGGTATCAAAAATCTGGCCAAGCTCGACCTGAATGGTCCGCAGGATTTCATCCTGATCGAGACGCGAACTGATCGCCTTGCCGATTTCGGTCAACAATTCGTACTCTTTGGTGCGGCGATGGGCGTCGTGGCTGACGACATAATTTTCCAGCGTTAGTCCTAGCTGCAAGGCGAGCCCGACCATCAAACGCGGCCCTGACGAACCGAAGGGGCGGCGTTCGGCGTGAGGGAACAGAATCACACCGTAATTATGCTCGCGAGTCTGTAGACTGACTGCGGTGAGATTGCGGACATCCGCTTCCGTAAGAATTCTCTTCAGCTCCGCGAAAGTTCCCACCGAGGATACAGGAAGCGGTTCGGTCATCTCCGCCAGACGCTGCACGGTAAAAATTCCGCTCCGGCGATATGCCAGTTCGGCAATGTAGTCTCCAGCGCCGCTCTTTTCCAGCGCGTGCAGAAATCCGTCCGGGAAGCCCTGTTGTACAGAAGGCAACAGACCGCGCCAGCGCTCGGTGATGAAGATGGCGGCACGTTGCATGGGCAGAGCGCTGCGCAACCGCTCCAGCGCCCCTTGCATGCTCGGAACCAGATCTTCCGCGAACAGCAAGCGCCGCGGGTCGACCCCAAGAGTCGACAAGGCCAGCGTGTTTTCCTGAACGGCATTGCGCTGGTTTTCAAACAACACCATCACCATGGCAATTCCCAGCAGCATCTGCGGTACCGGACCAAACAAACGGCTGGCGTTGCCGAACATTTCCGTCCAGGGATTCTGCAACTGCCCCACGCCCATCAACACCGCCCAAAACGCCAGCGAAACCGCGAGCACCCAGAAGGCCATCGATTTGCGCCGGTGGCTATTCAGGTAAAAGACGGCGGAGCAGTAAAGCAGAACCGCAGCCAGGCCCAAACCTAAACGGATCGCCGGCTGCACGTCGGGGCGGAATACGCCGTTAACAATGTGACCTCGCAGGGTTAGACATGCCAGCGCTACTCCAACTGTCCCCACGGCGGCGTCATACCAGCGAAAATGGTAAGAGCCGCGCATCAGCCGCGTGGAGACGAAAATACATAACGCCATCACAACCAGAAAAAGTTCGCTGACAAAAAACGCAAGCGACGACTTGGGAAAGGTATCGAGAATGTAATGCAGCGAATAAGCGGCCCAGGCCAGTTGCCATGCGCGGAAGTAAGCTTGGCGGCTCTGCTCGTGCAAATAGGTGAAGACGAGAAACAGCAGAACCGAGACAAAGCCCGGAATCAAAACGGTCGTGATGACAACACTGTTCATAGGGCCGGTAAAGACGCCTCTGGCCGAACTTGTCGGCTCAGTTTCGGGGGAAAACAGTACATTAATGTTTTCACATCATGTCCCCGAACACAACAGCTTTTAAGTACAATGACCGTCTACGATATCTTTTCGAATCAAAGGGTTGCAAACATAATCGTTATCGCACTTTGCTTGACTGGGTTTTTGACTGCCCGTACCATCGAAGGTCACCCAAAATCAGAAAAGCGCCGCCGTAGCGAACCATTCGTCACCGGGGCACGAGGCAGACGCTCGTGAGCTACGTTCTTCATAATCACTAAACCTTTTATGTCAGAACTTTTGAATTCGTCTTCGTCAGGCACGCCAAGAGTGCGTTTCGCGCCTTCGCCCACGGGTTTCCTTCATGTGGGCAGCGCCCGGACGTTTATTTTTAACTGGCTCTATGCCCGGCGAAATAGCGGAACCATGATTCTGCGGCTTGACGATACCGACGTTGAGCGGAACACCGACGCGTCGGTCCATTCGATTTTTGAAGGCTTGAAATGGCTCGGCCTGAACTGGGACGAAGAATACAAACAGTCCGAGCGCGGAGAACTGCATCGGCAGATGGCAGAAGCGATTTTTCGGAAAGGGCTCGCCTATCGCGATTTCACTCCTGCCCACACTGGCGACAGCGAGAGATCTGGGACGCAAGGGACGTGGCTCTTCAATCCGGGCATGCGCGAATTGTCCCGCGAAGAAAGTGATCGGAGGGCCGCCGCGGGAGAAAAGTTCGCGTTGCGCTTTCGCGTACCCCGCGACGCAGGCGATGTGGTGCGTTTCACTGACGCTGTTTATGGCGAGCAGATCAAGGCCGCCGCTGACATTGAGGACTTCGCACTCCTGCGTTCAGATGGCATGCCAACCTATCACCTGGCATCTTGTGCCGATGACGCCGACCTGCGCATCACCCACATTATTCGTGGCCAGGATCATCTTTCGAACACTTATAAACACGTATTGATTTTCGAAGCCGCCGATTTCACGCCACCGCAGTTTGCGCATCTTCCTCTCCTGGTCGCACCGGACGGCACCAAGCTCTCCAAGCGCCGCCACGGCCCAGTGGTCAGCGTGACCACATATCGCGACGCAGGTTTCCTGCCCGAGGCCTTCATTAACTTTCTCTGCCTGTTGGGCTGGTCGCCGAAAGACGATCGCACGAAGATGAGCCGGCAGGAATTGGTCGAGATCTTCTCCCTCGAAGGCATCAACCGCGCGAATGCGGTCGTGAACTTCAAGGAGAATGCTTCATCGAACGCGAGCAGTGCCTTATCCACTGTCATCCCGAGCGAAGCGAGAGACCCGGGTGTTCCATACGACGAAGACACGTTCGATCCCAAGGCGCTCTGGCTCAACGCGGAACACATTCGCGGCCTGGCAATCGGCGATTTGAGCGAGCGTCTGCTGCCGATCGTGCGCGAAGCCGGATTCAATGTCACGCAAGAAAGAATGGTACAGATCACCCCGCTCATTCGAGAACGCATTAAGCTGTTGCGCGACATCCTTACCGCTGCCGACTTTTTCTTCGTCGACCAACTGCCGCCCTACGATCCAGCCGAACTGATCCCTCAGAAGGGCGACGCGGCAATGGCGCAGAAAGTTTTAACGCGTGCGAAAGAAGTACTGGCGAACGTCGAATTCAAACACGACCCGCTCGATCGGGCTCTGCGCGCCGCCGCTCAAGAACTGGGCTTGAAAGCCGGACAGATGTTCCAACCCATCCGCGTCGCGGTCTGCGGGCGCAAGAACGCGCCGCCGCTGTTCGAGACATTAGAGGTGCTGGGGAAAGAAAAGACGCTGGACAGAATCGAACAGGCCACGAGCAGACTTAAGTGAACACAAGAGCCGAAATTCTCGGAAGTAACTCTCCACCAGCGGACGACTTTCCATGCTCGGCAACGATTTGAGACTAAACCAGTTCTGACTAAACGAGGTTCTGACTAAATCAGGTTCTGACTAAATCAGGTTCTGACTAAATCAGGTTCTTTGACCTAATCTTGAGCTCCTGGAGGGCGTGATCGCGCACGATGGTAATCGACACGACTGTGCCTGGGCGCTTATGAAACGCGGGTTCATCGCTGCCCCAAGCGTTCGCGGGAGGCTGATTATCAATCAAAGTGATGCGATCCCCGACTTTTACGCCTGCCTTCTCGGCGGGGCTGTTGGAAAGCACGGCCGCGACCTTTAAACCTTTTCCGTCATCGTCGAAATCAGCAAGAATTCCACTCCGGTTAAAGATATCGGGTTTCAACCGCTTGCTGTTCTTCTCCAGGTACAACACGTGGTGCGGCCATTCGATTGTGACCCTAAAGTGCTTGAGAATGTCAGCACCGATGGTTCCTGCGTATTCATCCCACGACGCCTGACCATCGCTGAGATACGCAACCATGCGACGTACACAAGCCCTCCCGATACATACCGTCTTGAGGCGCGTGATCCACTCGGGAGGGTCGTTGCCTCCTGCCCCTTTGCTAAACACTCCGTGATAGCGAGGAACGTTCTCCAGGAGGGCGAACTTCTTTACGAACGATTGGTTGACGTCAATACCGTTGAAGTCACCTGTGTCCACGACAAAATCGTCCTGATCTCCGTTAACGCTGGCGTTGACAACCAGCTGCGTGCGTCTTGCTGGAGCGTCGTCTTTTTGCCGGAACCCTCACGTAAACGAGGTGGGATCGTAGAATGTCAACTGTTGATGCTCGTAGTCGATAGTCACCACGAGGCGACGCATTATTTCGTATCCAACCGCCCCGACGGGTCCCTTCCCATCCGGCCACGGCATCTGGACCGAGTAGAAAGCCTGGTGATGCAGTGTCAGACCGCCGATGCGCACGTCGTCGGCATGAAAAGCCTTCGACTCCACAGGTCCACCGAATGCAGGGAGCTTAGCCTGGCTGCTCTCTGAGTGCAAACCAAGCTGCGCGATCAGAGCGGGGTTGAGGACGTTGACCCCTGCGCCAGTGTCGAAGATTAACTGAAATGGGCCCTTTCCATTGGTCAGCGCCTCGAAGACCCCATAGGTCGTCGTCACCGTCGCTTGATGGGAAGAGCCGAAATCAAAATCGCGAAGCTCCTGAGAAAATGACTGTTCGGCGTAAATCCATGGAAGACAAAGAAGCAGCACAATCGCGAAGTTCATGATCTGAATACCTTACCGATTTTGCATAGTATGGCTCGGCCACAGAGTCGTAGTGTACCCAAACGCAAATTTCAGCACAGCAAGGTCCGCCCCGAATTTTGCATCCAACTGGCAACTTACTCATCCGTATTTAGCACAGTCGTCATTTAGCACAGTCAGTGTTCCAAAGATCCATCCATCCAGAAAGGTATCCTATGAAAGCCGTACAAATCTCCAAGCCCGGTGGCAATTTCGAAGTCGTCGAACGTCCCATCCCCGAACCGGGTCGCGGTCAAGTGCGCATTAAAGTCGAAGCTTGCGGCATCTGTCACAGTGACGCATTGGTGAAGGAAGGTGTTTGGCCAGGAATTCAATATCCGCGCGTGCCGGGACACGAAATTGCCGGACGCATCGATGCCGTCGGCCCAGACGTCACTCTATGGAAGAAAGGCCAGCGTGTCGGCGTGGGATGGCACGGCGGCCACTGCTTTCAGTGCGATCCCTGCCGCCGTGGCGACTTTATTCTGTGCCAGTTCGAAAAAATCACGGCGATCCACTTCGATGGGGGCTACGCCGAGTACATGGTCGCGCCAGCAGAGGCCGTCGCCGCAATCCCCGATGACTTACCCGCTGCCGAAGCCGCCCCGCTGCTGTGCGCCGGAATTACCGTCTTTAACTCGCTGCGAAATTCAGGAGCGCGCGCCGGAGACACGGTTGCGGTGCAGGGCATTGGCGGCCTGGGACATCTCGGAATTCAGTATGCCCGCCAGATGGGCTTCCGAACCGTGGCGGTCGGCCGCGGCAAAGACAAAGAGGCACTGGCCCGGAAGTTAGGCGCCCACGACTACGTGGACACCGGCGCCGGCGCTCCCGCTGACTCCCTGCAAAAACTAGGAGGAGCGCGCGTGATTCTTGCTACCGCGCCCGATTCGAAATCCATCTCCGCTCTCGTCGATGGCCTGGCGGGCAACGGAAAATTGCTGATCGTGGGAGCAGGCTTTGAATCGCTCACCGTGACTCCACTTCAGCTCATTGGCCAGCGCAAAGGGATTCAGGGCTGGCCTTCGGGAACAGCCAAGGATTCCGAAGATACACTGCGATTCAGTTCCCTGAGCGGAGTCCGTCCCATGATCGAGCGCTATCCGCTGGAAAAGGCAGCGGCCGCCTACGAGCAAATGATCAGCGGCAAAGCGAGATTTCGAGTCGTGCTCACAATGAATGGGTAGCCTCACAGCCAAAACGATCATTCGAAACGAACATTTTTCTCGCGGCCCCCGAAGTATAATGCGATTGACGTGAAGTACTTTGCGTAATAAAGTACATTCATGATCGCTCTGGATGAGCCTTTCCTTCGCCCCATTCCAAAGCGCTGGATTCCCCGCGAAATGACCAACGCGCCCGCGCTTGATCCGAACGAATCGGCCGGACCAGTCTTAACCGGACCGGTGGAACCGCACTATGCCCTGCTGATCAATCCGTTCTATCCCAAAGACGCGAATGCCAGCTTTGGCAAGCACGTCCTTACTCCATCGCTCGCCCTTACCAGCTTTGCAGCCACGACGCCGCCGCAGTGGCGCGTCGAATATTGGGATGAGAATCTCCTCGATGGCCGTCCGCCGTTTCGTCCGATGCCGCAGGTGGTCGGAATCACTGTGCATCTCACTTTTGCACGGCGGGCTTTTGAACTCGCGGACTGGTATCGCGCCCACGGCGCGAAGGTGATTTTCGGCGGTCTGCACGTTCTCTCCTGCCCCGACGAATGCGCGCCGCACGCAGATGCGATTGCGCTCGGCGATGGCATGCAACTCTGGCCACGCATACTCCGCGACATCGAATCAAACAACCTGCAACCTCGCTATGTCGCGACGTACGAAAACGATTATTGTGACGATCCTCCGCCGCGGCGTTCCCTGCTTCCGCGCCGCAGCTTTCTCACTACCACCAGCCTCATCGCCACCCGCGGATGTCACAACCGCTGCGGCTTCTGCTACCTCGCCACCGACGGCCTGCGCATGCCATATCGCATGAAGAATCCGGAACAGATCGCTTCCGAGTTTCAGGAAGATAATCAGCCGTACGCGGTATTCGTCGACAACAATCTGGGCTCACGCAGCGTTTATCTGCACTCGTTGTGCGCGGCGCTGCGCCCGCTCAACAAAATCTGGAGCGCTGCCGTCACCATCGACGTTACCGACGATCCCAGCCTGATTCGCAACATGGCGCTGGCGGGATGCACCGGCGTATTCATTGGCTTCGAATCGCTTTCCGACCACAATCTCGCCGACTCCCACAAGAAAACGCCGAAGACTAGCGACTACGCACGCCGCGTGCGCATCCTGCACGACTACGGCATCCAGGTAAACGGATCGTTCGTCCTCGGCTTCGATCACGATCGTAAAGATGTCTTTGCGCGCACGGCACAATGGATCGAAGAGAACCGCCTCGAGTGCGCGACCTTTCACATCCTCACGCCCTACCCGGCAACGCCGCTATTTCGCCGGATGGAAGCGCAAGGACGCATTCTGCATCGCGACTGGAATCTCTACGACACGGGCCACGCCGTCTTTCAGCCGCAACACATGACGCCTGAAGAACTCGAACAGGGATATGCCTGGATCTATCGACGGCTGTTCTCGCACGCGTCGATTTGGCGACGGCGGCCCGAGCAGTGGCAAGCCATCCCGCTCTACTTGGCAATGTCGTACCTCTACAAGCGATCCAACCGCTTCTGGCACCTGCTGATCAAGCACGACCTGGTAAATCCCGTCTGGAAGCCGCTGGTCGAGATGACGCGCTGGCGGCACGTGCGCTATCGTCGGCGACTTGCTCATCGCGAGTCGCTTAGCGCTGCTCCGGGCCAAGTAGTGTCGGCGGGAGTTTAATCGTCTTCTTTGCGATAAGATCAGAGCTATATGAAAGCATCTGATAGCGAGGCTGAGGCTGGCACAAGCGCGCCCGAAACCCGGCCGTCCAATTTCATTCGCGACATTATTCTCGAAGATCTGAAGAGCAATAAATACTCTGGCCGGGTGCAGACTCGCTTTCCTCCCGAGCCCAACGGATATCTGCACATCGGCCACGCCAAGGCGATCTGCCTCGACTTTGGACTCGCCGACGAATTCGGCGGACACACGAATCTGCGCTTCGACGACACCAATCCCGAGAAAGAAGAGACGGAGTACGTCGAGTCGATCAAGGCCGATGTAAAGTGGCTCGGGTTCAGTTGGGACGGGCTTTTCTACGCTTCGGATTATTTCGATCAGCTATATGAATGGGCACTGAAACTGATTAAAGATGGCAGGGCCTACGTCGACGATCTCTCGGCGGAAGAAATTCGCAAGTATCGCGGCACGCTCACTGAGCCGGGCAAAGATAGCCCGCATCGCAATCGTTCGGCCGAAGAAAATCTGGATTTATTCCAGCGCATGAGGGCGGGAGAATTCCCCGACGGCTCGCGCGTGTTGCGCGCGAAGATCGACATGGCGTCGCCGAATCTGAACATGCGCGATCCGGTCATGTACCGCATTCTGCACGCCGAACATCATCGCACCGGCAACAAGTGGTGCATCTATCCCATGTACGACTATGCGCACGGGCAGTCGGATTCGCTCGAGCGAGTGACGCACTCCATGTGCACGCTGGAGTTTGAAGATCACCGTCCGCTTTACAACTGGTTCATTCAGCAACTGGGAATTTTCCCATCGCAGCAAATCGAGTTCGACCGCCTGAATCTGACGCATACGTTGTTGAGCAAGCGCAAGCTGCTGCAGTTGGTGCAAGAGAGTCGTGTGAGCGGATGGGACGATCCGCGCATGCCCACGCTGAGCGGCATTCGCCGCCGCGGTTATACACCGGAGGCGATTCGTAATTTCTGCGCGTCGATCGGAGTTTCGAAGACGACGGGCTCGATCGAACTCGCGATGCTCGAATACTTTGTGCGCGAAGATCTGAACAAGCGCGCGGCGCGCGTGATGGCCGTGCTGCGTCCGCTTAAAGTTGTGATCGACAATTATCCTGTGGATCAAGTCGAGGAGATGGACGCGGTCAACAATCCAGAAGACGAGAGCGCCGGGTCGCGCAAAGTTCCATTCTCCCGCGAGCTGTATATCGAGCAGGATGACTTCCGCGAAGTTCCTCCGCCAAAATATTTTCGGCTCACGCCAGGGCGCGAAGTGCGCCTGCGCTATGGATATTTCGTGAAGTGCACGAGCATCGTGAAAGATGAGAAGGGTAAAGTCGTCGAACTGCATTGCACCTACGATCCGGCGACGCGCGGCGGCAACGCTGCCGACGGCCGCAAAGTGAAGGCGACCATCCATTGGGTCGCAGCCGCGAGTGCAGTGAATGCCGAAGTACGCATTTACGAGAATCTTTTCAGCAAAGAGAATCCGAGCGACGTGGAAGAGGGCAAAGATGTCCTCGATAATCTCAATCCGAACTCACTGGAGATCATTGCCGACGCGAAACTGGAGCCGTCTCTGGCCGCTGCCGCTGTCGGGAGTCGTTATCAATTCGAGCGCCTGGGATATTTCTGCGTCGACCCGGATTCGAAGCCGGGAGAGTCGGTATTCAATCGCACGATCGCGCTAAAAGACACGTGGGCCAAGGTGGAGAAGAAGCAAGGCGGAAAAAGATAGAAGCGCCGCATAAGCCTCGAAGAAAGCAAAACCCCGAGCGAGGGATTCAACTCGGGGCCATCAGCCCGTCAAGCTCCAAGGATATGTCGGCAAAGTGACGAATAGACTTCAGCGGGCGGGCGCAAGAAAAGTAAAACCCCGAGCGGGAATTCAACTCGGGGCCACTAGCCTGTCCAGCTACAACGATTATCCGCAGTTAGAAATTGGAAGTCAAGGTTACTTGGGGAGTCTGGCCTGTCCTCAGACTCCCCTTCAGATTCCCTACCAAGAAACAGGGAATGCTGTGGACCCGACGGGATTCGAACCCGCACCTCTCAGCTGGACAGGCTAGTGTGCTGCCAATTACACCACGGGCCCAGAGGTCAGGTTAGGGCCGCGGGCGAGTGGTAACAAGACTGCACACACCTAATTTTGTGCAACTTCCTGTTTCGGAACCCTCCGGTTGTATGGACGCAACATCCTCGTCTGCTCTTCGTTGTACAATTCGCGCGTTGTATTGACTCGGGAAAAAGCGTCCTAGTTAGAACACGCGAGCTTGCGCCTGGCATCCCATGCACCCAACCATCCTCGCCTTTGTTTTTGAGATCTCTCGACCGGCAGTTTCGATGTGCAGTGCCGGCATCCTGCTTTTCCTGATTGCGCTGTGGGCTGCGAAGACCGATCTCGCCCGAGCCAGCGGCCTCGACAAGATCGTGGTTTTGAGCAATTTGTGTTTCGCGCTCCCGTTAGCCGTCTTCGGCGCCGAGCATCTCTCGGACCCAAGATCCATCATGGCTGTCGTGCCTTCGTATATGCCATGGCGTTTGTTCTGGACGTATTTCTTCGGCTGTGCGCTACTCGCCGCGTCTTTGAGCATTGCTACAAAAATTCAGGTGCGCTGGTCCGGCCTGCTGTTCGGGATCGCGATGTTTCTCTTTGTGGCGATGTTGATCGTCCCGGGAGTTCTCGCCCACCCCAGAGACCGGTTTGCATGGACACTTGTCTTCCGCGAAAGCTCATTCGGGGGCGGAGGCTGGATCTTAGCGGGAAGCTCGATTCTTGCGGGAAACGCCGCCCTGCGCGAGCCAGGTCGCGGGCAAAGCCCCGCGCAAGGTGGAAGCAAGCTCATAACCGTGGGCCGCGTGTTGATCGCGATCGCCGCTATATTTTATGGCGTTGAACATTTTCTGCACCCAGTGAACGTTCCCGGAGTCCCACTCGAAAAGCTAATGCCTGCGTGGATTCCCGGGCGCTTGCTCATTGGCTATCTGACCGGCGCAATTCTTTTTGTTGCCGGCTTCAGCATTCTGCTGGGCAAGAAGACGCGGATAGCGGCAACGTATCTCGGAATCTGGATTGTGCTGCTGGTTTTGTTCATCTATGGGCCCATCCTGATCGCTCAGATGTCCGATCCGAGCACCGCGGTACAGATTGAGGGGATCAATTACTTTGCGGATACGCTGCTGTTTGCCGGAGCGATTCTCGCGCTCGCCAGCGCGACGCCACGCACCGATTAGAATGCCGGCTGCAAACCTGCAGCCAACCGGGACCACCAAGCGGGATCAAAAACCAGAATAAAACAGGGTTGTTCAGCTGACTGCCAGCTGTGCACGTCGGCGCCACTCATCATCCACAGGTCCAAAAATGCCCTTCTCGCAGGCGCAGAAAAGCGGTAGAGTCTGAGCATTTCCGTTTCGATATCTCACCCGTCAAGAGGACACCATGGCACGTCGAGCGTTTCTTTCCCATATGGCAAAGCTGGCAGCCCTGCCCTTCTTTGCCGCCGCCGGAAGTCTGCAGGCGCAGTCAGCGCACAAATCACTTAAGATTCTGATGAAGAGCGCGTGGGGCTCCGACGATCCCACCAAGGCCGCATTCCCCTTCTCTCATGGACTGGCGCTGGCCGAAGCCGGCCACCAGGTTCAGATCTATCTGCTCGGCGAGGCGGTCGTGCTGATGCGCAAGGTGGTCGCCGACGCGGTTACCCCGGTGGGTTGGCCGACGGTTGGAGAATTCCTGAACAAGCTCGCCGCCAAGAATGTGCAGATCTATGCCTGTGGGGCCTGTTCACGCGCCCGAGGGGTAACTGAAGCCGATCTCACCAACTACGGAGCAAAATTCGGCAGCCCGCCCATTTTTGTCTCGCTGATCGAATGGGCGGACCACGTGATCACGGAGTAGCTTCCGGCAGCGGCGCCAGGGCTTCCTGATGACGGGGAATTGGCGATTAGTTGTGCACGTGCGGGCTTTGCGCGGGATTTTTAACGTGGCCAGGCGGTTCTTTGACTACCTTCACGTCAAAACTTACCGGCAGGGTCTTCGGCGGGAAGCATTGGGCGTTATCGCAAGCCTGATAGCGCAGCACGCCGTGCATCACATATTTTCCAGGCACCACTGCGTGCAGCGGGTGCACAGCCACCGCGATGGTGAAATCTCCGTTGTACACGTTCAACTTCTCATCCGGAGAAAACGGGAATGCAAGATCTTGGCCCGGGGGATATTCAATCTTTCCCAAAATTATGTCCGTGGGCAGGTCCATCCTCAGATTCGTGGGAATCAGAAACTCCGATTTCGGCGTGTTGGAGTTGATGTGAAACCCTCGCGCCACACGAAAATTCAGGTCCACCATGGTCTGCGCGGCGCGCGGAGCGGTAACCAGCGGTACTGGAGCAATCGTCACCGAAGGCGCTTTTACCGCTTGCGCGGATGCAACGCCTGCGAAAAGCGCCAGCAGGATCAGCTTCGAGCTATGCCTTGGCAACCTCATGTCCGGGATACCCAATAGTAAAGCGACCGCAGCGTTCTTTGTATTGTCACTTCTGAGGCTGCAGAGATGCAGACGTTGCTGGCGAGTTTGGCGCCTGTGTATCCAGCGCTTTCTTGATGGAGTCCTCAATCTCAGCCTTGCCTTTTAAACCGATAATCCTGTCCACGATTTTTCCATCGCGGCCAATGAAAAATGTTTCAGGTAGGGCCGGAACACCGCCATACGCCTCGCCGACGGCTTCCTTGCCGAACAAAACGGGATAATTAACTCCCATCTCTTTGGCAAATTTTTCGATGTCTTCCTTCCCGTCGTCTCCCATCTCGACTCCAACCACCTGCAGACCTTGTGTTCCGTACTGCCCCTGAAACTCCACCAGCCACGGCGTTTCGATTTTGCAGGGGCCACACCACGTCGCCCAGAAATTTAGCAGCACCGCCTTTCCGCGCAGGTCGGATAAGCGCACACTTTTGCCGTCGAGCGACTCCAGCGTGAAGTCGGGCGCAGGTCCTGACTTGGTAATCCCCGGTGTCGTGGGTCCGGAGCGGCGAGCCATGTGGAATCCGAAAAACAACATAGCGGCTGCAACCACCGCAACCACTACCAGAGCCAGCGGATTCCGGTTTCTCCCCGCGCCCCGCTCCACGACGGGCGGTTCAGCGTCATATTTTCCGCCGTAGACATCTGCTTCCGGAAACGCCGCGCCGCATGCGCTGCATGTCACCGTGCCAACTTCTGGATCGGGGCGGATCCCTTTTTCTTGAGCGGCCCAGCATTTCGGACAACGCCAGTGAGATTTTTGCAGCGGCGCGCCGAGAGACTGTTCAACCGTAGACATAGACCTATCCTCCAACTACAAAGCAAAACGATTCAAGAAAGACAGCCAGCTCGAGATCAGCGTGAAGCGCCCAATCACCAGCAACACCCCGAGCGCGATCAGCAGACCGCCGCTGGCCACTTCGAGCGCATGCATCTTCGAGCGGAAGCGTCCGTAAAATTTCAGGAAGCGCTCCATCAGCAGAGAGGTCAGCAGAAACGGCACCGCCAGACCAAGCGAATAAACCGCCAGCAGCAGAATTCCCTTTACCACCGTATCCTGTTCACTGGCTAAAGTCAGGATAGCGGTCAGAATCGGCCCCAGGCAAGGCGTCCAGCCAAAGGCGAAGGCGAAGCCGATGACAAAGGCGCCGATCGGTGTGCTGCTGCCCTTCACGCTGTGCAGCCGCGCATCGGTGTAAAGCGCCTTGATCTTGAAAATTCCCGTCAGATGCAGTCCAAAAATAATGATGACCACGCCCGCCACAATTGACAGCGTATGTTTATACCGCGCTGCCACCTGGCCGATTTCCGTGGAGATCGCGCCCAAAGTTATGAATACCACGCTGAAGCCGAGAATGAATCCAACCGAATTCACCATGACTCGGCGCATAAGTTGGCCCTGCCGAGATTTCAACTCTTCCACACCTACGCCTGAAATAAGAGAAACATAGCCCGGCACCAACGGCAGGACGCAGGGCGAGAGAAAAGAAATCAGCCCTGCGAAGAACGCGGCAATAGGGAGCGGAAGACTGTTCATGAGGTCTTAATTGTAGCTGCTGGAAGCTCGCTCGAAACGCTACCTCGGGTTCCTGGCTCAAGATCCTACTTAAGTAGACTCAAGATCCTATCTAAGTAGATAAGACGCGCAGCCCGGGTTTTAGTTGCAAGACTTCGAGAAGCGTTAAATTCGGGATCAGCGTGAACTGTGTGGCTTTGTCGCAGCCGGCGGCGTTCCGAAATCCTGCACTTGTTCCGGAGACTCGCTCAATTTGCGCAGCACACCACCAGGCAAAGTGGCAGCGAGGATCGCCCGGCTACCCTCCTGACGCACTTGCAGGCTGTCAAACAAGGCCTTCACGTCGGCGTCACTGCCTGGAGATCCAACCGATACTTCCGCGCTGCGAAACATCGCCAGAAACACATTCGCTTTGTCGGCGATTTCGCGAGCATCGTCGTCGCTGCTCGCCCAAGCTTCGGCCCGCACGTGCAGTGCATCGACGCGCAGGGGAAGATGCAGCGGGCTGTAGCTGGCGGAAACCACCAAATCGGCAGGCTTGGGAAAGATTGTCGCCCAGGCCCCGGATTGCCTTGCCAACGGCTCGACCCGCGCCACCATCCAAAACGGACTGGCCAATTGCACCCGCTTGTAATACTTTCTCAGAAGTGCCGGGCCGCCAAATGGCGATGCCAGCCGCCGCGACCGGTCGACCATGCCGCGGATGACAGCGGGATCGTCATGATTGGACGCAGCGACGATGTCGACCCCAAGAATCGCTATGCGGAACGACCGTCCATAGAGTGGAATCGTGAAGATTTCGAGTGAGTTATAGTTCTCTACCGACTGCGCGGTACGCCTCAGGTAGGCAAGACATTTGCTTCCATCAAATCTGCCGGTGAAGACCTCAGAAAAACGAGGCTCAGACGCCGCGCCTCCGCTACCACCCCCGGGCCAACTTTGCGGATAGTGGATTGCGAAGGCCACGGCGTTGAGATCACGCTCGAAGTCGAATCCGGTTTCCTGAATGAAGCGGTCGTATTCCGGATCGTGCGCGACCGGCAGAAGAAGTTTGCCGCCATTCGCCTTGCGGGCCCATGTGAAATCGCCGTACACAAAAGCGTCAGCCCCGGGCAGCAGCCGCGCCGCTTCCGGCGGAGCGTGCTTGCGCAACTGGACAGCGAGGGCAAGCGCCGCCGCCACAATCACGACAGCTAGGGTAATAGGGAAGACGCGTCTAATTCGCATGAAATGCGGTCAGAGACGAAATGATAGCACTGGCGACGGAAAGGCGGTTCGAGAACCAGTACGGGCCGTCCGTCAGGCTGGTTCCGCGACTCGCTGTTCGCGAAGCATAGATTGTAGGGCGCCCCTGCTTGCGTGCTGAATTCCCGTTGTGATACCTTAAATAATTGTCCCGGACATCTGGAAGGGATCAGAGGGATAAGTTCGCGCGAAGGCGTGTCTTGTCCCAGTTGCTGGCGTAGCTCAGTCGGTAGAGCATCTGATTTGTAATCAGAGGGTCAGGGGTTCAAATCCCTTCGCCAGCTCCAGAGAATGAAGAAACGCAGTTCCGGCAGACGGCAAACTCGGTAGCGGCGCGACAGGTTTTTCCACGCACTCCATTCGGTACTTTTCCGGCGTGCAGTGAATCAAACGATCATCGCGGTGTCTTGCGTGAGCCTTGGTTTTCCCTGTTTGGCGAAAGTAAGCAGGAGTTGGTCTGCGGGTTTGGCGCGAGTTCTTTCGGCAGCGCGTGAGATGGGTCTGCCGGACGCACGCGACAGCCGCATCGCCCGAGAGTTTATGCACAGGTGGGTGAGTGGTTAAAGCCAACAGACTGTAAATCTGTCCCTCCTAGCGAGGTACGAAGGTTCGAATCCTTCCCTGTGCACCATTTAGTTTTTAGCCGTTTAGCGGGCGTAAGCGAAGCGGGAGCCTGGTGGCGAAAGTCCCAAGCCGGCTTTTACTAAGCGTGCGAGGGATCTCGCAGGAACCACGTGAATAGCTGACTCGTGAATCGATGATTTGTGAATCGCTGACTTGTGAACCGTTTGTCCATTGCGCTGGTCTGTTACGTAGTGCTGGGAGCGCTGACATGGGCCACGATCACTGACCCGAAGATTCGGGCCGGAACGCTGGTGATCCTGGCGCTGTTCGCGGTGAAGTCGGTCTTGCGCCGCAATGACGTGCTGCACGCCGATAAAGATGCAGAGTAGCCTCGGCTTGCTAGTGTCTTAAGAATGCTAAGTAACCGCGGCCCGCTTGGTGGCTTAGGAAGTTCGCGGTGGTTGTGGAAGGGCACGGCTTTAGCCGTGCCGCCGAGAGCGGAATGATGAGCGGCCGCTGAGGGTTTGCTGAGAGCTGAAAGCTGATAGCTGACAGCTGGTTTTGGGCCGATGTAGCTCAGTTGGTAGAGCACTCCCTTGGTAAGGGAGAGGTCACCAGTTCAATCCTGGTCATCGGCTCCAGATAGTTCGGTCGCGGTAGAGGACAAGGAAAAGCGCGGGCCAGGTTCTGGAAGGCGCACTTCCAGCCGCGCGGACAAGATGGAAGGGCACGGCTTTAGCCGTGCCGCCAGGAGTCAGAGTGAGACGCGGCTTTAGCCGCTGAGGTTCGCTGAGAGCTGACGGCTGAAAGCTGAGAACTGGTTAGGGCGGGAGTAACTCAGTGGTAGAGTCACAGCCTTCCAAGCTGTTGGTCGCGGGTTCGATTCCCGTCTCCCGCTCCAGAATTGTGGTTCAGGTGCGATGAGGAGTTTCGAGCAGGCTGCCATCAAGGTTGAGAAGGCGCAAGAGTTCGCCAGGCTGCAAGCGGCGCTCGAACAGGCGTTCTTGCCGGAAAAGGCTGAGCGCTTCCTGAAGCAGTTGAATCGCAAAGGGATTCGCGTCCGGGATTTCGAAGCGATCCTGGCGCAGCGCATTTTGGAAGGCGTTGTTGGAGAGTCGGAACTGAACGCGCAGCATCTGTATGAGTCGCTGCCGGTTTCCGACCAGGCGCAGATGCGCGAGTTCTATCTCTCGAAGTTAGAGAGTGTCGACACCGCGCTGCGCCATAAGTTTAAAAAGCTGTACCAGTATTACTAAAGCGATGACGCTTTTGTATCACCGAAGCGGTGTTTTCGTATCACTGAAGCGATGAAGGTTTCGTATCGGTGCAGCGGTGAAGTTGTATGTCAGTGAATGGTTTCGTATCAGGGCAGTCGAGAATGGTTCGTATCAGGGCACGGCTTCAGCCGTGCCGTTAGGCAGAAAAAAATCGGGGCTTTAGCCCCTGAGGACGGAAATGGCGAAAGAGAAATTTGATCGTAATAAACCGCATTGCAACGTGGGGACGATTGGTCACATTGACCATGGCAAGACCACGTTGACGGCGGCCATCACCAAGGTGTTGCAGAAACATAATCCGAAGATCGTGTTCCGGTCTTTCGACAGCATTGATAACGCGCCGGAA
>Ga0182024_10000935_pt1 | contig 75554 bp, 66 predicted proteins | sample P32metaG_FD_120480 | JGI IMG/M metagenome (GOLD analysis project Ga0182024, IMG submission 120480) | Permafrost microbial communities from Stordalen Mire, Sweden - P3-2 metaG (Illumina Assembly) | ecosystem: Environmental > Terrestrial > Soil > Wetlands > Permafrost | place: Sweden: Stordalen...
CCCCTCCCAGCGCACCATGGGTGCCTTCATGGCCCAGGACGACGACGACTACCACCTCGCCGGCCTCGAGGCCTACAACACCTGGATGCACGACGAGTTCATGGCCGCCTCCCCCGAACGCCTGATCGGTCTGGCCCAGATGCCCGGCGTCGACATCCAGACCTCGGTCAAGTGGCTCCGCGACGCCAAGGCCACCGGCTACAAGGGCGTCATCATCTCGGCCTACCCCTCGGGCAACTCCGAGCTCTCCTCCGAGGACGACGCCTTCTGGGAGGTGGCCGAAGAGGAACAGATGCCCGTCCACATCCACTCCGGTCTGCGCCAGGCCGGCAAGCGCACGGCGGGATCGTTCCAGAAAGCGGCCGCCTCCGCCGGCCGCGAGATCGGCCTGGCCGAGATGGGCGGCGCCGTCGGCGATGCCTCGGGCTTCATGTCGAAGTTCATCTACTCCGGTATCTACGACCGTTTCCCGAACCTCCAGTGCGTGGCCGTCGAATGCGGGGCCGGCTGGGTGCCCCACTTCCTCGAGCACATGGACGACCACTACTGGCGCAACCGGACCTGGACGAAGACGACCCTCAAGATGACCCCGTCTGAGTACTTCCGCCGCAACTGGAAGGTCACCTTCATCCGCGAGCCCTTCGCCGTGGCCACCCGCCACTGGATCGGCGTCGACAACCTCATGTGGTCCACCGACTATCCCCACCACCGCCACGACTGGCCCTACTCCCGTCGCATCGTGGAGGAGTCCATGGGCGGTGTGCCCGACAACGAGCGTCAGCGCATGTGCTGCGACAACGCCCGCGAGCTCTACCGCCTGGGCTAGGGACAGCCCCCGGCCGAGTCACGGTCCGGCTCGATCACAGCCGGCGGAGTCCGCCCCGGCGACCCGGTCTCGAGCGACACGGTTCACGAGTAACACCGAAGAAGGTGTCTGGGCTGACGCGGCCCGACACCGCGACTGAGCACACTGCACTGAGCACACCGGTCTGAGCACACCGCACTGAGCACACAAGGAGACGGCACGACGATGGGAATTCTCGACGGCAAGGTGGCGATCGTCACGGGGGCCGGCCACGGCATCGGCCGGGGTGAAGCCCTGGAGCTGGCCAGCCAAGGTGCGACGGTCGTGGTCAACGACGTCGGCGGCTCGGTCCACGGCGGGGGCGAGGACAAGGCCCCGGCCGAAGAGGTGGCCGAGATCATCCGCAAGAACGGCGGCCATGCCTCGGCCAACTACGCCAACGTGGCCGACTGGGCCGGGGCCAAGGCCCTCGTCCAACAGGCCGTCGACGACTTCGGCCGCCTCGACATCCTCGTCAACAACGCCGGCATCGTCCGCGACGCCATGCTCTTCACCATGAAGGAGGAGGATTTCGACTCCGTCGTCCGGGTCCACCTGAAGGGCACCTTCGCCACCACCCATCACGCCTCGGTCTACTGGCGCGAGGCCTCGAAGGCCGGCGACCAGCCCCGGGCCGCCATCGTGAACACCGTCTCCTCGGCCGGTCTCCAGGGCAACGTCGGCCAGGCCAACTACGGAGCGGCCAAGGCCGGCATCGCCGCTCTCACCGTGATCTCGAGCCTCGAGCTCTCCCGTTACGGGGTGCGGGCCAACGCCGTTGCCCCCGGCGGCATGACCCGGATCACCGGCACCCTCATGAAGAACGCCGAGATCATCGAGCCCGGCGCCGACGACGAGGGCGAGTACAACGGCATGAACCCCCGGAATTCGGCCCCCATGGTGGCCTGGCTGGCCTCCGACGAAGCCCTGCATGTCACCGGTCAGATCTTCCGGGCCGTCGGCCACCGCATCACCCACTACGAGCCCTGGTCCCTCGGAACGACGATCGAGCCCAAGAAGGGGCCGGCGCGCTGGGACCCGGCCGACATCGGCGCCGCCGTGAACGCCCAGATCTTCCACTCCCGGGCCCCGGGCCTCCAGATGGGCGGGTCGTAGCGCGCACGCCCGCACCGAGCGGCCGAGGGCTCAGGTCCGCCCACTACCGTCACGGCCCATGGCCGCACGAGGGTCGGCGCCTCTGCGCCGCTGGCAGGTCCGGATGCCGTTGCGGCGGCCGTGGTCGGGCTTGACCTACCGCGACGTCACCATCGTCGGTGGCGCTGCTGGATTCGGTGAGTCGTCGCCGCTTCCGGGCTTCGCCTGCGATCCGGCGCAGTCGCGGCGCGCCGCCGAGGAGGCGGCCGAAGAGGGATGGCCGCGCCCGGTGCGCCGTTCGGTGCCTGTCAATGCCGTCATCGCGCCGCTGTCCCCACCGGAGGCGGCCCATGTCGCCCTCGAAGCGACTCGACAGGGCTTTGTGTGCGTGAAGGTGAAGGTGGGTGTCGGTGACGACCTGGGCCGCGTCTCCGAGGTCCGCAACGCGGTGGGCCCCGGCGTGAAGATACGGGTCGACGCCAACGGCGCATGGGATCTGGACACGGCGTGCCGGCGCCTGCGGGCCCTGGCCCGCTACGACCTGGAGCTGGCCGAGCAGCCGGTGGCGTCGCTGGAAGACCTGGCCCGGCTCCGTCGCCTCGTCGACATACCGCTGGCGGCCGATGAGGCCGTGCGCGACCGGGACGACGCCCTGCGTCTCGTCAGTCTGGACGCCGCCGACGTGTTGGTGGTCAAGGTCCAGCCTCTGGGCGGAGTGAGGGCGGCGCTGGCCATCGTCGAGACGGCCGCCATCCCGGCCATCGTGACGTCGATGATCGAGACCTCGGTCGGACTGGCCGCCGGCCTGGCGTTGGCCGCCGCGTTGCCCGAGCTTCCGTTCGCCTGCGGACTGGCCACCGCGACTCTGCTCGGGGCCGACGTGACAACGGAGCCCTTGATCCCGCGCCACGGGATGCTGGAGGTCCGCCCCGTCGTGCCCGACCCGGCTCTGCTCGAGCGCTACTCGGTGTAGCCCGGCAGGCGGTGGCGGGCGAGCTTTCCGAGAGCGGTACGCGGCACGGCGGCAACCAGGGTCAACTGACGGGGGACGGCGTACGACGGGAGTTGCTCGGCGGCGAAGGCCCGCAGCGTCGAGAGCGTCGGCGGGTGCGAGGAGTCGACGGCTACCACCCACGCCGCCACCTGCTGGCCCCATTCTGGGTCCGGCCGCCCGGCCACGGCCACGTCGGCCACGTCGGGGTGAGCGCCGAGCACGTCCTCGACGGCCCGGGGCCACACGTTCTCGCCGCCGGTGATGATCATCTCGGCCCGGCGCCCGAGGACCGTCAGGCGACCCTCGCCCGCCAAGGCGCCGAGGTCGCCGGTGGCCAACCAGCCCCCGACCGTTTTGGGATCGTGGTCGTCGCGATAGCAACGCAGAAGCATGGGCCCGCGCACCTGGACCTCGCCGTCCACGATCCGCACCTCGACACCGTCGAGCGGCACGCCGTCGTAGACCACACCGCTGCCCGTCTCGGTCATGCCATAGGTGGTGACCACATTGCCACCGGCGCCACCGTGCGGTGGCCGGCTCCCACCGAGCACGACGGTGCGGAACAGAGAGGGGTCGATCCGCCGCAGCGCCGTGGCCACGAGGGAGACGAGCGTCGCACCGCCATGGCGCGCCTCGTTCTCCACGGCGGTGGCGTCGAAACCGTCGTGGACGGTCAGGCCGGCGCCGGTGGCGAGGGCCCGGGTGACCACGCCCAGGCCGCCAACGTGGGCCAGGGGCAGGCACGCCAGCCAACGGTCGGTACCGGGGTCGACCCCGAGCCGGGCCGAGGTGGCCACCGCCGAGGCACCGACGGCGTCATGGGTGAGCACGACCCCCTTCGGCTCACCGGTCGAACCGCTGGTGGCCACCACCAGAGCGTCGCCCCTCTCGACCGGGCGTCCGCCGCTCAAGGGATGGCGCTCTCCTTCGGCGTCGACGAACACAGAGGGGGCGAGATCGGTGAAAAGGCGGTCGACGGCGGGAGCGGGGAGCCGGGGGTCGACCGGGAGCACGGCGTCGCCGTCGTCCCAGGCCCGTTCCAGGCGGCCCGGGAAAGTGGAGCCGCCCACGGCGGCGAGGGCGACGAGGTGGCGCACGCCCGCTACGGTACCGGCCATGATGCGAGTGATCACTCTCGGAGTCCTCGGTCGGTGAGCGCGGCTCGAATCCCGGCCTGGACGAGCGCCGGCGACTACGGGGACATCCGCTACGAGACCGGCGAGGGCATAGCCAAGATCACGATCTGCCGGCCCGAGGTGCGCAACGCCTTTCGGCCCCGGACGCTGTCCGAGCTGAGCCAGGCCTTCACCGCCGCCCGGGACGACCCCGAAGTGGGCGTCATCATCTTCACCGGTGAAGGCCCCGACGCCTTTTGCTCGGGGGGCGACCAGCGGGTCCGGGGCGACGACGGTTACAAGGACGACTCGGGCGTGGGCCGGCTCAACGTCCTCGATCTGCAGATCCAGATACGCCGGACGCCCAAGCGGGTGGTGGCCATGGTGGCCGGCTACGCCATCGGGGGCGGTCACGTGCTGCACGTGGTCTGCGATCTGACCATCGCCGCCGACAACGCCCGCTTCGGTCAGACCGGACCCCGGGTGGGCTCGTTCGACGCCGGCTACGGGTCGGGCCTGCTGGCCAGCATCGTCGGCCAGAAGAAGGCGCGTGAGATCTGGTTCCTGTGCCGGCAGTACGACGCCCAGGAGGCCTTGGCCATGGGCCTCGTCAACACGGTGGTCCCCCTCGAACGCCTGGAGGAGGAGACCGTGGCGTGGTGCCGGCAAATGCTCGAGCACTCGTCGCTCGCCCTGCGGATGATCAAGGCGGGCTGCAACGCCGCCGACGACGGGCTGGCCGGCATCCAGCAGCTGGCCGGCGACGCCACTCTTCTGTACTACATGTCGGCCGAAGCCCAAGAGGGCCGCGACGCCTATCTCGAGATGCGCCGTCCCGACTTTGCCCGCTTCCCCAAGCGGCCCTGACGACGTGGCCAGGGCCACCAACCGGTGGGTGGTGGGGGCACGACCCCGCACCCTGCCGGCGGCCGTGGCCCCGGTCCTGGTGGGTACCGCCGTGGCCGCCGGCGGAGGTTCGGTCTGGGCCTGGCGGGCGGCGGCGGCGCTGGTGGTCGCCCTCGCCCTTCAGGTCGGGGTGAACTACGCCAACGACTATCAGGACGGGGTGAGGGGCACCGACGGTGACCGGGTGGGGCCGACCCGCCTCGTCGCCACCGGACTGGCCTCAGCCCGGGCCGTGCGTCGGGCGGCGCTGGTGAGCGGGGCGATCGCCGGCGCTGCCGGTCTCGCCCTGGCCGCCGCCGTCCAACCATTGTTGATGGCGGTGGGCGCCGCCAGCATGGTGGCGGCCTGGGCCTACACCGGAGGCCCCCACCCCTACGGCTACGCCGGTCTCGGTGAGGTGTTCGTCTTCCTCTTCTTCGGTGTCGTGGCCGTCACCGGCTCCGCCTACGTCGAGGAGGGCCATCTGTCGGTGCTGGCCCTGGGCGCGTCGGTGCCGGTCGGCATGCTCGCCACCGCCCTTCTCGTCGTCAACAACCTGCGGGACCGAGTCGGCGACGGCGCCTCTGGCAAGCGCACCCTCGCCGTCCGCCTGGGGGACCGTCCCACCCGGCTGATGTACGGGGTCCTCGTGGTCGGGGCCCTGGTGGGTGCGCTGGCTCTGGCCCTCGCCGCCACCCCGTGGGCCCTATTGGCGCTCGTCGCCATCCCGTTGGCGGTGGCTCCCCTGCGCTCGGTGCTCGACGGTGCGACCGGTCCCGATCTGGTGACCGTTCTGGGTCAGACGGGGCGACTCCAGCTCGCCTTCGCCGTGGGGCTCTCCGCCGGCCTGTGGGCCCGGTGAGCGTCCTAACTCCCCGCCGGCGTCGTGCCCGTTCGGGCCAGGAAGCGATGCACGATGGCCAGGAACGCCTCCGGCGCTTCGCTCTGGGCCGCGTGCCCGGCCCCCGGCACCACGGCGAGCTCGGCGTTCGGGCCGATGGCCGCCACCATGGCCTGCGCCCGGGAGCGGAAGCGACCGTCGTTCTCCCCCGCCATGGCCAACACCGGCATGGCCAGTTCGCACAGGCGCGGCCACAGCGGTTCCTGGGCTCCCGTCCCCGCCAGCCGGAGGCTGGTGGCCAGGCCGGCCACGGTGTTGGCGAGGCGGGCGTCCATACCGGCGGCCGCTTCGTCCAGGCCGGCGAAGAGCGGCCGGGCCAGCCACCGACGGACGAATTCGGCCACCCCGACCTGTTCCAGCTCGCGGGCCAGGGCCTCGTCGTCACGTCGCCGGGCCCGGCGCTCGGCGGGGTTCTCGATGCCCGCCGTCCCTCCGAGCAGGACGAGGGCGTCGACCAACTGCGGATGGTCCAGGGCCAGTTGCAGACACAACCGGGCCCCCATCGAGTAGCCGATATAGGTGGCGGCGCCCCCCGTTTCGCCCAGGAGCCGGGCCCCTTCGACCATGTCGAGAGCCAGCGCCGCCGAGCGGCCATGGCCGGGTGCATCCACCCGCACCACCTCGTGATGGCGCGCCAGGTCGGTGGCCACGGGCCCCCACGACCGACCGGTCTGCGTGAATCCGTGCACCAGAACCAGGCGTGGACCACGGCCCTCGACCTCGGCATAGAGCACGGCGCCATCCTGGCACCGCCCCCGTCGAGCCCTGTCGGCGCCGGCCCTCCCGGTGCCCGGACCAACGGAGAAGGGTGGGGCCGGTGGTGGTAGCCGCCGATGTGGCGGCCACCTTCTGTGCCACCGTCGTCGACGAATGGGCCCGGGCCGCAGTGACCGACGCCGTGGTGTCCCCCGGTTCGCGCTCGACGCCCATGGCCCTGGCCCTGGCCGCCGACGACCGCATCCGTCTCCACGTCATCGTCGACGAACGGTCGGCGGCGTTCTTCGCCCTGGGGATCGGCCTGCGCACCGGGGAACCGGCGCTCGTGCTCACCACCAGCGGGACGGCCGCCGCCGAGCTGCATCCCGCTGTGATCGAGGCCCATCACGCCGGTGTTCCGCTCCTGGTCGTCACCGCCGACCGCCCGCCTGAAGCCCATGGCGTCGGCGCCCCCCAGACCATCGACCAGGGTGACCTCTACGGGCGGGCGGTCCGGTGGCGGGCCGACCCCGGTGTTCCCGATCCCGCCGCTTCCCGCAGCTGGCGGTCGCTCGCCTCGCGGGCGGTGGCCGAAGCTCGTGGCGCCGGGGGCCGGCCGGGCCCGGTGCATCTCAACCTGGCCTTCCGGGAGCCGCTGGTCGGTCGGCCCGGTCCGCTGCCTCCGGGGCGCCACGGAGGTGCTCCTTGGCACCGGGTATCGGTGGCGCCCCGGACCGCCCCCGCCGCCATGGGTGAGCTGGCCGAGCGGCTGTCGGGCCGGTCGGGGGTGATCGTGTCCGGTGCCGGAACAGGAGATCCGGCCGCCGTGCACCGGCTGGCCGACCAGATCGGATGGCCGGTCCTGGCCGACGCCCGCTCCTCGGCCCGCGTGCCGGCACCGGCCACGGTGGCCGCCTTCGATGCGCTGCTCCGCCACGGCCCGTTCGCCGCCCGGAGTCGCCCGGAGTTCGTCCTGCGCCTCGGTGCCACCCCCGCATCCAGGGTCTTGGCCGAGTGGCTGGCCTCGTCCAACGCCGAACAGGTGGCGGTGGAGCCCCACGGGGTGTGGCTCGATCCCGACCGCGTGTTGAGCGCCCTGCTCGTGGCGGTGCCCGCCGACGTGTGCAGGGCCCTGGCCGATCAGGAACCCAAGCCCGCTTCCGACGGCTGGGCCCGGCAGTGGGCCGGGGCCGAGCGGGCGGCCCAGGACGCCATCGCCCGGACGCTGGCCGGACACCGGGAACCGACCGAGCCGGGCCTGGCTCGGGAACTGGTGTCCTGTCTGCCTCCGGGCGCCGGCCTGGTGGTGGCCTCGTCGATGCCGATCCGCGACGTGGAGTGGTACGGGCCGGCGCGCGCCGACATCACGGTGATGGCCAACCGGGGTGCCAACGGCATCGACGGGACACTGTCCACCGTGCTCGGGGCGGCCGCCGGATCGAGAGGCCGACCCACCGTGGGTCTCCTCGGCGACCTGGCTTTCCTCCACGACGCCGGAGCCCTGGTGGGTGCGGCCGCTCATGGCCTCGACGCCGTCATCGTCGTGGTCGATAACAGAGGCGGGGGTATTTTCTCATTCCTGCCCCAGGCCACCTCGGTGGCCGCCCCCCTGGCCGAGAGACTCTTCGGCACCCCCCACGACGTGGACCTGGTGGCCCTGGCCGCCCTGCACGGGCTGACGGCGCTCGAGGTCGGCGCCGCCGATCAACTGGCGCCGGCGGTGGCCGCCGGTCTCGAGTCGGGCGGGATCACCGTGATCGTGGCCGGCACCGACCGCAAGACGAACGTGGATGTCCACGAGGAGCTCCACGCCGCCGTGTCGGCCGCCCTCGGATCGTCGACCCTCTGACCTCCCACCGTGGCGCCATCGGACGACCGGCCGACCACCGGGGGGCCGATCAGGGCCGGACGATGGCCGCCAGCATGGGTTGGAGCTTGAGATCGGTCTCGGTCAGCTCCGTCTCGGGGTCCGACTCGGCCACGATGCCGGCACCGGCCATCAGTCGGGCCCGTCGGCCCTCGATATGAGCGGATCGAATGCCCAGCGCCCAACAGCCGTCGCCGTCGGCGTCCACCCAACCGACAGGTCCCGCGTAGCGGCCCCGGTCGAGACCCTCGAGCTCGGAGATGTAGGCCAGGGCGGCGGCCCTGGGGGTTCCCCCCACCGCCGGGCTCGGATGGATGGCGCCCACCAGATCGAGGGCGCTGGGCCAGGGGCGGCGCAGGCGGCCGGTGATGAGGGTGCCCAGATGGGCCAACGTGCCGAGCGGGACCACGCCCGGGACCCCGGGCACCGTCAGCTCCTCGCAGTAGGGCGAGAGGGCGGCCGACACGGCGTCGACCACCAGGCGGTGCTCCTCGCGTTCCTTGGTCGATGACAGCAACCGAGGGCCGAGCTCGGCGTTGGCGTCGCCCGAGCCGGGCCGCGCCGTGGTGCCGGCGAGCGGCTGGGAGCGGACCGAGTCCCCGGTGCGCTCCACCAGCAGCTCGGGGCTGGCGCCGACGAACCCGTCGACCGAGAACACCATGCACGAAGGGTGCGACACCTCGAGGCGGCGGGCCACGTCGCTCGGCCGCAGCGGCTGGTCGGCCAGCACCGTCACTTCGCGGGCCAGCACGACCTTGGCCAGACGGCCGGCGGCCACGGCGGCGGCGGCGTCGGCCACCAGCCGGCACCAGGCGCCGCGGTCGGTGGCCGACCTGATCCGGTACTCCCGAGGCGCGGACCCGTCGGCATCGGCCCCGGGCGACTCCAGTCGCCGACGGATGTCGTCCAGTGCCTGTTCCGGCTCCGAGCCCGTGACCGTCAGCCAGCAGGAACCGTCGGGCTGGCGCCGTACCAGCACGGCCGGCACCACCACCTCGGCCCGCTCGGAACGCCAGAACGGGAGCGCCCCTATGGCCACCGGCGGGTGGGGTCCGTCGGACTCGATGGCGGCCAGTGCCGCGGCCACCTCTTCGCCGGCCGAGCCACCGGCCCAGGCGACCGGCAGGCGGGCCGCCACGCCGCGGCCGGCCAGACTCACCCCGTCGGCCCGTTGCCACAGAACCCCGCCGTCACCGGCGACCCCGGCCAGATCGACCCGGGCGTCGAGAGACGTTGTCTTGGCCACGAGCCGGACGTCGTTGCGCCGGGATGTGGGGATCACGACCGTGTCCCCACGAGAAGCTGGACCACTCCACCCGAAAACGTGCGGCGCTTCACGTCGGGAAAGCCGGCGGCCGCCACGGCGCCGACGAGGGCGTCGACGGGAGGCAGATAGACGACAGACCGGGGCAGGTACCGGTAGGCGGTGCCGTCGGACAGGGCGGCGCCGATCCGGGGAACGACGCGGGTGAAGTAGAGGCGGTGACCGAGACGCAGCGCAGGGTGCGAAGGCTCAGCCACCTCCAAGAGACCTATGCGGCCGCCGGGACGGACGATTCTCGCCAACTCGGCCAGGAAAGCGGGCAGGTCCACCAGATTGCGGAGAGCGAAACCGCAGGTGGCCCCGTCCACCGAATGGTCGGGCAGCGGCAGCGAGACGACATCGGCCCGCACCAGGGGGACGGTGGTGTGGGCCGCCGCCAGCATGCCCGACGACAGGTCGAAGCCGATCGGAGCGAGGCCGGCGCCGGCCAGATCGGCGCACAGGTCGCCGGTGCCACAGGCCAGATCGGCCACGGTGGAGCGTGGCGCCAGGTCGAGGGCGGCCACCGTGGCACGGCGCCATCTCCTGTCCAGACCGAACGTCATGATCCGGTTGACCAGGTCGTAGCGGGGCGCCACGGCGTCGAACATGGCCCGCACCACACGCGCCTTGTCCGCCCCCTCGGGCAGGGCCTCATCCGTGGCGCGCCTCATCCCTCGACCGCCATGGGGGGCTCGAGGCGCCGCTCGGATTCGCTGAGCACGGCGGCCAACTCCTCGTCATCGCCGACCGCTTCGATGTGCTCCTGGGCCACGGCCAGGAGGATGCGCCGGAAGTGGTGGGCCACCAGTGACACGGTGGCCGGGAGAAGGGCCTGGAAGGCCTCCACCAGTTCGGCGGCGGCCTCGCTGTCGTCGCCCTGGTGGCGCGCCTGGCGGATGTGGCGATCGAACAGGCTCACGGCGCGCTCCGCCACCAGTCGTGCCCCCTGCTGGTGCGTCCGGGCCAGGTCGAGCACCTCGCCCAGGGGAAGGCCGTATTCGAGCAACCGGAGCCCCGCCCGCAGGGCCACCAGATCGGCCTCGGTATAGCGAGCCTCGCCGTTGTGGTGCCGGGGCACGAGCACCCCCTCGCGCTCGAGGGCTTCGAGCAGCGTTCCCGGCACGCCGGCGCGTGTCCCCAGCTCGTCCAGAGTCCAGAACTCCTCCGGCACGGCACCGGTCTCGTCGTTGCCCGCCACCACCGCCTCCACCAGGGCCTCGTCGGCGGCGTCGAGCTCCCCCCGCAGGATCCGGGCGATCACCACCAGGTTGAAGCCGCGCTGCTGCAGGGACTTCACCCTCTTCAGACGCTCGAGGTGCTCGTCGCCGTAGAGCGCGATCCGTCCGGACCGCCGCGGCAGTTCCAGGAGCCCGCGCCCTTGATAGAAGCGGATCGTGTCCACCGACACACCGGCGGCTGCCGCTAACGCCTCGACCCGATACTCCACGGCTACCACTCTAGGAGTGATCACTCCAACAATGCCCGCGTCCGAAAAGGCCCAGGGTCGACCACGGCGGCGGTCTGCCGCGTGAGACCCGACGACGTTCAGAGGGCTTCTCGGTCCCTGCTCCTGGCTGACCTACACTGCTGCTCGTGCTGACGCTGGCGTCATGTTTCGGTTGCCCCGGACCGGCGGATGGGCGGCTGACGCACCACACTGAGGCGCACTGAACCGGCGGAACACCGAAACGACGAGCACGGCGAGGGAGAGCGGGAAATGGCGAGCGTGTGGAGCTACGAAGGCAAGCGGGTTCTCGTGAGCGGAGGTGGTGGCGCCGGCATGGGGGCCGCCGCTGTCCGTGACCTGGTCGAGCTGGGGGCCGAGGTCCATGTCTTCGATCTGAAGGAACCGCCCGTCGAGGTGGCCTCGTTCCGGAACGTCGACCTGCGCGATCCCTCCTCCATGGCCGACGCCGTGGCCGCTCTGGGCGGTTCCATCCACGGCCTGTTCAACTGTGCCGGCCTTCCCGGCCCCCCCTTCTCCGGCCTCGACACCATGCTCGTGAACTTCGTGGCCGCCCGTCACCTGACCGGGCTGGTGGCGCCGCTCATGCCCGAGGGCTCGGCCGTCGTCACCATCTCGTCCGCCGGCGCCTTCGGCTGGGAGAACACGATGGACCAGGTGGCCGGGCTCATCGCCACCCCCGGCTACCAGGAGGCCAAGACCTGGTGCGAGGAACATTCCCAGCAGGTGGGTGAGGGCTATCTGCTGTCCAAGCAGGCGATCATCGTGTGGACGCTGCACGCCGCCCTCGATCTGGCCCCCCAGGGCATCCGGGTCAACTCCACCAGCCCCGGACCCACAGCCACCCCGATGATGCCCTCGTTCGAGCAGTACATGGGCAAGGACTTCATGGACCGCTTCCCGAAGCCCCTGTGGGGCCGCAACTCCACCCCCGAGGAGCAAGGCCACCTGGTGGTCTTCCTGAACAGCGACGCCGCCAATTACATCACCGGCACCAACGTCTACGCCGACGGCGGCTTCTCCGCCGGCATGCTCACCAGCAGGCTCGACTTCTCGGCGCTCATGGGCGAGACACCGGCCAGCTGAGCAGCGCGACAGACGAACGATACGGGGGGAGGTAACGATCGTGGCGCAACAGCGGATGGACCTCGAGGAGTTTTTCCACCCCAAGGCCGTCGCCATCGTCGGTTCGGTCAACCGCAACGCCGACCCCGCCCGTGTGCGCAAGACCCACGCCGAGCGCTGGGGCGACAGCTGGTACCTGGTGAACGCCAAGGGCGGTCAGATCGGCGACATCCCCATCTACGAGCACGTCACCGACATCCCTGAAGACATCACCCTGGCCGTCATCAATGTCGGTACCCGGCTCGTGTCCAAGGTCGTCGAGGAGTGCGGCAAGCACGGCGTGCCCTACGTCCTCGTCTTCACCGCCGGTTTCTCCGAAGTGGGTCAGAAGGGCGCCGCGCTCGAACGCGAGGTGGGCGAGATGGCGGCCCGCTACGGCATTCGTGTCTTCGGCCCCAACACCAACACCAATGCCTTCGAGGTCCTCCCCGAGCCGCCGCGTCGGCGCGGCGGCCGCATCGGGCTCGTGACCCAGAGCGGCCACCAGGGCCGGCCCCTCGTCCAGGGCACCGAGTTCGGCATCGCCTTCAGCCGCTGGGTCCCCACCGGCAATGAGCTCGACCTGGAGGCGGCCGACTTCATCGAGTACTACGCCTACGACGACGAGACGGCCGTCATCGCCGGCTATTTCGAAGGATTTCGCGACCCGCCCAAGCTGCGCCGGGCCCTCGAGGCGGCCAACGCCGAGCGCAAGCCCGTGGTGGCGCTCAAGATGGGGGCCACATCCGCCGGTACCCGCATGGCCAGCTCCCACACCGGTCACCTGGCCGGGTCCGACGCCGTGGTTGACGGACTGTTCCACCAGTTCGGCGTGACCCGCGTGAGCGACCTCGACGAGCTACTCGAGACGGCCGCCCTCTTCGCCAAGCTGCCGGCCGGGACCGGACCTAACTGCTGTCTCTATTCCATCTCGGGGGGCTCGGGCACCCTCATGGCCGAGGTGGCCGAGGCGAGCGGCGTCCCCGTCCCCATCCTCACCGAGAAGACCCGCGCCGCATTGCGCGAGATGATCCCCGACTACCTGACCGTCGACAATCCCGTCGACAACGGGGCCCAATTCCTCGTCACCAATCCCGTCGAGGACCGCCGGCGCGTCTTCGACCTCATCGCCGCCGACCCCGAGATCGACGTCATCGTCATCGGCCTCACCGGAGCCCTCGGTCGCCTCACCGACCGCTTCGCCGACGACATCGTGGCCTTCGCCGACGAGATCGCCAAGCCCATCGTCGTCACCTGGAACTCCTTCAAGACCGACGAGAAGGGCTTCAAGACCCTCATTGACGCCGGCATCCCCATGTTCCGGTCCTTCCGCAACTGCTTCGCCGCCCTGCGCAACTTCGCCCGCTACCAAGAAGCGTCGTCGACCTTCCGGGCCCGCAAGAAGATGTCGACGAAACTGCCGGCCGCCGCCGGCGCCGCCCTCATGGAGGCCGGACCGAGCGGTGGGCCTCTCGGGGCCGACGCCTCGCGCCGGTTGCTCGAGGCTTTCGCCGTTCCCCTGGCCGGTGAGGGCCTGGCCCGTTCGGCGGCCGAGGCCGGGCGCCTGGCCAGGTCCATCGGCTTCCCCGTGGTCATGAAGATCGCCTCGCCCGACTTCCCCCACAAGTCCGACGCCGGCCTCGTCCGCCTGGGCGTGGCCTCCGCCGGTCAGGCGTCCACCGTCTACACCGAGCTGGTGAAACGGGCCACCAAGGCCAACGGCAAGGCCCGGATCGAAGGCGTCCAGATCCAGGAGCAAGTGGAAGGCGGCGTCGAGATGATCGTGGGCGTGACCCTCGATCCCGTCTACGGGCCCGCCGTGCTGGTGGGGACCGGCGGTGTCTTCGCCGAGGTCCTGAAGGACGTCACCGTCCGCCCCCTTCCCCTCGACCGCCGCGACGCCGAGGAGATGGTGAAGTCGCTGCGGGGTTACGCCCTTCTGCTCGGGGCGCGCGGCCAGGCCCGTGCCGACATCAAGGGCCTCGTCGACGTCATCCTGGCCGTGGCCCGCCTGGCCGCCGCCTGTGGCGACCGCCTGGCCGAGCTCGATCTCAACCCGGTCGTCGTACGCCAACGGGGGGCGGTGGCCGTGGACTCTCTCGTGGTGGCGGCGGCGTCGTAGAAACGGCGGGTGTCGTAGGAGTGGCCGTGTCGTAGGAGTGGCGGTGTCGTTGAAGTGGCGGTGTAAGACCGACGAGGAGTCACTGTGGATCTGGAGTTGTCCGACGACCAGCGGGAGTTGCAGGCAACCGTGCGTGCCGTCCTCGAACGCGAGTGCCCGCCGTCGCTCGTCCGGGCCGTGGTCGAAGACGGCAAGGGATCCGACGAACTGTGGGCCCGCATGGTCGAGCTCGATTGGCCCGCCCTGACCGTGCCCGAGTCGAACGGCGGCATCGGGCTCGGCTTCGTGGAGCTGGCCGTGGTGGCCGAGGAGCTCGGCCGTGTCTTGTCGCCGGCGCCCTTCCTGTCCACCGCCGGCCAGTTCGTCCCGGCCCTGCGGGCGGCGGGATCCGACGAGCAGCGCCAACGGTTCCTCGGGGCGGTGGCCGCAGGCACCGTGGTGGGGACGGTGGCCGTGGCCGAGGCGTCCGGATCGTGGGAGGGGGCCGATGTGGCCGCCACGGCCGTGGCCGACGGCGACGGCTGGGTCCTCACCGGCGAGAAGCACTTCGTCTTCGACGGGGTCCGGGCCGACGAGATCGTGGTGGCCGCACGCGTGGGCGACGCCACCGCCGACGACGGCATCGCGCTTTTCGTCGTCCCCCAGTCGGCCGTCGTGGCCGCGCCCATGGACGACATCGACGCCAGCCGCCAGTACGCCACCGTGGTGCTCGACGGGGCTCGCGTCGGGAGTGATCGCGTCCTCGGGGAACCCGGTGCATGCGGGCCGGCGTTGCGGCGGGCCATGGACGAGGCGGCGGCCGCCCTCTCGGCCGAGATGGTGGGCACCTGCCAAGCCATCTTCGACATCGTCCACACCTATGTCGGTGAGCGCGAGCAGTTCGGCGTGAAGATCGGCTCCTTCCAGGCCATCAAGCACAAGCTGGCCAACATGTTCGTGGCCCTCGAATCGGCGCGGGCCACGACCTATTTCGCCGCCCTCACCATCGCCGAGGACGATGACCGCCGTCGGCTGGCCGTGGCCACGGCCAAGGCCAGCGTGAGCGACTGCCAGAGACTCATCGCCCAGGAAGGCATCCAGTGCCTGGGTGGCATCGGCTACACCTGGGAGCACGACATGCACATGTATGTGAAGCGGGTGAAGGCCACGGCGGCGATGTTCGGCTCTGGCTCTCTGCACCGGGCTCGGGTGGCCGAGATGATGGGCCTGGGCGTCGCCACCGCGGTGCGGACATGACCGGGGTCCCCGAAGTCATGCCCGTGGCCGTCTACCGCGCCCCCGGTGACGTGACGGTGGAAGAGCGCCCGGTGCCGGAACCGGGACCAGGCCAGGTACTGGTGGAGGTCGGGCACTGCGGGATCTGCGGCTCCGACATCCACCTCATGTTCGAGGGCTGGGGCAAACCGGGCCTCGTCGGTGGACACGAATTCACCGGGATCATCACCGTCGTGGGCGAAGGCGTGAGTGACTGGTCCGTGGGCGACGAGGTCGTCGGCGGCCCTTCGCCGCGCTGCGGCGCCTGCCGGCGCTGCCGGGAGGCGAAGCCCTCGCAGTGCGAACGCCGCAACGGGACGATCGACTCCCATCTCGACAACGGTGCCTTCGCCCGGTACGTGCTCGTGAACCCCCGGTCGCTCTTGCGGCTGCCCGAGGGTTTGTCGTCGCGCCACGCGGCGCTGGCCGAGCCCTTGGCCGTTGCCCTGCACGGCATCACCCGCTCCGGTATCACCGAGAAGGACACGGCCATGGTCTTCGGCGCCGGACCCATCGGCGCTCTCACCATCGTGGCCCTGGTGGCACGCGGCATACCGGTCACCGTGGTGGAACCAGGCGAGGGACGCCGGCGCCTGGCCCTCGAGTTGGGGGCTACTGAAGTCATCGCCCCGGACGTCCTCGAGACCTATCCGCCGCGGGAGCCCGAGCGGCTCTCTCCCCGGGCCGTCGACGTCGTCCTCGAATGCTCGGGCAAGAAGGCGGCCATGGAGACCGGCTTCCACCAGTTGCGGCGCGGCGGGCGTCTCGTCCTGGTGGGGGCCGGCATCGAGGCCCCTTCGTTCGACCCCAACCGCATGATCCTGAATGAGCTGGAGGTCACCGGATCGTTCGTCTACGACGCCGACGGGTTCGAGCAGGCCCTGGCCCTCCTAGCCTCGGGGGCCGTCCCCGTGTCTGTGTTGATCGACCCCGACGACATCGGCCTCGACGGCATCTCGGTGGCGCTCTCCGATCTGGCCACCGGTCGTATCGCCGGCAAGGTGATGGTGGTCCCCACGGTCACCGGAGCGACAAAGTGACACACCCCTATTACCCGTCGGGCAATCCCCGCTTCAACCACGTGGCCATGAGCGTGCCCGCCGATCTCCTCGGCGAGACCTCGCGTGGTGAGATCCTGCGCTTCTGGGACGAGGTCTTCGGTTTCGTGGAGATGCCCACCATGACCGTCGACCGCAAGCGCCTGATCCTCTCCTGCGTGCACTGGGACCAGTTCATCTTCCTCATCGCCGAGGACGAGCCCATGAACTGCCCGCGTATGGACCACTTCGGTCTCGCCGTCGGCTCGCGCGATGAGCTCGTCGGTGTGGCCGAGCGGGCCAAAGCGTTCCGCCAGCACGACGACCGCGTCGACCTCATCGATCTGCACGTCGACGACCAGGGGCCGATCAAGATCCATTCCCTCTACGTGAAGTACATGCTGCCGCTCATGTGCGAGCTGCAGTGGTGGGAGTTCACTTCGTGAGCCGGTCGCTATGAACGGCCGATGAGCCATCCCCTGCGCTTCGGCGTGTTCGTCCCCCAGGGTTGGAAGCTCGAGTACAGCGGATGGACGGGGCCCGACGCCTGGGCCCGTTCGGTGGAGCTGGCCCAGCTGGCCGAGCAACTCGGCTACGACCACCTCTGGGTCTACGACCACGTGGAGACCGTGCCCCGGCGCCAACCAACGCACGTCTTTGAGGCCTACACCATGTTGGCGGCTCTCTCCCAGGTCACCACCACCATCAGGCTGGGAGAGCTCGTCACCTGCGCGTCGTACCGCAACGCCGGGTTGCTGGCCAAGGAGGCGGCCTGCATCGACGTCTACTCGGGAGGCCGGCTCATCCTGGGTCTGGGAGCGGGATGGTTCGGACGCGAATACGAGGCCTACGGCTACCCGTACTTGGCCGACCGTGATCGGCTGCGCGTCCTCGACGAGTCTCTCGAGGTGATCCGGCGGCTGTGGAGCGAGGAGACGGTCACCTTCGACGGCGAGCACCTGCACTTCGACGGCGCCTACTGCGACCCCAAGCCCGTCCAGAATCTTCCGCCGCTGCTCGTGGGCGGCGGGGGCGAGCAGGTGAACCTGCGCATCGCCGCTCGCCACGCCGACGCCACCAACTGGCAGGTGGATCTGGAGTCCTTCGTCCGCAAGTCGGCCCTGCTGGCCCGTTACTGCGAGGAGATCGGACGACCGTCCGACGCCATCATCCGCACCCACGGTCCCGACTGCCGCCTATTCGACACCGACGCCGACGCCCGGGCCTGGTGCGCCGAGCCCGACGGCGGCAACCTCTGGGGCGGGGAACCGGTCGACACCTACCTGGCCGACAACCTGGTGGGGACGCCGGTGCAGGTGACGGAGAAGACCCAGGCCTTCATCGACGCCGGCTGCAGCGAGTTCATCCTGTGGCTGCGCGACTCTCCCGGCGACGAGACCATGCGACGGTTCATGGCCGAGGTGGTGCCGCAGGTCCGACAGTCAGGGTGACAGGGGGGCGGCCAGAGCACCGGAGGCGAGGAGGGCCGCCAACCGCTCGGCTGCGCGCTTGGTGAAGGCCACGCTGATCAGCACCTTGCCGTCGAAGGATATGAACGTCGACTGACTGGGCTGCGACAGCGCCGCTGTCGACGGGGTGCCAGGGCTCGGTCCCGATAACCTGCCATCCAGGCTGTCCCCGAACCTCTGTGGCAAAGAGGTCGTCATGGAAGGCGCCAGATCCGTAGGGTTCTCGTATGGAGAACCCGACCGCATCGCCTGACGACCATTTCAAGAAGAGACCTGTCGCCCTGGTGACCGGAGCGTCGTCGGGGCTCGGGGACGCCTTCGCCCGGGCACTGGCGGTGTCGGGTCACGACCTCGTGCTCGTGGCCCGGACCGGTCCGGCCCTGGAGAAGCTGGCGGCCGAGGTCGAACAGAACCACGGGGCCCAGAGCGAGGTGATCGTGGCCGACCTGGCCGACGTGGCCCAGTTGTCGTCGGTGGCGGCGCGCATCGCCGACGGCGCCCCGATCGACACGGTCATCAACAACGCCGGTTTCGGGCACTACGGCGCCTTTTTTCAACTTCCTCTGGCCGGCGAGGTGGGACAGGTCCAGGTGAACGTCCTCGCCCTCGTGACCCTGAGCCACGCTGCCCTCGGGGTCATGGTGCCGCGGGGATCGGGGAAGCTGCTCAACGTGTCGTCCATCGGCGCCTTCGCCCCCGCCCCCGGAGGGGCGACCTACTCGGCCACCAAAGCCTTCGTGCTGTCGTTCACCGAAGCGCTGCACGACGAAGTGGCGAAGGACGGCGTCCATGTCTCCGCCTTGTGTCCGGGCTTTACCCGCACCGAGTTCCAGCAGCGCGCAGGAGTGAAGACCACGGGACTCCTCTCGGCGGCGTGGAGCGATGCCGCCACGGTGGTGCATGCCGGTTTGTCCGCCCTCGACCGTAACCACGCCGTCTGTGTCCCCGGTGTCATGAACAAGTTCGTGGCCGTGTCGCCGCGCTTCTCGCCCCGGGGCATGACCCGACGGATCTCCGCCGGCGTGATGCAGCGCCTGGAGGCGCCTCAGGCCCCGACGCCGGGGTAACCGCCGCCGCCGAAGCGCTCGTCCAGCGCGTCGTAGTCGACGGCGAAGCCCTGGCGGGGAATGGCGTCCACGAACTCCACCGACTTGGGCTTCTTGTAGGAGGCGATCCGTTGGCGGCAGTGTCCGATGATGTCGTCGGTCGTGGCTGTCTGGCCTTCGGCCAGCACCACGATGGCCGTCACGTTCTGGTCCCACTTGGGATCGGGTCGACCGATGACGGCGGCGTCGGCCACGGCCGGGTGGCTCTTCAGACAGGCCTCGACTTCGGCGGGGTAGATGTTCTCGGCCGCCGACTTGATGAGCCGGCCCTTCGGCCCCACGAACGTGAGTGAGCCGTCGGCTTCGATGCGCCCGAGGTCGTTGGTGTGGTGCCACCCGCCCGCCTGACGCTGGTCGTTTAACTCCGGCCGGTTGAAGTAACCGTTCATGACGGTCGGGCCGCGCACGCCGATCTCACCTGTTTCGCCGGCGGCCAGCTCCTCGCCCTCGGGGCTGAGCATGGCGATGCGGACGAAGGGAGCGGGCCGGCCACTCGAGCCGATGCTCGGCTGCAGCGCGTTCAACGTGGCCATCCCCATGACCTCGGTCTGGCCGTAGCCGGCCGGCTTCTGCCCCCACCCGCTCGTGTCGACGGTGATCATGGCCGTCCATTCGGGCTTGCCGGGGAAGCCACGCAGCGTCTTCAGGTTGTAGCGGCCGTCGGCGTTCAGTTCGATGATCTGGTCCATGGTGGGCCCCATGATGAAGCCCCCCGTGCATCCCTCATCGGCGATGAGCCGGCACAGCTCCTCGGCCTCCACCCGCGGGGTGAAGACGTTCGTCCCGCCGGAAAGGAAGGTGGCGAGCGTCGTCATGAACGTGGCCACGTGGAACAACGGACCACAATTCAGGTAGACGTAGTCGGCCCCCACCCCCTGGATCTGGGCCATGAACGAACCCTGGATCACGAGGGCCCGACTCGACAACAGCGCTCCGTTCGGGCTCCCGGTGAAGGCGGCCGTGTACATCATGAGGACGGCGGTCGACTCGTCGAGGGCCACACCGGGATCGGTGGCCGGGGCGGCGGCGATGAACGCCTCATAGCTCCCTTCACCCTCACCGTCGTGCTGGAGCCAGAGAGCCTTCGACCCCGTGTCCTGGCGCACCTGACGCAGGGTGTCGCCGATCTCGGCCTCCTGCCAGAAGACCACCGACGGGTCGGCATCGGTGACCACGAAGGCGAATTCGTCGGCACTCTGCCGCCAGTTGGCCGGGCAGAACACGGCCCCCACCTTGGCCGCGGCCAACAGTCCCTCGAGGAGGCGGTGGCAGTTTTGTCCAAGCCACAGCAACCGGTCGCCTTCACCCACGCCGGCGTCGGTGAGGGCGTTGGCCAGCTGGTTCACCCGGGCGTCGAGGGCGGGGAAGTCGAGCCGGTACTCCCCGCACACAGCAGCCGTCGAACCGGGCCGGTTGCGGGTGTGATCGCGCAGGACGTCGGCCAATGTCACCTGGTGCATCACGTCGGGGCCGATATGAGTGGTGGTCATTCGTCGACCACCCGTCCCGCCTTGTAGCCCGCCCGGGGGATCGTCTCGCGTGCGAGCACGATGATGTCGGTGTCGATGCCGAGCTTGTCGCTGATGACAGCGGCGCACCGTGCGGCGATCTCGGCGTCGTCGCCCCCGGCGCCCGTTCCCCGCTCGACGCGCACCACCAGCGGTCGGGCGTCCTCGGTGGGCTTCACCATCTGCCACTCGAGGGTGGGCTCGTTGATCTCGCTCACACCCCGCAGGGCGGTCTCGACCTCGTTGGCCTGGAAGCGGGTGCCCTGCACGGCGATGAGGTCCTTGAAGCGACCGCCCCACAGGCCGCGGATGGAGGTCTCGCCGCACGAGCACGGCTCGCGCAGGATGGCGCAGGCCTCCTCGAGGTCGTAGCGCAGCAGGCCGTTGTCACGGTCGAGGGTGGTCACCACCAGGTCGCCCCACTCGCCGTCGGCTACTTCGGCACCGGTGTCAGGATTGACGGCCTGGATGATGGCGAAGTCCTCGTTCAAGTGGGCGCCCGGCATCTCGCCACAGGCACCGCCGGCGTAGGCGTAGCACTCGGCCCCGGCTGTCATGAGAGGCATGCCCTTGCCCATACCGAATCCGGGCATGCCCTTGAACTCGAGCCCGGCGTCTTTCGGATCGATCCCCGCCTTGGCCGCCACTTCGAAGAACCGCCCGGTGGAGAAACCCATGAAGGGGATGTCGGGCTTCACCCTCGTCCAGAAGCGCAGGCCCTGCTCGGCCAGCTCGTCGGTGTCGGGCGGCGGCACCCAGATGTTGAGCATGCCGAAGTACTCGTAGGAGCCCGACAGCATCGGGCCACCGCCGTAGAGATACGCAGGATGGGCGTGGGTGACGATCATCCCCGGACGGTACCCGTAGCGCCACCAGACGCGGGCCGAGGATTCGTACTCGATCCACAGGTCGCGCCGCGTCCAGATGGAGATGGTGGGAGTACCTGTCGTGCCCGTCGACTGGCCCACCCGCACAGCCTGACGGGGATCGGTGAACCGGTACGTCCCCCACGGGGGAGCCTCCCCTTCGGAGTCACGCAGGTCTTGCTTCACCGTGAGCGGAATGTGGCGTATGTCGTCGAGCGACTTGATGTCGGCCGGAGACTTGATGCCCGCGTCGATGAGCTTGTCCCTGAACAGCGGCACCGGGTTGTCGAACACCTTGCCCAGCATCGCCCCGAGGCGCTCCTCTTGCAGCGCCCGCATGCGCTCGCGGTCCATGGTCTGGATCTCGGGGTCCCAGTACTTCTGCGATGTCTGGCGCGGTGGTGGTCCGAAGACCTCGGGCCCATAGCTCGGCATTCGTCTCTCCTCGTTTCCTTGCGTTCGTGTGTCGAGTGTCGCTGACGCTGTCGTGTGCCCCGTCGGTTCGTGTGGCCGTGCCGGTTCGTGTGGCGGTGCCGGTTCGTGTGGCGGTGTCTTTAGCGCCGGGGAAGCCCGAGCACCCGCTCGGCGATGATGTTGCGCTGAATCTCCGACGTCCCTCCGGCGATGGTCCCGGAGAACGACTGGAGCCAGTGGACCAGCCAGGCCTCGGCATCACCCCGGCCCACGGACGGGGCCTCATGGCGGTCGAGGTCGGTACCCAGCGCCCCGAGTGCCTCCCCGACGTCGAGAGAGAGGTTGCGGCGCAGCTCACTGCCGAGCAGCTTGAGAACCGAGTGCTCGGGCGACGCCTCGCCCTTGGCGAACTTGGCGAAGCCGCGGTATCCGAGGAGACGCAGAGCCTGGGACTGCACGTAGGCCCGGGCCACGGTGTCACGGAACATGGGATCGTCGTCGAGGCGCCGGCCCCCGGGAAGGGGAGTGGTGGCCGTCGAGACGACCCGCTGCAGCATCCGTTCGAGGTTGGTGGATTCGCTGATCCACAGCATCCCCCTCTCGTGGGCCAGGGACCCTCCGGCCACCGACCACCCGTGGTGCAGTTCACCGACGAGATTCTCCGCCGGCACGATCACGTCGGTGAAGAACACCTCGTTGAAATCGGCGTGATCACGGTCGGTGAGTTCGGCGATAGGGCGCGTCTCGATGCCGGGGGTGGTCATGTCGATGATGAGGACGCTGATGCCGGCGTGTTTGGCGGCGTCGGGATCGGTGCGGACGAAACAGAAGCAGTAGTCGGAATGATGCGCCCCCGAGGTCCACACCTTCTGGCCGTTCACCACGAAGTGGTCGCCGTGGAGATCGGCTCGGGTCCGCAGCCCGGCCAGGTCGCTCCCGGCGTTGGGTTCGCTCATGCCCAGGCACCAGCTGACCTCGGCCTTCAGGGTGGGAAGGGCGAACCGGGTCTTCTGCTCCTCGGTGCCGTAGTCGAGGATGGAGGGGGTGATGATGGAGAGCCCCTGGGGGTTGCAGCTGCGAGGTACGCCGATGCGGGCCAGCTCCTCGAAATAGACCATCTGCTGCACGGGTGTGGCGTTTCGTCCGCCGTATTCCGGGGGCCAGCCCGGCACCAGCCAGCCGGCGTCGAAAAGGGCGCGCTGCCAGCGAGGGCCCACTCGGGGATGTGGGCCGAGGACACCACGCGCTCGTGGCGCTCGGCCCCGGACGGCAGATGCCCCTCCATCCACTCCCGGAGCTCGGCCCGGAAGGCTTCGGTCTCCTCGTCGTAGTGCAATTGCACCCCGGGATCGTAGCCCGGCCGCCCGGACACTGACACCGGCGTCAGCGTCGGACGGGCGCCGGGTCACCGGGGGCCGCCCACCGGCACCGCTACCGTCATAGGCGGATGAGCCAGCGCCCCGCCAACCGCTTCGAGCTGTTCGCCTGTGGCTGGAGTGGCCACGTCCTGGTGGGGATCGATGCCGCTCAGATCGCCGAGGCCGACGCCGGCGTCGTCCGTGAGATCGACGGCCTGCGTTGGTACCACTGTCTGCGTTGTTACGACTGGGTGGCCATGAGTCCCCCGACGGCACCCGTACGGGACACCGTGCCACCCCGAGAGGAGATAGAGCTGCCGTTACGCGGCCCGCTCCTGCGCGACCGCTACGTTCTGCGGCTCATCGCCTTCGACCGGGCCGTTCACGTCACCGTCCTCGTCGTCCTGGCCCTCATCATCTTCTTCGTGGCCAGCGACCATGCCGCCCTGCAGCACGACTACACGCAGATCGTCGAAGCGTTCGGAGGTCCGTCCCAGGCGCATCCCTTCCTGGGCCACTTCAAGCACCTCTTCACCATCACCACCGCCCACCTCTACGAGGCGGGGGCGGTCGTCGTCGCCTACGGAGTCCTCGAAGCGACGGAGATGGTGGGTCTCTGGTTCGCCAAGCGGTGGGCCGAATACCTCACCTTCGTCGCCACCATCCTCCTCATCCCGTTCGAGATCTACGAGCTCACGTCGTCGGTGAGCGCACTGAAGCTCGTCACCTTCGTCATCAATGTCGCCATCGCCGTCTACCTGCTGTGGTCGAAGCGCCTCTTCGGTCTGAACGGCGGTCAACGGGCGGAAGCGCAGCGCCTTCGATCGGCGGTGAGCTGGGAAGCTCTGGAGAGTTCCCTCCCGGTCCCGTCAACTCGGCCGATCCGGTGAGCGGGCCCCGGTCGGCCTCGGTCTACGCCGGGTCGCGGGTGAGGAGCATGGTGCCGGCGATGGGACCGCCGCCGTTGGCCACGACGGCCACCTTGGGATCGCCGGCCACCTGACGTTCGCCTCCGTCACCGCGCAGCTGCAGGCACGCCTCGTGGAGGAAGCCGAATCCGTGCAGCCGTCCGGCCGACAGCTGGCCCCCACTGGTGTTGAGGGGGATCTCACCGCCGAGTGCGATGCGGGAGCCGCCTTCGACGAAGCTGCCGCTCTCACCCTTGCCGCAGAAGCCGAGCTCCTCGAGCCAGACCATGGTGAGGATGCTGAAGCCGTCGTAGAGCTCGGCCACGTCGACGTCGGCCGGGGTCAGGTCGGTGCGCTCCCACATGCTGGCGGCGGCGTCGCGCGCGGCCATCGTCGTCATGTCGTCGAACTGGTCCCAGCTGGGCCGGCCCCGCAGAGCCGTGCCGACGGCGTTCACATGGGCGACCGATCGCGGGGCGTCGGGCGCGTAGTCGGCGTGGGAGACGATCAGGGTGGTCGAGCCGTCGCAGGGGACGTCGCAGTCGAACAAGCAGAGCGGTGTCGAGATCATCCGCGCCGCCAGGTAGTCCTCCATGGTCAGGGGCTGGCGGAAGATCGCCTTCGGATTGAGAGCGGCGTTGCGGCGACCGTTCAGAGCGATCTGGGCCAGTTGCTCGCGCGTCAGCCCGAACTCGTGCATGCGACGCCGGGCCACCTGGGCCAGCCAGTTGCCGGCGGAGACGGCGCCGAAGGGGATCGTCCACTGCATGAACCCCGTCATCCGGGGCGGGCCCCCGCCCGAGCCGCCCATGCCACCCATGCCGATCCCACCGAGAGCCTGACGACCGCCACTGCCCTGGGCCGTGGACTCGGTGACGGTGCGGTAGACGAGGACGTGGCGGGCCAGCCCGGCGGCGACGGCCAGGCAGGCGGCGATGACGGCCCGCATCTGCCCCGCCCCTTCACCGCCGCCGTCGTGCCAATTGAGCTTCAGCCGCAGCGCGTCCTGGACGTCGGGACCCGAGGGTCCGGCGAATCCACCCGGACCCATGCCCATGCCCGGGCAGGTGGACAAGCCGTCGATGTCGTCCCGGGTGAGGCCGGCGTCTTCGATGGCCACGAGAGCGGCCTCCACCGTGAGGTCGAGGTCGCTGCGTCCGAGGCGCCGGCCCACCGCCGACTGCCCGATGCCCGAGATGACGGCCTTCCTCTCGAGAACCTGGTCCGACCTCATGGCCCCGCCGTTATGGGCTCGGTCGGCCGGAACAGGGGCAACCAGACGTCGTCGACGTGTTCGAAGGCCACCTCGACCTCCATGCCGATGGCCACGTTGTCGGCCTCGGTGTCGATGATGTTGGTGGTGAGCCGGACGTCGTCCTGTTCGGCGATGGTGACGAGCCCGATGACGTAGGGCTCGGCGTCCGGTACCCACTGCTGGCAGTTGACGGTGAAGGAGTGGACGACGCCGCGGCCGCTCACGACCTCGGGGGTGAGGGCGTCGGCCAGGCAGTAGGGACAACGGGGGGCGGGCGGATGGACGTAGTGCTGGCACTCGCCGCAGCGCTGGAAACGCAGCTTCCCGTCCTCCCCGGACGTCCAGAAGAACCGGTGGGTCTTGTCGAGGCGCGGCAGGAGACGAAAAGGGGGCCCGTTGGCGGTCACCCGGTGATGGTACGTCACCGGCGCCGAACCTGACGGCGCCGTCAGGCTTGCGGCGGTACGCTCGGCCTCCGCATGGCGCACAGCAGAGGACTCGAGGGGCGGCGGGTCCTGGTGGTGGGGGCCTCGTCGGGTATCGGCCGGGCCCTGGCCCTCTCCGCCGCCGCGGCCGGGGCGCGCGTGGCCCTGGGGGCACGCCGCCTCGACCTGGTGGAGGAGGCGGCCGACGAGATCCGCCGGGCCGGCGGTGACGCGCGCGCCTGGCCCTGCGACGTGACCAGCCTCGACGACTGCCGGGCCCTCGTCGAGGCGGCGGCGCAGTTCATGGGCGGGATCGACGTGGTTCTCTACCTGTCGGGCTCCTCATCTCTGCTGCGCGTGGCCGACGCCAGCCCGGCGCAGTGGCACGACCTGCTGGCCACCAACCTGGTGGGGGCGGCCACGGTGGTGGCGCATGCCCTCGAGCACCTGCGCCGCGCTGCGGACCCCGTCGTGATGGTGACCACCACCACCATGGGGGATCATCCTTGGCCCTGGCTCACCGTCTACGGAGCCACCAAGGCGGCGCTGGCCGAGATGGCCAAAGGGCTGCGCCACGAAGAACCGGGACTGCGCGTGCTGTGTGTGGCCGTGGGCCCGACGGTCACGGCCTTCGCCGACGGCTGGGACCCCGAGACGGCCGCCGCCGCCTTCACGGCCTGGGCCGAGGGCGACATGATGCACTACGGGGTCCTCGAGGCCACCGACATGGCCACTGCCATCATCGACGCCGTCAACGACACCGACGGCCCCGACGACATCCTCATCGCCGCTGATCTCGACGCTTGACCCATGCCGGGCGGAGCATGACCCAGCGGCAGTCGATCCCCTCCTCGGCCGGGGCCACCACGGCATCGGGATGTTCGCCGGCGAAGGTGAAGCCCAGGCGCTTCGGAACGGCACGGCTCCGCCCGTTGGCGCGGTCGTGATGGATCTCGACCCGCTCGACACCGTCGATCATGAAAGCGGCGTCGGTCAACGATGACGCCATCTCGGTGGCGAAGCCCTGTCGCACATGGTCCACGTGCACCCAGTAGCCGATCTCGAGCGTGTCCGGACCACCCCGGCGGTTGAAGCCGCTGCCCCCGATGACGGCGTCGCCGAGGAAGGCCCCGTAGACGACGTCGCCCCCCGACTCCCAGTCGGCCTCGAAGGCCCGGATGAGATCGAGGCGTGCCTCGGCCGACAGCGGTTCGTCGGCGGCCCAGCTCATCCACGGCCGGAGGTGATCGAGGCTCGACTCGACCGCCGTCGACAGGGCCGAGGCGTCGGCCGGCCCCCATCGCCGCAGGGTCAATCGGGGCGTCGACACCGCCTCCGGCAGTCGCATGGGTCGACCCACGGCCGGACCCTGGCTCACCGTGACGTGGCGGCCGCCACCATCTGGGCCAGGACCCGGCGGTCGATCTTCTCCATGGCCGTCCGGGGCAACTCATCGGTGAGGACGACGGCCTCGGGAAGTTTGTGGGCGGCCAGCCTGCTCTTGGCATGGGCCCGCAGCGACTCGAGGGTGGGCGCCTCGACCCCGGCCCTGGTCACCACGACGGCCACCCCGATCTCTCCCATGACCGGATCGAGGCGGGGGGCGACGGCCACATGGGCCACGGCCGGATGGTCGGCCAGGACCTCCTCGACCTCCAGCGGGAACACGTTGTAACCACCCCGGACGTACATCTCCTTGCTCCGCCCCGACAGATGAAGCCGGCCCCGCTCGTCGACAAAGCCGAGGTCGCCGGTCCGCACGGCGCCGTCGGCCGTGAGGGCGGCGGCGGTGGCCGCCGGGTCGCGGTGGTAGCGGGCCATCACCGCCGCCGAAGCCAGGCACACCTGGCCCGTCTCTCCCGCCGGCAGCGGTCGATCGTCGTCGTCGCGGATGGTGAGCTCCACCCCGGCGCGGGCCCGGCCCACCGATTCCTCGGCGTCCTCGGGGGGGTCGTCGACCACCGTGCCCACCCCCACCCCGGCTTCGGTGCAGGTGTACCGGACGATGACCGGCACTCCGAAACGCCGCCGAGCCTCGCGCACGAGCGACGCCGTCGCCGGCCCGCCACCCATGGCGATGATCCGCACCGACGAGATGTCGGTCTCTTCGAAGTTCTCGTGGGACAGCATGAGCGCCACCTGGGTGGGGATGCCCCCGAGGCTCGTGATCCGGTGCCTGGCCACCATCTCGAGGGCGTCGCCCGCCGACCACCTCGTCATGAGGAAGCTGGTGCCTCCGCCCCTCAGGGCCTGGAACAACTTGGTCATGTACCCGAGATGGGCGAACGAAGTCGACGACAAGCCGCGTCCGCCGTCGCCCCAGCGTCGCCCCCCATCCGCCTCGCTGATGGCATCGAGTTGGCGTTCGCAGAAGACGGCACCCTTCGGCTCGCCTGTCGTCCCCGAGGTGAAGACCACGGCCACGGCCCGGTCGGGGTCGACCGGGAGGACCGGTCCTTCGGTTCCCGACGTCCGCAGTTCCTCGAGCGCGTCCGCCGGCGCGCTGTCGGAGTCGACCTCGACGACCTCGCCGATGTGATCCATGGCACCCACGCCGGTGGCGCCGGCCAACTCTCCCGAGGCGATGACGAGCCGGGGCCGGGCGATGGCGAGACAGCGGCGCCTCTCCGGCGGAGACAACTTGTCGTTCACCCCGGCCGTGACGGCGCCGATCTTGGCGGCGGCCACGTAGGCCACGGCATAGGCGGCGCTCGACGGCAGGAGCAACCCGATCACGTCGCCGGCGCCGACCCCGCGTCCGGTCAAACCGGCGGCCACCGCGTCCGACAGCGTGTCCAGATCGGTATAGGAGAGCGCTTCCCCGTCGGGGGCCACATAGACAGACGTGTCGCCGAAGCGGTGGGCCGCCTCCTTCACGATGTCGCCCATCAGGCCGCCCGCCATCGTCAGTTCCCGCTTCCCCCCACCGGCGACGATGACATCGGGGACGATGACGTCCGGGACGATGACGCCGGGGACGATGACGTCCGACGCCACGGCGGCAGCCGGTAGAGCTCGGTGGCGTTGGCACCGAGGATGCGGCCCCGGGTGTCCTCGTCGAGCGGCGCCAGGCTTCGCCGCAGAGTCGTGACCGCTCCCGGGAAGGTGGCGTCGTGATGGGGGTAGTCCGATCCCCAGACGATCCGGCGCTCACCGATGACCGGGGAGAGAACGGCGAGAGTGCCTTCGTCGATCTCGTAGCTGATCCAGCATTGCCGGGCGAAGTACTCGCTCGGGGCCAGCCGCATCTGCGGACAGAACCCCCCGAAGCTCTCGGCCTGCTCGTCGAGCCTCTCCATCCAGAACGGCACCCACCCGCCCCCCGACTCGAGGAAGACGACCCGGAGATCCGGGTGACGATCGAGGACGCCGAAGGCGATGAGCTGGGCGCAGGCCAGCATCTCCTCGAAGGCATGCGACACGGCGTGCAGGATGAGCGGGTTGAAAGGTCGGTCGCTACCGAGCGTGGGGACGATGACCGAGCTCCCTTCGTGGATGCCGATGGTCATTCCCACCTCCTCGGCCGCCGCCCAGATCGGCTCGTAGGCCGGGTCCGACAGGGACCGTCCGCAGCAAGGGTTCGGACGGACGAAGGCGGCCGGGAACCCGAGCTCGTCGTGGGCACGGCGCAACTCGACAACGGCGGCGGCCGGGTCCTGGACAGGCAGCATGGCGGCGCCGAACAGCCGTCCCCGGTGCGCCCCGCAATAGGCCGCCAGCCAGTCGTTGTAAGCCCGGGCGATGGCCACGGCGGCGGCGCCGTCGTCGAGAGCCCAGAAGTAGAGGCCCACCGACGGGTAGAGCACGGCCCGGTCGATGCCCTCGGTGTCCATGTCCCTCAGTCGGGCGGCCGGATCCGAGCCGCCCGGCCACGCCTCCTCGAGGCAGCGGACATCGCCCGGGTCGCTGAAGCGGGCCCCCGGTGTGGCGAGGGTCCCGAGGGCCACGGCCAGGATCTCGGTGTCGCCCACCACGACGTGCTCGAAGCCGTGGGCGTCGGCTTCGATGCGGGGCCGGTGGGCCTCGGGGACACTGTCCCATGCCGCCCGTGGTTCCACCACGTGCCCGTCGGCGTCCACCACTCCGCTGTCTTCGGAGCCGGTGTCGTCTGTGGCCCCCGCCGTATCGGTCATGCCCGCCAGTCGTCGGCGTCGGGCAGCGGGTGGCGGAACAATCCCGCCGCGTTGCCGCAGGCGATCTTGCGCAACTCGTCGGCCGGGAGATGCCCGAGCGTCTTGTGCAGCACGGCCTGGGTGTCGGGCCACGTCGAGTCGGCGTGCGGGTAGTCGCTCTCCACCATGATGTGGTCGATACCGATCCGGTGCCTGATATCGATGACCGAGGGGTCGTCGATGGTGCAGAACCAGAAGTTCCGACGCAGGACTTCGCTCGGCAGCAGATCGGACGGCCAGGCCGACGACTCGGTGCCCGAGGCCGAATGACTGAGGACGTAGTCGACGCGGTCGATCAGCATCGGCACCCACCCGATCCCACCCTCGGACATGGCCACGGCGAGCTTCGGGAAGCGCAACGGCACTCCCGACCACAGCCATTCGGCGGCGGCAATCAGCGCGTTCACGGGGAAGAGGGTGGGCAACAGCTCGAACGGAGGGGCGGGCGACGGCAGCGGAGCCCACGACGAGGCCCCCGTGTGCAGGCAGACGACGGTCTGCGTCTCCTCGCAGGCGGCGAAGAAGGGATCCCAGTCCCCCGAGAAGATGGACGGGAATCCCAGAGCCGAGGGGAACTCGGGAAAGCTCACTGCCTTGAAACCCCGCTCGGCGTTGCTCCGTACTTCGGCGGTGGCCACGGCGGTGTCGGCCAACCAGGGCAGCTGCAACGGGATGATCCGGTCGGGATAGGTCCCGGCCCAGACGTCGAGGTGCCAGTCGTTCCAGGCCCGCATGCAGGCCACTCCGAGCTCGGGATCCTCCGCTCGGCTGAACACGGCCCCGCAGAACCCGGCCACGAGAGAGGGGAAGCACAACGACGCCCAGATGCCGTTGATGTCCATGTCGGCGATCCGGGCGTGGATGTCGAAACATCCCGGCCGCATCTCGTCGAAGCGCGACGGGTCCATGCTCCATGTGTCGCGGGCCCGTCCCGCCACCGCGTTGAGGCCGATGTTCGGGTAGGTCCTTCCTTCGAAGTGCCAGTACTGCACTCCCTCCTCGTTCTCGATGACCTTCGGTGCCCTGTCGGCCAGGGCCGAGGGCACCCGGCCTACGAACAGATCGGGGGGCTCGATGAGATGGTCATCCACCGAGATGACCGGCACCCCGATGGCCCGCGGCTCCGGGTCGGGCAGCAGAACGGTCATCGCCGGTGCACCGGCCCCGTCACCGTCGCTGTTTGTGGCCCGGTCTTCATGGACGGAGCGCGGCGGCGCAGAACGCCCACAGGTCGTCGGCCACGTCGGTGGGGGACTCCTCGATCTGGTGACAGATGAGAGCGTGGAGGTGCGACACCACCAGATGGAACAGTGTCCGCGCCGTCCGCCCGGCGTCGGTCACCGCCATGGCCCCGCTGCGCCCGGCGTTGTCCAGCTCCACACGGAAGATGTCGACGAAGGGCTGGAGCACGGCCCGCAGTTCGTCGGGCCGTGACTCGGACAGCCGCAGGTGCTCGCGGACAAGGGCGGCGGCGTAGGGGAGCCGGCCGTCGACCGTGATGAACCCGAACAGGCCTTCCACCGCGCAACGCACCCGCGCCACCGGATCGTCGTAGCGGTCGACGGCCGTGGCCAGCGCCTCGGCGCCGCGCCGGGCGTCGTCTTCGAACAACGCCACCAGGAGCTCGTCCTTCGACTCGAAGCAGCGGTAGAAGCTTTTGAGCGAGGTCCCGGCCGCCGCCACCACGTGGTCGACCGTGAACACCGGCGCACCGGTCTCCCACATGAGAGCGCGGGCGGCCTCCACCAGATCGTGCGCCACCGTCGGTCGTGGCGCCAGAGTCCCTACGCCCCCGACCGCCCCTGCTGTCATCGGGTAGGGAAACTATCATCCCGGAGAACGCCGTTCTCCGGACGGGAGCGGCAGAAACGACACGGTCAGTCGGGCACGACGCCGAGCCGGCGTCGGGGGAGGGATTGCAGTGGGCGACAGCATCGGACTGGTCATCGACGGCGAGGTGGTGCCGGGCGGAGAAGGGACCTACCCGGTCACCAACCCGGTGCGACCGGCCGAGGTCGTCCTCGACGGCCCGTCGGCGTCGATGGCGCAGGTGGACGCGGCCGTGGCCGCGGCACGGCGGGCGGCGCCGGCATGGGCGGCGCTGTCGCACTCCGAGCGGGCCGAGATGGTGGGGAAGGCGGCCGCCGCCGCCGGAGCCGTGGTGGGCGCCTCGGACCTGGCCCGCCTGCTCACCCGCGAACACGGCAAGGTCCTGTGGGAGGCCCAGTTCGATGCCGGCACCATCGGCGGTATGGCCGGCGCCTTCGCCCCCTTGGCCGCCGACGCCTTGGAGGCCCGGTCCCTGAAGGGCGGCGGTGGTCGGCGGACGACGGTCGAGTACGTCCCCTACGGCGTGGTGGCCTGTGTCCTGCCCTTCAACTGGCCCGTCTCGGTCCTCGGGAACAAGCTCCTGCCGGCCCTGCTCACCGGGAACACGGTGGTGGTGAAAGCCCCTCCCACCTGCCCGGGCGCCGTGTTGGCCGTGGCCGCGGCCATAGCCGAGGCGCTCCCTGCGGGAGTCGTGAACGCCGTCAACGGCCCCGGCGCCGAGCTCGGCGAGGCCCTCGTGGCCCACCGCGATGTGGACATGGTCTCGTTCACCGGCGGGGTGCCCACCGGGCGGGCCGTCATGGCCGGCGCCTCCTACGGGCTCACCCCTGTCGTCCTCGAGCTCGGCGGCAACGACCCGGCCGTGATCGCCCCCGATGTCGAGATCGACGACACGCTCGTGTCCAAGATCGTCGAGGCCGCTTTCATCACGAGCGGCCAGGTCTGCATGGCCATCAAGCGGCTCTATGTCCCCGAGGACAAGGTCGCCGCCGTGGTCGAGGCCCTCGTGGCCCGGGTGGCCACCGAGGTGGTGGGTGACGGATTGGCCGACGACGTCACCATGGGTCCCGTCCACCGGCCCCAGGCGCGTGATCGCGTGGAGGCCATGCTGGCCCAGGCCGAGGCGGCCGGTGCCCGGGTGCACCGCCCGGCCCGCCTACGCGAGGAGGACGCCGGTGCCGGTGGCTACCTCGTGTCACCGGCCATCGTGGAAGGCGCAGCGGACGACGATTCCATCGTGTGCGACGAGCAGTTCGCGCCGGCGCTTCCCGTGCTCGGCTACCGGACCCTGGACGAGGCGGTCGAGCGGGCCAACGCCACACCCTTCGGGCTGTGCGCCTCGATCTGGACGGCCGACGAGGCCGTGGCTGACGTCGTCGTCGGCCGCCTCCAGGCGGGGACGGTGTTCGTGAACGCCCACGGCACATCGGCCATGGACCACCGGGCCCCCTTCGGGGGTTGGAAGCAATCGGGCTACGGGGTCGAGCTCGGGCCCGAGGGCATGCGGGCGTTCACCCGGCCCCGTACCGTCCTGCGGTTCCCGGCCTCGTGACCCACGGCGTCGCCTCATACCGGGGCGACACCCTGATGGAGGACACCACATGCTCGACCTTCTGATCAGCGGCGGCACGGTGATCGACGGCACCGGCGCCCCCCGGCGGCGCGCCGATGTCGCCGTCGACGGCGGACGGGTGGTGGCCGTGGGCGACACCGACGACACGGCCCGCACCGTGATCGACGCCGACGGCCTCTACGTGGCGCCGGGCTTCGTCGATCTCCACACCCATTACGACGCCCAGCTGACATGGGATCCGTCGGCCAGCCCTTCGCCGCTGCACGGCGTGACCACCGTCATCGGCGGTAACTGCGGTTTCTCCCTGGCGCCGTCCGGTCCGGCGCACTCGGACTACCTGGCCCGGATGATGGCGCGTGTCGAAGGCATGCCCCTGTCATCGCTCGAGCAACTCGACTGGTCGTGGTCGTCGTTCGGCGACTGGCTCGATCGTCTCGACGGCCTCATCGGGGTGAATGCCGGTTTCCTCGTCGGGCACTCGGCCGTGCGCCGCTGCGTCATGGGCGAGGCGGCGGTGGGATCGTCGGCCACCGAGGAGCAGACGGCCGCCATGGTGGCCATGCTGCACCGGTCGATCGAAGAGGGGGCCCTCGGTTTCTCCACCTCCCAGGCCCACACCCACAACGACGGTGACGGCTCTCCCGTCCCTTCGCGTTCGGCGACCAGGGCCGAGATCGAGGCGCTGTGCACGGCGGTGGGCGATCATGACGGCACCACGCTCGAGATCATCGTCCCCGGATGCCTGAACGGCTTCAGTGACGACGAGGTCGACCTCATGGCCACGCTCTCGCTCCTGGCCGACCGCCCGGTCAACTGGAACGTCCTCGGCGTCTCGGCCATGAACCGCAGCGGCCTCGAGCACCAGCTGGCGGCCTCGACCACGGCGGCCGAGCGCGGGGCCACAGTGGTGGCGCTGACGCTGCCGCACTCGATGAAGATCCGCCTCTCCTTCGAGCACGGGGCCATCATCGACGGGCTGCCCGGCTGGCGGGAGCTGTTCGCCGTGTCTGTGCCCGAGCGCATCCGGCAGCTGTCGGATCCCGCCGTTCGCCGTCGCCTCGATGAGGGGGCCCGGTCCAAAGAGGCCGGCATCATCGGGGCCCTGGCCAACTGGCAGATGCTGCTGATCGACGAGACCTTCGCGCCCGAGAACAAGCAGTACGAGGGTCGGTCGGTAGGTGAGGTGGCAGCGCAGAGGGGCCAGGAGCCGTTCGACGCGCTGCTCGATATCGTCATCGCCGACCACCTGCGTACCGGGCTGCGGCCACCCATTCCCGAATCCGAGGAGGACTGGACCTTGAAAGCTGACGTGTGGCGCGACCGGCGCACCGTGGTGGGCGGATCCGACGCCGGAGCCCATCTCGATGTGATGTGCGGGGCCATCTATTCGACGTCGCTGCTCGGCGAGGGGGTGCGCAAACGCCACCTCCTGTCGTGGGAAGAGGCGGTTCACCAGTTGACCGAGGTGCCCGCCCGCCTTTACGGGCTGCGTGACCGGGGCCGCCTCACCCCGGGTTCCTTCGCCGACATGGTCATCTTCGATCCCGAGCGCGTGGGCCAGCTCCCCGAGCGCACCCGGGCCGATCTGCCCGGGGGAGCCAGCCGGCTCTATGCCGAGGCCGAGGGCATCGAGCACGTCCTCGTGAACGGCACCGGGATCGTGCGGGCGGGGACCTTCACCGGGGCCTTGCCGGGCGCCGTTCTCAGATCGGGGCGCGACACCGACACGGTGACCGTTCCCGGTGCGGCGCTGGCGTCATGACCACGTCGTCGCCGGGCACGGTGCGCGCCGCGGTGTTGCGCGAGGTCGGGGCACCCTTTGAGGTCGAGGAGATCACCCTCGAACCGGTGGGGCCCCGTGATGTGAGGGTCCGGATGGCCGCCAGTGGCGTCTGTCACTCCGACCTCTCGGTGCAGAACGGGACCATCCCCTTCATGTTCCCCACCGTGCTCGGCCATGAAGGCTCGGGAGTGGTGGCGGAGATCGGCTCGGCCGTCACCCGTGTGGCCGTCGGCGACCATGTGGTTCTCACCTGGATGCCGCCCTGCCGGCGCTGCTTCTGGTGCCTGGCCGGACAACCCATGTTGTGCAACGTCGGCATGGCCGAGTCGATCGGCGGGCCCTACGCGTCCGTAGGCGGAGCCAAGTTGATCCGCGGACTGGGGACGGCCACCTTCGCCGAGGAGACCCTCGTCCCCGAGCGCCAGGTCGTCCCCGTCGACCGCGCCGCCCCCCTCGAGCTGGCCGCGCTGGTCGGTTGCGCGCTGTCCACCGGGATCGGTGCCGTGTGGCACACGGCCGGGGTCGAACCCGGGACGACGGTGGCCGTGATCGGCTGCGGTGGCGTGGGCCTGTCGGTGATCCAGGGGGCGCGTCTGTCGGGGGCGTCGACCATCGTGGCCGTCGACCACATGGCGGCCAAGCTGGCGGCGGCGAAGGCCATGGGAGCCACCCACGTGATCGACTCGTCGAGCGAGGACGCCGTGGCCGGCATCCAGGCCCTGACGAACGGGTTGGGCGTGGACTACGCCTTCGAAGTGGTGGGCCGGGCACCGACGATCCGTCGGGCCTTCGAGGCGGCGCGCCGGGGGGGAACGGCAGTGCTGGTGGGGGCGGGGTCGCCCGCCGAACAGGTTTCGTTCTCGGCTTTCGAGCTCTTCGTGGGGGCGAAGACCCTCATCGGCTGCGTCTACGGCTCCACCGACCCCGACCGCGACTTTCCCTCCATGGTCGACATGGTCACCCGGGGAACCATCGACGCCGAGAGCATGGTCAGCAGGCGGATCGGCCTCGACGACATCAACGACGCCTTCCGGGCCATGGAAGCGGGCGAGGTCGTGCGCAGCGTCATCGTCTTCGACGAGAAGAGGGCGTGATGGCGACGGGGGTCGAGATCGTCGACGCCGACGCCCACATGATCGAGCCACCGTCGTTGTTCGGCGAGCTCATGACGAGGTTCCCCGATCAGATAGGCATCCGGACCGACACCCGTCTGGGCGTCCTCGTCGAAGGCCGGCCCTATCCCTACTACGAAGGTCCCGGTGCGGGCTGCCCGCCACAGAACGGCATGACCGACGCGCCCGGCGTGGATCCCGGATCGCCGGCCGGTGTGCTGGCCAACGCCGATGTCGACGGGATCGACGCCATGGTGATGTTCCCGAGTTTCGGGCTGTGTGTCCCCACCATCGAGGACCCCGCTCTCGGATTAGCGGTGGCCCGCATCTACAACACCTGGGCGGCGGACTTCTGCTCCCGTAGTGACGGACGGCTCTTCGCCGCCGCCGTTGTGCCCATCGAGCACGGCGACGACGCCATCGCCGTCATGACCGAGGCCAGGGAGCTCGGCCTCGTCTGCACGGTGGTGCCCCCGGCCCTGAAGACCCGCAACCTCGATCATGGCGACCTCGACCCTTTCTACGCGGCGGCGGCCGACATGGGCATGGCCCTCGGTGTCCACGGAGCACCGGGGATCCACCTGCCCAAGATCGGGGTCGACCGCTTCACCAATTACATCCAGGTCCACTGCATCAGCTTCCCCTTCGATCAGATGACGGCCATGACGGCTCTCGTGAGCGGCGGCGTCTTCGACCGTCACCCGAGCCTCCGGGTGGCGTTCCTCGAAGCAGGGGTCGGCTGGCTGCCGTGGTTCATGGAGCGCCTGCACGAACACTACGAGTCGCGCGGCGACTGGATACCCGGTGGGTGGTGCAAACCCCCGGCCGAGTACGTGGCGGCGGGGAACATCGTCGTCACCTGCGAACCCGATGAGAAGAGCGTGCCCTACGTGGTGGAGATGCTCGGTGACGAATGCATCATGTTCGCCAGTGACTACCCGCACTGGGACGGGGCATGGCCGCACGCCACATCAGAGCTTCTCGCCCACAACGAGGGGCGAGTGTCCGACGGCACCTTGGCCCGTGTGGCCGGGGCCAACGCCCGCCGTTTCTACGCCCTGCCCGAGCGGGCCCAGCCATAGGAGCTCCACCCGTGCTGTGGTGGGGTCAGGAAGAGACGTCCGGCGCAGGAAGCACGACGACTCCCTCGATCTCGAGGACCTTCGTCGGCGACGCCTGGCCCGACACGATGTGCACCAGGCGCCGCTGGACGCCGAGCCAACGAGCGACCTCGTCGACGGTGGCGGCGTTGGCGGCGCCCTCGACGGGCGGTTGGCGGATCCACAACTCGAGACGCGTCCCGTCCCATTTCCGCCGCTGGCGCGACGCTCGGGGGTGGACCCGGACGGTGAGGCGGATCGAGCTCAGGACCGCCACCTTGTCATGCCGTCGAGTCAGTCAAGGCCTGCCGGCGCAACGTTTTCCTCGGGAATCGGTATGAAGGCTAGGAGAGCACCGAGGCCCAGGAGGAGCAGACCCAGCACGACCAGCCACATGAGCCCTGGTCCGGCGCCCGTGAAGGCGAGCGCGCCGGGGGTGGCGGATGTGGCCGCCGAAGCGGGCGCCCCCGACGACGCTGTCGACGGCGCCGGTCCCGACGAAGTGGCCGCCGGTGCCGGCGTGGCCGAAGTGCCGGTGGGGGGTGCGGTGCCGGAGGGTGGTGCCGCTCCTGCCGTCGTCGTGGTCGTCGTCGGGCTCACAACAACGACGAAGAAGCCGGTGACACCATCGCCGGTGACTTGTCCAGGTGCCGTGTCGCTCACGAACGTGTACAGCGGGGAGCCGTTATAGGTGACCTGCAAGGTGCCGTTCGACTGCGTGGCGGCGCCGACCGTGCCCGTGACGCCCGGTCCACCCGTCGCAACGGTGCCGGCGGGGATATTCAACGGCGGCCATACCGCGGCGCACGAGCCGTGGCACGTACTCTGGCCGTTGTGGTCGGTGTTGAGGGTGTAGAGCGCCATCCCGGAGCTGGTGGTCAAGATGGGGCCGAAGGTGGCATTGGTACCCACCTGCACAGTGGGGGTGGCCGCCGACGCCGTACCCATGGCGGCGGCACCCACTGTCACCCATGCGATGGCACCGAGTGAGAGCAGGACGAAGAGCCGCCGGCTCCGACCCCTGGTGCGGGCCCCGCCGCTCAGGATGGGTCGTTCGGTGATGATTCTCATGGTCGTCGCCCTCCGTCGTCCGTCGTCTGCGTCTGGTTACTGCGGCGCACCCCCCGGTGTTCACGACAATGCGCCCGACGCCGCAAAGAGGGCGCCGCCGAACCGAGAAGGAGTGACGTGATGCGAGCTCAGGCACGACGTGGTCTGGCCATCGCCCTTGCCGCGTCGATCGTGGGATTGGTCCTCGTGGCCACGGCCCCGGTGCTCGTGGCCGGGACGGCGGTCGCCGGGTCGGCGGCCGGGGGCGTGCTGAATTTCGGTCAGGCGGGAGCCCACGGATCGCTCCAGGGAACCGACCTCGATGCCCCTATCGTGGGAATGGCGTCCGCGCCCGGTGGCGGCGGCTACTGGCTGGTGGCCAGCGACGGCGGGGTCTTCGCCTTCGGCACGGCCGCCTTCGACGGCTCCATGGGCGGTAAGCCGCTCGTGGCCCCCGTGGTGGGTATGGCGGCCGCACCCGGCGGCGGCTACTGGTTGGTGGCCAGCGACGGCGGGGTCTTCGCCTTCGGCCCGGCCGCCTTCGACGGCTCCATGGGCGGTAAGCCGCTCGTGGCCCCCGTGGTGGGTATGGCGGCCGCACCCGGCGGCGGCTACTGGCTGGTGGCGAGCGACGGCGGGGTCTTCGCCTTCGGCCCGGCCGCCTTCGACGGTTCCATGGGCGGGAAGCCGCTCGTGGCCCCCGTGGTGGGTATGGCGGCCGCACCCGGCGGCGGCTACTGGCTGGTGGCCAGCGACGGCGGGGTCTTCGCCTTCGGCCCGGCCGGCTACCACGGTTCCATGGGCGGTAAGCCGCTCGACGCCCCCGTCGTGGGGCTGGCCGCAGACGCCGGTGGTGGCGGCTACTGGTTGACGGCCGACGACGGCGGAGTGTTCTCCTTCGGCGACGCCCCATTCGAAGGGTCGGCGGCGGGAAGCCCACTCGTCCAACCGGTCATCGGCATCGCCGGTGATCCCGGCGCCGCCGGGTACTGGCTGGTGGAAGGCGCCCCGCTGGCCGGGAAGATCGTGGCCGTCGATCCCGGGCACAACGGCGGCAACGCCGGCGATCCCGCCTACATCAACATGCCCGTGTTCAACGGACGCGGGGAGGAAGCCTGTGACACGGTCGGCGCCGCCACCGACAGCGGGTACAGCGAGGCCCAGTTCAACTTCAACGTGGCCCAGTACCTCGCCGCCGACCTCCGGGCCCAGGGAGCCACGGTGGTGCTGACCCGCGACACGAATTCCGGCGTCGGACCCTGCGTCACCCAGCGGGCGGCGATCGGCAACAACGCTCATGCCGATGCGGCGGTGGCCATTCACGCGGATGGCGGACCGCCTGGCGGTCGCGGCTTCGCCATACTCGAACCTGTTGCCGACGGACCCAATGACGGCGTCATCGCGTCTTCTGCCGCGCTGGGCTCCGACCTCCGTGGAAGCTTCCTGGCCGGGACCGGAGAGCCGGTGAGTTCCTATGACGGAGTGAACGGGATCCAACCCCGCGACGATCTCGGTGGTATCAACCTGACGACAGTCCCGAAGGTCTTCATCGAGTGCGCCAACATGCGCAACCCCACCGACGCCGCCCTCGTCGTCAATCCCGCTTGGCAGCAACGCGCCGCGTCGGCCATCGACAACGGGCTCACGGAGTTCCTACTGGGCCGCTGACAGCAGTACCGCCCGTCGGAAACCGCCGGCCGGACGATCGATGAAGATCCGGATCAGTAAGGCGATGGTGGAGGAGGAGCCGGGTATCCCCCGTAGCCGGCGTCGCCACCTGCCCGCTGCAGGGGACCCCACCCGCCGGCGGGCAGGAAGCGGGAGTGAGTGGCAACGACGGCAGCCGATGCCAACGCCAGATACAGAGCGGCCAGCACCACCCGGGCAGCAGCCACACGGGTGCCGGTCAACTCGAAGACCCCGGGGGCGAGAATGCGGAACACCTCGTAGACGAACACGATGAGGGATACGGCGGCGATCAACACGCACACGAACGACACGCTGGCCGCATAGCTCTGGGCCACCCGGGAGACGGGGCCAGGTGGGCCGTGTTTCACCTCGGGAAGGTCGAGACCTCGGCGCAGCGTGTATTGCAACAGGAAGGCCGCCGCCGCCACGATGATGCCCCCGAGCACGACGACCCGGACCACGGAGTCCCCGACGGGATGCTTGACCACACTGACGACGCCGGGATGACTGCCGATGAGCTGGACGAGGCCGAGCACCATGGCGAAGCTCCCGAAGAGCACGACGAATATCGAGAAGAAGGCGACGCCGAAGAGATAGACGGCCAGGGGACGACGGCCCGTGGGGTCAGGGTCGGCCCGGTTGGCCACCACGATGACAACGAAGATCGCCACAATGGCCGCCAAACCGAAGAACACACCCACGGCGACAGCCAGCGCGATCGGGATGATCGACAATCCACCACCGTTGAGCAGGTCCATCGTTGGATTGTCGGGGTTGGTCCCCTGGAAGTCAACGACTTACCGTCTGCCACTGCGGGCCCGTACGGCGCGCCCGTACCACGGGTGCCTGTCTGTCACGGGTCCGACATAAGTGACACAGAAGTGACAAGGTGGCAGGAGGGCGGCCGGCAGTCCGAGGGGGAGGTGCCCGTGAGCGACATGTCGCAAGGGCCGGGTTGGTGGATCGCATCGGACGGCAAGTGGTATCCACCTGAATCCCACCCCGATCGGACCGCACCCGCTCAGCCCGAACCCGAGCCTCGTCCCGAGCCGGAGCCGCAATCCAATCCGGCGTGGCCGGCATCTTCGCCGCCGGCGTCGACGCCACCGTCGACCGCAGAACCGGGACCGTTATCGATCACGGTCCACCAGTCCGAGACGTCGCCCGGGGCACCGGCGTCGCGATGGTTGGGGAGGGACATGCCGACGAGTCCGGCGCCGGCGCCGGACCCCGAGGAAGAGACGGACGACCCCCCGTCGACATCGTCGTCTCCACCATGGCCCTCCCCACCGATGATCCCGACCGTCGTCACTGCGGTTGAGACCCCGGCGTCGGTCCCCTCCACGCCCGTGAGCGCGACGAGGTCGAAGAAGCTGTGGGCGCTGGGGGTCGGGATCCTGGTGGTGGTGACCGTGGCGGCTCTGGTCGTGGCCCTCGTATCCAAGTCAACCTCGGCGATCCCGGCGGGATCGGAAACCGCCACCATCCACATCTCGATCTCCCATTCGGGTCAGCCCTCGTTCTCGGGCACCGTGGCCGGCTTGGCCCTGACCGGGACCGTCAGCAACGGCACCTCGGTGTCAACGGGCCCGGGTTCCGGGACCCTGTCGCTGGGCGGTGTCCTTTTCGACTACAAGGGCAGTCTCGGGGGAACGGCCTATGTGCTCCATGTGTCGCTCGACTCCGCCGACAATGCCTCGCCACTGCAGAACGGACAGTTCAGCTTCCGCGTGACCGGTACCTACGGCTCGGAGCCCGTCAAGGCGACGGCCCAGTTCGAGGTGCCGTCGTCGGGTATCGGGGCGTCGGAGACGGTGCTGATCACCGGAACCATCGGAGGTCAATTCATGGGTGGGACCGCTACGGCCAGTCAGGACGGTGACGGGGCGGTCGGCGTGACCGCCAAGCTCACCGTCTCGGCGGAGTCAGTCTCCCCATCGTGAACCGGCCGGGCACCCTGAGCCGACATTGTTCGATCAGGAGGGAGTGCCCTGCGTTCCTGCCACCTGGAGGAGTTGCTGGAAGCTTTCGACCTGGCCGGCCGGGGGCGCCGTGACATTGACGGGAGTGCCGTAGTCCGAGAGGTTGAGCGTCTCATCGATGGTCACGGGACCGGTCGTTGCGTCGGACTCCGTGAGCTGGATCTCGAACGACCGCAGAAGGCCGGCGTGGTCGATGTAGACCAACATGTCGATGTTGTGCACCTTCAGACCGGCGACCGTCTGTTGCATCCACGACGGCAAGTTGGCTTTCTTGAGCTCCTGCGACACGGTCGAGGGGTTCACCGTGACCGAATAACCGTCGACGGCGACACCGCCCACGGTGGACGGACCCAGGGGCACGACCTTGTTCCCCTGCTGCGCCAGCATCTGCAACATCACGGTGGGGTTGTTGCCCAGTCCCTGGGTGCTCGGGCTCTGCGCCTCCGCCTTCTGCAGGGCGGAAAGATCGATAGAGAGCCATGATTTTCCGGGCACGAGGGTGCTGAGCCCGGGGATGGTCTCGTAGACCACGCCGCCGAGGTAGATGGCGCTGATCGGCACCTGCTGTCCGTCGGCCGCCACATTCATCTGCAGTTGGAGAGCGTTGTCGGTGAAGTCGATGTTTCCGGATCCCGTCCCGGTCACGTTCGTGCCCTGCGCACTACCGGAAAGGTTCAGTGTCACGTGGGCTGTGCCGTCGTTGAGCGTGCTGGTGACGGCGTTGATGACCTTGGCGCTGGCGCTCGTCGAATTGCCGAAGACGACGACGGCACCCACGATGAGAAGGATGACGACGACGATGCTGACGGCGGCGGCGAGGGGAGTGCGGGACCGCTTCTTGGCGGCGGGCGCCGCCGCCTGGTAATCGAAGCTGCCGGGCTGCCCGGAAATCGCGGGACCCGCCGAGTCCGGACCCGGAGATCCCTGCGCAGCGACGAAACGAGAAGGCGTCTCGGACTGCTGACCGGACGCGACAGCATCCGCGGGGGCGCTCGAGGGGTTTGTGAGGTGGCCATCTCCGGTTTCCGACGGCTCGGGAACGCGCACCGAAGGGTGCAGGTGTGGCGGATACCACTTGCCGTCCGATGCAATCCACCAGCCGGGCCCCTGGGACATGTCGCTCATGGCGTCTTCCTTGATCTCTCTGGGTTCGTCACGCAGGGCTCATGAAGCCTACCGTCCCAAAGGGTCATATCGGCCACAGACGGTGGTGGCTGAAGAGCAGACGTTGGCGGGATCGGTCGAACGAGGTCGTTCCCACGGCCCCTTAGGCTCGGCTTCATGGCCCCAGGACCCGCGGCGCGCGCCGCCGACGCCTTGGCGGCCGAGGATGCGGTGCTCGCGACCCTCCTCGAGCGCTACGGGCCGCCGCGCTTCGGGGGTCGGCCGAAGGCGAGTGCCCGGTTCGCCGTCCTGGCCAGAGCCATCTGCTACCAGCAATTGGCCGGCAAGGCGGCCGCCACCATCCACGGCCGGTTCGTCGCTGCCGTGGGAGGTGAGGTGACGCCGGCCAGTGTGTTGGCGGCACCGCCCGACGCTCTGCGCGCGGCGGGGCTCAGTGCCGCCAAGGGCGCCGCCGTCAAGGATCTGGCGCAGAAGGTGTCCGATGGACAGGTCTCGCTCGAGCGCATCGGCCGACTGAGCGACGAGGACGTGGTGGAGCATCTGATCCAGGTGCGCGGGATCGGACGGTGGACGGCGGAGATGTTCCTCCTCGGCACCCTGGGACGTCTCGATGTATGGCCGGTGGGGGACTACGGGGTACGCGCCGGCTTTGCGTCGGCCTGGGGACTGCCCGAGATCCCGGCGCCGGCCGTGCTCCTCGACCTCGGCGATGCGTTTCGTCCCTACCGCAGCATCGTGGCCTGGTACTGCTGGAGGGTGGTCGACGATCGGACTCCGGTACAGAAGCTCTCTTAGCGGCGGGGCAGCTTGATGGCTCGGTCGGCGATGATGTTCTTCTGCACTTCGGTGGTGCCCGCTCCAATTGACGTGTAGCGCTGCCACACGTAGTTGTGGCTCCAGTGGCCCTTGTCGACGGCGTCGGGCCCACCCCGTGTGAGAACCCCCATCGGTCCGAGAATGTCCACTCCGAGCTCGGCGATCGTCTGGGACAACGAGCTCCATTGGAGCTTGGCCAAGGGCACTTCGGGCCAGTTTGGTTGACCCTTCAGGATCTTCGACAGGGCCCGGGCATTCAGGAGCCGGGTCAGCTCGAGCTGGGTCCACAGACGGGCGATGCGGTCGCGGATGCCGGGATCGTCGAGCGCGCCGGGATTGTGGACGCGGGCGGTGGAGATCAGATTGTCCAGCTCGATGCGCATCGACACCGACAGTCCCGCCGTTCCCACACGCTCGTGCCCCAGGGTGCCCATGGCGACTTTCCATCCCTGATTCTCGTCACCGAGGCGGTAGGCGGCAGGCACCCGTGCATCGTCGAAGACGACCTCGCAGAACAGCTCGCCGCCCGTGATGTCGCGGATGACGTTGATCTCGATGCCCGGCAGCTCCATGTCGATGATGAGCGCCGTGATCCCCTCGTGCTTCGCCCCCCGCTCGATGGCCGTCGGATCCGTCCGCACCAGAAAGAGCCCCCATTTGGCCAGATGGGCCGTGGAGATCCAGATCTTTCGCCCGTTCACGACGTACTCGTCGCCGTCGAGTACGGCCTGCGTGCGCAGGTTGGCCAGGTCCGACCCCGCCTCGGGCTCGGTGAATCCCTGGCACCAGTGTTCGGTGGCGTCCAAGATGGCCGGCAGCCACTGCTGCTGTTGTTCCTCGGTGCCCCAACGCAGAATCATGGGACCGATCTGCCACAGGCCGTTGGCGTTGTAGATGCCGGGTGTCTTGGCCCGTGCCATCACCTCGGAATAGATGGTGTTCTGCGACACCGTGGCCTCGCGCCCACCCCACGACTTGGGCCAGTTGATGGCGGCCCAGTGGCCCTCGTGGAGGCGGCGCTGCCAGGCCTGGCGGCGGAGCATTATGCGCCGGTCGGCGTTGCTCTCGTCACCGATCTCGCCCTCGGCTGCGAATTCGGGCAGGTTCGAGTCGAGCCAGGTCTGTAGTTCGTGGCGGAATTCTTCGTCTTCGGGTGTGGCGGCGAAGTCCATGGCGCGCGCCCTAGCGCGACGCAGCGGCCGGAGCCACTGATCGCCCGAGGACCTCGGGATTCACGATGTGGCGGGGCGTGACGCCCGCCCGGAGTCGGACCAGGTCGTCGGCGATGGTCTGGGTGCCGTTGGCCTCGGTGTTGAAGGTGGCACCACCGATGTGGGGGGCGAGCACGACGTTCGGGAACGTCATGAGTGGATGGTCGGTGGCGATGTGTTCCCCCACGAAGTGGTCGAGTCCGGCGCCACCGACCTTGCCCGAGCTGAGGGCTTCGACCAGGGCGTCTCCGTCGTGGAGCTGGGCCCGCGCCGTGTTCAGGAAGATGACTCCGTCGCGCATGGCGGCGAACTGATCGGCCCCGATCATCCCCGTGGTCTCGGGGGTGACGGGCGCATGCAGGGATACGACGTCGGAGACGGCCAGAAGATCCTCGAGGCTGTGGGTGGCGTCAGGAGCGTACGGATCGCTGGACACGACACGCATCCCGAGACCCTCGAGCCGCCATTGCAGTGCCCGTCCGACGGCACCGAGACCCACGATCCCGGCAGTGCGACCGGCCAGCTGCCAGGCCCGGAAGCGTTGGTAGGGGATGGTCCCGTCCCGGTAGGTCTGGCCGGTTCTCACGTCATCGTCGGCCCGGACGATCCCCCGGTTGGCCGCCAGGAGAAGGGCCACGGCCAACTCGGCCACGGCGTCGGCATTGCGCGCCGGTGCTCGCAGCACGGGGACGCCGGCGGCGGTGGCGGCGGCGACGTCCACGTTGGTGGGGTCGCCCCGGGTACTGGCCACGGCCGTCAGGGGCAGATCGAAGACCACTCCTTTACAGGAGTCGGCCTCGACGATCAGGATCGTGGCCCCCTCCGCCGCAGCGCGTTCAGCGAGCTGCTCGGCGTTGTAGATGCGGATGGGCTGCTGGTCGATCCAGGGATCGATGACCAGGTCGGCCAGTTCGTGCAACAACTCGAGTCCGGGCCCGCGTACGGGGGCGGTGACGAGCGCCCGGGGGCGGCTATCCACCTTGGATCCTCCCTCTGGGTTGGAAGTCCTCCATAATGGCTGATCATGACGGCCGTGTCAGGTTCGGTCACCGTAGGCATCGACATCGGGACCACCGCCGCCAAGGCGGTGGCGGTGGACGCCTCCGGTGAGGTCCTGGCCCGGTCCCGCATCCCCCACCGGTTGCTCTCGCCGGCGCCCGACCTCCTCGAGCACGACGCCGGTCGGGCCTGGCGCCGAGGTCCTCTCCAGGCCCTGGCGGCGGTCCGTTCCGCCGGTGATCCACTCGACGGCGTGTGCGTGTGCAGCATGGTGCCGTCGCTCACCGCCGTCGACAAACGGGGCCGGCCCCGGTCCCCCGGCCTGCTCTACGGCGACGGCCGCGGTCGGGCCGCCCTGCTGGTGGGCACGGCGACGGTGGGCGGCGAGCCGGACAGATCCACGATTGGCGACGCCATGCCCGACGCCGAAGGGTTTCTGCGATGGGCGGCGGCCGGCACGCCCGACGCCTACGGGTACTGGCCCGCTCAGGCGGTCGCCAACTTCGCCTTGAGCGGTGTGGCCGCCATCGATTCCGGTGTGGCCATGATGTCGGCGTCGCTCCTGAGCGCCGGACAGTGGGACGTCGCCAAGTTGGCCAGCATCGGCGTCGGCGCCGATCAGATGCCCCTGATCGTGAACATGGGTGCGCGTGCCGGCACCGTGGTGGGAACCGACGCCGCTCTCGCCGGCGGCACCGTCGACGCCATGTGCGATCAGATCGTCTCGGGGGCCGAGAATGCCGGTGACGTGCTCGTGATCTGCGGAGCCACCCTGATCGTGTGGGCCGTCGTGGACGAGTGGATCGATGTTCCGGGTCTGTGGACGGTGCCCCACACGGTGGCGGGCAAGGTGCTCGTCGGCGGTCCCAGCAACGCCGGTGCGCTCTTCGTCGACTGGGCCCGGTCATTGCTGCACGGCGCCCGTCGGCCTCCGTTGTCCCGACGACGGACCGCCGGCGCCGACAACGACGACGGACGCCAGGCGGCTCGCCGTGGTCACCCCGACCGGGTTCCCGTGTGGACCCCGTATCTGCGCGGCGAACGGGTGCCGTACCACGACACCAACCTGCGGTCGTCTCTGCACGGTCTGGACATCACCCACGATGCCGACGCCCTCGAGCGGGCCGCCTACGAGGCGACCGGCTTCGTCGTGCGTCACATGCTCGACCTGGGCCAGATCAAGGCTCGCCGCATCGTGGCCAGCGGGGGAGGGACCAGGGTCACCCCCTGGATGCAGGCCATGGCCGACGCCTCTGGTCTTCCTGTCGACGTGGTGGCGGTCCACGAGGGCTCAGCCCTCGGTGCTGCCTACCTGGCCCGTATGGCGGCCGGCCTCGAGCAGTCATTCGACGGGGCGCGCCGCTGGGCGAAGGTCGGATATCGAGTCGAGCCCGATCCCGTGTGGCAGGAGGCCGCCGACAAACGCTACGGGCGCTTTCGCGGTCTAGGTCCGACCTAGCAATCCGACGTAGCAGCGGGAGACGTACCGGCGGACCAGCGCTTCTTGGCCCGCCTGCGGCACTCTGACATGCTGGGGCACGGAGGTGCTGCGGTGAGTGCCAAGGAGAACGACCGTCCCGCTGGTGACGGTGAGGATTGGAACTTTCCCTTCGAGGCCGAGCTGCACGCGGTCGCTCCCGGGTTGCATGAGGCTCAGAACGGGTGGCTGGCGCAGATCGACTCGCTGCGCGCTCCCGATCGCAAGACCCATGAGCTCATCCGCATGGTGTGCACGGTGATCAGGCGCAACCCCCCCGGGGTCATGCGCCACGCCATGCTGGCGGCCGAGGTCGGAGCGACGTGGGACGAGGTGGCCGGCGCCATCGTCTTGACCCAGCCGGCCTTCGGCCTGTTGTCGGCGGTGGAGGCGCTTCCCTATGCCCGTCGTGGATGGGAACGTGGACGAAGTGCCGACGACCACGCCGGATCGCCGTCGCCGGGCTCGGACTGACCCGCCGGTAGGCGTCGGTCAGGCCTTCTTCGTCCTGGCCCCGTTGGTGGAACGCCGCTTCTTCGGGAACACCGTCGCCGCGCTGCCGCCCGCCAGGTACTCCAGTGGCGGTGTCCCCCCGGCGAAAAGGGCTCGGTGGACCATCGTGGTGAGGGTGTCGAGGGCAGCGGCGTCGACGGGCTCACCGGCGAACTGGCGCAGGTAATGGAAGCGGTCGACCATGGCCACGACCGCTTCAGCGGCCGCGTTGGGATCGATACCCGGCTGCGGCCCGGTCTCGGCGATGCGGCTGGCCAGGGTCTGAGCCACCGCTCCCGCCGCCGCATGACCCTGGGCCGACAACTCGACATCGCTCATGGCCAGATCGGTCCAGGCGCGCAGGACAGGGGCGTAGCGCTGCCACGCTTCGGAGAAGTGTTCCATCCACCGGCGTAGTTCACGCCAGCCCTGGTCGTCGGGTCCCACGGGGCCGAGCGCCGTATCGAGGTCGGCCACGCCCTCGCCCGCCTCGGCCACCAAGGCCCGCAGGAGGTCCTCCTTGTTGGAGAAGTACAGGTAGAACGTCCCGTGCGAGGTGCGGGCCACCTTGACGATGTCGTCGACGCGGGCGGCGTAATAGCCACGACGGGCGAAGACGATCATGGCGGCATCGAGGAGCTTGCGCATGGTCTTGCGCCCCTGCGATCGCAGGGCCCGCCGGCTGGCCGGCTCCCCGGCCACGTCAGTGGTGGTGGCCGCTTTGGCTGTCTTGGTCCGCTGTCCCCCGCTGGACGACGAGGCGGACTTCGCGGCGGACTTCGGGGCGGCGGGCCGGGCACTCATCTTGTCGGCGCGTCCGTTCCCGGCGCCGACCGTTCCGGCTGGTCCCATCGAGTGCGCATCGTAGTCACGCCACCGAAGCCCGGCTCGGAAGAGCGTTGCCTCTCAGGAACGGCCGCCACGATGGGGCTCGAAAGCCACCTTGACGGCGCCACTCTGGTCCTGATGGGCGAGCACGCCGAGCGCGTCCCACCACTGTTCGAGAGGGAACCGGTGGGTGAGCATGCCGGTGAGGTCGACACGGCCGGACGCCGTCAGATCCAGGTAGTGGGCGATGGCGTGCTGGCGTACCCCTTCGACCTCCTCGATCCCGAAGGCGTTCGAACCGGCGATGGTCAGCTCTTTGAAGTACACCGGCGTCCACTCCCAGCGCCCCGGCGTGGCCACCCCGGTCTGTACGAGCGTGCCGTGCTCGGCGAGTACGCGCACGCCCACCTCGAAGGTCTCGGGCTTGGCGATGGTGTCGTAGACGACGTCGATCCCGCCGGGATGGGCGATCGGCAACCCGTCGAACGGATTGTGCAACACCCCGCCGGACCATCGCGCCAGCTCCTCCACCACGGCCAGGCGTGGTTCGTGGGGCACCACCTTGGACGCGCCCAGGCGCATCACGAGCTTCTCCTGGGCGGCGAAGCGGGCCACCACCGCCACCTCGACATCGGGATACAGACACCGCAAGGCGGCGACGCTCGTAGCTCCGAGGGCTCCCGCTCCATAGACGAGCGCTTTGCCCCCCGGTGGCGGAGGATTCCTCAAGATGGCGTGCATGGATACGGCGAAGGGGTCGGCGAGGACGGCGAGCTCGTCGGATACGGCGTCCGGTACCGGAATCAACATCGAATCGTGCGCCGCCAGCTGCTCCGCCCACGCGCCGGGGGCGTTGGTGATCACTCCGACGTGGACACCGGCTCCGAGCTTTCCGGCTGTGAAACTCCAGCACAGGCTCAGGTTCCCTGCCGCACATGCAGGGCACAGCGGGCTGACACCACGCGGTGCGCAGGTGAGCCACGGGTTGAGAACAACTCTGTCGCCGACGTCCACGCCCGTCGCCTCGGAGCCGACCTCGATGACCTCGGCCACCACCTCGTGCCCGGGAACGTGGGGGAGCGACGAAAAAGCGGACATGGGGTTGTCGATGTCACCTTCGCCGAAATCACCCATGACGAGCTTGGCATCGGATCCGCAGATCCCCGACAGGATGGGTCGCGTGAGCACCCAGTCGGGCCCGACCATGCGGGCATCGTCGACAGTATGCAGTCCGAAAGGCAGGGACAGCAGCGCCCGTTCGAGGTCGTCGACGGACTCCGGACGGATCTCGTCGGGCGCAGGGGGAGCGCCGAAGACGAGCGCCTTCACCGGCCCTGCGCCTTGGCCGCCGCCTGTTGTGACCGGTGGAAGGTGACCATGCCGGACATGAACTTGTCGATGTCGGCCACCTTGGCCTCGACAACCGCCTTCATGTCAGGGAGAAAGTGCTCGAAGTGTTCGTCGTCGATGGCATCGGCGATGCCGACGGCCGTCTCCTCGGCGGGCACCAGATCTCCTTGGTACAGCGGGGGGTCGTTGTCGGGCTGATCCCAGAGCTCGGTGTCGATCGTTCCCGGCAGGATGAGTTTCACCGTCACACCGGTGCCCGCCATGTCGGCGGCGATACCTTCGCTCCAGCCGCACATGGCGAATTTCGAGGCCGAATAGGCCGCTTCGGTGGTGACACCGAAGCGACCGGCGATGCTGGCCACATTCACGATGACTCCGGTGGCCCGGGACAGCATGCGGGGGATGAGGGCCAAGGTCATGGCCGTGGAGGACAGGAAGTTGATGCGCATGACGCGCTCGATGTCCTGGGCAGTGATATTCGGAATGGTCTTACGCATGGGAACGCCGGCGTTGTTCACCAGGACGTCGATGTGGCCGAAGGCGTCCCAGGCCCTGAGGGCCAGCTCGGCTGCGGCGTCCGGGTCCGACAGGTCGGCGGCCCACATCTGCGATGCCGGTGCGTGGACGCGACAGTCCTCCAGAACCTCAACCAGTCGGTCGTGACGGCGGGCCACGATGCCCACGGTCATTCCCCGCTGGGCCAACTGGCGCGCCAGGGCCGCTCCGATGCCGGAGGACGCGCCGGTGATCAACGCGATCCGTGATTCGGCTCCACTCGTGCTCTTCGCCATGGACCTCGCCCCCTCGTTGTCGTTCATCTTCACACGATGCCCTGTGCCCGCAGACCGTCGAGCTCGCCCGCCGTCAGGCCCACCATGTCGCACCACACCTCGACGTTGTCGGCGCCGAGCGTAGGGGCGCCGACAGGAGTGGTGCCCGCCTCGCCCACGAGCCGCGGGTAGGGCGCTTGCTGCCGGATGGTTCCGAGGACGGGGTCATCGACGGCGACGAGGTCGCGGCGGGCTTCGAAATGGGCGTCGGAGGAGATCTCCACCGCCGTGTAGGCGGTGGCCACGGGCACGTCGAAGCGCACACAGGCCTCCTCCACCTCCACCGCCGTGCGCGACGCCGTCCAGGTGGCGACCACTCCGTTGATCTCGTCGCCATGACGGGCCCTGTCGGCCAGGGTGGCGAACCGGGGATCGGTAAGGAGGTCCGGTCGATCCATGGCCTGGCACAGGCGGCCGAAGTTGGCGTCCGATCCTGCCACCACGCAGACGAACCGCCCGTCGGCCGTCGGGTAGTTGTCGAGGGGAGCCGAGTTCGACAGGCGGTTTCCTTCGCGGCGACGCACCGTGCCCAAGCGGTCGTAAGCGGCGATCGTCCATTCGAGGATGCGCAGCACCGCCCCGTAGAGCGAGGCGTCGATGACGGCCCCCTTGCCGCGCCCCTCGTCGCCGTCCGGCGGTGTTCCGCCCCCACCTTTGCTGCGTGGGGTGGCGTCGCGTCGGTAGAGGGCGTCCAGGGCCGCCTCGGCGGCGAACACCCCGGTGAGGTAGTCGGCCACCGTGACGCCGGGTCGTACGGGGGGCCGGTCCGCTTCTCCGGTGAGGTGGAGCAGGCCGCCGTAGGCGACGCCCAGCCTGTCGAGCCCGGGGCGCTTGGCGTAGGGGCCGTCCTGGCCGAAGGCGCTGATCCGGACGACGACCAGGTGGGGAGCGAGCGCCACGGGATCGATCCCCCAGTCCTCGAGCGTGCCAGGGCGGAAGTTCTCGCACACCACGTCGGCCGTGGCCGCCAATCGGCGGAAGAGATCCTGGCCATCGGCGGTGCGCAGATCGCAGGTGGCGCTCTTGCGTCCGCGGCCTTCGACGGCCCAGAACAGGGAGTAGCCCTCTTCGAAGGGCCCGATGGTGCGCATGAAGTCACCGGTGCCCGGCTGCTCTACTTTCACCACCTCGGCCCCCCACTCGCCCAGGAGCCCGGCGCAAAACGGAGCACCGATGCGAGTGCCGACGTCGATCACCCGCAGGCCGTCGAGGGGACCGGGCATGGCAGGCGCCGATCAGTCCCGGTCCGCCGGCGGGGCATCACCCCGGTCCCTGGCGGCGAAGACCTCCTTCATCGAACCCATCTGCTTGCGCTCATCGAGTGCGCCGAGCGAGGTGGCGGTGTTGTGGGCCCATTGATGGGCCATGAAGTGGTACTTCCACGACGCCGACTTTCCCATCAACTCGGCGACATGGTTGATGGAGTCCTTCACCACCTGGGCCGTCACCGGTGGGACGAGGGCGATCCGTTCGGCCAGTTGGCGCGCACGGGCGGATAGCTCGGCGCGCGGTACCACCTGGTTCACGAGCCCGAGGCGCCATGCTTCGCCGGCGTCGAGCTCTTGCGCCGCCAGGAGGAACTCCTTCGCCTGGCGGATGCCCATCTCCCACGGTTCGACAAGGAGCTCGACGGCGGCACCGCTCATACGCAGGACCGGATTGGAGAACAATGCGTCGTCAGCCGCCACGATGAGGTCACACATGCAGGCCAGCATCAAGCCGGCGGCTATGCACTTGCCCTGGACGGCGGCGATGGTGGGCTTGCGGAAGTCGTGGATCTTCCGGCACCGCTCGACGTACATCTCCTGCTCGTGGCGGAATTTGCCCTCCGGAGTGTCACGCATCCGGGCCCACTCGTCGGGCTCGGGTCCGAGAATCGCCTTCAGGTCGTGACCGGAGCTGAAGTGCTTACCGGCCCCGGCCAAGATGACCACCCGGACACTGTCGTCGGCATCGGCGCGGTCGAATGCGGCATCGAGCCCGTCGATGAGGGCGGTGTTCTGGGCGTTGGCCGCCTGAGGGCGGTTCATGAGGATGGTGGCCACCGGGCCCTCGACCTCGTAGCGCACAACCTCTTGGTCATTTTCCACGGCCGGCCTCCTGTCTCTCCCGGCCGTCGGCACCGGAACCCCCGGCCCCCCCGGCACCGGGGACCGCGGTCTCGGGCTCACGCGGCAGGCCGAGGACGCGCTCGCCGATGACGTTGCGTTGAATTTCACTGGTTCCGGCGAAGATCGACGCAGCCTGATAATAGAGCCACGCCCGCTGCCACGACCCGTCCCCCGGATTGTCGGTGGCGCCACGCCACAGGGGGGCGGCGGGGCCGAGAACGTCGAGAGCGAGCTCGTGCAGGCGTTTGCTCATTTCGCTCCAGTACAGCTTCAGAAAGCTGCCCTCGGGCCCGGGCGCCAGTCCCCGCTCCAACTTCGACAGTGACCGCCAGTTGTGGAGCTGGAACAACCGGACCTCCACGTAGGCCTGGGCCAACCGTTGCCGCCGGCGAGGATCATCGAAGGCGCCTTCGGCCACGGCCGTCCTCAGCAGCTCCTCGAGGTGCTGCATATGGATCACGAGCTGTCGTGGGTTCACGCCTCGCTCATGCGACAGGGTCGAACCGGCCACCCGCCACCCGTCGCCTTCGTTCCCCACCATCTGGTCATCGGGGACGAATACCTCATGCAGGAACACCTCGTTGAACTCGGCCTCGCCTGTGAGCTGGACGAGGGGTCGCACCTCCACACCGACGGCGTGCATGTCCAGGACGAAGAACGACAGCCCCTTGTGCTTGGCCACGGCGGGGTCGCTACGGGCCAGGCAGACAGCCCAGTCGGCGAACTGGGCATAGGAGGTCCATACCTTCTGACCTTTGAGCACCCATCCATCGTCGACGCGCCGGGCCGTTGTACGGACGGCGGCCAGGTCGGATCCGGCGTCGGGTTCGGAGAAGAGCTGGCACCACAGCTCGGTGGCGGGAAGGACGGCGGGCAGCCACCGCTGCTTCTGGCCGTCGGATCCATGGGCGAGCAGGGTGGGCCCGGCCAGGTTGATGCCGATCCGGCCGACGAGCTCGGGGGCACGGGCCCGCGCCAACTCCTCCTGGACGACGAAGTTCTCGCCGGGACCGAGCGCGCGGCCGCCGTAAGCGATAGGCCACGTGACGCCCACCCACCCGGCGGCGGCGAGGTCCGCCTGCCATCTGCGTCCGAAGGCGACCTCCTCGGCCAGGTCGGTGAAGCGCGGGGGAAGTCCGACGCCGTACTCCCACGGCAGGTGCTCGTGGAGCCAGGCGCGGAACTCCCTGCGGAGGCGTTCCTGGTCAGGCGTGGTCGTCAGGTCCATGGCGCCGCGCCAGCATGACACAACCGTCAGGCTCGCCCTGTGGCCGATCGGTAGTGTCGGGCCGTGGATTTCGAGCTGTCCGTCGACCAAGGGGCCTTGCAGAGCGCGGCGTTGTCCCTGCTCGATGACCAGTGCCCGACGACCCGGGTGCGCCAGGTGGCAGACGAGACCGGTCACCTCGACGACACCCTGTGGGCGGCCATGGCCGAGCAGGGCTGGTTGGCGGTGGAGCTCCCCGAAGCAGACGGCGGCCTCGGCCTCGGACTGGTTGAGACGGCCGTGCTGTGTGAGCAGCTGGGCCGCCACGTGGCACCGGTGCCGTTTCTGGGCACCGTCCTGACCGCCCTGGCCCTCACGTGGGCCGTCGCTGACGAAGAGGCCGAGGCCACGGCAGCGCTCGGTGAAGTTGGCGTGGGTACCTGGATCGAGCAACTGTCGGCCGGCGATGCCGTTGGCGCCGTGTCGTGGTCGCGCCGACCGGGGGCCGTGACCGCGCAGTCAGACGGTCGCCGCCGGTGGACCCTGTCGGGGCGCTCGGATCTGGTCGTCTACGGCCCCTCGGCTGACGTGGTGATCGTGTTCGCCGAGGCCGACGGATCGCCCGCTCTGTTCGCCCTGGCCCCCGAGGGCGCCGAAAGGCCGTCCGCCGAACCGGCCATGGACCGGACCCGCAGCGTGGGTTGGCTGGACTTCGCCGACCGCCCGGCACTGCGACTCGGGGGGCCGGACCGCGCCGCAGACCTGCTCGACCGGGCCGCCACGGCGATGTCGGCCGAGATGCTCGGCGCCGCCGACCGTGTGCTTGAAATGACGGTGGCCTATGCCAAGGACAGGGTGCAATTCGGGCGACCGATCGGCGGGTTCCAGGCCGTGAAGCACCGTTGTGCCGACATGCTGGTGGACGTGGAGGGAATGCGCTCGGCCACGTATTACGCGGCCTGGGCGGTCGGCGCCGGCGACCCTGACGCGGCCTTGGCGGCGTCTGTCGCCAAGGTATGGAGCTCCGACGCGGCGCGCCGCGTCATGGCATCGGGTCTGCAGGTCCACGGTGGCATCGGGTTCACGTGGGAGCACGACCTGCATCTCTTTCTCAAGAGGTCGCAGCTCGATCAGATGAGCTTCGGGGACGCCGGGTTCCATCGGGAGCGTCTGGCCCAGATCCTGCGTCCACGGGCCGAGTCCGGTCTCCCTGTGCTCTGAGGGTCGTGCCCCCATGCGAATCGTCATCTACGGAGCGGGTGCCATCGGTGGAGTTCTCGGAGCTCGTCTCTTCGAGAATGGACACGAGGTCGTGCTCATCGCCCGCGGCGCGCATTACCAAGCGATGCGTGATCACGGGTTGCGGGTCGAGACTCCGGTCGGTGGGGCCGTGGTCGACGTGCCGGTCGTCGCCCACCCCTCCGCCATTGCCTGGGGCGTCGACGACATCGTCGTGCTCGCCATGAAGACCCAGGACACCATGGATGCTCTGGGCGCGCTGGCCGACGCCGGTGCCCACCGTGTCCCGGTGGTGTGCGCCCAGAACGGTGTCGAGAGCGAGCGCATGGCCCTGCGCATGGCAAGCGATGTCTACAGCGTCTGTGTGATGTGCCCGGCCGCCCACCTGGAGCCCGGAGTGGTCCAGGCCTTCTCCGTGCCCACTCCCGGAATCCTTGATGTAGGCCGGTATCCGCTCGGGTCGGACTCCGTGTCTGAATCGCTCGCCACCGCCTTTCGTGACGCCACGTTCCACGCCGAAGCACGCACCGACATCATGAGGTGGAAGTACACCAAGCTGCTCATGAACCTGGGCAACGCCGCTGAGGCTCTGTGCGGGCCGTCCGCACGCGGGAGTGAGATCGCCCGGCTGGCGCGCCACGAAGGAATCGCCGTGCTGCGCGCTGGCGGTATCGACTTCGTGTCAGATCAAGAATTCATCGAAAGGCGCGGTGATCTCATCCGGCCCCAGGCCATCGGTGGCGGCCCCCGGCCCGGTGGTTCGTCGTGGCAGAGCCTCGAACGTGGCACCGGTCGCATCGAAGCCGACTACCTGAACGGAGAGGTCGCACTCCTCGGCCGACTGCACGGTGTCCCCACGCCGGCGAACGCCGTTCTTCAGCGTTTCGCCAACGACGCGGCACAGCACAAGCGCCCACCGGGCTCGGTGTCAGCCGACGACCTCCTGGCCGGCGTGGGGGCCTGACTCTTCAGGACGCGGCCGCCAGCTTGACCGCCATCGTGCGCATTGCCGCTCGATCAGGCTTTCCGGCGGCGAGAACAGGGAGGGCGTCGAGCACAAAGACGAACTCCGGCGTCTTGAAGCGGGTCACGCTGCGCTCGGTGAACCAGGCCCGGCAGGTGGCCAGATCGAAGGGGGCGCTCGTCTCGACGAAGACGGCCACACGTTCACCGACTTCGGGATCCGGCACCGGCACCGCCACGGCGTGGCGTACCGACGGATGCGCTTCGAGCGTCGCCTCCACCTCCGATGCCGAGATGTTCTCGCCCGCCCTGATGATGATGTCGGAGAGGCGGCCCGTGACCCGGAGCCATCCGTCGGCGTCGAGAACGCCCAGGTCTCCGGTGCGAAACCACCGTCCGGGCTTGGTCACGACGCGCTCGGTCATGTCGGCGTCGGCGTAACCGACGAAGAGCTCCGGACCCCGGAGCCACAGCTCCCCGGCCTCGCCCACGCCCCGACGAGCCCCTGTCCCGGGATCGTGCACCGTCATCTCGACCTCACCGGTGGCGTGGCCGTCGGTGTCGCGGGCCCGTTCGAGACTGTCCTGGGGACCCGAGGTGGTGACGGTGGGTGCCTCGGTTGACCCGTAGGTGCGCTTCACCCGGCAGGCGAAGGCGTCGGCCGTGGCATCGACGAAGGCGGGGCTCACCGAGGCCCCACCGGTCGACACCAGTCGCAGACTGGCCACCCGCTCGGCCCGGAAACGGCCCGACGCCGTCATCTGGGAGAAGAAGACAGGGGGGGCGCCCATGAACGTCACCCGTTCCTCCTCGATGAGGCGAAGGCCTTCCTCGGGATCCCAGCCCGCCATGAGCACGCTGGGGATCCCGGCGCTGGCCGGGAGCAAGACGCCGTTCAACAGTCCTGACACATGGGCCAGTGGTGCCGGCATGAGCACGGCGTCGCGCTGGTCGAGCCCATGGATGTCCACCATGAGCGTGGCCTTGTATCCGAGGCCGCGGTGGGTGTGGAGGGCCGCTTTCGGACTCCCCGTCGATCCCGACGTGAAGAGGGCCACGGCCACATCGCTTCCGCGCGCCGGTGATGCGGCGGCATCGACCGGAGCGGCCGCCTCGAAGTGATCGAGCAGGGCGTCGAGGCCCCGGCCGGCGTTCAAGGTGCGTGCGCCGGGAAAACCGGCGGCCGGAAGATCGGATGTGGACAGAACCAGGACGGGCGAGACCTGATCGAGCGCGCCGGTGACCTCGGTGGCGCCGAGGCGGTGGTGCAACGGGGCGGCCACGGCACCTAGGCGCCAGCAGGCCCGGTACAGCACGACGGCGGGGGCACCGTTGGGAAGTTGCCAGGCCACGACGTCGCCGCGCCGGACTCCGGCGGCGCGCAGGCGGCCGGCCATGGCCGCCACGCACGCCTCCACGGCGTTACCGTCCAGGCGGCCGGAGTCATCGACGATCCCGGCGCCGGCACCTCCGGTGAAGGTGGACTCGAGCGCGCCGCGATCCCACGGACCACCTGGTCGGCGGTAGTGGGCGGCCCGGGTATGCACGAGGGTGGGGCGCAGACGGGACCTCCGTCTCACGCGAGTGGCCGGCATGGCCGCCAAAGCTACCGCTGTGACCGATGACATAACCTGACGCCGTGGTCAGAGAACGCGGTGCGTCCCGCTCGCATATCGTGGCCCCGCCGGACGTGGCCGAGCGGGTGGCGCTGGCCCCTGCTCCGGGTGAGGCACCGCTCCCGGCCCCGAACGCCGCCGCCCTCCTTCGTCGACACGGAACCGATCCCGAATTCGCCCGTCGCCCGGCGCTGCGATTCGGCGACCAGGTGTGGACACACGGTCAACTCCTGGAAGAGGCGGGAAGGTTCGCCGCCCTCTACACGACGCGGCTCGATCCGGACCGCCCGCCCCACATAGCGGTGCTGCTCGACAACACTCCGGAGTACGTCTTCGCCCTGTGCGGTGCCGGCCTCATCGGTGCGGCGCTCGTCGGGCTGAACCACACCCGGCGCGACGAGCACCTGGCCCGGGACATCACCTACACCGACGTGCAGTTGGTGATCACCGAGCCGCGGCACCAGGGGCTGCTCGCTCCCGTGGCCGGCCGTCTCGATCTTCCCGGTGGCATTCTCATGTCGAGTCGTTTCGCCGATGGTGACGACCCCGAGCCGACACTCGGCGCGCCGCTGGTCGACGCCTTCGCCGACCTGCCCGCCGACGCTGGTGATCCGGGTGCCGAACCCGATATCAATGCTCTGTGGGCTCTTCTGTTCACATCGGGGACGTCGGCGGCCCCGAAGGCGGTGTGCTGCAGCCAACGCCGGCTCCTCACCACCGGCAATCGGATGACCATGGTTCTCGGTGTCGGGCCTGACGACGTCGGATACGTGGCCATGCCCTTGTTCCACTCCAACTCCCTGATGGTGGGTCTGGCCCCGGCGCTGGTGGCGGGCGCGTCAGTGGGGTTGGCCCGGAAGTTCAGCGCCTCACGGTTCCTCGACGACGTCCGCCGCTACGGGGCGACGTGGTTCAACTACACCGGGAAGCCCCTCGCCTACCTGCTGGCCACGCCGGAGCGTCCCGACGATGCCGACAACCCTCTGCGCCTGGCCTACGGCAACGAGGGGTCACCGCAGGTGGTCGAGGCCGTGGCCGACCGGTTCGGGGTGGCCATCGTCGACGTCTTCGGTTCGACCGAAGGGGCCATCGCCCTCGACCGGTCCGGTGGTGTGCCACGGGGCTCGGTGGGGCGGCTGCGGCAGGGGATCAAGATTGTGGACCCCGATGGTCACGAGTTGCCGTGCGCCCGCTTCGACAGCGACGGGGGGCTCTCCAACGCCGAGGAATGCGTCGGCGAGATGGTGAACGTCGAGGGTCAGGGTCCGTTCGAGGGCTATTACCGCAATGAAGAGGCGATGGCCAAGACCACCCGCAACGGGTGGTACTGGAGCGGCGATCTGGGCTATGTCGACGAGAACGGTTGGGTCTACTTCGCCGGCCGCACCTCGGACTGGCTGCGGGTCGACGGGGAGAACTTCCCGGCCGCTCCGATCGAGGCCATCGTGGGGCGGCACCCTGACGTCATGCTGGCCTCGGTCTACGGCGTGCCCGATGTCGATGCCGGTGACCAGATCATGGTGGCTCTTGTGTTCCGGGAGGGTTGCGTCTTTGATCCGGCCGGGCTGGCCTCGTGGCTCGACGCCCAACACGACCTGAGCCCCAAGTGGCGCCCCCGTTACGTCCGCGTGGCGCGGGCCCTCCCCACCACTCCCACCAACAAGGTGCTCACCCGCACGCTCGTGCATCAGAAATTCCGCGCCGATCGCATCGGTGGGGACCCGGTCTATGTGCGCGGGCGCGGCGAGGACGCCTACCGGTCCTTCGGCGACGGCGACGAAGCGGCTCTCCACGAAGCGTTCGTGGCGGCCGGTCGCGGCCAAGCCTGGGACCTCTGAAGCAGCAGCGGTGGACCTGTCGCTCACTGACGCCGAAGAGCGTTTCGCCGCCGAGGCCCGGGCCTGGTTCACCGAGCACGCCGAGACACCTCCTGAGACCGAGGATCTGGCCGAAGCCATCGCCTGGGGACGTAGTTGGCAGGCGAAGCTGGCGGCGGCGCGATGGGTGGGGATCAACTGGCCCGTCGAGTACGGAGGGCGCGGCGCGTCGGCCGTGGAGGTGGCGCTGCTCAACTCCGAGTACGCCCGTAGTGGGGCGGCGCAACTCGTCAACCGGGTCGGGATCAACCTGGCCGGCCCCACCCTGCTGGCCCACGGGACCCCGGACCAGTGCATGCGGTGGCTGCCCGCCATCACCACCGCACAAGAGATCTGGTGCCAGCTCTTCAGCGAGCCGGGGGCCGGCTCGGACCTGAGTGGGCTGACCACGGCGGCCGAACCGGTCGATGACGGCTGGCGTGTCACCGGCCAGAAGGTGTGGACCTCTTACGCGCAGTTCGCCCAGTGGGGCCTGTGCCTGGCCCGCAGCGAGCCGGGCACGACCGGGTCCCGTGGACTGTCGCTTCTGGTCGTCGACATGGGTGCTCCGGGCGTCGACATTCGTCCTCTGGTCCAGATCACGGGTGAGGCCGAGTTCAACGAGGTCTTCCTCGACGGTGTCTTCGTGCCCAAGGACCAACTCGTCGGACCGGTGGGCCAGGGCTGGGCCGTGGCATCGACGACGCTGGCCCATGAACGGGGCACCAACTTCCCGTTCAAAGAGGAAGTGGTTCACGAGGGTTACCTGTCCCGCTTGTTCGCCACGGCCGTGTCCAACGGCACGTTCGACGATCCGGCGGTGGCCGACGCGCTTGTCGACGCCTACGTCTCACTGGTGGTGCTGCGGACCCACAACTGGCGGACGCTGTCGCGTCTGGGCCGGGGTGGGGAGCCGGGACCCGAGTCGAGCTGGGTCAATCTGACCTGGTCGGATATGACCCAACAGCTGTCCCAGACTGCTCTGGCCGTCATGGGCGCCGAGGCGCCTTTGGTCGGACCCTGGCAACGTCAGTGGTTGTGGAGCAAGTCGGCCAGCGTGGCCGGAGGGACGTCCGAGATTCAGCGCAACGTGATCGGGGAGCGGCTCCTCGGTCTTCCCCGCGAGCAGAGGAGATAACGTGCCCGTCCACTACGAGCCCGGTGACGACCACATCGTGTGGATCACCATCGACCGACTCGAGCACATGAACAGCCTCGACATGGATCATTTCGCCCAGCTGCGCAAAGCGTGGGACCGGTTCGGCGAGGAGGACGACTCCTGGGTGGCCATCATCACCGGTGTCGGAAACGCCTTCTGCGTGGGGGCCGACCTGAAGACCTACATCCCCCAGATCACGAAACTGCAGAGGGAAATCGCCACGGGGCAGATCGAGGAGCTCGACGGCTACCGGATCGACGACGGGGTCCGAGCCGTGCTGAGGGGTGTGAAGCTGTACAAGCCGATCATCGCCGCCGTGAACGGTGCGTGCGTCGCCGGCGGCATGGAAATGCTGGGGGGCTGCGACCTGCGTGTGGCGGTGCCGGAGGCGTACTTCGGCGTCATGGAACCCAAACGCGGGTTGTTCGCCGGTGGCGGGACGACCGTCCGCCTGCCCCGGCAGGTCCCGTTTCCCGCCGCCATGGAGTTCCTGCTCTGCGCCGATCGTGTGCCGGCCGAACAAGCCATGGCCATGGGACTTCTGAATGCGGTCGTCCCCGCCGGCGAGCTGAGGGCCAGAGCGCAAGAGTACGCCCATCGCATCACGGCCAACGGACCGCTCGCCGTGCGCAAGACCAAGGAGAGCGTGCTGAGGGGTCTGGCCGTGGACATGCACGAGGCGTACCGGATCGAGTCGGAGATCTCCAAAGAGGTGTTCTCGAGCGATGACGCCAAGGAGGGGCCGGCTGCCTTCGCCGAGAAGCGCCCGCCGCACTGGACCAACAAGTAGTCGTCGGCCACGCGCAGATCGGGGACATCGTGAGACACATGTCTTTGTCCGACGCCGTCGAGAGGCACGTGCTGCCGGGCGACGCCGTCCAGATCCTGTGCGGTCACTCCCGGTGGACCGCCGCCGCCCGCGAGATGGCGAGACAGTTCTGGGGCCGTGACGCCGGGTTCACCCTCATCATGGTGAGCCTCAGCTCTCTGGGGGCCCTGTTCTTCCGCGGCAACATGGTGCGCAAGGTCGTCACCACTTACTCCGGCGACACTTTCCCGACCTACACGCCGAACCCCGTGTTCCAGCAGGCCTACTCCTCGGGGGCCGTGGAGGTCGAGCACTGGTCGATCCTCACCTTCACCCAACGGCTGGAGGCGGCCGCCCGCGGGCTGCCGGCCATCGTCACCGGTTCGCTCGAAGGATCCTCCATGGCCGACAACGACGCTTTCGCCACGGCGTCGTCCCCCTTCGGCGACGTGGGGTTGCTGGCACCCCTCGTGCCCGATGTCACCCTGGTCCACGGGGCGGTGGCCGACGAGGAGGGGAACGTGGTGCTGTGCGAGCCCCTTCTCGAGAACGTGTGGGGCGCGTGGGCCGCCCGACGGGGCGTGATAGCCACCGTGGAGCGGGTGGTGGAGAGCCTCGACGGACTCGGCCACCGGACGAAGATCCCGGCCCACCGTGTGCTGGCGGTGGTGGAGACGCCGTTCGGTGCGCACCCCGGCGGGCTGTACGCCCCCGGGCTACCGATGCGATCGTACGGCGAGGACATCGCCTTCTGGACCGAGGCGCGGGCGGCCACCAGGGGTGACTTCGACGCCTGGGCCCGGCAGTGGGTCCTCGAGCCCACCACCCACGCGGCCTATCTCGACCGCCTGGGTACCGACCGCCTCGAATGGCTGAAGGGCCGCACCGATCCGATGTCATGGCAGACGGACGCCGATGCCCACCCCGTCGACGAGGAGGAACCGCCGAGCCAGTGGGAGCAGGCCGCCGCCTACGGCGCCCGTGAGGTGCTGGCCGAGGTGCATGCCGTCGACGCCGACGCTGTTCTCGCCGGTGCCGGAGTAGCCAACCTCGCCGCGTGGGTGGCCGTGGCGCGCGCCGGTGAGGCCGGCCACCGCGTCAAGCTCACGGCCGAGCTAGGCATGTGGGGTTACACCCCGACACCGGCCGACCCGTACATCTTCAACCACCGCGTCTTCCCCGGCACACCTCTGCTGTCCGACGCCTCCACCGTCCTCGGCATGGTCGTCGGAGGCCCCGGCACGCGCACGGTGGCGTGTCTGGGCGCGGCCCAGGTCGATCGCCATGGCAACCTCAACTCCACCTCGATCCCCGGAGGTCCGTTCCTCGTCGGGTCGGGGGGTGCCAACGACGTCACCAGCCGGGCGACCTCCTGCGTCGTGGTCTCGCTGGCCCGGCCCGAGCGCCTCGTCGAGCGTGTCGGCTATGTCACGAGTCCCGGCGGGCGGGTGACGAGGATCGTCACCGATCGGGGTGTGTTGCGGCGTGACAACGGAGTGTTGCGTGTCGCCGCCGTGCCGAGCGGGGTCGGGTCACTGGCGGAGCGTGTGCGGGCACTGGCGGGTGTCTGTGGCTGGGACGTGGAAGTCGTCCGGCAGGTGGAGGAACTCGACCCCGTCACGCACGACGAGGTGACGGCGTTGCGCCGCTACGACCCCGAGCGCCTCTTTCTGGCCTGAATAGCGACGGCCCCGCCACCGATGCGGGCCCCGTCCTCTCGGGCCTGTCTTCCCGCCGAAGCCCCGTCGCGGGTACCCCGGCCTGCCCAGGCGCACCGGGCGGGGTAAGACTACAGTGACCGGCACCAGAACTGACATGGGCGTCAGTTGCGCCGCTTTTTGCCACGTGGCATCGAGGGGAACGGCGCGACCGACAACCGGCAGGAACAGGGGGAACAGAACGTGAGACGCGGAAGCCTTGTGGTGGCAACAACGGCATTGGCCGTCGGACTGTTGGCCGCCGCCTGCTCGAATGCGTCCACGTCGGGGACAGGGCCATCAGCGACGTCTGCTCCATCGGGCAACCACGTCGCCTCTTCGGCGCCGGGAGTGACGAGCAACTCGATCACGGTGGGCAGTCTGGCCACCGATTCGGGGTCCCTGGCTGGACAATTCTCCCAGGCCGTCCCCGGCGCTCAGGCCTACTTCGACGCCATCAACGCCAAAGGCGGGGTCGACGGTCGCAAGATCTACCTGAAGTACCAGGCCGACGACACCGGGAACCCGAGCGACGACACCACACAAGCCCGGAATCTCGTCGAGCAGGACCATGTGTTCGCCGTCGTCGGCGTGGGTACGCCGTTCTTCGACGGCGCCTCATTCTTCGCCGCCGAGGACACCCCCGCATTCGGCTATATGGTGTCCCAGGACTGGAACAACCACTCGGACCTCTTCGGCGGCTACGGGTCGTTTCTCGATTACACCACCAGTCAGCCCGACGAGGTCTTCGTGGCCAAGCAGCTGCACGCCACGTCGGTGGGCGTGATCGCCTACAACATCGCGGCGTCGTCCGAGGACGCCTGCCGGTCGGTGGTCCAGGGCCTGCAGTTGGAGCACATCCACGTGGGGTTCCAGGACCTGGCCTTCGGCCTCGGAGCCAATCCCACCGCTGACGTGCTGGCCATGAAGGCGGCACACGTCGACATGTTCGTCTCCTGCATGGAGGGATCGGACAACCTGGCCATTGATCAGGCTATGCGTCAGAACGGCATGACCGGTGTCCACTCCGTATGGCTCACCGGCTACGACCGTGCCTACCTGAAGCAGGATCCCGCCGACATGCTCGGCGTCATCTTCCTCGAGGAGCACGTGCCCTTCGAGGCGGCGACGCAATTCCCCGGTAAGTACCCGGCCATGGAGCAGTACTTGGCGACCATGAAGAAGTACCAACCGAAGTTGATCTACAACGATCTGGCCTTTGAGGGCTATCTGAATGCCGCGCAGTTGGTGCAGGGCCTCCAGGAAGAGGCGGCCACCGGTAAGCCCCTGACCCAGGCGGACCTGATCGCCGCCATCAACAAGGAGACGGCCTTCACGGGAAGCGGATTGACCACGCCCATCAACTGGACGAACGCCCACGACTCGGCCGTACCGCCGTACTGTGCCGCATTCGTGGAGGTCGAAGCGGGAGACACATTGAAGGTTGTCTTCACCCAGGCCAACGACGAAGTCTTCGTATGTGGCAACTCTCAGGACAAGATAGTTCCGCCGCTGCCAGGTACGCCCGGCCTCTAACCGTCGAGCGTGCCCGGTGAGCAACTTCCTCAATTACGCCATCCCCGGTGTCCCCCAGGGTTGTGAATATGCGCTTATCGCCGTGGGCCTGGTGCTCACGTTCCGGGCCACGGGTGTCTTCAATCTCGCCTTCGGCGCGCAAGCCTTCGTGGGTGCCTTTGCCTACGACCTGCTGAACCAGTACCAGAACTGGCCGCAGTGGGCGGCGTTCATCGTGGCCGTGATGGTGATCTCGCCTGCCCTCGGACTGGCCCTCGACCGGTTCTTGTTCCGGCACATCCCGACAGCGTCGACTACGGCCAAAGTGCTGTCGACGGTCGGCCTGCTCATAGCCATCCCTCTCTTGATTCCCATCCTCTTCGGGCCCGCCACGCGCTACAACATCGGCTATCTCTGGCTCAATCCCCGAATCGTCTACGCCACTCTGTACAAAACGCCACTGAACGGCACCGTCATCGCCACCACCGTGATCACCCTCGGTGTCGTGGCCGCACTCGTCGCCCTCTTCCGCTGGAGCAGTATCGGCCTGCAGATGCGGGCAGTGGTCGAAAGCCGGCGTCTGGCCCAACTCGAAGGGGTGAACTCGGCCGGGGTGGCGGCCGGTGCCTGGGCGCTGTCGAGCACTCTGGCCGGGCTGGCCGGGGTTCTGATGCTCCCGCAGTCGCAGTCCCTCGACCCGACTCAGACCCTCGATTTCACCACCCTCTTGGTGGCCGGACTGACGGCGGCGGCACTGGCCAGCTTCCGCAGCCTGCCTCTGGCCCTGTTCTGGTCCATCGTGCTCGGCGTCGTGCAGAACCTCCTGGTGTGGTTGTTGCCGTCGGGCAGCGTGCTGCAGCAGAACGTGGCGCCGGCCCTGCCCTTCGTCGTGTTGGTGGGGGTGCTGTTGTTCAATCCCAGGATCAGGAACCTGGAGCAGAGCACCGACCCGCTGGCGTCGGTCGATCCCCCTCCTCCTCCACCCTCGATCCAGATACGCGACCGCCGGTTGGACATACCGATGAAGTGGCTGTGGCGCCTCTTGTTGGCCGGTTTCGTGGTGTCGTCGTTGACCTGGCTCCCCGACTACTGGGTGTTTCCGTTCGCCCTCGGCGTCGTGTTCTCGATCATCTTCTTGTCCATCACCCTCATCACCGGCATGGCCGGCCAGCTGTCGCTGTGCCAGGCCACGTTCGCCGGGGTGGGGGGCTTCTTCGCCGGACAGATGGCGGCCCACTTCGGGGTCCCGATCCTGCTCGGAGCCGTGCTCGGCGGGATGGTGGCGGCCGGTGTCGGCGTCCTTGTGGCCTTGCCCGCCCTGCGACTATCGGGCCTGCCGCTCACACTCGTCACTCTGGCATTCGCCATCTTCGCCGACCAGGTGATCTTCCAGTACAGCTGGTCGCTTTCAGGCGACACCGGCATCAGCATCCCCCGGCCGGCCATCGGCTCGCTCAATTTCTCCAACAGCCCTTCGGGGGACCCACACTTCCTCATCCTGGTGATGATCATCCTGGCCCTGGTCATGCTGGGCGTGGCCCTCGTCCAGCGAGGCACGGTGGGTCGATACCTGGCCGCCATCCGGGGCAGCCAGACGGCGGCGGCCAGTCTGGGCATCAGCCTGACGCGGGCGAAACTCACCGTCTTCGCCCTCTCGGCCGGCATCGCCGGCCTCGGTGGCGCTCTCTACTCTTCGGCCCAGACGTCCGTCGGCGCCGGCGACTTCGGGTACGAGTTCTCGTTGGTGTGGGTGGTGGCGGTGATTACGACGGGCGCCATGACCATCGAAGGAGCCGTCCAGGCCGGTATAGGACTCGCCGTGTTCCAGGAGGTGTTGAACCTCTGGGTGCCGCCCCGCTTCAACGGCATCGAATTCATCCTCTTCGCCGTCGGCACCCTGACTTACGCCCGGCATCCCGAGGGCATCGTCGAGTATCAAAAGACGAGGTGGATGAACCAGATCGCCAAGCTGTTCCAACGGTGGGACGAACGGCACGGTCGGGCGACACCCGACGTCGCCGGGGCCACGCCCGGTCCCGCCGCCACGCCCGGTCCCGCCGCCACACATCTCGCCGCTCCCGGGGCACCCGGTGCCTGACGCCACGTCGGACGTCACCTCTGACGCCACGCCAGGCCGGGCGCCCCTGCTCGAAGCACGGGCGATCTCCAAGCGCTTCGGCGGTGTTCAGGCGTTGCACGACGTCACCATGTCGGTGCAGCCGGGTGAGATCTTCGGCCTCGTGGGGCCCAATGGCGCCGGCAAGACGACGCTGTTCAACTGCCTGTGCGGTCAGTTGCGTCCCGACGGGGGCAGCGTGCGATTCGACGGCGAGCCCATCGATCGTCTCCCCACCTACCGGCGCGCCCGGCTCGGCATCGGGCGTACGTTCCAGCGCATCGAGGTGTTCCCCGAGCTAAGTGTGCGCGACCATCTGTTCGTCGCCGCCCGGGCCCACCGGGGAGACGGTGCCTTGTGGAAGGACCTCCTCAATCTCAGTCAACCCAAGCCCGACGAGATAGCCACGGTCGAAAGGGTGCTCGACATGGTGGGGCTCCAGGACGTGGCCGACACCCCGGTCGCCGCCCTCAGCCTCGGCCACTGCCGCCTGGTCGAGCTCGGTCGGGCGTTGGCCGGCGAGCCCCGCATGCTCATGGCGGATGAGCCGTCGTCGGGTCTCGATGTGCAGGAGACGAAGGCCCTGGCCGACACTTTGCGGCACGTTCGCCAGGAGCACGGCACCGCCGTGCTCCTCGTCGAGCACGACCTCGACATGGTGGCCCAAGTGGTCGATCAGGTCATCGTGCTCGACTTCGGCCAGCAGATAGCCGCCGGCACCCTCGACCAGGTCCTGGCCGACCCTGCTGTACGCAAGGCCTATCTCGGGAAAACGGCATGACCGATCTCGACGCCGCCGCCGTGCCCCACGCGCCGTCGACCCCCGTCGTCCCGGGCCCCGCCCTTTTGGAGTTCGTGGGTGTGAGCGCGTCCTACAGCACCTACCGTGCCCTGTTCGACGTCTCGCTGACGGTGCCCCAGCGTGGCATCGTGGCCCTGCTCGGTTCCAACGGCGCCGGCAAGTCGACGGTGGCCCGGGTGGCCACCGGGCTCATGCCCGTCACGGCCGGAACCATCCGTTTCGAAGGGCGCGACATCACCGACATGGCCGCCCACAAGATCGCTCATGCCGGAGTGGCTCACGTACCCGAAGGTCGGGGCGTCTTCTCCAGCCTGACGGTGGACGAGAACCTGACCCTGGCCTTCCGCCAGAAGGTGGGCCGCCGCGGCGTCCCCGCCGCATGCGAACGGGCCTACACGGCCTTCCCGGCCTTGGTCGCCTGCCGTCGCCAAATGGGGGGCACCCTGTCCGGGGGCCAGCAGCGGATGTTGTCGTTGGCCCGGGTCCTGGCCGTGCCACCCCGCCTGCTGATCGTCGACGAGCTCTCCCTGGGTCTCGCACCGGTGGTCATCGACGCCGTCTACGAAGGTCTCCTCGCTGTACGTGAGAGCGGCTGCGCCTTGCTGGTGGTGGAACAACAAGTGGACCGCGCCCTCGCCATCGCCGAGACAGCCATCCTGCTCAATCATGGGGCCGTGGCCTGGTCGGGGCCGGCCGCCGGTGCCTCGGCCGCCATGGAAGAGCTCCTTTCGGGCCGGGCCCGGGCCACCGCCGAAGACGGCGGCCCCGCGGGCGTGCATACGAGCCCCTAGATAGAGCCGGACCGGCAGCTGCCGTCGGCACTGTCGTCACTTGTTCTCGTTAGTCGTACCGTGGTCGTGTACGTAGTCCTAGAGAGGATGGACGCATGGGATTGCTCGACGGCCGCGTGGCGGTGGTGACCGGAGCCGGCGGGGGGATCGGACGGGAGATAGCGCTGTGCCTGGCGGCGGAGGGCGCCAGCGTCGTCGTGAATGACCTGGGGACCTCCCTCGGTGGCGAAGGGGCGGCCCAGGACCCCGCCGCCGAGACGTGCCGCCTCATCGAAAAGGCCGGAGGTAAGGCGGTGCCGAACCCCGAATCGGTCAGCGATTTCGAGGGTGCCGGGCGCATCGTGACCCAGGCCGTCGACACCTTCGGATCGATCGACATCCTGGTGAACAACGCCGGGATCGTGCGCGACCGCACCCTGCTCAAGATGACGTCCGATGACTACGACGCCGTCATCGCCGTCCACCAGAAAGGGACGTTCAACTGCACCCGTCACGCCGCCCCGCACATGCGCGAGGCCGGATACGGGCGGATCGTGAACATCACGTCGTCTGCCGGACTCCGGGGCAACTTCGGCCAGACCAACTACGGGGCGGCCAAGGCCGCCATCATGGGTATGACATTCGTGTGGGCCCTGGAGCTCGGACGCTACGGCATCACCGTCAACGCCGTGGCCGCGGCCGGGCTCACCCGCATGACGGAGAACCTGTTCGGCGGGGCCGACACTCCTCCCGACCAGAACCCCGCGCTCAACGCCCCGCTGGTGGCGTTCCTGGCCTCGGAGCAGGCCAGCTACGTGAACGGCCAGGTCCTCGGGCGCACCGGATTCGCCTACACGATCTTCCAGACACCGCGGCAGGTGGCTGAAATGTGGAACGGGGAGGGGTGGACCCCGTCGGAGGTGGCCGAGCATTTCCACGAGGTGCTGGGTCAGTACCTCCAGCCCGTGGGCATGCCCGCGCACCCGCTGCTCGGGAAGAAGGACGCCCCCGCCACCTGACCCCGCCGGCCAATGGGAGAGTGGTCGCGTGGCCGAACCCGATGTGATAGCCCGCAGCACGCGCGGGCCGGTCACCGTGGACATGCTGGTGGCCGATCTCGAGCGCCTCGGCGTCGAGCCCGGGATGACGGTCATCCTGCACTCGTCTCTGTCCTCGTTGGGGTGGGTGTGCGGTGGGGCGGAGACGGTCGTCGATGCCATGGAGACGGCGCTCGGTAGAAATGGGACTCTCGTGGTGCCCACGCATTCCGGCGCCAACAGTGACCCGGCCGCATGGGTGGCTCCGCCGGTGCCCGAGCCATGGTGGCCCGTCATCAGGGCCTCGATGCCTGCCTTCGATTCCCGGCTGACGCCGACCAGGGGGATGGGTGCCATCCCCGACTGTGTGTTGCGCCATCCGCAGGCGTACCGGAGTGCGCATCCGCAGGTGTCGTTCGCGGCCATCGGACACCACGCCGGCGAGATCACGTCCGGCCATCGCATCGACGAGCAACTCGGGATCACCTCCCCGCTCGGCCGCATCTACGACCTCGAGGGCTCGGTCCTTCTCCTCGGAGTGGGCCACGACACCAACACCTCTCTGCATCTGGCCGAGTATCTGGCCGTGTGGCCGTCCAAGCGGACGCGTGAGCAGGGGGCGGCGGTCCTGGTCGACGGCGAGCGACGGTGGGTGACGTTTACCGACCTCGACATCGATGAAGGTGACTTCCCCGCCATAGGTGCGGCCTTCGAGGCGACCGGATCGGCCCGGCGCGCCCGGGTCGGTCACACCACCGCTGCTTTTATGCCGCAGCGGCCGCTGGTTGACTTTGCCACCCGGTGGATGGCGGAACACCGTCCCTGACACGCCCAATCGGTTAAGCGTGCCGCACGGTCCCGGTTGAGCGCGGCTGAGTTTGCTCACACTCACTGAGGGGCGCGGTTGAGGCCTGTCTCCTAGTATGACGGCGACATCAGCCTCGGGTGGGGGAAAGCCATGTGGCGTTTCAGGATGGGAGCGACGGGGCTGGGAGCAGCGCTGTGTCTGGGGAGCCTGTTGTCCGCCTGTTCATCGGGGCCCTCGTCGTCGCCGGCCTCGTCGACGCCACCGGGCAACAGCGTTCCTCTGGTCGCCGGAGGCGTGCCGAAGAAGTCCGGGTATCTGGTCTATTGGGACCAGAACGAAGAGGAGGACTTCCTGTCCATGCCGTCCGGGGTGCAGGGCCAGCTCGTGCCGGCCTGGGACCCGAACGGACAAATGTGCGTTCTGTCCGATGGCCGCTTCGTCGTCGGTTATGACCCCACCCTGCCGGCCCAGGACAACCTCGGAAGTGCCAAGCCCTACAAGCAACCGGCCGACGGCGTGGAGCTTGACGAGCCGAACGGCTCGTTCAGTGGTCAGAACCTGTACGTGCCGGGGCCGTTCAAGATGCCCGGCCAGACGATCGGCAGTGACTCCCCCCCGACCGCCAACGGCGTGTTCAACAACAATCAAACCTATACCGGGTGCGTGATCGACAAGGGCGGCAACGTATTCGGCAATGACATTGCCACCGCGCAAGGTCAGTTCCCACCGCCTAGCAGCGGAAGGTTGGTGGAGTGGTTCGCGCCCAACTACACGACCTACTGCATCGTCTACGGCCCCAACGCCGCAGGGGTAGGTCCCCACCATACCGACGGGACAGGCGGCCTGGCCCAGCCCGGGATGATGGCCCTGGCCAACAACGGCGACGTGCTCGTGCCCAACGCCGGCACCTCGAGCGTGCTCCGTTTCGCCCAATCGTCGCTGCCCACGGGACCCTCGCAATGCCCCGGAGGGATCTACCCGCGACGCAAGGTGCATATGTCAGCGTTCGTCAAAGGCGTGTCTTTCCCGGCCGGGATCGCCAAGGACCCGACATGTGACTGCTTCGCCATCAGCAGCTATATCGGCAACCCGGCCATCCGTTGGGTGACCGAAGACGGGCAGCCCGAACCCGGTCGTGTCTCAGTGCCCGGTGAGACGATCGCTCAGCTCGGAACGGACCCCGCCAGCTTCAACCCGTTCGGCCTCGCCTTTGCCCCCGACGGCACTTTGTACTTCATCGACATCCACGTCACGTGCAAGAACAACATGGTCAGCGAAGGGTGTGGTCCGGCGGACTACGGGGGCCGGGCGATGAAGGTGACCTTCTCCCACGGCCAGCCGAGCGCGCCGACGGTGGTCCACGCCGGGTTCGACTTCCCCACGAGCGTCACCGTGTGCGTGCCCGCCACCCAGGTGTGCCCGTATCCGAAGGGCAAGATCGTGGCGCCGTTGTCGGGTCCATCGGAGAATCCCGCCCCCGACGCCGGACCACCCTCCAACGCCCCGGCCACCGCTGGATTCGGGTAGGGCGGTGCGTGCCGCCAAGCGCCGCGGCACGCCGCCGACAGCGTCTCGGGCACGACGCGCCGCTATCGGAACCGGGACCCTCATGCTCGTGATCACGGGGCTGGCCGGGTGCGCCACGACGCGTGTCACCAGCCTTCCGACCGGCGCCCCCGGGCCGTGGGACTGGCCGACCTACGGCCATGACGCTCAGCACACCTTTCACGGCCGCACCACCTTGACCGAAGCGAGAGCGTCCACGCTCTCGGTGGCGTGGTTCTTCCGTACCGGCGATGCCGTCACGGCCACTCCGACGGTGGTCGGGGGCACTGTCTACGTCGGATCATGGGATGGCTATTTCTACGCGCTCGACCTTGAAACCGGTGCCTTACGGTGGAAGCACAAACTGAGTCCTCAGAACGCCGTCACTCCTTACCCGGGCCAGCACCCGCGCCCACTCACGTCCGACGGTGGGCTCGTCACCTCGTCGGCCTGGTACGAGCCCGGCGACGGGAGGCGTCCTGATCTCGTGATCTTCGGTGGCTGCTACACGCTCTACGCGCTGAACGCCTCCACCGGCGCGCTGTACTGGCGCCACGACTACACGGGTCGTCCGGGCGTTCGGCCCGACCCCGACGCCGACGGCACCCGGATCTTCTCGTCCCCGGTGGTGGTGGGGGACAAGGTGCTCTTCGGCACCGACGTCGACGGCGCCAAGGGGTACCGGGGCTACGTGGTCGCCGCCGATCTCAACACCGGAGACCCCGTCTGGGAGTACCAGACCGACGTCGACAGCACCGGTCATCTCCTGAACGACGGCTGTGGCAGCGTCTGGTCGTCGGGCACGGTGCTGCCGAAGCTGGGACTCGTGGTCTTCGACGCCGCCGACTGCCACTTCGACAATCCGCCGCCGACAGCCGAAACGGTCTTCGCTCTGCACATCAGCGACGGGAGCCTGGCGTGGAGATTCCGTCCGTCGCGCCAGGACGACAAGTGCGACCTCGACTTCGGGGCCACGTCCAACGCTGGTTTGAGCGCCGACGGCGAAGCCGAATTTCTCGGTGTCGGAGGTAAGGACGGCACCTACTACTCCCTCGATCCCGCCACCGGTCACCTCCGATGGGACACCAACGTCGTCTTTGGAGGGTTTACGGGAGGATTTATCGGCACGGCCGCCTACGACGGGAACCGAGTGTACGGGTCGACCGCTATCGGCGACTTCGGCAACTTCGAGGGAGCCGGGGAGGTCTACTGCGATCCCAGCGATCCTCGCGACCTCCCCATGCAAGAGCCGTCGGTGGACGCCTTCGACACCGCCACCGGTGCCGTCGCCTGGCAGGACGACAGCGGGGCCTCGTTCGCGCCCACCACCGTGGCCGGCACAATGACATTCAACGGGCCGGCGCTCGGCGGTGCCGTCATCGACGTGCGCGACGCGGCGGGCGGATATCTCATCGATCAGGTGGGGCTTCCGGGGGCGAACTGGTCGGGCATCGCCACCGTCGGCGATGCCCTCGTTCTGGGTATCGGGAACTCCTACACGGCCGAACCGGCGGGTGTCGCCGTCGCCACTCCCTACGGTAAGGCGCCGGTCGTGCCCTCAACGGATAACGCCTCTTCGTGAAGCGGTTTTGCGTTGTGCCGAGCCCGGCACAACTGTGTGGGCGAACGATCTGTGACATGACGCTGATCGGAAAAAACACCGGGTCCCGAAAAAAATATTGTCCTGCATCGCCGACGACGGCAAAGTGACACTTGTCGCGCGCTCCGCGTCTATCGCTGCGTGCGCAAGGGAAGAAGTCGGCGCAATTGAGAACGTGTTCTTGGCGCGCAACCATGCTTGCTGACCTCCGAGGGGTTTGGGCGACAGCGCTGTAGGGGTAACGTCACTGTCGACGGGGAACGTCCATATGCCGTTTGGCTGTCACGCATTGCCGACGGTGACGTCGAAACGTATTGGGGACCATCACTATGAGTCGATATCGTTTTCATGGCGCGGCCATTTTTGTATTGACGACACTGGCAGTGGCGAGCATGGCGGGGGTGAGCGGGGCCGCCGCGCGGCCCCTGGCAGCGCCATCCGGTGTTTCGACCTCGACCCTTACCCGGACGACGCCGACGTTCACCACGGCGCTCAGCAGCCCGAGCGTCCCCTTCGGCAGCTCCGCCGTTGATTTCGCCACGGTGACCGGGAACGCCGGCTTCGGTGCTCCGACCGGCTACGTGACCTTCGAGGCCTGCGGGCCCACGGCTACGGCCGCTGCGTGCACGTCACCCAATGTCGGGCCCGCCACAGTGGAACTGTCGCCCCGGTCCGCCAGCAGCTCGACGGCCAGCGTGTCCATCGACCCCGGTGCTCCCGGCTGGTACTGCTTCCTCGACTTCTACAGCGGTGACAGGCACTACACGTCGGCCACCGACAACGACACCGCCACCGAGTGCCTGGACGTCACCACCACGGCGCCGACCAAGACGACGCCGACGTTCACCACCGCCCTCGGCAGCCCGAGCGTTCCCCTCGGCAGCTCCTCGGTCGACACGGCCACGGTGACGGGCAGCGCCGGCGGGGGTGCTCCCACCGGCAGCGTCACCTTCGCCGTGTGCGGGCCGACGGCATCGCCGACCGCCTGTACGTCACCGAATGTGAGCTCGGTCACGGTCGGGCTCAGTCCACAGACAAGTACCAGTTCCACGGCCAGTGTGACTCTCGAGCCGGGAGCTCCGGGCTGGTACTGCTTCCTCGACACCTACAGCGGTGACACGCACTACACGTCGGTCACCGACAACGACACCGCCACCGAGTGCCTCGATGTCACCACCACGGCGCCGACCAAGACGACGCCGACGTTCACCACCGCCCTCAATAGCCCGAGCGTTGCCTTCGGGGGTTCCGCCGTCGATACGGCCACGGTGACGGGGAACTCCAGCTTCGGG
>Ga0182024_10000936_pt1 | contig 75529 bp, 57 predicted proteins | sample P32metaG_FD_120480 | JGI IMG/M metagenome (GOLD analysis project Ga0182024, IMG submission 120480) | Permafrost microbial communities from Stordalen Mire, Sweden - P3-2 metaG (Illumina Assembly) | ecosystem: Environmental > Terrestrial > Soil > Wetlands > Permafrost | place: Sweden: Stordalen...
ATCCCACTTCATACCGAAAAACGCGGGCGTTTCGAGTCTTTTTATTCCGCTCAAGAACATTCAGGCAGGCACCGCACTGGTTTAAGGTCTAATTGAAGCGGACTCAAGTTTCATCGTTCGACGGGATACGCCCCCGAAGAAGATGTGTATAACGAAGAGGCTGAAAGCCCGTGTCACCTTCGGCTCAATTGTTAAGCGATTCCGACGGTGTCACATCGATCGGCTGATGACAAACCCGGCCATCGCATCGAGCACCCGCACGGCTTCAGTCTGCGGAAGGTCCTTGAGCATTCCACGGGCGCGATCGACGAGCTGCCGCGCTCGATTCAACGCGTACGCGATCGACTCGCTCGGCAGGATCAGATTCCGCACGCGCTCGGCCTTGTCTGAGTCGCGGCTAATCAGCAGCGACCGCAGGAGCAGGCGATGCTCCGCCGGGGCATTGCGCAGAAAGTGGATGAGTGGGAGGGTCATCTTTCCCTTTTCCACGTCAATCCCGAGCGTCTTGCCGACCGTGGCCGCATCGCCCACGACATCGAGAATGTCATCTTGAATTTGAAACGCGATGCCGAGCGAAAGCCCGTAGGTTTCGAGCTTCTTGATATCGGCTTCACTCGCGCCGGCCAGCCGAGCGCCCAGGGCACAGCATGTGGCGCAGAGCGTGGCGGTTTTCAGCGTGATGATGCGGAGATACGTCTCCTCATCCAGATCCCAGTTGTTGCGATTGTCGATCTGCAGCAGTTCTCCCTCGCAAACCTGATTGGTCGTGCGACCGATCAGGCGGGAAGCCATCTGCGAATCGAGGCTGGAGCAGAGGTGATAGCTATGGCTGATCAGATAGTCGCCCAGCAGCACCGCCGCCTCGTTGCCGCGCAGGTGGTTGATCGTCGCGCCCTTGCGCCGCAGCTCGGCTTCGTCGAGCACGTCATCGTGCACGAGTGTCGCCATGTGGACGATCTCGACGACGGTGGCGATCGTCACGTGAGCATCGGCGAGCTCGCCAAGCGCCTTGCCCGACAGCAGCACCAGCAGCGGGCGCAGCATCTTGCCGCGAAAGCGCGACACGTGCTTCACCAGCGTATTGACGCAGGCGATCTCACTTTTAAGCTCTTTGTGGAACAAACGCTCCACGGCAACCATCTGCGGCTGCACGCAGTCGGCGATGGAAGCCAATAAGCCGTTCATATCCGCTCCGCCATTGCTGTTGGCCATGTGGTCGCGGGATTATAGAGAAGCCAAGCCGTTACGCGAGGGGGTGCAGGAACTTTCGAAAGTTATGAAATTTTGCACATCGCAGGTAACAACCCCCATGACGGTGCTAAGGCAACTCGACAAAGTGGGTGTCGCAGTGCAGCTTACTTGGGAATTGTCCTGCTGAGATCCGGCGTTCGAAGGAATCGAAGATGGCTTTTGCGCTTGCGTGCCCGGCAACGCGCGAATATGCTTCCGGGTCGTTCAAACCATCGCAATCACGAATCTTTTTTGCGGCAGAGCTTTTCAGGAGGAAGAAGATGCGATTGCGCAAATTACGGTTGGCGGCTGGTTTCGGGTCATTTCTGATGGCAGGGGCGAGGTGTTTTTGCCAAGTTCCGCAGTATCAGATAACTGCATTGAGCTTGCCGGGGCCGACTTATATTGGTGTCAACGGAACCGAGAACTTGGATCATTATGCGCCCAGTATCAACGCGGTCGGTCAGATTGCAGGTGGAAGCTATCGATACAACAGTCAAGGGAACGGTCTTGGCGCAGATGCTTGGCTCTACAGCGGCGGCACTTTCCAACAGATCGGATTGATTGGCGGCGTTTATGGCTACAGCTACAGTGGCGCAGGGGGCGGAACGTACCAGTTCAGCAACGCAACAGGAATCAATGCAAGCGGTCGGGTGCTCGGCCTAAGCCAACGGTTCGCGTCGAACGGCACGAGTCTCGGGTACGATGTCTGGCTTTACAGTGGGGGACAGACCACCCAGCTCGGACTGACGGGCACGGGATATGTTGACCCAACGACATTGAGAGCGGTCAGCAACGCGTTGGGTGTCACGGACTCAGGGACGGTGGCCGGCGATACAGTCCGTTTTCGCGGTGACGGCGTAAGTCTCGGACAGGACGCCTGGGTTCAAAATGGATCGACAATCACGTTTCTTGGACTCACCGGACCGACCTACGAGGAGCAGTATCCCGGTGGTGGAATCTCGCGTTTCCACCAAGTCTTGGGGATGAATTCAAGCGGACAAGTCATGGGGACCAGCGGTCGTGTGGACTCCAACGGCACTGGTGTAGGTACCGATAGCTGGTTCTATAACGGTTTAACAACACAGCGGATTGGCCTCACCGGAGCGGGGTATAGTTACACCACGCAAGCTGGCGCTACATATGAACTAAGCGACGTCAGTCAGCTCAATAACGCCGGGCAGGTGGTGGGCTACAGCCATCGGTATAACAGTGCAGGCGGCGCAATCGGTCAGGATGTCTGGATTTGGAAAGGAAGCTCGACTACAGCGATTGGCCTGACGGGTACTGGTTACGGATACACGTTTGCCGGGAACGGCGGCGGCACATACAGCCTTAGTGAAGCAAACCAGTTAACCGCGAACGGTATGGTTCTCGGCGTCACAGACCGATATGGCACCGACAGCAGTCCGCAGGGACAAGATGCATGGGTCTACAACGGGGTACAGACAAAAGCGGTTGGATTAACGGGTGGAAGCTATGCTTACACCCACGGTGGACAGACTCTGCAAAGCAGTTCGGCGGTATGGGCAAACTCGCATGGTCAGGTTGTTGGCACGAGCAATTTATACAGCAACACCGGTAGTGCTATCGGCCAGGATGGCTGGTATTACGATGGTGCATCAACCGTTAAGATAGGGTTGAGCGGCCCCGGCTATACTTACTCATCGCTCGGCACACCTGCTCAATACGTCATGCCGCAAACAATGAACGAGTCCGGTGATGTCATTGGATACAACTTGCGACTGACAACTTCGGGGCAGAATGTCGGCTTCGCCGCGTGGTTCTTCGATCCAAAGTCAGATCAAACTTACCAAGTCGGGCCTTCCACCTACACGAATATTGTTGCGAATGCGATAACGCCCGGTGGCGTCGTGCTTGGCTACTTTTCCGCCACGCCGACAGCCAACCACTCCTTCTACTGGTCCGAGTCCGAAGGCTTCGTTGACCTCGGCACCCTTATAGCAGGTGGCTTGTCAGCCCAAGGGTGGCAGGTACTCAACGTACCCATCGGGTCGGGAATGGATGCGCCCGACGGAACCCCTCAGACGATTCTGGGCGAAGGTATCATGAATGGAAGAACGGACATGACGCAGTTCCTGCTTACGCAGGTTCCTGAGCCGACGATGTCGGCCGCGTGTGCGTTGGGTGCGCTTGTGCTGATCAGTGCTCGATCTCGAAAACCAGCTTGTTGAACCCTCGTCGTTCTACAACGATGGGCGCTGCATCGGCATGTGACCTACTAAGAAAAGGAGGATGCGATCAGTAATACGAACGATCGCGTTCCGATCGCGTCCAGTTTACAGTAGTTCGTCCAACAAAGGTGCGATCCCGCCGCCGGGCGATTGGGAAGTGAGTTTACTGAAGCCGGGTGGCCCGAGTGCGCTCATGTTCACGGTGAGTATGCCCGGCAACACCTTATTGACGACGCTCGCAAGTCCCGTCGGGATTGAGGGGCACGGAACCTCGATACTCGAATCCGGCGTTGAGGTTCAAGCACACCCCACGCCGAGGAAAGAGGGCGAGATTGTGGCGGCGCGGTTCGCCCCTCGACAATTTGGCAGTTTTCCATTAATCACGTTTGATGCACTTGAGCCGGCAATGGAAGCGGAAGCCTTTCGGTTGTGAGTCCATTCTAAGCATTTTCATGCCGGACGTGTTTTTCTCTGCTGAGAGGCGTTGATGCCGCAGGTCAGCGTCATCATTCCTACCTACAACCACCGCGACTACGTCCTGCAAACGCTGGAGTTTGTCTTCGCGCAGACGTTTGACGATTTTGAAGTCATCGTTATCAACGATGGGTCGCCGGACGACACCGCCGACTTGCTGCGGCCCCTGGCCGCGGCGGGCAAGATTCGATATTTCGAGCAAGCCAACGTCGGTCAATCCGGCGCGCGCAACCGCGGGTTGGCCGAAGCACGCGGCGAATTCATCGCCATGCTGGATGACGATGACATCTGGCCGACCGACAAGCTCGAATGGCAGGTGCGGTTTCTTCGCGAGCATCCGGATGTCGGCGCCGTGGCCGGTGATCGCTATTGGTGGGACGGCGTCGCCACGCCGCAGCCGCCGCTCTTTGAGCGAAGTCCCCGGTCGCTGACATTCGACTCGCTGTTCAACGGGAATCCAATCGCCTCGCCGGGGCAGGTGCTGATTCGCACCGCCGTGATCAAAGAGCTTGGCGGCTTGGATGCCCGGATCTGGGGCGCTGACGATTACGATCTCTGGTTTCGCATCTGCAAGATTACGCGGTTTGAGGTGCTCGATCGCATCGCGTTGCTTTATCGCGCCCATGCGTCAAACGCCTCGCGTAATTTCGACCGAATGCTGACGAACACGCAGGCGGTCATTCGGACCTACGCGAAACAGGCGTCGCGCGCCGACGCCCCACGGCTGAAGCGGGTTGCCAATCGCTGGCTGTATGACTACGTCGGCCAGCGCATCGTCGATCGCTTTCGCGCCGAGGCATCCGAGCTGCAAATTGACACGGCGTTTCGCAGCCTGCGGGTGCTGCGATCGTTTTTCACGCAGGGCCTCAGCGATCCGGCTCTGTTAAAGCGTATGCTGCGCGACATGTTTCCACTGCGTCGCATGGCGCTCAGCAGCTTGCCGGCTCCAGTGGTGCGGCAAATCCAGGGCGTCAAATCACACTGGCGGCGGCAAACCGGCGCGGGTGTGATTACCGACGGCGAGCAAGTTTCGCTTCCACGACCACAGGTGAGCAGCAACGCCGTCGGGCTAACTCAGCGTTCGCCGCGGTTGGCGCCCAGCCGGCCGCTCTTGTCCGTGGTGATCCCGGCGTACAACGCGCAGCGATATTTGTACGACGCCGTTGAGAGCGTGCTGGCGCAGACGTTCGAGGATTTTGAATGCCTGGTGATCGACGATGGATCGTCCGATCGCACGCCGACGATTCTGCGAGACTTTGCCGTTGCCGACGGCCGCGTGCGGCCCATTCGCATCAGCCACGCGGGTATCGTGCAAGCGCTCAACGTCGGGGTGCGCGCCGCGCGCGGCAAGCTCATTGCGCGAATGGATGCCGACGACTTGTGCTATCCCGATCGCTTCGAGCGCCAACTGCGATTTCTTGACGAATATCCCAAGTGCGTCGCCGTTGGCTCTGCAGTGATGCTGGTCGATCCATACAACTCCACGCTGTGGAAGATTGACGTTAAGACGCAACACGCCGACATCGACGCCGACCTTCTCACCGGCAATGGCTGGGCGCTGTTCCATCCCACCGCCATTCTCTCTCGTCAGGCAATTCTCGACGTCGGCGGCTATCGCGCTGAATACCAGTGGGCTGAAGATTTGGATCTGTTTCTGCGCTTGGCGGAAGTTGGCCGGCTCGCGAACCTTCCCGACGCACTGCTGCGATATCGCCAGCATTTTGCGAGCGTGAACCGCACCAAATTGGAAGCGCAGCAACTGCGCAGCGAGCGCGTGGTTCTGGAGGCGTATCATCGCCGCGGCGTCCGCGCGCCAGAGCGGCTGTCGCTCCCCGTGCGTCCACCCCTGACGGCGTACGATCAAACCCGCGCGTGGTGCCAGCGTGCGATCCTCTCCAGAAATCTTTACGCCGCCCGCCGCCACGCGATGACGGCATTCCGCCTGCAACCCACGGCCCAACAGAGCTGGAGCCTGATGTATCACGCGATGTTGGGCCGTTGAAGACGTAACAGGTCGCGCACGCCATGTTGTTGCAACGCTGCTTGATCGCACATCGCGCCGAAGATACCTTTTGAAGAACGTCGCCCGCGTAGCTCAGTTGGATAGAGCGCTGGTTTCCTAAACCGGAGGTCACAGGTTCGAATCCTGTCGCGGGCAGTTAGGGTTGGCCGCAAACGCGACCGGGGCAGGACGGCCTGATCGCCGAACCCGGACCATTCCAGGGCGCGTTTGGTTCGCCGGTCTATCCAAGTCGCCTCTCGCAGTGTCCCGCGATGTTTCACAATCTCAATGGCAGCATCGGGTGCACGATATCGTTCGCCGATGGCCACGCCATTTTTTGGCAATATGACCGACTGCCTACTGATCAATTCGCTACCACGCAGATCAAGTTACCCGCTCCGGACCTCACGCAACTGCAATCGTGGTCAGGCGGACCGCTTCCGCTAGGGGGAACGCCGTAAAAGTACCGCGGGAAGACGCTCAACCGAACGAAGGTCAGCGGCCAATCCCCAACAATGACGCCAGCTGAATACCGCGTCGAGACGCGCTAGTGCTAGTCGGCGGGGATAATGTATGGAAATATACCCTTATATCACTTCGTCATCGACCTTCGGATCGTGCCGTCCGGCGCACTATCATCAAATGTGACGTGGCCGTTTCGCTCATGCACGCCAAGTTTTTTCCACAGTGCGATCAGATCGACATTCACCGGCGCGTGCGACATCTGTCGATACAAATCGCGCATGGCAGTCGTGGCCGTGGCTTTGTCGGCGGCATCAATTACCTGATCCATCGTCCAGTGCGAAAAGCGATTGCCGCCCTGGCTCAGGATGGCTCGCATCACGTCGTCGATGGATTTGCTATTTTGCGTCTGCTCGCGGATGCGAAGGTCGAGCAGCAGGCAGAACATCGAGCCGCCCCAGTACGTTCGGCCCCAGGTGTGGGTGACGTCCAAGCCCTGGTCGCCGGCCTCAGGTTGGCCTTGCGGAAGGCCCTCCACGAGCTCACGCCAGACGTCTTGCTCGGCAAGTGTGCCAACGCGGGCGCGGGCGAGGGGCTCGAGATAGCTCGCCAGTCCCTCGCGGAGCCAGATGTATTGCTCGTCCATATCGGGAAACGCCAGATGGAACATTTCGTGAACGAGCACCCAATCATTTTTCAGATCGGGTGGCCTGGTCTGATCGCCGACGCGCACGCGAATACCGTCATCATTAGTGACGCCGTCGTCAACGTGGCCCGATCCACCGAGGCGTACGTCGATTCTCACATAGGAAATCGGGAATTTTCCGAAGTAGGTGCTGACGGCGTGAGCCGCGCTCTGGGTCCACTCGATCAGGTCATCATTCGTCAGCAGCGTCGATGATCCCGTGATCACAAGATCGATCGTGCCGCCGGCAATTTGCAATCGAATCCCCGGATGCCCATCGCTTGCTGCAATCGTTGCAGGCGCCGGGGGCGACGCCGGCTTTGCGCGGTCTGAACATCCCTGAGGTAGAAACAGCGCCGCCGGAAAGATCATCCCGCAAAAAAACGCGATGCCGAGCGCAATCCGTCCGGCGGCGGGTCTCGTATACATCCGGCAAGCGGAAAGAAGCCTAGGAATCATTCCGGGGATTCTAGCCGTTGCGGTCATCGGCGTTGCGCGGGTATGCAACGAATTGCGAAAGCAAATAATTGGTGCGCCAATCGATTGCGGATGCAATGAATTGACGGTGACCTCCGACAGATGGATATACTGATTCGCGCCCCGGCTGGTATAGACCGGCGCGCAGGGAGATCGCCATGCCGGGCGGAGTCGCCTTGGTGTGGGCCCATCGGCCGATCTCCCGTTTACCGAGGAGCACGACATGGCAACGTCTCGTATTGTGAATATGGCGGCAGCCGCCGCGATGACTGGCTTGATCGGTGGCGCCGCGCTGACGATCGTCGGGTGCCAGCATGATTCGGGTTCGGCCGGCACCAGCATGGGCGCCGCCACCACGGCCGCCCACGACTGTAAAGGCATGAACGCCTGTAAGGGCCAGGGCGGCTGCAAGACGGCCGATCACGCCTGCAAGGGCCAGAATACCTGCAAGGGCCAGGGCGGCTGCAAGGGCATGTAATCGCTTCTCGACATCCGATTCGGGTGTCGATTGTGTTTACCGCGCTCGCATTACACAGCGCACATGGGCTGGAGCCCGGCTTCCGGGTTCCAGCCCTTTGCAAAAACAGCGCAGGAACTCCAGAGATTTTTCATGCCCGCCAATCGATTCAATGGATTCACCGATCTGGGCATCGGCATCGGCTTGCGAGTGCCGCATTACAACCACATTCTCAGCAAGAAGCCGACCGTTGATTGGTTTGAGATCATCAGCGAAAATTACATGGTCGATGCCGGCCGGCCGCTGGAAATTCTCGACCAGATTCTCGAGCAATACCAAGTCGTGCAGCACGGCGTATCGATGTACTTCGGGTCGACCGATCCGCTGAGCCGCGAGCACTTGAAGGGGCTGAAGCGCCTCGTCCGACGCACCAGCACGCCGTTCCTGTCCGATCATCTGTGCTGGGGCAGCGTGGACGGGTCGTACACGCATGATCTGCTGCCAATGCCCTACACGTGGGCGGCGGTGAAGAACACCGCCGAGCGAATCCGTGCGGTGCAGGACTTTGTCGGCGTCCCGGTCATCGTCGAGAATGTCAGCAGCTACGCCGAGTTTCACTTGTCGGAAATGAGCGAGTGGGAGTTTCTGAGCGAGGTCGCGGAGCAGGCCGACTGCGGCATCCTGCTCGACGTCAACAACATCTACGTGTCGAGCCAGAATCACAGCTTCGATCCGCTCGATTACGTGAATGGCGTTCCGCACGAGCGAGTCGGTCAGATTCATATCGCCGGGCATTCGAAGTACGAGCGATACATTCTCGACACGCACGATCACGCGGTGATCGATCCGGTGTGGAAGCTGTATGCCCGCGCGATCGAGCTATGCGGACCGACGGCGACGCTCCTGGAATGGGACGCCAAGATTCCGTCGTTTGACGAGGTTCATCGTGAAGCGCTCAAGGCCAAGAAATATCTCCAGGCCGTCCGCGAAAAAGCCGGTGCAAAGCGGCGCGAAAAACTCGCGCTCCGCTGATCGCGGTTCGCGACGCAGCGCCAGCACGCATGCGGATCTGCAGAGCGTGCAGAGGCAGTTCGCTACTGCCGTAATGCGCCCGCTGAACGACGACTGGCAGATGCAAGCCACCGCCGCGGATGGCCGGGCGATGGTGGATGTCGCTGCGGAATTCATCAAGCCCAACGATCGGCTGACTTCCTTCGAGCGCATCGAACTTTACAACCGCCAATACTGGTTTCGACTGATTGACGTGTTCTACGAGGACTACGCCGGCCTGGCCGCGATCCTCGGGGAGACGCGATTCAATCGACTGTGCCAGCAATACCTGATTCAGTATCCATCCAAGTCCGGCTTGCTGCGTTTTCTTGGGCGAAAACTAGAAGATTTCATCTCGAACGAGCCACAACTAACGGAGCCGCAAACAGCGATGGCGCTGGATATGGTGCGCTTCGAATGGGCGCAGATTCAGGCGTTCGACGGCGCGCGCAAACCGCCGTTGACGCCCGATGACCTGCTTGGCAAAGAGCCGTCACAGATGCGATTGAGAATGCAGCCGTATCTGACGCTGCTGCATACGCAGCACGCGGTCGATCACTTCCTCGTTGCGGTGAAGAAGCAGGTCCCACGCGGCGAAGCCAGCAACGCGTCCAACGGAACGATATATTCCGGCAAGCGGCGTCGATCCGTGAAAGCCGGGGAAACTTTCCTCGCGGTGCATCGACTTGAGAATATCGTCTATTTCAAGCGTCTTGAGCCCGCTGCTTATGAGATACTCACGGCGATTCGAGACGGAGCGACATTAACCGACGCAATCGCAAGCGCAGTTTCCCCGGACGTGCAACCCGAAGCGTGGGCCGCGCAAATCCAGGAATGGTTCAAAACCTGGATGTCGTTCGGCTGGTTCTGCCGAAAATAACTGCATCAGGCAAACTCGAATTCAGACTCGGAGCAATCATGGCGAAATCTTCTATCACCAAAATGTACGAGGGATGGGCGACCTTCATCAGCCATTTCCAATCACTGGTTTTGCTTTGCATGCGGCTCTACTGGGGCTGGCAGTTTCACATCACCGGAATGGGAAAGCTGAAGAATCTGAACCGCACATCGGAATATTTTGCGAGCCTGCACATTCCCGCGCCGCATCTGAATGCGGTAATCGCCGGCACGACCGAATGCGTTGGCGGCTTGCTGCTGCTGGCCGGCCTCGCGTCACGCCTGATCACGCTGCCGCTGATCTTTGTTCTGTGCATCGCCTATGCGACCGCCGAGCGAGATTCGCTCAAAGTGATCTTCAGCGACTCGGATAAGTTCGTCAGCGCTGCGCCGTTTTTGTTTCTGGTCTGCTGCGTAATCGTCCTTGTCTTCGGTCCCGGCTGGTTCTCCATCGATGGCGTCATCGCGTATATGCGCCGCGGCAAGAAACATGTTGATCAGAATCTGACGCCGTGATCCCCTGCACGTCAGTTTCGCCAACGTGCGGGCAGTCCTCCATCAGGTCATGCCCAAGGGCGGCGTTTCCAGTAACCGCATCGCATCCGCCGCACTGCCAGAGCACTTTGAAGACTTCAAGGCAATGCGTTGCGTAGGGAAGCGCGATTCGGTTCCGGCTTCCTTTACGCGTCTGCCCGGCGTGGCAGCGAACGACAAACTCGATAGCCGATTGGAAAAACATGCCGGGATGATATCTGAGGGCCATGGGAAAATGCTTCTCCCCACTATATAGCGAAATTGTTGCACTTTTTGAGTTAAACCGTTGCAATCGCGGTGTTTATAAAAGCGTGGGTTCCCCCCAAATTTCGGGTTCGAAATCCACTTCGACAGATGCCGCGTAATTGCTTCGTGATGACCACGAAATTTCATTCGACGATTTTAACTCCCGGCGTTGCATTGCTTCTTTTGAGCGTTCTGTCCACCGGCTGCGAATCCGCACACGAAGCCACAGCAACTCATCCTGCTGACGCCGGGCCGATCAAATGGGTTTCCTATTCCGATGATGTCTTCGCGCAGGCGAGGCGAGAACACAAGTTTGTCCTGCTCGATCTGGAAGCAGTCTGGTGCCATTGGTGTCATGTGATGGATCAGACGACGTACAGCGATCCGCAGGTTCGAAAGTTAATTGGGACTCAATACATCGCCGTTCGGGTCGATCAGGATTCCCGGCCTGATCTTTCATCGCGATACGAGAATTATGGCTGGCCCGCGACGGTGGTCTTCGCCGCTGATGGGTCGGAGATCGTCAAACGCCAGGGGTATATCGCACCGGCGTCGATGGCATCCATGCTCCGCGCGATCGATCGCGATCCCACGCCGGGTCCGTCGATCGAGAAAGCCGCGGCGATTAGCGCGAACAATGCATCGGCGCTGTCTCCCGACGTGCGCAAGACACTGATCGATCGCCTGAACACGGCGTACGACGATCGTCTGGGCGCGTGGGGCGATAGCCAGAAATTCCTGAGCTGGGACAACGTCGAATATTGCATGGTTCACGCGAGCGATCCGCGATACCAGAAGATGGCGCGCCAGACGCTTACGGCACAGTTACAACTTCTCGATCCCGCTTGGGGCGGCGTCTATCAATACTCCACCAACGGGGATTGGCAGCATCCGCATTTTGAAAAGATCATGCAGATGCAGGCCGAGAACCTGCGAATTTATTCGCAGGCGTACGCGCTCTGGCACCATGGCGACGACTTGCGCGCCGTCCAGGCGATCCAGCGATATGTTCGAACGTTCCTCACAAACTCCGATGGCGCGTTCTACGCAAGTCAGGACGCCGATCTGCACGAGGGCGAGCACTCGGCGGATTATTTCGCGCTCAACGACACTCAGCGCCGTGCTCAGGGAATCCCGCGCGTCGACACGCATATCTACGCCCGTGAGAACGGCTGGATGATCGCCGCCCTTGTGCAGCTTTATTGCGCGACAGGCGATCAGCAAACGCTCGCTGATGCGCGGCAGGCCGCTGAATGGATCATCGCGCATCGCGCGGCAACCGACGGCGGATTTCATCACGGCGATGCCGACCCCGCCGGCCCATATTTAGGCGACACGCTGGCGATGGGTCGAGCGTTCCTTTCGCTGTATACCGCCACTGCAGATCCGAAATGGCTCGATCGCGCATCGCAGGCTGCCGCGTTTATCGATTCGCGTTTCCACGCGACAATCGGCTTCAATACCGCTGTCAGCGTAACCGCTACTCCCGAGTTCGATGAAAACGTGATGCTCGCCCGGTTCACAAACCTGTTGTTCCATTACACCGGCCAGGCGTCGCAGCGAAAAATCGCCGAGCACGCGATGCGGTATCTGACTACTTCACAAACCGCCACCCATCACGGCTACATGGTCGGAGGATTGCTTCTGGCCGACCGCGAAATCTCGCAGGATCCGATCCACATCACCGTGCTCGGCTCGCGCGACGCGTCCGGATCGCAGGCACTGTTCTCCACAGCCATCGGATATTTCGATCAATACAAGCGGGTGGATTTCTTCGACCCGAAAGTCGGGCCGCCGCCGAATACCGATGTGGAATTCCCTTCGCTGACGGAGCCCGCGGCATTCCTATGCACACGGAATTCCTGCTCCGCGCCAATGTTCGCCCCCGCAAAGCTTCTGACGCGACTCGCCGCTGTGCACTGACGCACGGCAAGTTTCTAAACTTCTGATAGCATCGCCCGGCTTATTACAATTGGGCGTGCGTCAGATGATCTGGCTGATAAAACTGGCGGAGCAAATTGCCGCGGCGCTCAACGCCGAGCTGGCGACATACAAGCACGATGGACTGTTCGTGATCAAATAAGCAAGCCGATGCGATTCACCCATAAAACCACGCAACATCTGGGGCTCGATCGGGCGCTGATTTGGATCATCTATTCGGATCGGACACGGAGCTTTGTCGTCGGTGATGAGAAAAAGGCATTCGCGTTTCCTGTCGATCAACCTGGCGCCCCGAGGCCGCTGCCGGCGGAGCCAGCGACGGGTTTGTACAATCTGCCAATTCCCGGTGCGCTCTACGACGAATTCCGCCAGCAGCCGCGTCATGGATTTCAGTTCCTTGATCGCAAGCATTACGCGGCCGCGCCCGATGGTGATCTGCTTCGCACGCTCGTATTTGGGCTCAACTACGGCCACCCCATGCTGCACGCCGGGACCGGCGCGATATTCGCATTGAAAGGCGGCTCGATCGAATTGCTCGACGCCAACTTCAAGTCCATCGAGAAAACAAAGACCCGCGGCCGGGCGGCACTGGCCTTCGCTGCGCATCCCATTGAGGGCGTCATCGCCTACGGCGACAACTACGGCGCCTTTCATGCCCAGCGTTTTGACGCCAGCGGCTTCGGCAAAGCCAGCAAGATCGCCGCCAAGGAACGCAACGCGAGCCGCCTGGAATTTGTGCGCGATGGATCGGTGCTCATCATCGGCGGCATGGGGTATCTGCAAACGTATTCATATTCCGGCGGCAAGTTTGCCCCGCTGCACGAGACGTCGATGGCCGTCCGTGATTTTCTGTGGCTCAAGGACGGGCAATTGGTCCTCGTCAACCAAGGCATGCACGGAATCATCGCGTTGCGATATGACGAAAAGGGGTTTTCAAAAATCGGCCAGGTTATGCCGCCCGGCGCGGTGCAGCAGATGGCCGCTTCAGATGATTCGCAATATGTCGCGGCGTCGGATCAGGATTCGGGCGTTACAAGCGTTTATGAAATCGTCCTGATCTGATTCCGGCAAATCATCTCGGCATAAATTTCGTCACGTCAACGCCGATCGTTTGACACAATTCGCGAAACGCCGCCTTGCGTTCTTCTCGATCGGCGGTGTGAAATCTCAAAAAGAACGGCCGATGATTCCAATCGAATGGCGCCTCGGATTTGCCGTGGATGTAATAGAGCAGCCCCGCGAAATTGACGGCCACCTCGCCGGTGCGATTCAGCGCTCCGTCCAGCAGTGCATGGATCACCGCCGGCGGATGAAACTCGGCGGCTTCGTCGATCGCCTGCGATAATCCGCCGGACAGATCGTTCTTGGCCAGGCTTTGCAGCAGCAGCCGTTCGCGATCGACCGGCGATTGCTTCTCGCTGGCGTAGAGCCGGGCGTGGTAGCGGACGTGTTCATCCGAACTGCCAAGGGCCGCATTGACAACTTTGCGCGACGCTTCGGAATCGAGTTGGCCGAGCGCTTCAATATCGCGCCAATCGCGCGGCGAGTGATTGATCAGCAGCGCCTCGATCGCGGGCAGTTCAGCAGCGGGAATCGCGCGCAGCGCGTCCAGGTTATATCCGTCTCCATCATGCCACATTTCGTAGGTGATGGTCATGCTGGCGATGAACCGCTTTGCCGCATCTGGCATCGGCGATGTCGCTGGCCACGTCGCGGGCAAGGGTGGGGGCGGCGGCGGTGGAGCCGCTTCAACCTCCCGCTGCTTCGCGGCGGCTTCCATCTCCCGCTCGCGCTGCTCCATCGCGGCAATGTGCTTTGCCGTCGGATTCTCCGGCCCCACCGGCAGCGGCTCCAGCTTCATCGGCTTCATTTTGACGGTCACCACCGCGAACGATTCGTCGGCGGTATAGAACCCAAAAATCCGCGGGTCGCAATCGGTCTGCTCCATGTACTTAATGCCCGCCGGGGCAACTTCCGGGCCAACGCGAAACGGGTGATCCAGCACCACGAATACCTGGCCGCTATTGGTTCCGTCGTCCATGTCGAAATCAATGAGGATATTGCCGGCGGCCAGAGCCGCGTCGAGCACGGCCTTCAACTCCGCCGGTAGTTTGGCGACTTGTTCAGCGATCCGCTCGCGAGGTTCCATGGTTTGACCTGTCGCGAAGTATGACCCATTGCCGGAGGGCATGCCAGACCGGGGTCTTCGCGCCCAAGCGGGCTTGGGGTTGGGTGTTGTGGCAGGCTCGAAAAGAGTCAACCGCGGAGGTCGCAGAGGATCGCGGAGGATTGCTGAGGAGGAACATGAACCAGATCCAATGCATCGGATGCTGGGGCTGCTGGCCCGGGCTACTGATGAACCCCAACGTGCGTCATCCCGAGGACGGCCTCAAACCGATGGTCAACAAGCTGGAACCCTCCGCGTCCCTCCGCGCCCTTCGCGGTCAAGCTGATTCGTCTGAGAGGCGGGCCAGCCATTATCAAGTGTGAGGACGCGCCGTGTGTGGTGCGCCGCAGGTCGTGCAGCAACCCCTATCCGTGTTTGCGTTTGTGACAACGCCGCAACGTTCAGAGAGACCGACAATCGGCTTCTCGATGGCGATCCGGTACACTTTCTCGGCCTTAAGCTCTCTCTCATCGTCTTCTCATAATGCCGTAGCAGAATATTGGCACATGTCCGGGAGGCCCAATGAGACGCATGTCACGCCGCGGCTTTTCGCTTGTCGAGTTGCTGGTTGTCATCGGCATCATCGCCTGTTTGGTGGGGATCCTCCTTCCGGTGTTGTCGGCCGCGCGGGAGCACGCCAAGCGCGTTGCCTGCATTTCCAACGTGCGCCAACTGACCATCGCGTGGCTCATGTACGCCAACGACAACCGCGGCCGTTTGTGCAGTTCCAATTCATGGGAGAACGACGGCAGCCACGACCCCGTGCCTGGACCCAGATCATTTAGTTGGATCGGCGGCGGTACTGATCCGAGCCAAGGGGCGCTCTGGCCGTATCTGCACGACGCACGTATTTACTTTTGCCCCAACCGTGCAGGCCCACGAGGGGTCCACATACAGCCGCCCTTTATTCGCGATGATTATATCAGTTATGCGATGAACGGTCTTCTTGCCTCTCAACAGGTCCCCCCCGGTCTTCCACGATCGGCTCTGCTCATCACCGATATCAAGCACGCGGAATCCACGTTCGTGTTCATCGAGCCGTTCAATACCGTCCCTTGCGACCGGTATGTGCCTCCGATCTATACACCGGGGGTCTCTGCCGCTGAGGGCTTCGACTGGCCGCCCGGCCGCAATCACTGGCTCGGTGGCGCCAACGGCACCACGCTGAGCTTTGCCGATGGTCACGCGATCTTTTGGCAGTATGCTAATTTGACGACATATAACCCCTACGACAACTTTGGGGCCGCCAATACCGGTGACTCGTTGCAGCTTGCCGCTTGGTCGGGCTTTCAAAACCCGCGTGGCGCGAATTCATGGTGAATTCCGCCGACCGCCGCGCCGCGTAATGCACAAGATCCGCGTGCAATAAGGGACCGGCGGCCGCAGCAGAATCTTGGTTCCTGTCTTGGGAGGCCAAATGAGACGCATGTCACGCCGCGGCTTTTCGCTGGTCGAACTGCTGGTCGTCATCGGCATCATCGCCTGTCTGATTGGGATTCTCCTGCCGGCCCTGGCGGCGGCGCGCGAGCACGCGAAGCGGATTGCCTGCGTTTCGAACGTGCACCAGCTCACCGTCGCGTGGCTCATGTACGCCTCCGAACATCACGGGCGGCTATGCAGTTCGGCTTCGTGGGCCAACGATGGCACCAACAGCCCAGAGGGCCAGCCCGTCGCCAAGTCATTCAGTTGGATCGGCGATGGGAGTGATCCGAGCCAAGGCCTGCTCTGGCCATATCTCAAAGACAAGCGGGTCTACTATTGCCCCGAACAGCCGTTGCCTCGCTACTACACGCACTATTACAGCCCGGGCAGTTGGGTAAGTTACGCGATGAACGGCAATCTTGCCGCGGCGTTCGAGAGTTATGGTGTTCCATTTCGGATCACGCAGATCAAGCACGCGGAACGCACGCTGGTCTTCATCGAGCCGTTTTACACGGTGCCCGCGACGCGCTACATGCCGGCCTTCTATAGCTCGGCTCACCAATACGTGGGTTTCGACTCGCCGCCCGGCTGCAATCATTGGCTCGGCCAGTCCAACGGAACCCCGGTCAGCTTCGCCGACGGCCACGCGATCTTCTGGCAATATTCGAGCCAGACAACGTACAACCCCTTCGATTATTTCGGGGCCTACAACAGCATCGATGCCCTGCAACTGGCCGCGTGGTCCGGCGGGCAAGTCCCGCCCAACGCGACACCGTGAGACATGCAAAACGCGTCACACATCCGCTGCAGCCAGCCCGCGGCGGTCTATTCAAGCGAGGTCGTAATGGCCAGGCAAACTCAATCGCGCCCGACACGGGGTTTCTCACTGGTCGAGCTGCTCGTCGTCATCGGCATCATCGCCGCACTGGTGGGGATTCTTCTTCCGGCGCTGAACGCCGCGCGGGAGCATGCCAAGCGCATCGTGTGCATGTCCAACACGCATCAACTGGCTATCGCATGGACGATGTACGCGCAGGCAAACCGCGGCCGGTTGTGCAGTGCCAACCCATCGTCAGATACATTTCTGGCGGGTATCGGTCTTCAACCCAAGTCGTTCAGTTGGGTTGGTGACGGAACTGATCCGAGCCAGGGGCTTCTCTGGCCATACGTGCGGGATGCGCGGGTTTACTTTTGTCCCAATCTCCCCGGACTGGGGCAACCACCTCTACGATTTGCCCAGGGACAAGACCTGTATTTCAATTACAAACCTCCAAAGAATTACACCAGTTATTCAATGAACGCGATGCTGGCAGGCGATATTTCGTCTCCGTTCCTGGGGCGAACGATTCTGTCGATCACCGAAATCAAGCACCCGGAATCAACCTTTGTGTTCATCGAGCAGGTCCTCACTCAGTTCTGCAGCTATACGCCGCCGATCTATCGGGGCTCCAACTCCAACCTCGGTATGGGGTTCCATACGCCACCCGGCTGTTATCACGCGCTTGGCGGCGCCAACGGCTGCACGCTGAGTTTTGCCGATGGTCATGCGATCTTCTGGCAGTATGCCAACACGACGACGTATAGCATTAATTACACGCCTGTCCCTACGGTGTGTACCGCAGACGTGTATCAGCTTGCGGCTTGGTCGGGCGGACCATGCCCGCCGGAAGCGACCCCATGACGCGGGCGCGGCGAAAACTTTGCCGGCGGAACATCCGGAATCCTCAAACTGCATCACTGCCCATCATCAATTGACGCCCTCGGCGTTGTCTTCTAACATCCGCCTCTCGTTTAGAAATGGAGCAGGTGGATGGCTTTTCGATGCGTGATTGTCACCCCGGAGCAGCAGGCGCTGGATGATTCGGTGGAGCAGGTGATCATCCCGGCCTGGGATGGGCAGATCGGCATCCTGACCGGGCACTCGGCCCTGCTCGTGAAGCTGGGGCTCGGCGTTCTGCGCGTCGATTTCGCCGGCGGGAAAAGCAAGTCATTCATGATCGACGGCGGGGTCGCCCAGATGAAGGGGGACCACCTGACGATCATCACCGACGATGCGATCGCCGCCGAGGACGTGGACGTGCAGTCGGCCCGCGCCGAATACGCCGAGGCTGAGGCCCGTGTCCCGACCGATCTCAAGACGCGCGACCAGCGCACCAAGCAGATGGCCCGCGCCCGCGTGCAGCAGGAGCTGGCGGCGCACAAGTAGCCGTCAGCGCCGGGTCGACCTCGATTCCCAGAGCAACTCGATTTTCTCGGACGCCATTTTCAGCGCGTCGGTTTGTGCGGTGCGCGCGGCCAGCTCGCGGCATCGCGCGATCGTGGCCTGATTTTGAATCAACCGCACCGTGTCGGCCAGGCGATGCACCGTCAGACGGGTCGGCTTGATGAAGCTTCCAGCGCCGAGGGATCGGACGCGCGTGCCGTTGTCGAGCTGGTCGTATGCGAACGGAACGATCAACTGCGGAACGCCGGCGGCGAAGGCTTTGGCGGTGGTGCCAATGCCGCCGTGATGAACAACCGCCGCGCAGAGAGGAAAGAGCTCGCCGAAGGGCGCATAGGCACACCGGTGGATCGAATCGGGAAGTCTCGCGGGAAGCTGCGTCGCGTGACTCGTCAGCAAAATAGCTCTCAACCCTGCTGATTGACATGCATCAACGGCCATCGCGAACAATCGCTGGGCGTGCATCATGCCGGTGCCGAAGGTGAACGCGATCGGCGGCGCGCCTGCTTTGCAAAACGCTTCGGTCTCCGGTGGCAATATTCGATCGGCACGGCCATCAAAGAGCGGGAACCCGCAGAGCTCAATATTCGAATCCCAGTCCGTCTGCGGCGGGGCGTACCAATCCGGAAACGTTCCGAGAATCAAATCGGGAGAGAGCCACCATTCGAAGACGTGCTTTACTTTCGGCAAATCGAGAGACTTGCGGAGACGGTTCAATTGAGCGCCGGTGAGCACATCACCGATGAGATTGAAAAATCGCCAATAGAGCGCCCCGATTGGTTTGGGAAGTCCCGGAGGGAGCGTGAGCTTCGCCGGCATGATCGGCGGGGCAATACTGCTCTTGATCATCCAGGGCTGCAGTACAAGACTCACCAACGGCAGATTTCGCTTGTCTTGAAGCGTTCGAGCCGGAAGCAGGCCCGGCGAGGCGACGATCACCGAATCGTCGCCACACGCTTCGTCAAGTAATTTGTATTGCCTGGCCAGGAATTGCCCGCCCCATTTTGCCATCAAAGGCGGGCCGAAAAGCGGGCTCCACATGCGCGGGTTCGATAAGACCTCAATCATCTCGCTTTCGGTGAACATCGAGACGAATTCGAGATCAAGCTCTGACGCCGTTTTCTGGTATCGGTCGGCGGCAGCCAGCGTCACGCGATGCCCGCGACGGCGAAGCGCGTCAGCCAGTCCGATGTAGGGGAAGACATCACCATCGGTGCCAATGGAGCTGAGAACGGCGTGCATGTGAATTTGATTTCCGCTGGTTCAGTTTCGACGGTTTGGCGTCGTCGTCCGTCCAACTATACTGGCAAATGAAGGAAGTTCGGAAATAGGATGTTCTGAACGTGACGCAAGGAGCGATTGATGAATGTTCTGGTTGCTGGCGGCGCGGGGTATATAGGTTCCCATACGGTGAAGCGATTGCAGGATGCCGGTGATTCGCCGGTTATTTATGACAATCTGTCGCGCGGGCATCGCAGCGTGGTCGACATCCTGAAGGTGCCGATGATCGCGGCGGATCTGAACGATCGGGGTACGCTCACCGTCGCCCTGCGCGAATACCAGATCGACACGGTGATGCACTTTGCCGCGTATGCGTACGTCGGCGAAAGCGTCGACAAGGCGCTGATGTACTACCAGAACAACGTCGCCACCACGATCAGCGTTTTGCAATCGATGCAGGAGGTCGGCGTCAGCAAATTCGTCTTCTCCAGCACTTGCGCGGTCTATGGAGACCCGGACAAAATTCCGATTACCGAAGAAGAAAAGAAGGCGCCGGTTTCACCCTATGGGCGCAGCAAGCTGATGGTCGAGCAGATTCTGGCCGACACCACGCTCGGCTGGAAAGATTTCAAATTCGCGGCGCTACGATACTTCAATGCTAGCGGCTGCGCAATGGATGGATCGCTTGGCGAAGACCACGATCCCGAAACGCACCTGATTCCGGTGATTCTTCAATCGATCCTCGGCGTCCGCCCCGGCATCACCGTCTTCGGCACCGATTATCCCACCGCCGACGGAACCAATGTCCGCGATTACATCCATGTGGATGACCTGGCCGACGCGCACATCCTGGCGATGCAGAAGCTGAAAGCCGGCTCACCGATCTATTGCAATCTTGGAACCGGCCATGGATTCTCAGTGAAGGAAATCATCAAGGCCGCCGAGAAAGTGACCGGAAAAACCGCGCCGGTGACATATGGCCCGCGCCGCGCCGGTGATGCGATCGCGCTCTATGCCGATCCATCGCGAGCCAAGTCGCTGCTCGGCTGGGAAGCCAAGCACAAAGATCCCGAAGCGATCATCCGCTCGGCGTGGAACTGGTTCAGCAAGCATCCGAAGGGGTACCATTCGGCAAAATAGAACTAATAGCATGGCGTCCCATGTATGAGCGATTCGAACGAAAGATCGGCGAGCGAGAAATTGAAATTCTGAAGCGGCAGACAGAAGCAAATCTGAAACCAAGCCTCCTTCGTTTCGTGGTTCGGTCTGCAATGCTTCTAGGCGTTTTTACAGGCTTATATGGAATCTCACGCGTATTTTCGCGGCCTATTCCAGGGATCGTGATATTTGGCATCCTGTTTCCGATTGGAGAGTTTGCGCTGTTTGCCTGGGAGATGCAGTTGAACCAGGAGTGCCGCCGGGCCGCCCGGCTTTTAAAGCGGACAATCGCAGCAGGGATTGTCAGCGTTGAGCGCGTCGAGTCCACCTCAGCACTGAAATTCGTCGAGCATTCAGACGAAGGCCCAACTTATTTCTTTGATGTCGGCGACGGAAAGGTGTTCTGCTTCAGGGGACAGGAAGCTTACGTCATCGAAGATCCGCCGAGCACACGGTTCGAACTGATCTCGATTCCGCGCTGGCGCATGATAGACGTCGTAACCCAAGGCGACGCGATTCAGGACTTTCACGTAATTGATAATTATGATTATTCGCAAATCCCTGATCACGAGGGGTTGCTTGACCACTCATTTGCTGACTCGCGTTCGCGTTTTGTGCCTCCCGAGGGTTCGTAGCGTTTGTCTGTGATTGTGACTCTTCGGAATGGTGCGACCATCAGGCTGCGTTAGGTCGAGAATGGAGAGCGATCATCATGCCAGACTTGGCCGACAGCGAATCAACGGAAATGAAAGGCTCGGGCGCCAAGCCCTACGTGCTGAAAAACACCGGCGGCGTCTATTCCTGCTCGTGCCCGGCGTGGCGGAATCAATCGATCGCGATCGAGAAGCGAACCTGCAAGCACCTTCGCAAGCTGCGCGGCGACACCGCCGAGGAAGCGCGCATCGGCGGGGCGCTGCCGAGCAAACCCGTCAAGGCGAAAGCGGATTCCGAGGAGGGTGACGACGTAGCGGGCCCGGGTCTGCTGCTCGCTCATTCCTGGGACAACGCCGCGGACTTATCCGGCTGGTGGATGAGCGAAAAGCTCGACGGCGTTCGCGCCTACTGGGACGGCAAGCAATTCCTCTCCCGACAGGGCAACATCTATCACGCCCCCGAGTGGTTCATCGAGCATCTGCCAACGACGCCGCTGGATGGCGAACTCTGGATCGATCGCAAGAAATTTCAGCGAACCGTGAGCATCGTCCGCCGGCAGGATAAGGGCGATCTGTGGAAGGAAGTGCGGTACGTTGTCTTCGACGCTCCCGCCGAGGCCGGTGGATTCGAAGATCGCCAGAAGGCGATGATCGACCTGCTGGCTTCGTGCAAGTCTCCCCACGCGACGGCCCACGCCCAGCAAATCTGCAAAGACGTCGCGTGCCTGCGTGAAGAACTGGCCCGTATCGAATCCCTCGGCGGCGAGGGCCTGATGTTGCGTGAACCCGGCTCAACATACGAAGCCGGCCGTTCGACAACTTTGCTGAAAGTGAAAACGTTCCACGACGCCGAGGCGACGGTCGTCGGCCACCAGCCCGGCGCGGGAAAACACAAAGGCCGGCTTGGCGCGCTGCTCGTGAAGCTGCCGAACGGTAAAGAATTCGCGGTGGGAACGGGTCTCAGCGATAGGGAGCGCGCCACGCCGCCGGTGATCGGCTCGACGATCACATTCCGCTATCAGGAGTTATCTGACGGGGGCGTGCCGCGGTTTCCGAGTTTCGTCGGCGTACGATCTGGTTATTAGCGCGATGCGGGATCAAAGGAACGCTAGTTTTCGATGGGGTTCTCCTCGGCGGATCGGATCGTCCGCATCTCAGATGTATACAATTCCCCTGGCAACTGCGGGCCATTGTCCCACAAGATCCAACCGTCGTAGTAGTCGGAATCCTTCAGAGCGGGGAGATCTGAGGAGGCGGCGGGCCATTGCATCGGCGTGGTTTGCCATTCAACGCCCAGCAGCCACTTGCTACGAATGCTTGCGGGCAGCGAATCATCGTCGGCTTTGATTTCAATCGGCCTAACTGGCTTTCCGAACGGATGTACGCGACCTGTTCGAATCACACGCATAGAACGATCGAGCATGAAAACGCGTTTAAAACTGCCGAAGCTACTGCCGTCGCTCTCGCCGATGACCAGCAGGTGGTCGCCATCGGGCTGTCGCAGCAATGCTTGATCCCATTCTTCTCCCCACGATGCATCTATTCGATGCATCCGTTGATCGTCGGCGCCACGATTGGATTCCCAGATCGGGTAGAAGCCGATGCCGATTTCCGGCGCGAGGCCCTGGCCGGCGGCTGCGCCACGCCAGGGATCGATCCACCAGATCGCCCATACGAGCAGGCAGCAGATCGCGAGCTCAAATCCGCGTGCGCCCTGAAGCGCGGCGCGAACGGCGCTTGATTCACTGGTCGAGCGCGGTTTCCCGCACTCCGGGCATCGATCAGGGGAGGCGCGCAAGTCGTAGCCGCATTGGATGCAGAGTCCGTGACGTCGCAGCGCGTGATCTCGGGCGATCCGCGATTGGAGATATAAGCCGGCGCTCAATGCGAGCAGGATGGCCGCGAGTGCCCAATGCGGGAAAACGATGTCGCGCTCGCGCGAACCGGAGGCAAACGAATGAAGAAGATCGAACATCCTGATTGGTTGCGTGGGAAGGTCCGATGCATTCTTTCGAATGGTTGCAAGATCTATCTTGTAAAGTGACCAATCCGACGATCCGCCGCCCGGCTGGCGCAGGCAGATACGGTTGATTAGCAGTCGACCTTCACAGCTATTGGCTGCCAGTTGCTCGGAGTACGGATGATCCTGACGCACCACGTCGTATTCAAACCAATAGCTCCGGATCCAGAGCGCAATTGTTGCGGTGCCCAACAGCAGCGACATCGCGCAGAGAATCAGCAAAAATCGACGGAACACACTTCCCAGTGTGCCGAGCCGAGTAATGGCGTCAAAGGACAATTCGCCGTCGGCACCGGCTTCTGTGCAAAGAGCGTACCGCGCCGCCGCCGAGCGGCGCTGTGATAACATTCCGCCACCAAGAGCTTTTGGACACCGGCGTGCCGAGGTTTCCCAGTTTTGTCGGCGTGCGCGCACAAGAGATATGAGGCTGCGGCAAGAAGTTCAAGAGCGATCAAGCTCGACTATTATTTTCGTTGTATGGGTTCCACCAAAATCTTCGCGGCCGCGGCAAGCCCGAGTGATATTTCCTCGCGTCGGCCGATTCGAATTTTCACGGCATCCGCGGCAACCTCCCGCGCCAGGATCGTCACCTCGGCTCCGGGCATCAGCCCCTGCCGATTTACGAACTTGAGGAACTCCGGATCTTGATCCAACACCCGTGCTACGCGCTGGGATGTCTTCTCCGGACAGTTGGCCAGGCTCATTCTGCGCGGTTCATGCAGGTGGCCATTGGAAGTTGGAATTGGGTCGCCGTGCGGGTCTGTCGTGGGGCGGCCGAGCAAGGCGTCGATATGTTCCAGAACCTGGTCGGAGATGGCGTGCTCCAGACGTTCGGCTTCGTCATGGACAACCGACCAATCGAGTTTCAAAATTTTGACCAGAAACAATTCCACAAGCCGATGCCGCCGAAGGACGTGGAGGGCCAATTGCTGGCCGCTGTGGGTTAGTCGCACTCCGGCCCTTGGCTCATATTCCACCAGGCCCGAGTCGGAAAGCGCTTTGACCATCGACGTTGCTGTCCCGGGAACCACACCCATCGCTCCGGCGAGGCGCCCCATCTGAACAACTTGTCCATCGCTGGACTGTTGCTCCAGGAACAGTTGCTTTAAATAGTTTTCCACCGTGCTCGTGGCCATGATCCGCGATCCCTCTGCCACATCGAAATATATATCGGCGCCAATCAATTGACAAATTCAATATAGTCCGTCATTGACATTTTGAGTAATCAAAATATAAATTATGGCTGGCCGTCACTTCCGGCCGATTTGTTGAATGATTGGGCAAGCCCGATTTTGCGCGTTGGATAATCGATGAACGACAAACCTCCTATGCCGACCTTGTCCTACGCGGAAAGCGGCCTTACCGACGGTCGAACCGGACACGCATCTCTTGAAGGAATGCACGGCACGGTCGCGGTTCCGAAGCATGACGCGGCCTTTTGGAAGCAGTGGCGGGCGTACGTCGGGCCGGCGATGTTGATCAGCATCGGCTACATGGACCCGGGTAACTGGGGAACGGACCTCTCCGGCGGAGCGTCGTTCAAGTACGATTTGTTGTGGGTCGTCGCCCTGGCCAGCTTGATGGCCATCTTCCTGCAAGTGATCTCCGCCCGGCTCGGCATCGTCACCGGCAGGGATCTGGCGCAATGCTGTCGTGATTGGTATCCGAAGTGGACCCGCTGGCCCAACTGGCTGCTATGCGAGCTGGCTATCGGGGCGTGCGATCTGGCCGAGGTGCTGGGCAGCGCCGTCGCGATCAATCTCCTCACGCACAACCATATCTCGATCTTTTGGGCCGTCATCATTACCGCCGGGGATGTGCTGCTCCTGCTGGCCTTGCAACGGTTCGGCATGCGCGCCATTGAGGCGGTGGTGCTCGTGCTGATTTCGACGATTGCCCTTTGCTATTTCGCCGAAATCTTTGTCATTCCGCAGACCAAGCCAAGTTTTCTGGAGATGGGGCATTCCCTCCTCACGCCCGGTTTCCGGCATGCAGGGATGCTGTATGTGGCGATCGGAATCATCGGCGCGACGGTGATGCCGCACAACCTGTATCTGCATTCGGCCCTGGTGCAGAGCCGAAAGCTGCAGCAGGACGACGATGCGATCCGTACCGCGATCCGATTTAACACGATCGATTCGAGTGTCGCCCTGACCATCGCGTTCTTCGTGAACGCGGCCATTCTTGTGCTGGCGGCGATGGTGTTCTATGGGAAATCCAGCGTGACGGCGGCGGGCGGGCAGGTCATCGCTTTCAACGACGACACCGATTGGATCAGAGTTGCCTACCTCACGCTCGCCCCTCTCCTCGGTGTTGCGGCGGCCAGCCCGCTCTTCGCAATCGCATTGCTCGCCAGCGGTCAAGCCAGCACGATCACCGGGACACTGGCCGGCCAAGTCGTCATGGAAGGGTTCATGCACTGGCGGCTGTTACCTTGGGTCCGCCGCATCATCACGCGACTGCTGGCGATCATTCCGGCTATTCTGATCATCGGAATCCGCGGCGACAGCAGTGTCAACGATTTGCTGAACCTAAGCCAGGTCGTGCTGGCTCTGCAATTACCCTTGGCGATGTTCCCATTGCTCCATTTCACCAGTTCAAGAAAGCGGATGGGGAACTGGAGCAGCGGCTGGTTTCTTCTCATCGCCGGCTGGGCCAGCGCGATTCTCATAACGGCGCTGGACATCTACGGGCTGCCGGATGCGTTCAGGCAAGCATGGAAAGTCATCGTCGGGGGCTAAAGGGTACCGCTCCCTTGTCCAAAAGCGTCCGCGCTCGAACGAGTCGACCAACGCGGGACAGACCCCATGTACGACACCATCCTAATAACACTCGAAAGCAGTCCAACGGACCGAGTGATCATCAAGCACGTCAAGGCATTGGCCGCTGAGCAGGCCCACGTCAGCGTGCGCAACCCAACGAAATAATGAACCTTGAAACTTCCGCATTCCGCTTATCTGTCGCCAATTATTTTGACTAATCAAAATAATTATTTCTAGCAATGTGCGATAGGCAAGGGCGCCGTCTGTGGACGGTCGCGACAACGGAAATTTGGGTCGAACCCAATGAAGGAGACCGTGGGACATGAATCTGATCAAAATCGCACCTTGTCTTCTTGCCGGATTAATCTCAGCGGCCGCGGCGGCCACCGCATTGACGCCCGCGGTCTCGACATCGGCGGCTGAAGCTCCCTTGAACCCTCCGGATGGCCCCACCGGGTCACGCGCGGAAACCGGGGGGGCCAGCACGACCGAAAAGGGGGAATTAGGGACGGAGAAGAATTGGAACCTGCACTTTCAAAATACCACCATTGTCCAGGGCGATCCGGCGTTTTCAGCCAAATACTCTGGCCCAGGCAGCCTGAATCGCAAGGGAGAGGTGCAGGAAACAGTTACGGCTGACGTGTTCGCCGGATTGCGATTATGGCCTGGCGCCGAGGCGCACATTGACGGATTGATGTGGCAGGGTTTCGGCTTGAGCGCAACGCATGGCATCGAGGCATTTCCCAATGACGACGCGTTCAAAGCCGGCACCAAAACACCCGCCGGCATCATCGCGCGTTTATTCTTTCGGCAAACCATCGGCTTTGGAGGCGAGCAGGAGGATGTACCTGATGCCCTGCTCACGCTTGCAGGCAAGCAGGACATCTCGCGGCTGACAATTACTGTCGGTCGGTTCACCCCTACTGACATTTCCGACGCCAACACCTACGCGCAAGACCCGCACACGCAATTTATGAATTGGGGGGCGGTGACCGACCTCGCATGGGATTATGGAGAGGATACCATTGGATACACCACCGGATTTGCCTTGGATTTCAATCAACCGAAATGGGCTCTGCGTTATGGATTCTTCCAGATGCCTTCCGAGAAGAACGGATACACCGGAGAGGACCAAGTGGTCAAATGGCCGTATGATGGTTCGGCAGCTGACGGCCCTTTCCTCCGCTCCTGGGGAATGATGATGGAATTTGAGCGCCGCTATAGCATCGATTCACATCCCGGCACGATCAGGATGATGGCCTGGCTCGACGAGGCCCATTTCGCCAGCTACCCAGCCGCGACTGCCATTCTGGAGGCCAACGGTCCGGGCGCAGACATTTCAGCGGCACGCGCTTACCGCTTCAAATATGGCTTCGGGCTGAACTGGGAACAGGAGGTCGCTAAGAACGTCGGCATCTTTTCGCGATTGGGTTGGAACGACGGCCACGAAGAATCGTGGACTTTCACCGATGTGAATTGGACGGCATCCCTGGGCGTAAGCGTCAAAGGCGATGTTTGGCATCGGCCCGATGATACCTTCGGTCTCATCGGTATCGTGAGCGGAGCCTCGCGCGCCAACCAAAGATTCCTTAAAGCAGGCGGCGTGGACTTAACCGACGGCGACGGCGCGTTGACCTACAGTCCTGAAACGGTCCTTGAAACCTACTATGCCTGTCAAGTCTCAAAGAACATCCAATTCACGTTGGATTACCAATTTATCGACGACCCGGCATTCAACCGCGATCGCGGGCCTGTGTCCGTTTTCGGCGCCAGACTCCACTTGGAATTCTAGCGAAAACACAGTCGGTCGGAAGTCAAAAGTGATTCTTGATAGGCGGCGTTGATGGACAGATCGGCGACCACGCCGAGCTTAAGTATCGCCGTCTGCACGCGGCGTTCGTCGGCGCCCTCCGTGCTCATTTCGAGTTCTAGGCTCTGCCCAGATCGCCATTTGTCATCTCGCGAAGTCAACCCGTGAATACTGTCTTTTCGTCGACGAAACAGATTGGGTTGCCGAACGGATCGATGAAGTAAAAGCTCGTCTCGCCCCACGGCCGCGTCATCGGTTCAGGGTCGATCTCCCGGCAGTTCAGCGATCGCGCTCGGTCGAGAACCGCCGGCAGATCCGGTACGGCAAAGTAAATGTGCTCTGGATTCGGCTTTGCGTCGTAGCCGTCTTCGCGGCGGAGGTCGAAGCACGCGAGGATCACGCCGCCGCAATCGAAATAGTGTCGGCCCGGGCTGACGCGCCTGCCGGCCTGCTCAAGCAGCTTGCCATAGAAGTTGGCGGCATTATCAATGTCGCTCACGGGAAGAATCACGCGGAAGAGCCGGGCCATGGCAGACAATATAGCGACAAGTGTATGCCTCAAGCCGGGTCTATTTTAAGAAATGGTCGATGCCATTTGCTGGCCACGGTTCATGGCGGAAATCTTGGAGGAGATTCGCACGCTATACTCAGGCAATGGCGATCCGAAGGAAGCTTGGAGTTGCCGCATCATTGGCGGTTGTGATCGCCGCCGTTGGCATCATCGCGTCCATTTTGAACTTCTTCCGCCCGCGCACAATCGATATTCCGCCAGCGACGATAGACCGAATTACCATTACCGGCGAAGCAGGCAAGAGGCTTACAAGCATCACCGATGCGGCTCGAATTGCGAAGTTTGAAGCTTTCATTCATACCCATACAAGCGGATGGAGGCAGCCAGTCGATACTTTCCCCGCACCGCTCTACACGCTGTCATTCGAAAAAGGCGGCAACTTCAGTTACGTCATCTGGATTGGGAGAGCTGGTACGAACTGGATCGGCTTCGGCGGTGTGACTAGCCAGAACAACGTACTGAGAGACCTCACTGAACCAGAGCGAGCCGAACTGCTCCGGGACCTGAACCTCGAGTGATGCTTGTCGCGCAGGTATTTGTCTGCGATACACCGTAAGCGTTGAGATTTCAGGCGATATTGTTAGGATTCTGTCTGGATTGTTTTGAGTGATCAGGAGGATCGTGTCGTGGCGGTGCAGTTTGTCATTGGCCGGGCGGGGAGCGGCAAGAGCGAGCGGTTTTACCGGTTGACGGTGGACGCGATGCGGGCCGATCCGCTGGGGCCGCCGATCTACTGGCTGCTGCCACGCCAGGCGACGTTCAGCGCCGAGCGATTGCTCACCTGCGCCAGCGGCCCCGGTGCGTTCACACGAACGCGGGTTGTCTCGTTCGACGAATTCGGCCTCGACGTTTTCGAATCGTGCGGCGGCTCGTCCATTCCGCAAGTCACATCGCTCGGCAGGCGGATGATCATCGGCCATCTGCTCCGCCGCCATCGCACATCGCTTCGTTTCTATTCTCAAGTCGCGCGTCAGCCCGGTCTGGCAAGTGAACTGGACGCGACCTTCGCGGAATTGGAACGCTCGGGCAAATCGCCGCGGGAACTGGACGAATCGCTTCGTGAACTGGCTGAATCCAACGGCGCCGACAATCAGCTCAAGCCGCTGCTCGACAAACTTCATGATGCTCGTCTGCTCTACGAAGCCTATAGCGCATACCTCGGTCAGGATCGGCTCGATCAGCACCGCCGGTCGATGCAGGTTCGCGATCTCGTTGCCGGCTGCGACTTTCTGCGGAAGGCCGTCGTTTACGTCGATAGCTTTCTCGATTTCACGGAGTACGAACGGCAGATTCTCGTCGGCATCGCCAGGGCGGGCGCTCGCGTCGAGATCGCTCTGCTGATGGACGCGCAGTCGCCGCTGCTGGGCAATCCGCATTTGAACCCGTCGGAGCTTGGGCTGTTTCGCAAGACGGAGGACGCCTATCGCCGGCTGCACGCGGCGTTCGTCGCGGCGGAAGTCGAAATCGACGAGCCGTTGCGACTGACGAAAACGCATCGCTTCACGACGCCGGGACTGAGTGACGTTGAGCGCGATCTATTTCGCGACCCGACGCCGAGCATGGAAGATGCGGCCGGCATTCGCTTCATCGAAGCGCCCGATCGCGCGGCGGAAGTCGATGCCGTTGCCCGCGAAATTCAGTTGCTCATGCGGCAGGGCGCCCGGCTGCGAAACATCGCGGTCCTTGCTCGCGACCTCACGCGCTATCAGACGCTGATTGAAGCGTCCTTCGAAGAGCATGGGATTGCATATTTCATGGATCGCCGCCGGCCGGCGGGGCATCACCCATTGGCGGAGTTCGTTCGAAATCTGTTTCAAATCGCCCGACATGATTGGCCGCTGGACGCGGTGATGGGTTTGCTACGCGGCGGGCTCGCGCAGGTGCCGCTTTACGACGCCGATGGTCTCGAGAACTACGTGCTCGCGCACCGCATTCAGACCGCCGCGGGGTGGGAAGCGGAATCGGCATGGGATTTCAAAGAGGTCGCGATCAATGACGAGGATGAGTCGAGCGACGCCAAGCCACGGCTCTCGCCTGCGCAGCACGCCGAGCAATGGCGTCGCGTGCTCGTCGATCGGCTGCAGCCGCTGCTGAAAACCATTGCGTCCGATCAGCCTAGGTCGGTTCGCAATTACGCGACGGCGGTCTTCGCCGCGCTCGATCGTTTTAACGTTCGCCAGACGCTTGGCACTTGGATCGCATCGTCCGACAAGGGCGAGCGCGGCGCCGAACACGAGCAGGTTTGGGAGAACCTTTCCGAGCTGTTCCAGCAGATGGTCGATTTGCTCGGCGATGAGACGATGACGCCGGACGAATTTTACGACGTGATGGAAGCCGGCCTCGATAGCTTCGACCTGGCGATCGCCCCGCAAACCATCGACCAGGTGCTCATCGGCCAAGTCGACCGCACCCGCACCGGCCCGCTCGACGCGGTCTTTGTCATTGGACTCAACGACGGGGAGTTTCCCCAGGCCGCTTCCGACGGATCAATCATTACCGACCGCGATCGTCGCCGCCTGCGCGAGCGGCGCATCGATCTCGATGCGAGCCTGCGCGATCAACTACTCGATGAGCGCCTGCTTGCGTACACCGCGATGACGCGCGCATCGCAGCGGTTGATCGTCACGCGTCCGCAGGCCAGCAGCGAGGGCCGCAGTGCGGAGCCGTCGTCATTCTGGCATCGTCTCAGCAAGCTGTTTCCAGCGGCCGATCGCATCGTCGTCCCGCGCACGCACGGCCCCACGCCACAGCAGATTGCCACGCCACAACAACTCGTGACGGGCCTCATGCGCTGGGTGCGGCATCCTGAAGATGCCGCATCGAACGATGACGTCTGGCCCGCGCTCTATCAGTGGTTCGCCGAACGTCCTCCGGCCGCTGATGATCCGATTACGCGGCTGCGTTTTCGCGCCTGGCGCGCGCTGCAATATCAGAATAACGCCAGGCTATCGCCCGAAATCGCGGCGGCGCTGCTGCCGTCGCCCCTAACGACACGCGTTTCACGTCTGGAAACAATGGCCGCCTGCCCGTTTCAACACTTCGCGCAATACACGCTCGACCTTCGAGAGCGCACCCGCCTTGAATTGACGGCCCAGGATTTCGGCAGGCTCTATCATCAACTTCTCGAAGACGGCTTGCGATCCGTGCTCCGCCGACGCGAGCAGGGAGAGAAAGTCACGCTGGAATCCGTGCTCGAAGAACTCGGCCCGCGCATCGACGCCATGCTGAGGGAAACGCTGATGCTCGGCAGCGCCCGCAACCGCTATCTGATTGATCGCACTCGCCAAACCACCCGGCGATTTGCCCGCGCCCAGCGTGAAGTCGCCAGGCGAACATTGTTCCGCCCAACGCACGTCGGCGTCCGGTTCGGCGAAGGCGCGCAAGTGCCGGCGTTTGCCATCACCACGCCAGCCGGCAGCGAATTGAAACTCGAAGGAAAAATCGATCGCGTCGATCGACTATCCAACGGCGGCGCATTCAGTGTCATCGACTATCGCATGGGCAAGCGAACGCTTGCCCGCGGCATGGTGCCGCACGGCTTATCGCTTCAACTTCTTACAAGCCTGCTCGTGCTTGAAGCCGCTGGCGAGCAGTTGTCAGGCAAATCCCTCGAAGCGGCGGGGGCGTTCTATTTGCAGCTCGTGCGACGAATTGAAAGCGTTCCACATCCTGATAAATGCGCCGACCCTGCCGATCCGGCCTGGCACTTAAAGATCAAGCAGCGCGGCATTTTTGATGAACGACATCTTCAGTCATTCGACAAGGAATTGGTCACGGGCGATTCAGCGGTAGTTCAGGCGTTCGTCAAAGCCGACGGCACCCTCGGCCGGCGGAAATTCTCCGATGCGGCGGAGCCGACTGTGTTCCGTAGCTTGCTTGTTGCAACCGCAAGCAAGCTCCAGGATCTGACGCATCAGATTTTTTCCGGAGAGATTGGCATCACCCCGTACCGCTTGAACGACGCGTCCCCGTGCGCGCGGTGCGGCTATCGACCCGTCTGTCGTTTCGACCCCGCGATCAATAAATACAACTATCTGCAAGCTGCCGACGACCCGGTGGAGGCCACCGATGGCTAGCACCCCCTGGACGCCCGCGCAGCGTGCTGGCATAGAGACTGTCGGGAAAAGCCTGCTCGTTTCGGCCGCCGCCGGCTCAGGAAAAACCGCGATGCTCGCCGAGCGCTGCGCGCACCTGGTGTGCGATGCGGACGAGCCGTGCGATGTCGACGCGTTGCTGGTCGTTACCTTCACGGAAGCCGCCGCGGCGGAGATGAAATCGCGCATTCACGAGGCCCTTCGTGATCGCGCCGACGTCAGCGGGTCATCCCGCGTGCAACGTCAGGTTGCGCTCGTCGATCACGCTTCAGTCAGCACCCTGCACGCGTTCTGTGCGCGGTTGCTGCGCGAGCATTTTCAAGCCGTCGGGCTTGATCCCGCGTTCTCCGTGCTCGACGGAGAAGAAGCGGGTTTGCTCCGCCGCGAGATTGTCCGCGAAGTGTTCGATGATCGCTACGAGCTCGATCACGACGGCTCCTTCCAGCGATTCGTCGACTCATACGGCGAAGGAGATGACTCTCATTTGGCGCTGCAGGTCGTCAGCGCGTTCGAGATGCTGCAAAGTCTTGTCGACCCGGCGGCGTGGATCGACAAATCGCGCCAGCAGATTGCCGCCGGCGCAACCGACCCGTTCCAACAAACTGAGCTGGGCCAACAGCTTTTACATCTCGTGGGGATATGGCTCCAAAGCCTCATGCCGCTTTGTGATGATGCGATCAAGAAGGTCCGAAATGTTCCGCAGTATGTCGAATACCTGACCGAATGCAGGGCCGTCATCCGCGGCTGGCAGAACATGCTTAAACAGGAAGGTCTCGACACGCTTGCCGAACTCGTTCGCCTGCACAAGCACGACACGCTGCCGCGCATCGCTAAAGATGCCGCCGGCAAGGATGAAGCTAAGGCGGCGGTCGACGGCGTCCGCGACGCGATGACCAAGTCCCCGATTTCATCGGTGCTGCAATTTACCGTCGCGGAAATGCAGGCCGGCTTGCAGGCGATTCAGCCGCATGTCGAGACGTTTCTGCTGCTGGTTGAACAGTTTGGCGCCGCGTATCGCCAGGCGAAAGACGCCGCTCGTGTCGTCGATTTTTCCGATCTGGAGCGCTTTGCGCTTCAGTCGTTGCGCGATTCACAAAGCGAAGGATTGACTCCGTCGGACATCGCCCGCGGCTATCACGCTCGCTTTGCGCACATGCTCGTCGACGAGTATCAGGACATCAACGAGATCCAGGATGCGATCCTCACGCTGCTGAGCCGCGAGTGCGTCGCCCGGCAGGGCGGATACGACGCGAATTTGTTTTGCGTCGGCGACGTGAAGCAGAGCATCTATCGGTTTCGACTTGCCGAGACGGGCCGATTTCTTCAGCGCGAGCAGCGTTTTCGCGCGCTCGACAGCGTGCTCGGCGAGGTCATCGATCTTCAAGCCAACTTCCGCAGCCGCGCGCCGCTGCTGGCCGCGATCAACGGCGTGTTTGAGCTGCTGATGTCGGCCCAGGCCGTGGACATTGAGTACGATGAATCGCATCAACTGCATCCCGGTCTGAAATATCCGACCGGCGCGCCGCTGACGTTCGCCGGCGCGCCGCTCGAATTACATTTGCTCCCAAGTAAACCGAAGAGCGACGATCGCGATGCGCCCGACGAAGCCGACGATGTCGATCGCACGGAGCTGGAAGCGCTGCTAGCGGCTGGGCGCATCAAGCAGATCGTCGGCCTTGATGGCTCGCCGCCGATGCTCGTCACGGAATCCGCCAGCGATGGTCGCTTCGCGCCGCGGCCGGCCACGTTCAAAGACATCGTCGTGCTCCTCCGCGCGATGCGATACAAGTCGGCCCAGTTTGCTGACGTTTTCCGCCGGGCCGGAATTCCCGTGCACGCGCAGAGCAGCTCGGGATATTTCGAATCGATGGAAGTGCGCGACATGCTCGCGCTGCTGAATCTTCTGGAGAACCAGCGGCAGGATATTCCACTGGCCGCCGTTCTGCGAAGCCCGTTGGCGAATCTCCCGGATGCTGAAGACTGCCTGGCGCGCATCCGCGTCAAGTACCCCGCGAATCGCGAGAATCCAGTGGCGTTTCACGAAGCCGCCGTGCGCTATAAGGACGAGCAATCCGATGAGCTGGCGGCGGCGCTGCGCGATTTCTTCGATAAGCTGCAGCTCTGGCGCTTCGACGCACACTCGCGCCCGCTGGCGGAAGTCATTCGCGAAATTTACCAGGAGACCGGCTACCGCACCTATTGCGCCGGCCTTGCCGACGGCGAGCAGCGTGTCGCGAATCTCGACGAGCTGCTGCGTCGCTCCGCCCAGTTCGGATCATTCCGACGCCAGGGCCTGTCGCGATTTCTTCGGTTGCTGCACAGCTTGAGCGAGGAAGAAGACATCGGCCAGCCATCGACGGCGTCCGAAGCCGACAACGTCGTTCGCGTGCTCAGCATTCATCGCTCCAAAGGCCTGGAATATCCGATCGTCATCATTCCCGATCTCGGCAAAAAAATTAACTTGGGCGACAGCAGGGGGTCGATCGTTTTCGATCGCCAGGCCGGGTTGGGAATGGAAGTCGTCGACGCCGGGAAGATGATTCGCTACCCGTCACTGGCGTCAACGCTCGTCAAGGAACGTCTCCAGCAGCAGGTCCGAGCCGAGGAGTTGCGCGTGCTTTATGTGGCGCTGACTCGCGCCCGCGAGCATCTGATATTGATCGGAACGTGCGCCGATAAAATGCCTGACGCCTGGAGCCGGCGCTGGATGGGCTTTTCCGGCAAGTTTCCGCCGGACATGGTGCTGCAGGCGCAAACTTCGCTCGATTGGCTTGGTCCGGCGGCGATGGCATTGGGCGGCAAAGTTATCTCGATCGTTATTCATCCCGTTGATGAAATCCGCCAGTGGCAGGTGGCTCACGCCCAGCGGCTGGAGCTATCGGAAAGGCAGAAGAAACTGGCGAAGCTGGAGCCGCTGGAAGAAGCGGCACCAAAATCTGAAATAGCCGAGCAAATCATCGAGCGATTGCAGACGCCGTATGCGTTTTCATCGCTGACGATCGCTCTGGCGGCCGAAGCCGTCACGCGTCTGGCGCACGATACGACACCAAGCAATGCCTCGCGAAAAACCACCAAGGAAACGTCGCTCTCCAATCCTCCGTTCATGGGTGAGCAAGCGCCATCCGGCGCCGACGTCGGCGAAGCCACCCATCGCGTACTGCTGCATCTGAATTTTGCCGGCGCGTGCAACTCGGCCGACATCGAGCGGCAGATCCAGCAGATGGTTGACCGCCGGCTCATTACTCCCTCGCAGGCGGCGCTGGTGCAACGACCCTGGATCGAATGGTTCGTCGAAACCGAAGTCGGCCAATCGCTGCGCAAACACGCCGGCAAGCTGCGGCGGGAAATGCCGATCTATTTCAGCGCGCCGCCGGCCGATGCGACGCCCGTGGATCCGATGGATCAGATGATGGTTCGCGGGCGCATCGATTTATTGGCTGAAACGGATGCGGGTTTGATTCTCCTCGACTACAAAACCGACAACATCCAACCCGAAGCGGCCCGGCATCGCGCCAGGTCATACGCCGAGCAGATGAATCTCTATCGCAGAGCGCTGGTGCGAATGACCGGAAAACCGGTTGCACAGGCGTATATCGTCTTCCTCTCGCCGCGGGTCATTCACCAGTTTTAAGTTCGACTTCTTGCGAGCGGTCACGTGCATGCCAGGCTACAGATATGGAATCTGGCCTTTGCTCGCGGTGGCTACCGCGAAAATGACGTTCGCGATTTCCGCTGACAGCGATTCGAAAAAGGCGCGGCCTTTGTCCGGCGTCGCTTTTCGCGGATCGCCCGATCCGGTATCGGGATGGACAGTGGACCAGGGGCGCGGAGTCCAGACGCCGGGTTGGGTGAGGCCTTCGATCGCGAACGGCAACCGTTTTCCCTCGCCGGCATTTCCGAATGACACCCACTGCGGTCGCAGGTGCAGCAGCAGGCTGGTTTCCATTTCGCCGGCGTGGTCGTCGGGGATTTCGAAGGTCGCCTTCACCAAATCGGGCTTCATCTGAAAGAAGTTGATCACGACTGCCAGCATCCCGAAGCGCTGCTGTACATCGCGCACCAGGGGCTTGAACTCGTTGCCGCCGTGCGCGTTGAGCAGGATCAGGCGGTCAATCTTCTGCGTCGTCAGGCTCCGCGCGACATCGTTCAGAATCGCGGCGGCCGTAGCGGTGCTGAAGCTGATCGTCGCCACCTGATCGAGTTGCTGTTCGTTATTGCCGAATGGAATCGCGGGAAGCACGATGATGCGAGCGCCGCGATCGAATGCAAGCTGGCCGGCTCGCTCAGCCAGCGATGAGCCCTCGATCACGTCCGTTCCATGCGGCAGGTGAAAGTTGTGCGCTTCGGTCGCGCCCCAGGGAAGGACCGCCGTCGTGGGCTTCAGCTCGCGAAGCTGCGGCAGCGTTGCTTCATGCAGGATGTAGGGTCTTCCCGGCATTGTCTCGCTCACTCGGGTCGGTCGCGCATGACGTACGCCAGCACATCCTGGAGCTCGTCCGGCGTTCGCACCAATCCCTGCGGCATCGGCGAGCGATCTTCGGTCTTGCGGGCTTTGATGTCGGACTTCTTGAACGTTTTCAGCGTCGTATCCGACATGCGCATGTCGAGCTGGTCGGCGGTTTCGTTGACAACCAGGCCGCTGAAAAGATTGCCGTCGTTCGTCTGCAAAACCGTCCCGCGGAAGAGTGGCGAGACAACTTTGCTCGGAAGCAGAATCGATTCGACGACGTAGGGAACAGTGAATCGTTTTCCCGCATCGACGAGGCTCGGCGCGCCGCCGCCGGGAGAGTCGGGCGTGGCTGAGTGACACTTGGAGCAGCCGAGCGTATCAAACAGCTTGCGACCCTTTTCGATGCTGCCCGCTGCTCGGCGCTTCTCCCAGTCCTCCGCGGCAAACTGCGGCGGGATTTCCATCAAGTCCTTGGCGTCCTTCGATTGCCGCAAGCGGTCGGCCAATTGCTCGCTGTCGAGCGGGTCCGGCAGCGTCACATGCAGCGGGCTGGCGGCTTCGAAGCTCACTTGCAGCATGGGTCGCGAATTGGAGTGCACGCGAATCAGGAAATCGTTGCTTCCCGCCTGCAAGGTCAGCGGCACGCGATCGGCATCCGGTGCAAACGCCCGGCCGGATGACGTCTCCCACACCACGGTTCCGTTCTGCATCGCGCGCACGAGCTGTGCGCCGAGGAACATCGCCGCCGGCTGCGTCTTGTTGCTTTCGACGCGGAAATAAATGTAGCTTGAGCTGTCATTCGATTTACCAAGCAGCGAATCAAACTCGAACGTTTTGCCCGCGGCGTTAACCTTTTTCCACGCGATCGATCCATGCTTGGCGGCAAGATTGATCGGCCCCTGCTCCGGGGCGTGATTGACGTTGAACTGGCGCCGTTCGTCGGAGAATGGACCCACGGCCCACGCTTCGGTGATCGGCTGCTTGGGGCCAAGCGATTTGGGCAGCATCTCGGCGAAAACTTTGCTGACGGATTCGGTCATCGTCGGGTCGTTCAGCAGATTGAGATAAAATGCCGCCTCGTTGCGGATGCCGCTTTCCGAATCGCCCAGCGCATCGCGGAGCAATCCAAACAACTGCTCCTGCTCGGGCGTGTGCGGGATCTGCTTCCACCACTGGGCCATTGTGTAGTTGCCGACGCGGCCAAGCTTGCGCAGTTCGACCGGCTCGCTCTGATAGAAGTTGCTGATTGTGTAGCTGCCGGCCTGCGCTCTGGCGTCGAGCGCAAGCTCCTCGGGAACGGCGCCGGTCGGCGGCGGTACCGTGAGTCGTGTGCCGACAGCGAGTATCGCAGCGAGGCGCGTTTTGGCATCAGGTGATTGCGCCAGCGATGCGAGCTTCTGTTCAGAAAGCTTCGCCGCCATCAGATTGGTAGCGGCTTGGCGCAGGTAGGTGTCGTCCGATCGCGCGGGGCCTTGAATGATTGCATCGGGAACATCATCGAGCCGAGCGCGAATCGCGTTGATCGCGGCCAGTCGCACGGGCAGCGACGAGTCATTGAGGGCCGCCAGCAGCAGCGGGGCGTTGGCGGGAAGCTCGGGAAACGTGGAGATCGCGCGAATCGCCTGCAAGCGAGACAATTCATCGCCGTCGGCGGCAAGTGATTGGATGTTCGCGTTGGCCACGGTGCCCTGTCCGGCGACGGTGAGCCAGATGAGGCTTTGCCACGCCGGGTCTTGCGAACCGGTCAGTTTGTAATGGCTCGGCGCTTCTTCCAGCACCGCGCCGCCGCGACGAAGGATCTCGGTGTGGGCGGCGTGACGGCGGGTCCAATCGGCTGACGAAAGTTCGGTGTAGAGCTTCATCGACGGCGCGGTCGTGATGTCGTAGGGCGCCGGATCAACTTTCGCGTCAGTCGGGCTGATGACCACTATATCGCTGCGATAGACGGGGGAGGAGTCGTTGGCCGCCATGTAGCAGACGGTGGCGAAGATGCGTCCACCGCCTCCGACGGCAACGCCGACGGGTCTGGCGTCGCCGCGACAGAGCAGCAGATTGTGCTCTTCGGCTTTGAATGTGGCGCCATTCGGCTTGATTGGGCAGTAAACCAGCTTGTGCTCACCCCAGCGATCGACGATCAGCGAATTACGATACTTCTCCGCCATGAGCGTGTCGTCGTACACCACCTGGCCGACAGGCACATAGCGACCCAGGTGATCGTTCATCGTCTCCAGCAAATCCGCCCGGTTCGGCTGCTTGCTCGGCATCCAGCCACGCGGCCAGGAGAAATACGCGCCGGGAGTCACGTGAATCAATCGGCCTGGCACATATTCAGCCGGGATGGATTCGTGATCGTTGTCATTGGTGAACAGGTTCCAGTCGGCGTCGAAGCTAAGCCCTAGCGAGTTTCGTAAGCCACCGGCGACGACTTGCAGGTTCGATCCATCGGGGCGAACGTGAAAGACACCGCCCACGCCGTTGTATTCGACTTTCGTCCCCTCGGGTTGCACGAACCACGTCCAGTGTCCCCAGTGGTCGGCTCGGTTGCGGAAGTCGCCGTAGCTGGTGAGCGGGTCGCCGCAGGTGAAGTAAAGATCACCTTCCGGGCCCCATTCGAAGTTGTGAAAACATTGGTGGACGTGGCCCAGCGGGATGCCCCAGATCAGGCGTTTGACCGTGAGGTTCTCGCGCTTGATGACGCCGTCGGGGATGAAGTAAATCGCGCTGACGGTCGCGATGTAAAGATCGTTGCCGTGGGTGGTGATGTCGTACACCCAGGCGCTCTTCGGCAGGCGAAGCAGTTCCTGCCGCTTTCCGAACCCGCCGTTGCCATCGGGTTCATAGACGAACAACCCTTCGCGGCCTCCAACGAACAAGCGGCCGGCCGGATCGAGATGGACGGCCAGAAAGGATTCTTTCGGGTCCGAGTCGATCAGATTTATCGAAAGCTGCGGATCGGGAAGCTTGTACGTATCCACATCCGCCCGAGTCCGACCGGCGGCCGCCGCAAGAACAACCGCCGCTAGATAAAGCCAGTTTCGCATGCTCAGGAATCCTCCACGCGCATCATAAGTGCGTGCAGGGTTCGCTACCATGCGCGGCGGGCTTGGTTGACAGCAACCGGCGTGCTCCATTACTTTTCTCCCCTCGCGGCTGGGTTCTTTCGAACTGAATGGGCCGCCGTGAAATTACGGAACTTCGATGCAAACCAAGCCAGCGGTGTCTCGGGCCAAGGCGTATCTTAAAGCCCGTCAGAAGCATGTTCGTGATGCGCTTAAGCAACTCAAACTCGATGGATTGCTGCTAACCCATCCAGCAGATCTGGCGTATTTGACCAACTTCACCGGCGATGATTCGGTGGGGCTGATTACCGAAAAAGACTTCTTCCTGATCACCGACTTCCGCTATGTCGAGCAGGCCGAGCAGGAAGCCGGGTGGCTGAAGACGGTGCTGCGCGAAGGGAAGATGTCCGACGCGGCTGCCAAGACGCTGGCTGATGCCAAGGTCAATCGAGTGGGGTTTGAAGCCAACTTTACGACATTTGGCCAGGTCCATGCGATCGACAAAGCGAGCAAAGACTTTCGGCCGATCGAGCTTGTTCCGCTTGAAGATGTGATGGTGAACATCCGCAAGGTGAAGGATGATCACGAGGTCGATTTGATTCGAAAGTCGTGTGCGATCGCTGAAGAGGCGTTTGACGCGATTCGGTCGGAGATCAAAGAAGGGCACACGGAAAACTACCTGGCCGGATTGCTGGTATTCGAGCTGCGCTCGCGCGGCGCGAGCAACAGCAGCTTTCCGGTGATCGTGGCGGCAGGGGCCAACAGCTCGCTGCCGCACTATCGGCCTGGCGAGGCGCTGGTGGCGCGCGATCAGCCGCTGCTGATTGACTGGGGCGCAATGTACGATGGGTATTGCAGCGACCTGACGCGCACGCTGATGATTGGCCGCGTGAGCAGCCGGATGAAGCAGATTTATAAAGTCGTGCTCGACGCGCAGCAGACCGCGATTAAATTCCTGCGGCCGGGTGTCACCACTCGCCAGGCCGACCAGGTGGCGCGCGACGTGATTGCCGATGCGGGATTCGCCAAGGAATTCGGCCACGGATTGGGTCATGGCATTGGCCGTGACATTCATGAGATGCCGTCGATGCGGAAGAATGGCGGCGAAGAAGAGCTCCGTCCGGGCATGATTGTGACGGTCGAGCCCGGAATTTATCTCCCCGGCGAAGGGGGCGTGCGGATCGAGGATGATGTTCTGATCACGCACTCAGGCTGCGAAGTGCTCACCAGCCTCGATCGAAGTTTGGAAGGGTGTCACATTGACTGAAAAACGAAAACCAAAAAAGGGCGTAAAGCCCGCGATGCGCCCGACGGCGTCAACGAGCCCGATGGATGTGAATCTGCTGGAGCAGATCGTTGAGCTGATGGCGTTGCATGATCTGAATACGGTCGACGTCCGCGACGGTGAACGCCGGGTGATCTTAAAGCGTGGCGCGGTGTCGATGTCGGCGACTGCCGCGCCGGTCGCCGCTGCTCCGATTGCTCACCATCAAGCACAGAGCTCTCCCTCGGCCGAAAAATCCGTGGCGCTGGTCGACGATGAGGCGGGATATCACAAGATCATGAGCCCGATGGTCGGCACGTTTTATGCCGCGCCGAAGCCCGGAGAGAAGCCGTTTGTGTTGGTCGGTGGACGCGTTGGGCCGGATACCGACGTCTGCATTATTGAAGCGATGAAGACATTCAACAACATCAAAGCCGAATGCAGCGGCACGATCGCCCGCATGCTTGTGCAAGATGGGCAGCCGGTCGAATTCGGCACAGTGCTGTTCACCGTAAAGCCCTGATAGCTCGCTTGACGGTCTCTCAGCTCGGATCGGATTCTCGCAACCAACCATGTTCTCCAGAGTTCTTATCGCCAACCGTGGAGAGATCGCGTTGCGGGTGATCCGCGCCTGTCGCGAACTCGGCATTCAAACGGTGGTGGTCTACTCGACGGCCGACGCCGATGCGGCTTATCTGAAACTGGCCGACCAGGCGATCTGCATCGGCAGCGCCGCACCCAAAGACAGCTATTTGAAGATGGATCGCATCATCGCCGCCGCCGAGGTGGCCGATGTGCAGGCGATTCATCCGGGTTACGGCTTCCTGTCCGAGAACTCGCATTTCGCCGAGATTTGCCGCGACTGCAAGATCGAATTCATCGGCCCGTCGCCCGAAGCGATGGCGTCCGTCGGTGACAAGGTGCAGTGCAAGCGGATGGCGCGCAAAGCCAGGGTGCCGACCGTTCCGGGCAGCGAAGGTGAAGTCGATGAGGAGAAGGACGCGCTGAAGATTGCCCGCGAGATCGGCTATCCGGTCATCGTCAAAGCCGCCGCGGGCGGCGGCGGGCGCGGGATGCGCGTGGCGCACAACGACGTCTCGCTGCTGGGCGGACTTCGACAAGCCCAGGCCGAAGCCGAGAACGCGTTTAAGAATTCGGCGGTTTACATCGAGAAATTCGTCGAGCTTGGCCGGCATGTCGAAGTGCAGATCATCGCCGATCGGCACGGCAACGCCGTTCACCTATGGGAACGTGATTGCTCCATGCAGCGGCGCCATCAGAAGCTGGTGGAAGAATCACCCAGCCCGCTGCTGAAGCCCAAGACGCGCGAGGCGTTGTGTCATTCGGCGGTGCGACTGATCAAAGCCGCCAATTACACCAACGCCGGCACCGTTGAATTCCTGGTCGATCGCGATCAGAACTTCTATCTGCTGGAAGTCAACGCGCGAATTCAGGTGGAACATCCGGTTACGGAAGCTGTGACGGGTATCGACTTGATCAAGGCCCAGATTCGCGTGGCGGCGGGGGAGAAGTTGCCGTTTTCGCAGGCCGATATCAAGCAGCTCGGACACGCGATCGAGTGTCGCATCAACGCCGAAGATCCGGCAAGAAACTTCGCGCCGTCGCCCGGTGTGATCGAGCAGCTTCGCCTGCCCGGCGGCCCAGGTGTGCGGCTCGATACGCACGTCTACCAGGGATATCGCATCCCGCCGAACTACGATTCGATGGTGGGCAAGCTGATCGTCCACGCCGCCACGCGGGCCGACGCAATCGCAACGATGCGGCGAGCGCTATCCGAGTTTTACGTCGCGCCGATCAAGACGACGATTCCGCTGCTCCTGCAAATCCTCGACAACCCCAACTTCCAATCCGGCGAAGTCGACACGGGCTTTATCGAGCGCGTGATGCTCAGCAAATGAATTGGAACCCATTCATCGACGCGTTTGCCCGGCAAGGCGCGTCAACTCGGCAGTCACCTGCGTCATGGGCGTGGCCCAGTCGCCAATCGCCGGCTGGCGAAATAATCGCATCGTCGGATACCACGGAGAGTCGGCGCGGTCCAGGAGCCAGCGCCAGTCTGGCGCGAAGGGAATCACCGTCCAGACGGGTTTGGCCAGCGCGCCGGCGAGATGACAGACGGCGGTGTCTGCCGAGATCACCAGGTCGAGATTCGCGATCATTGCCGCGGTGTCGGCCATGTCCTGCAGGGACTCGGTCCAGTCGATCATCTGCGGCGTGGCTTCTAGACCTTTCTGGAGGCTGAAGATTTTTACACCGTCGATGCGCGAGAGACTTGCCATCATATCGCGCGGGACCGAGCGATTGATGTTGTTCTTATGCCGCGGATGGCCCGTCCACGCGACGCCAACGCGAAGCCCCGGCGGCACCTTCTGCAGGCGCTCTCGCCAGGCGTTGCTCAGCTCCGGCTCGGCCGCCAGATAGGGCACCGTATTGGGAGCGGTCTGCAGCGTCGTCTTTAGAACCCGGGCGGCGCTCATCATCGGGCAGCGATAATCCACGGTCGGCGTCGCTTTGCCGTCGGCGACAACCAGATCGATTCCTGGGCAGCTCTTCAGCAGTCGCTCCAGCTCCGTCTGGCAGAGCATGGCCACCAAAGCGCCGCGCGCTTTAATCAGCGGCGCGTATCGCGCGAACTGAATCGTGTCGCCGAGCCCTTGCTCGGCGACCAGCAGAATGCGTTTGCCCTGCAGATCCTCGCCGTTCCAGGCGGGCTGGGCAAAGCTTGCGAGCTTGTCGCGATGAAACAGCCGGGCTTCCAGGGCGTTGAAACCCGGGATGAAATCACCCTGAAGCAGCGTGACAAATCCCGAAGCCCACATCGGCTCGGCCGATTGCGGATTAATCGCCAGCGCTGCCTGGTACGATTGCATCGCCTCCTGCAGGCGATTTTGCGCCCGCATCGCATGCCCCAGATTTGCGTAGGCATCCGAATACTGCGGCTTCAGAGCGATCGCCTTGCGATAGGCGTTCAGCGATTCCTGAAATCGGTTTTTGGCCTGCATGGCGTTGCCGAGGGCGTTGAGAGCCTCCGGATAGTTGGGCCGAAGCTCCAGAACGCGATTGATTAGTGGGATTGCTTCATCGGGTTGATTGATGTCCAGCAGCGATGTCGCCAGGTTGTGCATTGCCTCGGGATAGTCAGGCCGGGCGGCAATCGCTTTGCGAAAAGCGTCCATCGCTTCGAGAGGTTGCCGCTTGGCGCGAAGAATATTGCCCAGATTGTTGTGTGCCTCGGCAAGGTTCGGATCGAGCTCGGCGGCGCGCTGCGCAACCTTCATTGCCGCCTCATCGTCCCCCAGGCTGCTGAGCACCGCCGAGAGATTCGCGTAAAATTGGGCGTTCTGAGGGCTTTTATCGATCGCCCGGCGGAGCAGTTCGACGCCGGCCGTGCCGCGCCCAAGCTGATGCTGCGCCAATCCCAGCATGTGCAGGCAATCGGGGTGGTCCTTGGCTTGCGCAAGAATCCTGAGCAGCACGCTCTCGGCTTCCCGCATGCGGCCGGCATTGAAGTGCTCAGCCGCGACGTCATATGCCTGTTGAAAGCTCACCGTTTCCATTGCTGATGCTCTCCTGAGGCGGCGCATCTTGTCCATTAGGGGGCGTGTCGCAAGCCTGTAAGCTTTCGCTTGTTGGCTGACGACTAACTACGGTAGACTAGCTTGCGTACATCGACTCGAGGTTCGACGCGATGGCTCAACGGTACCGGCGTTTCGGAATGATCCTGCTGGTGGCATTTGTCACCAGCCACGCTTACGGTGCCAATCCACCGGCCACGCAATCCGCCGCCGTTGCTCCTTCTCCTGATGCGCTGCTCGTTGCGCTCTCCAAACCCGGCTGGCGCGATCGGCGAGACGCGATCCGTGAGCTCTCAACGTTGAGGCCCGACGCCGAATCGATGGTGCGGGAATTGTTGCAGCGCAATCTCGACAAGGAACAGCGAAAGAACGTCGAGCTGGCGCTGCAGTTGATTCGCGATTACCGCGAGCTGGGATCGAGCTTAATCACGCTGCACTTGAAAAATGCCAGCGCCGCCAGCGCGATGTCGTCGCTGAGCCGGCAGGCCGCTGGCGATGTGCCTTGCGATCCCGGCGATTTGTGGGGCCATGGAAGCTGGCCCAGCGTTACCATCGACGTCGATCGCCAGCCGTATTGGGACGTGTTGCGCACGCTCAGCACCCGCCTCGGTGTCAGCTATATCGATGAGGCACAGGAACTGGAGTTTACGCGCGGCTCGCCGAAAGTCGCCGACGGCGTCAGTACCGATGGCGCATTCATCTTCGGCGCAAACGCCTACACGACTCGGCGATCGATGGTCGTGGAGATTCTGGCCGTCGGCGAACCCAAGGCGCCGGTGATTCGCACTCTCGACCTGACGATTCAACGCGGCATTGATGACGCGGGCAATCAACTGATGTCGCAATCCGGTCGAGGAGGGCTTGGTCGTCGGGGCCGTGGATTCGCCGGGGGCGGACGAATGGGATGGGGCGGCCCGGCGCGCGAGGGGCCGCGAATCGTCAACGCGATCTTTCAGCATCCGCAGGAGGGCGTGCTTCGCGTCGCCGAACTGAGCGGACAGATCACCATCAGCGTGCAGTGCGGATTTGCGGTGTGGGAGATCGCCGATCCGCTGAACATGTCGCCGGCCACGCGAACCGTCGATTCGATTCCCGTTACCATCCACAGCGTTCGCGGCACAGAAGACAGCTATGAGCTGCGCGCCAGCATTCCATACGGCTGGTCCGATACCCTAACAGCTTCGGACGAAATCGTCGATCTGATGCGCCGCGGCCTGCGGCTGATGGACGCGGCGGGGCATGTGTTGCCGATGGGCACGCCGGACACGCAGCGGGGGACTTCAACGACCGATATCACTCTCGATTTCACACGTGGAATCGGCAAGTTGCGCGAGGGGGTGCCGGCGAAGATAGTCTGGGACGTGCCCGAAACGCGCAAGGTGGTCGCGCCGTTTAATTTCAAAAACCTGCCAATCGATGGCGGATTCTAAGCCGCATCGTTCAATCGTTTAGTCTTTCCATTTGCTGAATTTACATCGCGAAGCCGCTGCAATTGGCCGGGCACGGTGAGATTGGCCGTTGTCGTGCCGGATGATTCTGGTAGTTTGATGCGGCCCGGTTGATCGTTTCCCGACGTTTCCTCGCACGATGCCGAAGCGACATGTTCGCCAAGCTAAAATGACGATAAGCATCGTGACATTGCATGCGTCGAGATTCGGGCTGTTTTGGAGCCGGTGGGAATGAAGCTGCTGATCGTCATTGTCAACTACAAGGTCACCGACCTGACCCTTGATTGCATGCGATCACTGGCTCCGGAGATTGAGCATCTGCCCGATGCCCGTGTTGGCCTGTGCGAGAATGGCACCGGGCCGGATGATGTCAAACGCCTGGCCGATGCGATTAAGGCCAATGGGTGGGATCGCTGGACGGACTTCGTTTCCGTCACGCCCAATCGCGGTTTCACCGGCGGCAATAACGTCGTTCTTAAGCCGGCGATGGAGTCGGGCAACCCGCCGGAATATGTAATCCTCCTCAATGCCGACACGGTCGTGCTCCCGGGGGCGATGCAGTCGCTCGTGAAATTCATGGACGCGAATCCGAAGATCGGGATCGCCGGCAGTCGGTTGGAGCAGCGCGATGGCACTCCGTTCGTATCAGCCTTCCGTTATCACACCATCGCCAACGAATTTGATCGCGGCTTGCGGCTTGGGTTTGTTTCGAAATTGCTGCGGCCCTGGTCGCTCACACCGCCGCCACCGAATGAACCTTGTGAAGCGCAGTGGGTCGCCGGCGCGAGCATCATCATTCGCCGCGAAGTGTTCCAGGCCATTGGCCTGCTCGACGAAGGTTATTACACCTACTTTGACGATATCGATTTCTGCATGCAGGCTCGCAAAGCGGGGTGGCCGACGTGGTATCTGCCGGAAAGTCGCGTGATTCACCTGGTTGGCGCGACGACGCAGATTTCCGACCCGAAGAAAGGCGCCGGCAAACGCCGCCCGCGCTACTGGTACCAGGCCCGGACGCGGTTTTTCGTCAAGAACTACGGCGTGATTTACTCGGCACTGGCGGACCTGGCGTTCTTATCGGGCTACGCTTTGTGGCGCTTGCGGCGACTGGTCCAACGCCGGCCCGATACCGATCCGAAGAACATGCTGCTCGATACCTGGCTCAACAGCGTCTTCGTATCGGGCCCGCGCTTGAAGGATGTCGAAAACCCGGCAATTCCCAAACAAGCCGCCTGAGACTGCCGAAAAAACATTTATGACCCCCGATCCCTCCAATGTCCCCGTATTCGTTTTGTGCGGCGGGCTCGGAACGCGCATTCGCGAAGAGACCGAATTCCGCCCCAAGCCCATGGTGCCGGTCGGCAACCGACCCATCATGTGGCACATCATGCGGAGCTATGCGGCGCATGGATTCAAGAAGTTCATCCTCTGCCTTGGATACAAAGCCGACGTCGTCAAGAGTTTCTTCCTGAACTACGCGTCGATGAACAGCGATTTCACCGTCGGCCTCAAGAGCAACGACGTCAAGGTTCATTCGATCGATCACGAGCAGGATTGGACGGTCACCCTGGCCGACACCGGTGAACTGACGATGACCGGCGGCCGCGTTGCGCGAGCCGCGGCGAAATACCTGGGTAACGCCGAGCACTTTGCCGTGACCTACGGCGATGGTCTCACCGACGCCAATCTCACCGATGAATTCGGCTTTCACCTAAAGGAAAACCGCATCGGCACCGTGCTGGCGATCAACCCGCCGTCCCGTTTCGGCGAGCTGCGCGTCGAGGGCAGCAAGTGCGTCGATTTCAACGAGAAGCCCGAGTTCGTCGAGCACTGGATCAACGGCGGATTCTTTTTCTTCAATCGCAAATTCCTTCCGTATCTCTCGAAAGATGAAAGCTGCGTGCTCGAGCGCGATCCGCTGGCGCACCTGACGCGTGACGGGCAACTCAGTGTCTACAAGCACAGCGGGTTCTGGGCGTGCATGGATACCCAGCGCGATCGTGAAACTCTCGACAAGATGTGGACCAGCGGCAAGGCGCCGTGGCAGCCTGGTTTGAAGAAGTAACTGGTTTTCGGAACCTTTAAGGAGCAGCGCGTTCAATGCGAGTTTTTGTCACCGGCCATCAAGGTTATATCGGGTCCCATCTGGTTGATGTTCTCAAGAAGGACGGCCATACCGTCACTGGCTGCGACATCGGGCTCTTCGACGGCTGCGCCTGGGACCCCGTCACCGCGCCGGACAAGCACCTGAACAAAGACGTTCGCGCCATCACCGCCAAGGATTTGGAAGGCCACGACGCGGTCATGCACCTGGCGGCGATTTCGAACGATCCAATGGGCGAGATGGATTCGGGACTGACGTATGCCGTCAATCGCGATGCGTCGGTCCACATCGCGAAACTCGCCAAGCAAGCCGGCGTCGCTCGCTACCTCTTTGCCGGTAGCTGCTCCGTCTACGGGCAGGGCAAGAAGCTCGATCTCGACGAGACCGATCCGGTCAACCCGTTGACCGCTTACGCGAAATCCAAAATCGAAACCGAGGAGCAGGTTTCGAAGCTTGCCGACAAGAACTTCTGCCCGGTCTACCTTCGCAACGCGACGGCGTACGGTTATTCGCCGATGCTGCGAATCGATCTGGTCGTTAACAATCTGCTCGGCTCGGCGCTCTCGTACGGGCAAATCCGCATTCAAAGCGACGGCTCGCCCTGGCGTCCGCTGATTCACTGCCGCGACATCGCCAACGCATTCACCGCTCTGGCCAAGGCTCCGCGCGATGTCGTCTTCAACAAGGCCATCAACATCGGCGCGAACACCGAGAACTATCGCGTTCGTGAAGTCGCCGACCAGGTGAAACGCCTGATCCCGAGCGCCGAGATCACGTACACGGGTGAGGTCGGAGCCGACTCGCGAAACTATCGCGTGAACTTCGACATGCTTTATCGTCTGCTGCCGAACTTCAAGCTGCAGTACAACCTCGCTTCCGGCATGGACGAACTCCACGCGGCGATGGTTCGCCACAAATTCGCCAAGAAGGATTTCGAGGGCGATCAGTTCGTGCGTTTGCGGACGCTGAAGCATCGTCTCGGTCGTCTGCAAGCCGCGTGAGCCACCCAGGGAAGGAGCCTACAAACATGATTTTCACTGAAACGCCCATCAAGGGCCTGTTCGTCATTGATATCGAAAAGAAGGGCGACGATCGCGGCTTCTTCGCCCGCGCATTCTGCGAAAAGGAATTCGGCGCGCATGGGCTGCAAACGCATTTCTCGCAGATCAACAACTCCCTTAGCGCCATCAAGGGCACGCTTCGCGGCATGCACTATCAGCTCGCGCCCAAGGCCGAGACCAAAGTCGTGCGCTGCATCCGCGGCTCGCTCTACGACGTCGCGCTCGACATGCGGGCGGACTCGCCGACCTTCGGCAAGAGCTATGGCGCCGAGCTGACGGCGGAGAATCGCCGGATGCTCTACGTGCCCAAAGGTTTCGCGCACGGGTTCATCACCCTCGCTCCGGACACCGAAGCGCTGTACCTGGTCGACGAGTTCTACTCACCCGAGAACGAGCGTGGCGTTCGCTGGGACGATCCGAAGTTCAACATTCAGTGGCCGGCCCAGCCAACCGTGCTGTCGGACAAGGACAAGGGCCATCGCTCGTACGATGCGAGCTGGCACCTGAAAGCCAAGTAAGCGCGGCACGCGCGGGAGCAATCGTGAAAGTTCTGCTGACTGGCGCCAGCTCATTCACCGGATACTGGTTCGTCAAGGCGCTGCATGATGCTGGCCATCAGGTGACGGCGACGTTCCGCGCGCCATCGACTGACTACGCCGATGTTCGCAAGCTTCGCGTCGAAAAACTAAGCACGATCTCCAAAAGCGTTCACGGCGTGAGCTTCGGCACGCCGCAGTTTCTGGAATTGCTGGCTGCCGAGCGGTTCGATGTCCTCGCACACCACGCGGCCGATGTCACCAACTACAAAAGCGCCGATTTCGATGCTGTCGGCGCCGTCGCCAACAACACGAAGAACATCGCCGCCACGCTCGCGGCGTTCAGCGCCGCCGGCGGCAAGCGCGTGGTCCTCACCGGAAGCGTTTTCGAAAACGATGAAGGCGCGGGTTCCGAAGGACTCCCCGCCTTCTCCCCATATGGCCTTTCAAAATCCCTCAGCTGGCAGAGCTTCCGCTACTACACGCAAGCCGCGAAGCTCGGACTCGCCAAGTTCGTGATTCCCAACCCCTTCGGCCCGTTCGAAGAGCCGCGCTTCACTGCATACCTCGTGAAAAACTGGTACGCCGGCAAAACGCCGTCCGTCGAAACGCCCGCCTACGTTCGCGACAACATCCACGTTTCGCTGATGGCCAAGGTCTACGCCAAGTTCCTCGAGCACGCACCGACGGAAGGCATCGCCCGCATCAACCCGAGCGGCTACGTCGAATCCCAGGGCGCTTTCGCGTTGCGATTCGCGCGAGAAATGAAGAGCCGGCTGAATCTGCCCTGCGACGTCGAGCTGAAAACGCAAACCAAGTTCGCCGAACCAAGGGTCCGCATCAACACCGATTACACCGACGCGGCATCGTATGGCTGGAACGAAGCGCAAGCCTGGGACGACCTGGCATCCTATTACCGCGGCATCTACGCGAAGTAGTTGAGCGACCATTAACCTTGGATCATCTGCATAACACCGGCGACCAGAACCGGCGCAACGAGAATCCGCAGCGGCGCGGGGGCAGTTCGACAAGCTTACTTCAGGCAGTTCGACAAGCTCACCACAGGTCGCGCGCAATTCAAGCGCTGACGAGTCGCGCGGCTGCCCTGGGTGGGGGGTGATGCCTGGGATAGAGTCGCGCCGAGGCTCAAGCGCCCCACACGCCGCGGCAGAGGGTACTCGCGCCGCCGCGGATTCTCCTTGCGCGGGCCGGGAATCAATTCATCGACGTCGCGTCGTGCGCGTGCGACGCCGTCTCCGGTTTTCGTTCAACAGGCGTGCCGCATTCCGGGCAGACGCCGCTGGTGTTGGCGGTGAGGTTGTAGCCGCAGGTGCGGCAGCGGTTGCGGCGAGATCTTCGCCATCCGATCGATGTCGTGGCGATCCAGCAGATAGGCAAAACAGCCAAGGCCGTGGCGAGAAGCCAGTCCGGCAGCCAGATCAGGCGGTCGGTCAAGAGCGGCTTTTGAAACGACAGGCGAGAATATTCAACCCCCCAGAACCAATCGGCGCGGTGGCCCCACGGCCCCGGCACGTATTCGTGGCCCATCGACCAGGAAGTCTGGGCATTGTTTGGAAACGTTCTCTGCAAATGCTCGTAATCGAACCGATAGGGCGGAAGCCGGCGAAATCGTGAGGACGAGTTCATTGGTCGAATGGTCGGCTGAGGCCCAGGAACCCTCCACTGAAGTCCGACCCTGCCGTGCGCGGCCATCCATCGATGTTCCACCCAGGAGCCATCGGGTCGCAGTTGGACACGGTCGTACTCCAGGGCTTCAGTTACACTCCATATCCACAACACGGCCGTTGCCACCAACAGCGATAGTGACAGGGCAGATGCGAAAGTGAACAGGCGACGGCGAATCACGTGACTGCCTCCGGCTTTTGTGGGACAGGCGTGCCACATTCTGGGCAGGTGCCGGAGGTGTTGCCAGTGAGCTTGTAGCCGCAGATCACGCAAACTGAGCTGTTGGTTGTATGGCGTGCGAGTCGCCGCATTAACCAAATGAGCGGAAGAACCGCCGATAGTAATATCAGGGAAACATAGGAGACCGACACAACGCTATCGACCGGCACGGCTCCATGCCGCGTCAAACGATAGTCGTCGTACTGGCCCCAGCTACGAAAGCATAGTGCAGTCATTGCCATGGACAGTGCCAGCGACACCACCGACGCGATGTTAAATAAGCGGCAACAGATCACGGCAACATCGTATCGCCGTCCATATAAAACCGCGCGATCACGCACGTGATCGCGGCTTATCCCTGAAGCATTCGCAGCCGCTGGCGGGCGTCGTCAACGCCCGTGCAGCGCGTGATCATTAAGATGGCGCCGATGATTTTTCGCGATTCGGATTGATCGCGCAGAAGACTGACCAGCGCGTATTGAGGATTTTCCTCCGATCCCACATCTCCGCCGAGTTCGATCGCGACATCCTTTGATTCGCGGAGGCACGGCTCGATCAACTGGATCGCGGCTTTGCGGGCGGCTTCAACCTTCGCCAGCGAAGCCCCATCGGGACGAATATGGCAGATCACCTGCGGCTGACCGACGCGGCCCATCCCCACCGTGGAGAAGGCGAAAGCCTCGGTGGCGAAAATCTGTGAAGCCAGGCGTCGTAGAAGGGGCAGCACGAAGTCGGGCTGTGAAGCGCTTGCGACCATGATTTGCAATTTACAAACCTCACGCGGGCCGGCGGAGTAGAATTGTGCGGCGATTCTGGAATCTCAGAGGCAGATCGAGTCTGGCCAGATTGCCGCGGCATCTACGCGAAGTGAGGGAGGCGTCAGAGTTTGCCGGGATTCCCGCCGCTGGCGGCTTTTGCCTGCCATTCCTTCAGCCGGTCGGGATATCCGAAATATCGGATTGGCAGGTAACTGCCGAGCAACTTGAATTGCTCCGCCGCTTCTTTCCATCGACCGGCCTGGCAGGCGTACTCGCAATATTTTGCCCGCCGATCGATGTCATCAGGCTCGGCTTTGAGATAGGGCTCAAATACGCTCTTAATCTCCATGAACACCGGCTCGAGCGCGAAATATTCTTCCGGCTTGTCCAGGCCGACTACCAGCCGATTGTGTTTTGCCGCTTTGATGAACGGCAGTCCCGCGCGCCAGTTCTCCGATTTGTAGCACTCATCGCCGAACTGCTGCATCTCTTCAAACGATCCGTACCACATGGGGCGGAGGTACTCCAGCTTGTTGTCCACCGCGTCCATATAGGTCGGATCGGCGGCCATTGCCTTGTTGTACCAACCCTCCATGACGGGCCGGGGATGCTGTCGCCCCATGCAGAGCGTGATCATTTCCGCGGATGTCGCCGGATCACTCGGATCGAGTTGATACGACCGCGTCAATGCTGTTTCCGCCCGGCCCAGGCGCTCCATGAACAACTTAAATCCGGCCGGCGAGACTTTATCGATCGTGTCTGAGCCGCGGGCTTCCCACGCGGCGTTAATGAGATTGAGCCCCTTCAAACGAAGCATCAGCGAATCGCTGGCTTTGGCCGCTTGCAACGGCGCGAGGATCGCGGCGTCAATGTCTTCCGGGTTATTTCGTTTGGCGACCCGTAAAAGCATCGCCCGCTGCGCGGTGTCGACCAGCAGTTTCGGCGGCATTCCGTCATGTGCCGCCTGCGGCCAGAGCATCGCGATGTCGCCGGGCATTTTCTCCAGGATTCCCGACTCACGCCGCGAGTAAAACTTCTGCTTCTTACCCTGCGCCTCGCTATTTCCAACTGCGTAGGCCAGCGCGTAGTAGCGGCTTGAATTCCAGAACTGAAAAACTGCCGGATAGTGCTGTCGCGCCATGCCGTCGCGAGCCTTGGCGTAGAGAGAGTAAATGGTGTCCAGATCGGCGCCGCCGGTCTCGAAGCTGTGCGCCGCGAAACCCAGCACCAGCGGGTCCTCGCATCCGGCGGCCAACGCGTCTTCGAATGCCGTGCGAACCCGCGGAATGTCCGTGCGCTCGGTCCAGTTGAAATAGGCGCGAATCGCGTCAACGGCCTTCTGATCCCATCGCGGATCGCGACGGCCGAGCCGGTTGTATGTGTCCAGCGCGAGTTTTTCCTGCCAGGCGTTCACTTCGGCGTTTATGGCGTCGCGCTTGGCCCGAGCCTGTTGCCAGCTCCTTTGCTTAGCGCGAATGGCCACGAGTGATGACGTCGCGTACGGCGGCAAATCCTTTCGATTGGCAGCGGCATCCAAAGCGGGCAGTGCCGCCGGTGGAAGCATCGCCAGGCCGATTCTCCCGCAAAGCCGATCCTCCGTCGTGGTTGAACTCAGCTTCGCGATCAGTTCGTTTATCTGCTTGGCGTAATCCGGCGGCGCTTCCGGCGCAGGAGCCGAGAGCACCGCGGTTGGGTGGCCGGGCCGCACCGATGTAATCTGCGACGGCGGCGACATCTTCGGGAGCGGCACGTTTTGAAACGTAAATGGATATCCGACGTCGCGTATCCCGGTCGAGACATCCCAGAGCAAGCTTGTGACTTCACTCGGCAATGAGCCGCCACCGGCGATCAAAGTGAACGTGATTGTTGTATCGTCGTTAACATCGACCTTAGGTTCCATCCGGAGCGCGCTGAATACATGGCCGGTTGAATCGATCAGCCGTGGACGGTTCTCCGAAATGCTTTCCAGAATCGTCTGGCCGACTGGTTGCCCGTCGGCGCCATGGGGAAGCAGGACCGCCATCACGTATTGACGCTGGCTTTCCTTCACGCAGGACACGATGCGCGCGCCGGGGACATCCACCGGCAGCGCCGCTTCCTTAATTTTCAGCGGATCTTGGATCTCCAGGTGGTGCTGGCCCTGCGCCATTCGAAAGACGACCTTGCCCTCAAGCTCGGCGATCTTTTTTCCGCCTTGTGGAAATAGCTGAATCACTTCGCTGCGCGGGAATCCGGTCTGACCGACTGTCCTGACATTAGTAACGGTAATCGGGAATCCCGTGTCATCGACACAACGGCTTACGTCGATCGATACCACCTCGGCGATCTTCATCCATGGCTCGGGATATAGTTCAAACGTCAGCCCATAGTGCGTGGGCGCTGGCGCCTCTTCCGAGCCGTAATTGATCGTTGCCGTGCGCCGGATCTGGACCAGCGCGATTGCCACCGGCCCACTGACCGTGAAGTAGGGGGGCTTCCAGGATGGCGCGAATCCCGTCAACGTGATCGACGGCGGATTGCTCTTGAACTCCTGCGGGCGCAGATTCAGCGAGTCGATGATGCTCGCCAGCACTGTCCAGAACGGCTGATTGTCCGCGTCAACGTTGACGCGCGCCGAATTCAGTTTCACCGCGGCCGCCGAACCGGCATTGATAATGATTCCGCTTTGTTTCTGAAGCTCGGCGATTGCGTCTTTTGCCGGGGCGGCATGCAGGTGCAACGTAATGAGCTTCCCCAGATGGGCTTGAGGATCCGTGTCAGCGGCCGTGACGGCGGCGGCAAGGGCCAGCATCGACAGGACGCCAACGAGAACACTCCTGAACAGTTGTGGTTGTTTACGCGTCATGGGAGTTGCAGATTTTTCAACTCGATCGTGATCGGCTCCGACTCGATCGTCACCGGGATTTTCCAGAGAAGCTTGTGCGGCTCTCCCGGCGGCCGGTCAGGGCCGGCCGTGCTGAAGTTCACCTTCCAGGTGATGCCGCCGCCGTTGCGATTTCCACTGCCGCCGCCCGAAGCGTATTGAGCGCCCGATTCATCCGTCAGGACGGGAAACGTGGTGAAAAGCACCGTTCCAAGACGCTGCCATTGCTTCGGATCGAGCCGTTCGTTGGTCAGCGTGATCGTCGCGGAGTATCCGTTCGGTGATCGAGCAAACTGCAGCGCACCGCGAAAGTCGCCGAAGTCCTTCTCCGCTTGATTCGCGCCCCCAGTGAGCGTGATCGCGATCGAATTCGCCCGCGCGACGCGCCAAAGCAGATACGAGCCGCTCACGTCGGTCGCGGTCTTTTCAGAGTCGCTGGCCGGCACGTCAATTTGCAGCGATGTCCGGCCGGCGGCAAAGCTGACAAATTGTGGCGTCGGCTGGCGCGTCGGCCGATCGGCGCCCGGACGGTTTGGCGCGGGATTCTGCGCCGGCTCCGATTTGACCAGCTCAAGCAACGCGGCCTGATAGCGCGGATCGGAAACGATTTCCAGGTTCACCCTGCACGACTCGCTGCTGAGGTGCGTCTTGGTGAGCTCGACCGCATACTCCGATTCCGTCGACACCGCGCCCACCATCAATGGCCCAACCACGACAAACGGCCGCCGCGACGATGCGCCATGGTCCATCCAAAGCTCAACTTCGTCGCCATTGACGCGGCCCATGCAGATGCCGGTGGAGCGGTTGAGTTGTGTCATCAGATCCCAGAACCGCCCACCGCTCACGTCCATCGTCACGGGATTGAACGTGTACTTTTCCCAAAGCGTCGGATCAACTTTGGTTTTGAATGAAATCTCGCGAAAGAGCTTTTCGAATGCCACCTGCGCGGTGGCATTGCTGATGTGAAGTGAAATACCCGAGTCGTCGGCCGCTCGAGCGATCGGCGCCAGCAAGAGCGTGCATATCAGCGGCGTCCAGACGCCCGCGATTCGTTTCATCGATGCCCCGGCAAGAATGATGAAGTCTCGATCATATCAGCCGCTTCGAAGCGCCGCCATCGATTTCGGCGGCGACGCCATCCAATAAGATGCATGGACCGGAAAAGATTTTCCAAACGATTTTGCCGCGGGATGCGGGGCTACCGCTGGAAGACCAGCCATGCCTTGCCGTCAACTGAAATGACCCCGGCGGGTTGATGGGCGTCGGCCAGTTCGCGAAGCAGCTCATCCTCGCTGATATGCCGGACCGTCGATTGGATTGGCGGCAACGCCAATCGCTTCAGGATGTCAGGATCGGTCTCGATTCGTTTTACGATGACCACTGGCGCCGCCTGCGTCACCGTCGGCGCCGGTACGGTACGCGGCACGGTGTGTATTGTGCTAAACCCGCCATTCGTTGGTGGTTTGCTCGTCCTCGAATAAACGACCGGCCACAGGATCAGTCCCATTAGCACAACAGCCGCGCTGACTCGCGCCGCGCGAATCACCGTTGTTCGTCGCTTCCGATCCTGCGACGCGCCAAGCGCAGCTTGCAGAATCAGCTGCTGCCGGAGCCGGCCTTCGTCGGAGAGGATGATCGGCTCGTCAAACATCATCAATCGCCTTCGACCGCAGGTCGCGAATCGCGCGGCGTAATCGTCCGTCGACGGCTCCGGTTTTCAATCCCATCGCCTCAGCGATTCGCCCCAGCGTCCAGCGTTTCTCGTATCGCAGCTCGATGATCTTCACCAGTTGTGGATCGAGCCGGCTAAGTTGGTCGCGCAGCCACGCAAGCTGCTCGACATCGACATCGGAATCACGATCTGACGTCGCGCCGACTGTCGCCAGACTCTCGCGCACGCGGCGGCGGGATTCGCGTTTCAGATAGTCGTACGCCGTCGTCCGAACGACCAATCGCACCCACGCGATCAGTTGCGGCTCGCTTTCCACCCGTCGCACCGTCCGAACAATCCGCAGCATCGCATCCTGCACGATGTCCAGGCACGTCGCTTCATCTCCGCGTGTCGCCTGGCGGGCGTAGCGATACATGCGGTCAAAATACTCCCGATAAAACGCCTCGATCGCCCGCGCATCGCCGGCCGCCGTCGCCGAAGAAAGTTCCGACGCCGTGAGCGGCATAGGCGATCTATTTCTTGTCAGCGGGCTGGGGCTGGTTCTGCTTCATGTACATATCCATGCGGATCTTGAGCTCCATCAGTTCCTGGTCGCGGCCAGCTAACTTTTGCTCGAGCTGCAGAATCTCTCGACGGACAATCGCCTCGTCCTCCTTGCGCTGCGCCAAATCGCTTTTCGTGGGCACCGTGGAAAGTGTCGCCACTGCTTCCGTGATTGCTTCGATCTGACGGCGTGAGCCCTTTACCAGAAGCGTCTCCGTCTCCTCATGGATACTAATAGTCGCGGGCGGCCCGTCCTGCGCTGCCTGCTTCGCGACGTTCTCAATAAGCGATATCAACTCGGTCGTTGCCTGCTTACGTGGATTAACGTTTGGAGCAACGGATGTCCCGAGCCGCTGGCGATCACGCGCCACCTGCACGTTGATGGTATCGGACAAGCCAAACGACTTCAGGACTACCGTATTTTGCGATGCCATCGTTTGAACCGGGACGAAAACAAAAATCGTGTGCGGCGCCTTGGAGTTAGGATCGGTCCCTTGGAACAGAGAATTCGACCGCGTGATTTGAGGCTGATTGGTCGACGAGCTTGCATCGACAATCGGTTGGATGACCATCTGGTTCGGATAAAGGGCTCCTAGAAGAGAGATCATTTCGTCGAACGGAATCGACCGAAGCTGCAGCTGTGGCAGCATCAGATTTTGCCAATTGCCCGGCATAGCCACGTATTCAAAACTCGGCACTTTCTGCTTCAGAACCGGGAGGAACTGGGCCAGGGTCAGCGAGTTTTCAGGGATATCCAACTCGCCAATAATCGGCCCGCTTTGCGCCGCGGCTGCCGCGGCTTCGGTCTGATCCGGCTGGGTTGCCGGTGTGTCAGCGAAGCCCACATGCGGCGCTGCCGAGAGTCCAATCAATAGTGTGGCGATTGCCAGTCGTTTCATCTGCATCTCCGTCGGGGGTTTTGCCAGATATACGCCGCTGCTGCCGAGATTTCGCGCAACGCGAGTTTTTAGTCTGAAATTTTGAATCTTGAATTCCAGATTCAAAATTCAGATTCAAAATTCAAGATCCCTCAACTCCCGGATGCTTATACGGCTCCCGATACGGCCGCGCCAGCAGCTTATTGGCTTCATCGTCGTTCTTGACCTGCCCCTTCTTGGCGTCCCAGAAGAGCTCGCGCCCGGCGAGTTTCATCGACATATTCGCCAGGATGCAGCTGGCCGTGGAGATGTGTCCCTGCTCGATATCCGCCACCGGCTTACCGCGCGATTGGATGTTTTCCAATAGGTTCAGCATGTGATGGCGGATCGCCGGGGCGCACTGGCGTTCCAGATCCTTTTCCGTGCGGTCCTCCGGATATTGTTCGAATTCGTACGTGACATCCTTATGAATCTTCTCGCGGCCGGCTTTGAAGTCGTACCCCATGACGTTTGCCGTCAGGGTTCCCTTGTCGCCATAGAACCTCGCGCCCCATGGGTGGACGCTTGGGTTGGATGGATCGCCCCAGGTGCGGTGATTCCAGACCACGTTCAGATCATCGAAGACGAACGTCGCGGTTTGCGTGTCGCTGATGTTGGCTTTGCTCTTCTTGTCGACAAAGATTCCGCCGGTGGAGCTGACGCTTTTCGGCCAGCCGAGGCCCATCATCCAGCGCGTCATGTCGAACATGTGGACGGCCATGTCGCCCACAATGCCGTTGCCGTATTCCATGAACGCGCGCCAGCCGCGGGGATGATCCCACTTGCAATACGGCCGCATCGGCGCGGGGCCAGTCCAGAGATCGTAATCCAGATTCGCCGGCGGCTTCTCATCCGGCGGATTACCCGACGCCCGCATGTGGTAGTAGCAGTAAATCTCGACGTGCCCGATCTTCCCGAGCCGGCCGTCATTGATGAATTTCTTGGCTTCCACCAAGTGCGGCGTGCTGCGCCGCTGCGTGCCGACCTGCACCACACGCCCGTGCTTCCGCGCCGCAGCGAGCATCGCCGCGCCTTCAGCGATATCGACGCTGATCGGCTTCTGCACGTAAATGTCGGCCCCGGATTCCACCGCCGCGATCATCGCCAGCGCGTGCCAATGATCCGGCGTCGCGATTTCGACAATGTCCAGATCCTTCTCCTTGAGCATCTCCCGATAATCGTGATAAAGCCGCGGCACCTTCTTCGACTTCTGCCGCGACGCGACGATCTCTCCCGCCTCGGCCAGCATCTTCTGATCCACATCGCACAAACTGACGACTGCAACCGGCGAAACCTGAATGAGCCGCAGCAAATCGCTCTTCCCGTACCACCCCGTGCCGATGAGTCCCACGCGCAGCGGCTTCTGATCCGCCCCCGCGACGTATCCACCCATCGTGCTCATCGCCAACCCTGCGGCCCCCGCGGACAAAAACTCTCGACGGTTCATAACAACCCTCCGCTAACGGAAATTGTGATTTGACCACTCAATACCCGGCAGCTTACCGCCAGCAACCGTGCCACCAAAAGGCGCTGCGCGCCGGATCGAATCATCGTTATCGAAGTGAGCCGATTTTATATCCGCTCGGTGGACGGGGCGATGTTATGTTTCCGCCGCACGCCGCCCAAAAAGCCGGTCATCGCATCGCGAAAAGTGGGGATGCCGCTCTCGGCGGAGATGCCGGCACCGGTGAGGACAGAAATCGTCATTGCTGCGCGAACGTTTTCGATGATTGCCGGGTCAATAGGTGACATTTTCTTATTCCTAGTTGGCGCGAACAAGAAATGGAATGTTCATCTTACGCGCGAGCGGAGCGTCTCGGATGGGGAGCGAAATCCGCAGCGGCGCTTCGCTATGCAGCGGCGTGTGGGCCGCGCTGTGTCGCAACATCCGATGCTGGAGAGCGGTTGTCTTCGCCGGACGAGCGAAAAACATTCAACTCAGAGGTAACTATATCGGATCGACCCGCCCACACGCCGCTGCATAGCGAAGCGCCGCTGCGGATATCCCCGGAAAAGCGGTCACCCGCTGCCCTGGCATTTTCATTAGCCGCAACGCATTTCCGGCGATACCGTATTCTTTCGCATGAAGCCCACATTTCATCGACCGGCGGCTTTCCTTGTCCGATTGGCGTTGGTGTGCATCGCGTTTGCGCCGATCCGCGCGTTCTCGCAGAATTCCTCGCGCGATCCGTTGGCTTCCAAGATCACCAGCCAGAGCGATTGGACGCGGTTCCGTGGGCCCAATGGGTCGGGGTTGAGCAACGCGGACATCCCGGCTCAGTGGACCGACAAGGACATTCTCTGGAAAACGACGCTGCCGGGTGGGGGGCATTCGTCGCCGGTGGTTTGGCAGGATCGGATCTTTCTGCTTTGCGGCGACGATGCCACCGGCGATCGCATGCTCACGTGCGTCAACGCCGGCGATGGGTCGATTCGCTGGAACAAGAAGTATCCGTCGCACACGTATCACCATCACGAATACAACAGCTACGCCAGCAACTCGGCGGCGGTGGATGCGCAGCGCGTTTACATCTGCTGGAGCACGCCGGAGGAATTTTCGGTGCTGGCGTTCGATCATGACGGCAAGGAACTGTGGAAGACCGACCTGGGCGCATTCATCAGCCAGCACGGCGGCGGGCAGTCGCCGATCGTCGCCGGCGATCGCGTTTTCGTCGGGGGCGATCAGGAGGGGCCGGCCAGTTTCCTCTACGCGCTCAGCGCCGAGACCGGGCAACTGATCTGGAAGGTGGCCCGCGGGCACACGGATAAATTTTCCGCGAGCACGCCGTGCGTGTTTCAGCCGGTAAATGGAAAGCTGGAGATTATCTTCACCAGCAAAAAGCACGGCTTCACCGCGGTCGATCCGGTCGACGGGCACACGATCTGGGAAATCAACAACATCTTCGACTCGCGCGCCGTGTCATCCCCGTATGTCGCCGACGGCCTGATCTTCGGCTCCTGCGGCGACGGCCCGATGGGCCACCAGTTTGCCGCGATCAAACCGAGCGAAGACGGACAATCCGCGAAGATGGCGTACATGTTCAAGAAAGTCGTGCCGTACGTTCCCACCTCGATTGTCGTCAACGGCCTGCTCTTCTACGTCACCGACAACGGCATCATGCGCTGCCTCAAAGCCGACACCGGCGAAATCGTCTGGACCCAACGCATGGACGAAAACTTCTTCGGCTCCATCGTCTGCGCCAAAGACAAGCTGTTCATGCTTTCCAAAGAGGGAGATATGTACGTCGTCGCCGCGTCGGATCATTTTCAGCAATTGGGACGCAATGAGCTGAAGCTGGAAGACGAGAATGTGCACCTGCCGCCGCTATCGACCACGCCCGCCATCTCCGGCGGCAAGATGTACGTGCGGACGTATACGCATTTGATTTGTGTGGGTGGGAAGTAGAGGGCTGAAGTGCTAGACCGTCACCATGAGCACCAAGAAATCAACGACCTACGGCAAATGGGAAATTGTGAAATCACTCGACGAGGGTGGCCAATCTTGGACCTACTTGGTGCGCGAGATGGGACGCGTGTCAGATGATGTGTTCGTCCTTAAACGGCTAAGGAACACAAACCGCATCGTGCGTTTTTGTAGTGAATTACAGGCCTGCAACCGGCTGTCGCATGCCAATGTGGTAAGCGTGGTTGACGCCGATCTGAATGCAAAGAATCCTTACATCGTTACGGCCTACTGCGCGTTTGGTAATCTCGCCACGGCGATCGACCGTTTATTGCCAAAGTCCCCACTCGAAAAACTTCGCCTTTTTCATTCGATTTGCTTGGGTGTCGGCCACGCACATGCCGCCAAGGTCATTCACCGCGATCTAAAGCCGGCGAATATTTTCATGGCATCTGACGGCGACCCCCGCGTGGGCGATTGGGGCCTGTGTCTTCTCGTGGACGCCGATTTGCGTATAACCGGAACCAGTGAGGCGGTGGGTCCCCGGCATTACATGGCTCCAGAGTTGGAAGACGGCCGGGCGGAGAAGGTGTTACCGGCCGTCGATGTCTATTCGCTTGGGAAGCTGCTCTATTTTCTCTTAACTGGGCGTAGCTTTGCTCGCGAGAAGCACCGCGAGCCCGATTACGATATCTCTGGAACTCATCTTGATTTCCTCCCTGTCTACAGGCTGCTGGATAAGCTTATAGCGTTTGATCCCAAACTCCGACTTACAGACGCCAATCTCGTTGCTGATGCCGTGTGCAACACGATTACTTACATCGAGGCCCGCGCTCGGGCTCTAAATCTTGTCAGATTACCCTCCCCACCAAATGAGACCGTAATAGTGAGTCTGGAATCTCGGCTCGCCCCTCAGATAGATCGCGTAACTGCCGTTGGCTTGCGCACCGTAGGCTCCCGATTTGAAGACTCGCGCGCCGTGTTTTGGGGAGTGTCGCTGGAGTCACCGCCCTCAACCGCTGCGCTTTTCGATCGGCCTGCGCCCAATGATTGGGTTGAAGTCCGTTTCTCGCCGCCGTTTGGTATTCTTCTTCCCCAAGGCTCGATGGACCGGTCGCTGTCGTTTGGGTTGGGCGGTCGCCCGGTCCTTCTCCTTGTTGAGCGGGAATCTTCGTTGACAACGGAAGGCAATCTAACGCTCAATACGGTCGTAGGCACTCGGGCTTCTCGAACTTTGTTTGCAGAACGGGTTGGAGCTCCACGGAGCTTGGCGCTCGCTATGAGTCAAAGCGGGCTCATCGCCGCTTACGTTGGTGCAAGTGACGGCGAGCGGAGCGAGATCGTTGTCGGCAATGACGCTCTCCTTGACCGCTATCCACTCCCGCACTCTTCAAATTTTCCTGCTCCGCTAGTCTTCGACGATGCCGACACGCTCCATCACGCAATTGTTTCCTCTCGGGTCGTGGCGAATCGGGAAATCCGTGACCTTTACCACGTTTCGCGTACTGGCGACGGAGTCTGGAACTGCGTCCTTGTCGATTCGAAACCCGAGGGTCAGACGAGCGCACATATCGATCTCGCTTTAAGTTCGAGTGGAGATCCGGTCATTCTCACGAACTGGGCGTCCTCCTCGGACGCTCTCGTTGTCTACGAGTGGCGAGGTCCGGGTTTTCACAAGCGGGCGGTGAGCCTTCGATCTGTTCTGGAGCATTACGCGCTGTCGTCATTCGATCTAGGCGGCGAGAAACGACTTGCTTTCACCGAAGATGGAACTGCCCATGTCGTCCTCAGCGGTTCCAGTCCCGACACGCGAGACGCGTTGCATGTTGCATTTTCGGCTGATTGGGCTGCCGTTGCCTCACACGACTTTATCCTAAATGAGTTCCTCGGCATGGGGTTTGACGACACGAACCGGCTCTGTCTCGCCATTCGCTGACCCTCTGCCAATCTCCATGCCCCTCCTCCATAAAATCATCTCCGGCGGCCAGGCGGGCGTGGATCGGGCGGCTTTGGATTACGCGATCAGCGTGGGGATGCCGCATGGCGGGAACGTGCCGCTGGGGTTCTGGGCGGAAGACGGCGGGATTGACCGCGAACGATACTCGGGCCTTGTGGACTCGGGGGTCGCGGATCCTGACGTGAGGACTGAGCAGAATGTGCGGGAATCCGATGGGACGCTGGTGATAACGAAAGGCCCGCCGGATCGCGGCACGGCGCTGACGATTCGGCTGGCGGCGGAACGTCAAAAGCCGCACGCGCTCGTCGACTTGTCGCAGATAAGTCTACCTAACGCGATTCAGGCGGTGCGATCGTTCCTTGATGATCACCCAATCAAAACACTGAACATCGCCGGCCCGCGCGAATCGCAGGTGCCCGGCGGCATCTATCACCAGGCGTTTGGATTGCTTGCCGCGGCACTGACTCCGGTCGCGACCACGCACGGCGCGGCCGACGCGATTCAGGTGGCTTGTCACCTTCACAGCGAGGCGCTGACCAACTTTCGGCATTGGGATTCGATTCGATGGAATTCCGTCGCGTGGCTGTTTTCGCTGGTGTCGGCGCTGGTGGCGATCCTGGCATTGATGAAGCCGACGAATCCGCTGGCCTTCGCGGGCGTTTTCTTCGGCTGCGGAATGCTCGGCGTCGTCGAATTCATCCTGCTATGGAACCTCGTCAAGTACCATCGCGCATCAATGGCGGAGATGAATCAGCACATCGAGAAGCTCGTGGGAAACGGGCCTATCGCCGATGCGCTGCAGAAACAGTTGCCGTTTTCGTTCGACGGCGGGGCGTGGAAGACCGCGACGGCGTGGCTCTTGGTTATCGTCGGGATAGCAGTCGGCGGATGTGCCGTCGCAACGATCCTTTTGCTGAGGCAGGGAATCTGAAGGGGAGGGACCAACTGAAGGAGGTAACTGTTTACAGTCCTGCGGTCCCCCGCACTCATGAGAGCGCGCGGAGAATCCGCAGCGACGTGAGTACACTTTGCAGCGGCGTGGGGTCCTCGCGGTGTCGAGACGCGATCAAAATGTGACTGACTTCGGTGAACGTTTGGAACGGGACATCTCTTAGATCACCGGCGCTGCCGGAGCGAAAACACCCCACGCCGCTGCAGAGCGTATTCGCGCCGCTGCGGATTCTCCGGGCGCTGCTTCGCCACTGAGCCGCGCAGACTGTGGCCAGCGGTCTGAAGGGGACGGACCAACTGAAGGGGACGGACCAACTGAAGGGGACGTCAACGGTTATTGTAAGATAAGGCTCGTTCGCATCCGTCGGGTGCCTCCGCCGTCATGCCTCTCCTCCAAAAAATCATCTCCGGTGACCAGGTGGGCGTGGATCGGCGGCTTTGGATTACGCGATCAGCGTTGCGATGCCGCCTGGCGAGGCGCCGCTGGAGTTCTGAGCGGAAAAATGCGAGTATTGATCAGCAGCAATATCCAAGTCTGACGGAATCGTCGGCTGCCGATTCTCAGCAGCTCCGATTACTAAACCTGCGAAATGATGTCAGGAATTGACCTGCCTATCCGTCCTGATTCAATAATGGTCTCAATCATCTACAAGGCGGAAGATGCTCTTTAACAAATCGACGGCCATTATCGGGCTGAGTTCGCTCTATCTCTTTGCGTTGGGCTTGCTGGGTCGGCCGCAAACGAGCGTAGCGCAAGACACAAATCAGAGTGCTCATTCGGTCGATGAGATTGTCGACCACGCAGGCAGGGATTTTTTCAACAAGATGCCGCAGGCCGTTGGCATGTCCATCGGTATTATCAAAGATGGCAAGAGTTACACGTACAATTATGGAACAACGGAAAAGGGTGGAGGAAAGACCCCATCGGCGGACAGCCTCTACCCAATTGCGTCAATCAGCAAGACCTTCACCGGCATGCTGCTTGCTCAGGCCGCTGGCGAGAAAAAACTGAATCTCGATGATGATATACGCAAGTATCTTGATAGCCCGTACCCAAATCTTGAATATCAAAGCCATTACATCCGCGTGCAGCAGTTGGTTAATCACCTTTCGGGGTTGCCATTCAATTTGCCGGACATCCCGGAAAACCGGCCGCCATTTTCCACTCCCGTTTCGGCGTCTATTGAAGACATGTTGAGTCGGTATAGCCGAGCGGAGTTTCTTGCCGACTTGCACCATGTCAAGCTCGATCGAGTTCCCGGCCAAAAGTTCAGCTATTCGAATAGCGCGGCGATCCTGGCGAGCATCATGCTTGAGCGCATTTATGGACAACCCTACGAAAACACATTAGCGCAGAAGATCGCGAAGCCGTTGGGGATGGTGGATACCACGATTTCGCTGGACAAATCGCAAAAGGATCGTCTGGTGAAGGGCTATGGCGACAAGGGCGGCTTGGCTCCCTACCCACGCGACATGATGCTTGGCGCTGGCGCGCTAAAGTCCACGGCAGCCGACATGCTGAAATATATGCAATGGCAGATGACGGAAGCGGACGAAGCAGTAAAGCTGTCACATAAGCCGACGTTCACATACAACAACTATTCGGTTGGGCTGAACTGGCAAATCATCAAAGCCGGTGATCGTCGGCGCGTCTGGCAGGAAGGCGACCTGCCCGGCTTCACCAGCGTCTGCATGTTTTTTCCCGAACTGAAAATTGGAATTGTGGTCTTTGCTAACGAGGAAGATCCAGTCTCGTCGCACGCGCTAACGCTTATGATTAACGATATCGCTAAAGCGTTGGACTCAAGAGCAGCGCCGCTGCTCTGATGTCGGCGGCGAAGCCCGCGTAGATCTGGCGGCTCTGGATTACGCGATCAGCGTGGGGATGCCGCTTGGCGGGAAAGTTCCGCTGGGGTTCTGGGCGGAAGACGGGAGCATTGATCGCCGGGCTAATAAACGAGGAGGCCCTTTTGCGCGCGACGCGACAGGCAAATCCATTCGCACCGCAGGAAAAGCTCGGGATCTTGAGCCATCGCCAGTCCGGATGAACTTAGAGCGTCTAAATCGTTGAAGGGTCCATTTCTCGCGACCCCAGCAGAGCCGGCGACCGATCGAAACGTGAATCGGACACAGGTGGACATTGCGAATGATCTGGCAGCCCGAGGCAAAAGTCGCGCGGGCGTCGCTTGACTTCGACGAGCTCTCTTCGAGCCTGACTTCGATGAGCTCTCTTCGAGCATGAGCCTCAGAGCCGAATGCAGTCGAATCGAGCCTCAGAGCCGAAGGCAGTCGAGTCGTGGAATATGCTCGGGGCTCTTCGTTGTCGAAACTCCGCGTATTTCGTTCAATACTCGTCGTTTCTCGGCCTCGATCCAAAGCAAAACCCGCGGCGCGTCATCGCGCGGGACTTTTGCCACGGACTGCTGGAGCGTGTGATGTGACGAGCGATAGGATGTTGGCCGAGCGAGGGTTCGCGGCAAGCCGCCAAGGCGATTTGAGTTTGAGAAACATAACGGTATCGTCATTCACTCCAGATTCATCTGCGGTCGGTATGATTAGGAATGCTCGCGGTGCCGTCACCATTTGGTGTTCTGCCTTGAATCTGCTCTGGCAAACTGGGTAGAGTGGCGTGCATTGGCTTGCAACGATCGTGAGGCGGAGGTTCTCTTGAGACCTCGCACGGCGGATCTTGCGTTCGTTGGCAGTCAGTTGCTTTGCACGCCTCGGCAGTTCTTCCGGAGTTGAAGCGGAGCGTTGGAGACCAGCCCCATGAGGAAGCGTGAGCGAGTGCGACATGCTGCGCTAGTCGCGGCAACGAAGAGTGTCCCATTAGACCCCGGCATTGGCAAATCGGGTCGCCATGCGGCGGGTGGGCGGCATTTTACCGATCAGGCGGCGACATTCGTGGTTGAGCGCATCGAGGCGCGCTTACTGCTTAGCGCCGTATTGCACCGGGATCCCGTTCCCCACGCGGCTCCCGTTCCCCAAGTGGTGGCCCACCCCACGTTCGTGGCTTACCATCCCAGCGGCTTTGTCGCCCCGTACAACACACCCTTTGATACGTCGTCGCCCACCGGCCTGACGCCGGCGCAAATGCGGCACGCCTACGGCGTTGATCAGATCAACTTCAATGGAGTGACCGGCGATGGGACGGGCCAGACGATCGCGCTGGTGGACGCGTTCGACCAGCCCAACGCCGCCAGCGATCTGAACGCATTCAGCCAGTATTTTAACCTCCCACTGATGAACCAGCCCGGTGGGCCGACGTTTACCAAGATCGATGAGAACGGCGGCACCAACTATCCCCCAACCGATACAAAGGGAGGGTGGGGGGTGGAGATTTCACTCGACATCGAGTGGGCCCACTCGATCGCCCCGGGCGCCAACATTCTTTTGGTGGAGGCCGCCAGCGCGTCGAACACGGATCTTCTCACCGCGGTTGACACCGCGCGGAGTTACGCCGGGGTATCGGCCGTTTCGATGAGCTGGGGCGCCGCGGAGTTCTCCGGCGAGAGTTCGTACGACTCCCACTTCGTCACACCCGCCGGGCACACGCCCGTGTCCTTCTTCTCTTCCACCGGCGACTCTGGCGAGCCCGGTGGTTGGCCGGCCTACTCACCCAACGTCGTCGCCGTCGGCGGCACAACGCTGAATGTCGATTCCAGCGGCAATTACATTAGCGAAACCGGTTGGTCGGATAGCGGTGGTGGAATCAGCACCGAGGAACCCCAGCCGGCATATCAGTCGGGAGTGGTTACGCAGAGCAGCACCGCCCGCACTATCCCCGACATCGCGATGGACGCCGATCCGAATACGGGCGTGCCCGTGTATGACACTTACGACTTCGAGACGAGCACCCCCTGGGCGCAATACGGCGGCACAAGCCTGGCCAGCCCGATGGCCGCCGCGGAGGTGGCCATCGCCGATCAGGGCGACATGATCCAGAATGGCACCACGCTCGACGGGCCCAGCGCGACCCTTCCCACGATTTACTCGATGGCCGCCAGCAACTTCCATGACATTACCAGCGGAAACAATGGCTATCCCGCAGGCGTGGGTTACGACCTGGTGACCGGCATCGGCAGCCCCGCGAACTCCTTCGCGCTGACCCTCAGCGGCTTCGACGAACCGCGCCTGAAATTTGCTGCGCAGCCCACTTCAACCACGGCGGGCGCGACGATTTCCACTGTGACCGTGGACGTGCTTCAGGCAAACGGCCAGTTGAATATCAACGACGACTCGAATGTGACGCTCGCATTGTCCGGAGGAGGTACACTCAACGGAACGGTGACCGTTGCCGCGATCAACGGCGTTGCGACCTTCAACACTCTCTCGATTAATTTGGCCGGCTCATACAATCTCGACGCCACGGACGGCACCTTGGGCGCGGCGGTTTCGAGCCTCTTCAGCATCACGCCAGGTACGGCCAAGGAGCTTGGCTTCGTCCAGCAGCCCACTGGTGTTTCTGGCGGCGCGACCATCAGTCCACCGGTTACGGTGGCTGTGGAAGACATGTTTGGAAACGTGGTGACTGGCGATACATCCGCAGTCACGCTGGCAATTGCCAGCGGCCCGGGCACGCTCGGCGGCACGCTTACGCAGAATGCCTCCGGCGGCGTCGCCACGTTCGGTGACCTTTCGATTCAGACACCGGGCGCCTACACACTGCTGGCCACCGATGGCACGCTCCTGGACATAACCAGCGCGAGTTTCAAAATCGCCCCGCCACCGGCGCGGGTCGTGTCGATCGACCGCATGTCGCCGCCGGGGCCTTATACCAGCGATACTTCGGTTGAGTTCAATGTCTTGTTCAATGAAGTGGTGACGGGCGTCAGCGCGGGCGACTTTACGGTGGTGCTGAACGGCGTCACCGTCGCTGCGCCTCTCATCGTCGTCGGCAGCGGCGCCAACTATACCGTGACCGTTAACGGCATCTCTGCCGGTCGCGGAACTCTCGGCTTGAACCTTGTCGACAACGGCACAATCCGGGACGTCGGCGGCAATCCGCTGCAGGGTGGGGGCGATGCAGCATTTCACGTCCAAAGTACCTTCGGCACCGGCGGCAAACCGAGTTCTGTCGCGGTGGCGGACGTCAATGGGGATGGAATACCCGACCTCATCGTCGCCAACTACGGAAGCAACTCGGTGAGTGTGCTCCTGGGCAACGGCAACGGCACTTTCCAGCCACAGAAGACCTTCGCCACGGGCAGCGGCCCCATGTCGGTCGCGGTCGCTGACGTCAACGGAGACGGCAAGCCGGATCTGGTGGTTGCCAACGATGGAAGTAGCACCGTGAGCGTCCTGCTGGGCAATGGCAACGGCACGTTCCTGCCGCAAAAGAGCTTCGCCACGGGTTACGGGCCTATCTCCGTCGCCGTAACGGATGTGAACGGGGATGGAAAGCCCGACCTGATCGTGACCAATGGGGGAAGCTATTATTATCCGGGCGACACCGTAAGCGTTCTGCTCGGCAACGGCGACGGCACGTTCAAGACGCAGCAGACCTTTGCCACCGGCTACATCCCGGCCTCCGTCGCCGTGGCTGACATTAATGGCGACGGCAAGCCCGATCTGGTGATCGCCAATTACGGCGTCCCTTCACTTTATGGTTCTAATTTACCAGGCACCGTCAGCGTGCTGCTGGGCAACGGCAACGGCACCTTCAAGCCCCAGCAGACTTTCGGCGCCGGGGATTATCCGCAATTTGTCACTGTTTCGGATGTCAACGGCGACGGCAAGCCCGACCTGATCGTCGCCAACACCGGATCCTATTATTCTCCGGGCTATAATGTCAGTGTGCTGCTGGGCAACGGGAATGGCACCTTCCAAACCCAGCAGATCTTTGACACTGGCAACCGGCCAGCCTCCGTTGCGGTGGCAGATGCCAATGGGGATGGCAAGCCCGACCTCATCGTCGCCAATTATTCCAGCAACTCAGTAAGCGTGCTTCTGGGTAACGGCAATGGCACTTTCCAATCCCAGCAGATCTTTGCCACCGGCAAATCCCCGGACTCGGTTGCGGTGTCGGATGTAAACGAGGACGGCCGGCCGGACCTGGTGGTTGCCAACTCTGGCAGCAAAAGCGTCAGCGTGCTGCTGTGCAGCTCCAATGGGAACTTCACGGGGCAGACCTACACCGTCGTGCCGGACCTCGACACGATCACCGGAACCACCGGAGTCGATCAGATCACGCTGGTGCAGGATCCCGATGGCCAGCACATCGATTGGACAATTAATGGCTCGGCGATCACCCAGACGCTCATCAATGACCCCAACGGCCTGACGATCATCGGCGGCGGCTCCAACGATGTCATCACCCTCGATTACACCCGCGGCGATCCACTGCCGAACAAGCTCAATCTCAACGGCATCTTCACCCTCAACAACCTCGCCTCCACCGGCAACCCGCTGGCGAACACCAGCATCGATCTGGAAACGAGCACGCTGTTCATCAACTACGGTTCACCGGCCAATGATCCGCTTTCCCTGATCAAAGGCTATCTCAAAGCCGGCTACAACAACGGAACCTGGACGGGAACCTCCTCCAACGGATTGATCCTCTCCTCTTCCGCCGCGGCTAACGTCAATCAGACGACCGCCATCGGTTACGTGGATTCGGCTGACGGGATGATACCGACCCTGCCGCCCACCACCATTGAGCTCGCGTATGTGCTCTATGGAGACACGAGTCTCCAGGGTGCGGCCGGCGCCTACAGCGTCGGCTTCACCGACTTCATGCGGCTCACCCAGCACTACAACACCAACACTGGCGCCACCTGGGATCAGGGTGACTTCAACTACGATGGCTCCGTGAACTCCGCCGACTTCACTCTACTGAAGCGAACGTACGGCACGACCTTGGGCGCGCAGGCGGCTCCACCGACTTCATCGGCGACCGCGATTAGCTCAGTCCCCCCGAACGGCTCGTCGTCTGCCAAGGCTAAGTCGAAGCCGAAGCTCGTGACGACGGTGGCCGTAAAACCCGCCAGGCCCAAGGCCCTCGCCAGAAAATCGCACCCGCGAAACGGCATTTGAGCGTCGGCTACTCAGTGCCGGACATTGAAAGCGCGGCACGATGGTGTGGCGTCTTCGAGCGCGCCCAACGCTTGCTCGCGCTTCGGCACGTTCACTACCCACACCCCAATTTCGCCACTTCGCGCTCGGCTTCGGCTAACTGATCTTTCGTCTGCTGCACCAGATTCGCCGGGGCTTTGGCGATGTAGCTTTCGTTCGACAGCCGGCCGCGCATCGCGGCGATCTGGCGCTTCAGATCTTCACAACGTTTGGCGCTCACTTTCTTGTCGGCTTCAGCGTCAGCCAGATCCTCCACGTACACATCGCAGCCGGCGGCAGTGGTGTGCATCGCATTGGCCGCGGGCTTCGCATCGGGCCTGATGCGACACGTCGCCAGCAGCTCGATCAGCTCGCGATTTTCAGCGAGTGCGCTCGCGAAGTCGGCGGGGGCGTTGACCACGACCGTGACCGGCTGCTTAGGGTTGACGTTGTATTGATTGCGGACGTTGCGGATCGTCACGATGACATCGCGCAAACGCGCAAACGTCGCTTCCACGTCCGGCGATGTCGGTCCCGCGTTGGGCCACGCGGCTTTGATCAGCCGCTTGCCCGCCGGCAGTTCGATCTGCCCGGGCAATCCGCGTTCCGGGCGCACCTGATTCAATCGCCAGAAGAGCACTTCCGTGGCAAACGGAATGATCGGATGCAGCAATCGCAGCGCGCCATCCAGCACGGCGGCCATCACCGTCGCGGTCTGCCCCGCGCGCTCGTCGCGCAACGCCGGCTTGATCGCTTCCACGTACCAGTCGCAGAAATCGCCCCAGAAAAAGTCGTAACACGCCTTGGCGTATTGGTCGAACCGATAGGCCGCCAGCGCCTCATCCGCGATCTGCACCGTGCGGTTGAACCGCGAGATGATCCACCGATCCGCCAAACTCCACTTCCGCTCATCCGGCGCTTCCGGCGAAATCTTCTCAAGATTCGCCATCACAAAATGCAGACTCACCTGCCAGATCTTGTTGCAGAAGTGCTTGCCGACGTCGAACTTGTCGGACGTGTTGCGGCCGTTGGCGTCCTTCTTCACCGGCAGCCGCGCGTCCTGCGTTTCGGTGGCCATCTGCGTCATGACGAAGCGCAAGGCGTCAGCGCCGTATCCATCGACAATGTCGATCGGATCAACGCCGTTCCCCTTCGACTTGCTCATCCGCTCGCCCTTGCCATCGAGGATGGTCGGGTGGATATGAACGTCGCGAAACGGGATCGCTTTTGAAATCTGAGATTTGAAATTTGAAATTTTCTCGCTGGCGTCGCTCCGCGACTCGGCAAGAAACTCGCCATGCCCCATGTTGTAAATGCCCGTCATCACCATGCGAGCGACCCACAACGTGATAATGTCCCGGCTCGTCACCAGCGTGCTCGTCGGATACCACTTCTTCAGCTCCGGCGTTTCATCCGGCCAGCCGAGCGTGCTATGCGGCCAGAGCGCGCTGGAGAACCATGTGTCGAGGACGTCGGGGTCCTGAACATAGCCTTGTTGCTCAAGTGATTGCTCCGCGACCGGGTCCGACTCGCGAACGCAGATTGTGTGATACGCCGTGCGGGCCTCCGTATTCAGCACGCCCCGCGCGAAGCCCCAGACCGCGTCATTCTCTCCGAGCAATTCACCTTCCTTCGTCTGAAGGATTCGCATTGGTTTGTCTTGAGACGCGCCGTGCCAAAACTCTTCACTAGCCTCGACCTGTTTGGTCCACACCGGAATCCGATGTCCCCACCAAAGCTGGCGTGAGATCGGCCAATCGCGTTTCTCACCAAGCCAATCCAAAAACGTGCTGGCGAAGCGCGACGGATAAAACTTGATCAATCCCTCGCGCACCACTTCCAGTGCCGGCTCGGCCAGCGGGGCCATCTTCACGAACCATTGATCGCTCAGATATGGCTCGATCGGTGTTTTGCTGCGGTCGCTGTGGCCAACCTGCGTTTCGTACGGCTCCTCTTTCACGAGGAAGCCCGATGCTTTCAGGTCTTCGACGACCTTCGTCCGCGCCTGCTCTCGTTTCAGGCCGGCGTATTTGCGCCAGCGATCATCGTCAAGCAGTTTTCCATCAGGAGCCAGGATGTTGATCAGGTCAATCTGATCCTGCTTGCCCTGATGCCGGCCCCAGACCGCGTAGTCGTTGGGGTCGTGCGCCGGCGTCACTTTCACCACGCCGGTGCCGAACTTTGGATCGACGAGGATGTCGTCGGCGATAATCGGAATCAGCCGATCCGTCAGCGGTAGCTTCACCGATTTTCCGATCGCCCAGTTCCATCGCGGATCTTCCGAATGCACCGCGACGGCGGTGTCGCCCAGCATCGTCTCCGGCCGCGTCGTCGCGACGATCATCTCGCGATCGGAACCGTCGATCGGATAGCGAATGTGCCAGAGGTTCGTCTTGACGGTTTCGTGATAAATCTCGTCGTCGCTGATGCTGGTTTGCAGGAACGTGTCCCAGTTCACCAATCGCTTGCCGCGATAGATCAAACCGTCCCTGAAAAGCTTGAAGAACGTTTCGCGCACGGCCCGCGCGCACATGTCGTCGAGCGTGAAGCGCGTGCGATCCCAGTCGCACGAGCAGCCGAGGCGTTTGAGCTGTTCGAGAATCCGGGTGCCGTATTGCTCTTTCCATTCCCAGATGCGCGCAACCAACCCCTCGCGGCCCACATCATGGCGCGTTTTGTTTTCCTTCTCCTTAAGCTGCTTTTCGACCACCGCCTGCGTCGCGATGCCCGCATGATCGATGCCCGGAATCCAGAGCGTGTTGAACCCGCGCATGCGATGCACGCGAATGAGAATATCCTGGATTGTGTTGTTGATCGCGTGACCCAGATGCAGCGCGCCCGTCACATTCGGCGGCGGAATGACAATGCAATACGGCTCGCCGGGAGCGGCAGGATCAGCATGAAACAGCGCTTCCGCTTTCCAAACCGCCGCGGCTTCGGTCTCCACGTAGGCCGGGTCATAACTGCGAGGCAATTCACTTGTGCGGGGCGCTTCGATCGGCATTCAAAAACCTCAAGAAAAACAGAATGCGAAATGGTATGCCCACGTCCCCCGTGGCGGAAGCCCCCGCGAAAAGGGGATAAGGACATTTATGGCATTGCTAAAAAGGGGATAAGCCCGAATGGCATTCACTTAAGCACCGTCCATAAGTATTGGCTTCCAAGTAATTAACGGTTCGCGCAAGTCGCGGCCTCCTGTCAGACTGGTGTTGCTGAACTCACCAACTCACAGGAGGCCAC
>Ga0182024_10000937_pt1 | contig 75481 bp, 56 predicted proteins | sample P32metaG_FD_120480 | JGI IMG/M metagenome (GOLD analysis project Ga0182024, IMG submission 120480) | Permafrost microbial communities from Stordalen Mire, Sweden - P3-2 metaG (Illumina Assembly) | ecosystem: Environmental > Terrestrial > Soil > Wetlands > Permafrost | place: Sweden: Stordalen...
ACAATAGGCATTCTGAACGAGGGCGATTTCTTCGGAGAAGGTTGTCTGACAGGGCAGGCTCTCCGCCTGTGCTCGGCAACCGCGATGAGCGATTGTTCCGTGATGAAAATCAACAAGAAGTCGATGATGGACGTGCTTCATCGGGAACAGTCATTTTCCGAGATGTTCGTAGCATATTTATTGGCGCGGAATATCCGGTACGAAGAGGATTTGGTTGACCAGCTTTTCAATTCCAGTGAGAAACGACTGGCTCGGATTCTGCTATTGCTGGCTCATTTCGGCAAGGAAGGCGTGCCCGAAAGCGTAATTCCCAAGATGAGCCAGGAGACCCTCGCAGAGATGATAGGCACAACTCGCTCGCGGGTTAGCTTTTTCCTGAATAGGTTCAGGAAATTGGGGTTCATTGATTATCACGCTGATGATGAATTACAGGTCCACAGTTCACTTCTCAACATCGTTCTCCACGACTAGAACTTCGTTCCGACAAAACGAACTCTCTCTCTTGCCGAGAGACTAGCCACTCCCGACTTTGGGGCCAAACGTTCCATGGCGGGAACTCAAGTACGTGATCCGAGATGATGTTGGGATGACCGCCTCCTACTTGCGGATCGTTTAAATTAAGACTACTTGTCAGAACTGTGCAGTTTGGACCAGCCAAACCATTCCTTACGGGCCTATGCTGCACTAGTCGGAGAGATGAAAAGTCGCAGCAAAGATGTGGCTGTGGCCTTTCGGAAAAGAACCAATCGAACATGATTCACATTACCAATAAGCCGAAGAAGCTCGCCATAGCTCCGCAACCGCCCTTGTCGTATCCCGGCGCGACGCCTGACTCAGACCGCGCCAGGAAGCCACCGCTCTCCGAGCCCAATGCGATCGGCCATGGATCCCGGAGATCGTGTCGAGGGCTTGGGCGACTTCGGAACGCCGACTGGAGAATTCGGCACAGTCAAGCAAGCCAACGATGATGACGCGATTGTCAAGTGGGATGATGACGGTCGCGTGAGGGTTCACCAGCCGTCGCTCAAGAAAGTTTAGCTCGCAACCATACTTGGGAAGATGCGTTCGTTGCCGCGCGGGCGAGAAGCACCGATTCCAGGAATCTGCGCGCAGATTGCGCGGGAGGCATTCGTAACATTGCCAGTTTGATCCGTCGGTCCCGTATGATCTCTGTGGTCAGAACTTGGAGCCAAGCGGTCACGCCATGGTTGGCAATCTGCTGGATGGACTAGTAACGGGGGCTGAACGTGAGCATCTCTGCGCTGAGGATGCCGTGGTTCATGGTGAGTCTCCTATTTTGTATGGCAGTAACGACATCTTCGCCTGCGCAGGCGATTAAACCAGTCCCTTCAACCCCCATTGACATGAAAAAGGTCGACCTGGGTGGGACGCCCTGGAATCCACAGTGGGACCAGATCATCGAAGAGGCACTGCCGCCCGAGATGCTTTCTTCGCAGGCCCCTCGTGGCGTGCGGCGATTCTGCCCGCGATTTTACGAGATGGGCACAACTTTGTGACTCGGTCGGGATACCGGTCGACATTGCCGCCGGACAGGCCGAGCTACCGTGTGTTCGCCCAGCAGATGAAAAAAAACCAGCTCCATGTGGTCTGCCCACCAAGTCAGCGATCGACAAGTCGGCTACGACGAAGTCCATACAGGACGACGCGAAGCGGCGTGAAACGCCCAAATAGTTTGGCCCGTGTGAAACGGGCACACTGTTCCAGCGTTTGAGATGCTAGATTTCAAATTGTTACAGACCTTTCGAAACTGCTCGGGTATGGCTGAGCAGATGTCCAAGCGAGGTCATTACCAGCGAACTCCCTGCAAAGCGCCCTTTTAACGAACCCGGCGACGTGATGACCCAGCTGCATATGCCGAAGACGGAGTACGACAAAATTGCAGACTTCGTCACCGTCAAGAAATGACTTCCAAGCCATAGGGGAATTGATTCTTCGTCGGTTCCCGGTCGCCAAGGTCGTCAGCACTTATTGTCGCCAAGCCAGGAGTTTAGTTGTGGGGTTTTCTTCCAGCAGTCCCAGGATCTGATCTGGGCGCGAACTTCTTCTGTGCATCCTTGTCGTAAAGGTCAAGCCCAAAGGATGGATGCTCAAATGTCCCCGAAATTCGCACCGGTAACACTTCGCCTTTTCGTCTTTTCTTGAAAAACGGATCCATCACTTTCAGCAGGATTGCTTTTGTCCCGCTGGTGGTGGTGTTCGATATTTTCGTGTCCACTTTCAGTTGGCCGTGCAGGTCGATCTTGTGACTGATCAAGTTGTAGGTTCCATGCAGACGGGCGACAGCACCGGGAACTCCAAAGGAAAGATCGGAAAACCTTGCCGTGCCATCCTGCAGTTCCGTTTGCCCGGCCAGATCGATAACGACAGTCTCTGGATCGGGAGTGTCTTTTTCTCCGCTTGCCCCCGTGCTCAGTTTGTTCACGCTCTCCTGCGTGTCCGGCTTGGAAAAACTTCCTGCTCCCACTCCAAATCCGCCTCGTAGCTTCACCTTTTTCAGAAACGGACCTTCCCCCGGAGGAATCTCCGTCTTCGCCTGCAACGTCACGCTCCCAGACATTGGCGACCGGTCCGCCTTCACAAATAAGCGAAGGATGTCCTGGATCCGTCCGTTGCTCGCCCTGAGATCGATCAGTGCCGTCTTGCCCTGCCCACCCGGGGATTCCGCGATGCTGCCCTCCGCGACGACATGAGTCCGCCCAAAATGCGCATCCACGCGCTTCAGGAAGGTGTCGCCGCGAGTTCCGTCGACATATGCGCTGAACTCGGTGGTCAACTGCACTCGATGTCCGCCCGACTGTACTTCGAAATCTGGCGTATCGGTCGAGCCCGCAATATTGATGTGCGCCAGCACGCCGTCAAACTTTCCCACCGACGAGAGCATGCCCGCGATTCCGTGAAACACGCTGAGGTCCGCCTGATCGAATTTGTATTCGCCAGAAACGGGAGTCTGACCCGGATCGTTGATGTTCCAGACACCAAATTTTCCCGAGGCCGTGATCTCTCCCGGCGGTTCGGAATTGCGCATTTTCACCGAATAGCTAAGGGCTCCCTTCCAGCCCACATCGCGCAGCGAGGCATCGTGAATCTCGAAGCGGAGCGGCTGCTTGTCGGGCTTGCTCGAAGCAAACTCCAGTACCGCGCCGTTGGCGACGATCTCATCGATAGTGATTTTCGAAGGTGTCGTGTGAAAGGTTCCGCCGCTACCCAATGGTGGGATGAATATGTGCATATTTTCCGCGGTAATGCTGGTCAGCCGCCGCGACAAAATGCCTAGATAGCTGCCTCGTATGATTAACCTTTCGATCGTGATCAGCGGCTTGGCGGCATTCGAGCCGTGAGTGAACTGCAATCCTTCGAGCACGCATCCAGGAAAGGGGAAATAGGTACGGTGAAACGCACGAAGCTGTAGCTTGCTGTCGCTCGCTTTTTCCAGGTTCTGCACGACCGGCTTCTGTTGAAACGGCCACAACCCAGCCCACACTAAGAACACAACGCAAATCGCCGCCGCCGCGGCCACTGCTAATCTCCGCACGGTTTTGTGCTCTCGGGTGCGTCGGGTTGATTCAGCGGACTGTAAAACAACGGAAGTCGTCACAAGCCTTGGACTCCGATCTTCTCATCAAGGTTGCCGCGCAAAATCTGGTTGTTTAGACGAGAGGATGTGTCGTTACGCCAACGAGTCGAGACGGTTACTCAACGTTGTAGAATTCCTGAACTTCGTGCAGGATCGCAGTCGACGCATGGCTACGCACTTCCCTAAGAATCCGAGGAGAGAACTTCACCCCAGCTGACTTGGTTCAGGAAACGTGGAAGAGGGTTCGGGGATCGATCCCAGAGTCGAACCCCCTCATAAGCACTTGAAAACTAGGATCAAGCAAGCATGGTCGCAGCATAATCCCTCGATCCGCTTAGCCACGCCAACGAGAGTATCCCCAGCCCCCGCCACCGACCAAAAACAGCACCACAAGAACAATCAATAGGGTTTCCATAGTTGCACCTCATTTGTAAGAGGAAGCTGGAATGGCCTTTGTAACGGTCGTTTCACTTCTTCAAGTCTCATAGTAGAGGAGGCGAAGAAGGATTACTGATCACATTAGACCAGTCTGAGCGCGCGGGCCGAGCCCCCGCGTGTGGTCGCACTGCATTCGCCTCAGGCCCTCCTTGAAACCGCACCGCGCATGTGCTCTCCAGAGAGAATGGGGCGGAGGTTAAGAGGCCGGCACGCTAGGCACGTGAGATAACCACTCTGAAAGTGATGGCCGTCAAGTGGTGCGGCCCCGTTTTGCCTTATTTGGTGGTTGCATTTTGGCGCTGCCTTCGTCACGCGGCTGATTACCCACATAGCGCAGCAGCATCTGAAAAGCGAACTCTACCAAATCCGCAATGGCTGCTTCAAAGTGAAGCTGTAAGCAGACTGGTCATCGAGGATAACTTCTCTCTCGTCCTCCGCAGCGCGCTTATGCAAGCCCTTCATCAATCTGCCGACCTTGTTCTTACCTTAGATCCTGGAACCAAAACTTCGAGTTGACGTCACGATTTGTAGATCTGCGTCGTTAACGTTTAACGCGGTCAGTTTTAGTTGGAGGGTGGGCTCACTGGCCAGTACACAAATGGTCTGGCGTAAGCAACTTTACCTATAACACCTGCGCCAGCGGGGATCACCTTTTGACCGTCGACGAGAACGTCCCGATCAAGTGCAGCCGAGAAGGTTTGGCCCTGCTCGCTCATCCTAGAGCCAAGCGGTTCGGCCAGCCGAACGATCAGCGTGGTTCCGACGGGAACGATAATCGGCTTTGCCACCGCGATTCCAGCGACAGGCGTCGCTGTCGCGTACACTCCTGTCTTCGCATGAGCCGTTACCACAGCGGCTGGCACTGCCGTTGCAACGGTTGCAGTAGGTTGACTCTCGTCTGTGGTTTCTTGCGACTGTACGGCATTAGTCTCTGATGTACTAGCTGCAGCGGCATCTGTATTCGAGGCGCTTTCTGATGCTGTGCCGGCAGCCGGCTTCGTCTTAGAAGGATCCAAGGGCGCGCTTGCAGCAGCGGTTGTTCCGGCATTCTGAGAGATTGTCACCCCACTATTTTGGTTGTGGCTGTGTGCTAACCGCGTAAAGATTAAGATCGTCGCAACGCCGTCAACGCCATTCCCAATGTAATGATTTTCTTGGTTTTCATTTTCTCCTCCAGTTGTTCAAGAATTTATGTGGCAACAAAGAATGGCGTGTCGTCGTTTCCATCCGAGAGGCGACTCGCCTATTGCACACGTCACTTTAACGTCTCCGACCCGTAGCGCGACCGCCACTCGAGCGGCCAGCCGACGTCCGGCGAGTTGTGGTCGAACGGCATGACGACGCTGAACGATTACCAGACATCGAACGACCGGCAGAAGCCGAGCGGCCGGAGGCCATCTAGCGGTGGGCCGTCCGAGCAGCCCCGCGTGCGTGGCTGCATGAAAGCCTCCGGGAACTCCGCAGCCACCGTGTTCGAACACCCCGCGGTCGCGAGCCCCGAAATGACCATGATTGGCGACGGTCAGGCTCCTCGAAATGTAAGTGCTGTGATTAAACAAAACAGTCCCGCCGCCCCACGGCTTTCTGTTCTGTCCTGGGTTTTCAATGGGTTTGGGGCGGAAACTCGGCTGCGCTGGCAGCTTTGCGGGTGACGAGGTTGTAGCCCTTGGCTTTGGCGTCCACCTCGATTCGCGATTCTGCAATTGACACGGTGGAGGTCGCTGGTTCGAGGCCAGTCGTGCCTACGAATCCTTCAACAGTTTAGAACCACTGCTCATCTGTCCAGCCCTGATTTTCATCGTTGTTGAATCCGTTCTGCGGCACGGTCTCAGCCGCGGGGATGATAATCGCGCCAGTTCCCGCGCTGCAACCATTCGCTAACACGGCTCTACTCTGGAGTATACTTTTACGTTCAGCCCGCATCGGATCTGTGTTTCAGCATCTTAGAGTTGTCGGATGGTGCACCCATGCAATGCCATGAAATCGCAGGTGTTTCCCGACGGAGCTGATAAGCCGGGCGTCTAAGCATTTGGCAACGGCAAATGGAAACCGAGGTCAGGAGGAGGCACGCGATGGCGCGCAGCAGAGGTTGTTTTCTCTTGACTACATTAGTTTTTCTGGTCGCCGCGTTCGTTCCAGCGGGAGTGTGGAGCGGTTCTACGCCTCAAGTTCGCTACCCAGATCCCGATGTCGGAATCGATTTACTCGCGGCCCGGGCGAAGGCACAGGAGCAGACCACTAACCAGTTCAAAGTGTTATACCAGTTCCATTTCACCGATAGAGTAAAGGAGAGTGGCATCACTTTTGTCAATCATGTAGTGGACGACGCCGCTATCGACTATAAGCCGGTGCACTACGATCATGGCAGCGGAATCGCGGTCGCCGACGTCGATAATGACGGACGCTACGATATTTACTTCGTGAACCAGGTTGGCGGCAATGAGCTTTGGAAAAACCTGGGCGGCGGTAAGTTCAAGAACATTACCCAAGAGGCAGGGGTTGGCTTGCCGGGACGAGTCAGCGTCGGCGCATCTTTCGCCGATATCGACAATGATGGAACTCAGGATTTATTTGTCACCAGCGTTCTTGGCGGAAATGCGTTGTTCAAGAATGACGGTCATGGACACTTCCAAGACATCACTAAAGCGGCGGGTCTCGATCTCGTCTCCCATTCCTCCGGCGCCGTATTTTTCGACTACAACAACGACGGCCTGCTCGATCTCCTGGTCTGCAATGTCGGCAAGTACACGGGCGATGAGAAAGGAGCACAGGGGCAATACGTCGGATTGCCGGACGCCTTTGCCGGACACCTGCATCCTCAACGCTTTGAATATCCGGTCCTCTACGAGAATGAAGGTCACGACCGATTCAAAGATGTGACCGCGAAAGTTGGTTTGCGCCCAACGGGATGGTGTGGAGACGCAACCTTCGCCGACCTCAGCGAAACTGGCTTTCCTGGCCTGTTTATCTTGAATATGCAGGGGCACGATCATTATTTTGAAAACGATGGTGGCAAGAAGTTCACCGACAAAACTGAACAGTATTTTCCCAAGACTCCCTGGGGAGCCATGGGCGCAAAGTTTTTTGATTTCGACAATGATGGCCGCATGGACCTGATTGTTACCGATATGCACTCTGACATGAGCGAGGCAGTCGATCCTGACCGGGAGAAGTCAAAATCCACGATGCGCTGGCCTGATTCATTCGTGCAGGCGTCGCACTCGGACTACATCTGGGGGAATGCGCTTTATCACAACCTGGGGAACGGAAAATTTGAAGAAGTCTCAGACCGCATGGGAATTGAGAACTACTGGCCCTGGGGGGTGAGCGTTGGAGACATTAACGCCGATGGCTGGGATGACATCTTCATATCTTCCGGAATGAGTTTTCCTTTTCGTTACGGGATCAACTCGATGCTATTGAACAATCGCGGAGAAAAGTTTCTTGACTCCGAATTCCTGCTGGGAATAGAGCCGCGCAAGGATATTTATGTGCCTTGGTTCGACATAGACTGCTCACAAAAGGGCCTCAGTGAGTTGAATCAAAAAGTTTGCGCGGGACATTCTGGGAAAATTTCGGTAATGTCCCCGCGCTCCAGTCGTTCCTCTGTGATGTTCGATCTGGACAATGACGGTGACCTTGACATCGTCACCAATGATTTCAACTCGGCGCCTCAGGTGCTGATAAGCGACCTGGCGCAGAAGCGAAACATTTATTGGCTGAAGGTTGTGCTGGTCGGAACCCACTCCAATCGCAACGGGCTGGGGGCGACCGTACGCGTACATTCTGCCGGCCAAACCTATACGAAATACAACGATGGGAAATCGGGCTACCTGTCGCAAAGCGTTCTTCCACTTTATTTCGGACTGGGGGATGCCACGCATGTCGAGCGGGTCGAAGTTGATTGGCCTTCCGGAAAGAAACAGGTCGCCGTCAGCGGGCTCCAGGAAAACACGGTACTCCGCATTACCGAGCCGAAATAGCTGGTAGCCGTCGCATGGTGCCGGGTTTTGTTAAAAGCGAGAAAATACTTGAACACGAAGGAAGGCGGGTCTACCATTTCTCCCCAGAATGCCTTCTGACGATGGCGTCAGGTCTTGAACAACCAGTTCATTTGGCGTTGAACTTGGCTCCCGTGAAAGAAATATTCGGAGTACGCCGTGGTATTGCCGGGTCTCTGGAATATTTGTGTGCGCTCGCTCTAATATTCTGCACGGCAGCTTCGTATGCGCAGCATCACGGCGGTGCGGGCGCACCTGCGTCGCCGCCTCAGCCTCCTGCACTGCCAGCCTCGGCAACAGCCCTCGATCAAGCAAAGCTCGCTTTGGATAGCAACACCAATGCGGGCTCAGCAAAGGATGTGAAAGAGAGCAATTGCTTTCTTCCGCCGCTGAACGGGCTGCACAGCGTCATGGTTGGAGTTGCAGATCTGCAGATTCCTGCAAAAGCCAAGAGCGAGTACGACCAAGCTTGTGCAGCGCTCAGAAGCAGGAATCTGGCCGCGGCCGAGAAACACCTGCGCAATGCAGTGAAGCAATATCAGAAATATGCGGCCGCGTGGGTTATGTTGGGTCAATCGCTGGAAGCGGGACAGAAAACAGAAGAGGCTCGTGATGCGTGCGCTCAACCAATATCTGGTGGTTCCGACTACCTGCCGTCTTTCCTTTGTCTGGCGGATATTTCTGCCCGCCTACAGAAGTGGGATGAGGTATTGAAGCTCAGTTCCCGCGTTCTTGAACTCGATCCAACTTCCAACGCCGTCGGCTACGCTTATAATGCCGCCGCGAACTTCAATTTGCATAATTTATCCAAAGGCGAAACAAGTGCATTGAAGGCGATAGAGATCGATCGAAGCAACAACGACCCCCGTATCCACTTCCTGCTTGCTCAAATCTATGAAGGTAAAGGCGACCGTTCCAATGAGGCAAGCCAATTGCGAGAGTATTTGAAATATGCCACTGATCCCAACGATGTGGCTATGATCAAAGGCTATCTGTCGAACCTTGACCGACCTAAGAGCGACCAACCCAAGAGCAAGTAATCCTCAAATTTCCGGTTGTCCAACCGCGACAGGCGTTAGGATGCCTGCACTCACTTCCATTTGCCCTCGCCCTCGATGATTGTGATGTAACGGTTGATGGGTAAATCGGTAAATCGTTCGGTCATGCCGCTGGGCTGAGGCCACTTTACTTCGATCCAGTCGATCTTCGCGCGTTTCCCGATGCCGAGCACGACTCGTGGATCGTGCGAAGACAGAAAGCTCCCACCCCCGACCTTCATCCTGCTTCTTTTTAAGTCGGCGGCCTGATAGGTGATTCGGGCGCCCACCGCGTCGATGTTAGACTTCTTCCCGATCAGACGAAGGCCCAACCAGTTGTTATGAGCTCCGACTTCATTGCGAAGCAAAACCGGCGGTTCATCGTTGTTTGAAATCAGCACGTCGATCGCGCCATCATTGTTGAAATCGCCCAACGCCAGTCCACGGCTGGCCATCGGCTTTTCAAAAACCGGGCCACTCTCCTGGCTTACGTTTTTCAAGCCCGTTCCGCTGTTATGAAAGAGCAGGAGCGGCTCCCGGAAGGTCACCTGCGGCTTTATCTTTTCCACAAGATCATTGGGATGACCGTTCGCAATAATCAGATCCAGATTTCCGTCATTGTCGAAGTCAAAGAATTTCACACCCCAGCCACTCATGAGTTCTGTCGCCCGGCCGACGCCGGAAGCGATTGCTTTATCTTCAAATCCTTCGTTGTGGCCGTTTTGGTACAGTGCATACATCTCATGGTCAAGATTGGTAACGAAGAGGTCCATCCATCCGTCCTGGTCGAAGTCGGCAGAATCGACTCCCATGCCGGACCGAATCTTTCCTCCCTCCCCATACCCGACTCCGGCCGTGAAGCCGATCTCGTCGAAATGTTTTCCCTGCCGGTTGACAAAGAGGAAGTTCGCCACTGTATCGTTGGAAACGAATAAGTCCATCCATCCGTCGTTGTTGATGTCGGTGGCGACCACACCCCATGCCTTGCCGGAATAATCGGCAATTCCGGTTTTCTGGCTAACATCGGTAAAAGTCCCGTCTCCATTGTTGTGAAACAGCCAGTTTGGCAATGGATCGTAGACTTTCGGATAGCAATATTCGTTCATGCCAGCAATGGAGTGGACGTTTGGATCGCCGCAGTGCTGGTTTCTGAGTTTGTCGTAATCGGCGAATTGGCCCACAAACAAATCCAGGAGGCCGTCATTGTCGTAATCGAACCACACGGCGCTGGTGGCCCATCCGGGAGCAGCCACCCCGGCGTGTTCGGTAACATCCGTAAATGTGCCGTCTTTGTTGTTTCGATACAGAATGCTGCGGCCGTACTGGGTGACGTAAAGATCCGGGAAGCCATCGCCGTTGTAGTCGCCCACGGCGACGCCCATTCCATAACCACTCGTTCCAAGCCCGGCCTTTTCAGTGACGTCGGTGAAAGTCCCATCCCGATTGTTGTGGTAGAGCGCATTGCGCAATGGCGCTGGCGGGGTATAAAAGTCGGCTCGCCCACTATTCACCAGATAGATGTCCATCCAGCCATCGCCGTCGTAATCGAGAAACGCACACCCCGCGCCACTGATCTCGGGCAGATATTTTTCCCTGGATCGACCGGCCGTATGCGCCCAGGTTATTCCGCTGCTGGAGGGGGAAACTTCCGAAAAAGGGTATGGGGGATTATCCAGGGTGAGAGCATATCGCGGAAGGCTGCCAAAAGCCGCGGTCCCTGCAAGCATTCGCAAAAAGTGTCTGCGGTTGAAACTGCGCCACCAGCAATGCGATAAGTCAGGTTTCGCCGACATGGGGGGTTAGATGTGGCCTCGTTCAGGGTACAGTCGCACTGGCCATGCCCGCAGGCACACCGACGAGATAATTATTTCGGTTCCGGCGCGGGCGCGTCCTTGCCTGAGGGCTGCTGCATTCCAATCTGGACTCTTCGTTTCGCTTGCTCGAGGACTTCTGCGCTTTGCCGCTGTAAGGCGGCTTCCCGGTTGGCGTCGTCTTTTCGACCAACCCCTGCGTATGCTTGTGCCAGCTGGAAGTGGCCCGTGGGGCTGTCCGGCGCCAGTTTTTCGTAGGTCTCCAGAGTTGGAATCGCTTCCGGGAAGCGCTTTGCGGAGACGAACGCCATTCCCAGCGCCAGATAGGCGTCTGAGAAGCTGGCGTCCAGTTTGGTGGCGCGCGAAAGATGCCGAATCGCCGTGGGAAGGTCGTTCGCATCCTGCGCAAGTTCTCCCAACACGTATTCGGCGCTGGCGTTGTTGGGATCGATCTCCAGCTCAGCCTCGAAGTTTTTCTTAACCTCTTCGATGACTTCAGCCGTCGGCTGACCTCTTGAAAGCAGCGCCCGGCCCAGGCGGGCGTGGATACCAGGGAGCAACGGATTGATCTCGAGTATCTTGCGGTATTCGGCAGTTGCCTCGTCCCATTTTCCCTGGGATTCCAGCGCCTCCCCGTTGAGCTCATGAACCTGGTAAGAGAATGGCGCTTCGCGCATCAGCTCGTGGGAAGCGTGTACCGATAAGTCTGAATAGGCGTGCGTAGCCGCATACAGAACCTCGGGATCATTGGGGAAGTCGCGGCAGAGGACCTGCAGAAAATCAAGCGAGGAGTAGGGGACGTCATGAGTCATGGCGCAATGCAATCCATCCAGGCCGATCCTTTTCTTGAGATCGCGGTCAGCAACCTGACGAATGGATTTGGCCAACAAGGGTAATGCTTCGGAGCAATGGCCGCTCTCCGCGAGACTTGCACCCCGTTCCGCCAAACCAGCTGCGGAGGGCGACCCGGAACTCCTGGAAACTTGACCATCACCGGTTGCCGGCAGGAAGGCTAGGAGAAAGGGAAGTATCCCTAGGCTGAAAACTCTGCGCATAATCCCGATTTTAAACCCAAAGCCCGCATCTGGGCGGACTCAAAAAAGGCAGGCTCCGCAGCGCCTGCCGTGATCAGGACGTTGATCGCTCAGAAAAAGAACTTCAGAGCGAACTGGAGTTGCCGCGCCCCTTGCGCGTCTGCAATGCGGCCGAAGTTCTGATTGCTGGAAAGAGGCCCACCGGACGGTCCTCCCGGCGCCCCCGGATCAAACGAGCCATTCGCGGGTCCGCCGTAGAAAGTCCACACCGGGTGGTTAAAAGCATTCAACCCCTCGAATCTGAGTTCCAACCTTTTGGTCTCCGTAAAAAGAAAGTCCTTATGGAGGCTCAAATCCACATTGGCGTAAGCCGGACCACGGATATTGCCAACATGGCAGGTTCCGAAGGTGTTTGGCGCCGGATTGCTGATGTTGCTGGTGTCGAACCATTGAATGAAAGCAGCCTGGCCGGCCTGAAGTGTGTTTGCGTTTACGTGCTGCTTCAGCAGCTTGATCGGGCCATTGCAATCCGGCAAACTGGATAGCGTATACGGACCAACACCGTTGGTGTTGTCCGCATTGCCGCCCAGTCCCCAGCCACCAAACTCGTTCAGAGTCAGAGCGTTTCCGCTGTGGAGAGTAACGATTGAGCCAATTTCCCAATTGCCGACGATGCCGTTGAGCACTGGATTCAGATCGTGGCCGAACTGCTTGCCGTGGCCAATGGGAAGCGCATAGGTCACGTAACTGGTCACGATATTCGTCTGGTCGTAATAGCATGGGCCCCAATCGAGATGGGAGTTGTAGATATTTTCCCACCCCGGTTGACCACCTGAACTGGTCGCTTGGGTGCTGCCGAACCCGGTGCCGAAATAGCCCGGAGAGTTGCTCATGCACTTTGACCAGGTGTAGGCAATCTGAGCCTCCAGTCCCCTCCCATGCGTTTTTGCAGCACAGCCTGCAGGGCGTTGTATTTCTGATCCGAGTTGGACATGTTGGTTCCGGCCAGAGCTTCTTTGCCGCAGATCGGATTACCGGCAGTTCCGCAATTGGCGGTATTGAACTGGGGATTGTCTGCCAGGTACAACGAGCCAGGTGTTCCGCCGCCCAAATAAGGCCCTGGAAGCCGGTTCACAATGAGATCGCCCGCCCCCGCAACCTTGCCTTCGGCATTCAGCGGAATTGACTGAGCATTGTCCTGGAAATTCAGCAGGTGCGCACCGCGTTGGCCAACATACCCCATCTGAAACGTTAGTGTATTGGTTAACTGGTGCTGAATGGTAAGGTTCCACTGATCAATCATCGCGGGCTTGAAGTTCTGGTCAAACACCCGGATCCGATTTCCGTCGTAGCAGGTCTGATTGATGACGGGACACGGGTTCGCCAGGGTCGGCCCAAAGCCCTGCTCAAGGGTTCCAGTCCCCCCGGGAGCCTGCTGCTGAAGAATACCGAAGGGGACGTTCAGCGTAAGTTCTTCGTTACTTCCGCCGCCTTCGGTAAAGCTCGAAATTCCAAAGCTGGCACGGATTACATCCTTGCCGTGAAACACCGACGGCGACCAGGCAAACCCTACTCGAGGTAGCCAATCTCCGATACCCAGATAGTTGTTGTAGAGTGCCTGGTTTCCAAACTTTGCTGTGCCATCGCGGCCGTCGGCAGTGTAGATCGTTCCAGTCAGAAGGCCGAAGTTAACTGTGCGGTTGCTGACTTCATACAAAGGCGTGTGGTCTTCGAAACGCAGGCCAAGGTTCAAGGTGAGGGTGTTGGTAACTCGCCAGTCGTCCTGTACATAGACGCCAAAGATATTCCCTCGTAGCTTGGCGGGCGAGCTTACCACGCCTCCTGTGTCTCTGAAGGAATTTGCGCTGGCAACGTCGCCTAAATAGAGATCAGCCAGCGACGAGCCGGTCAAAGCATCGATGTTCAGGGTTCCCAAAGCGCCGTTATTTCCCTGGTAAATGTAGTCCTGGCGTTCCCGGGCATACTGGAATCCACCCTTGATCTGGTGCCGGCCACGGGTCCAGATCAGGTTGTCCTCGAACTGAGCCTGGGTGGAATGAAATACCTGAATGAGATTGGCCAGTCCCAGACTGGCCGCCGCTCCGCCGCCGGCTCCCGTGATGTTAAGTTGAACCAACCCTGGCCCCTGCAGATTCCCTCCCGCTATGCCAAGTTGCTCACTGATGTTGCCGAGGGAAGAGGTTGGCGTTTCCCGCGAATCGAACCGGACGGCGTTGAAACCTATGCGAGCTTCGTTCAGCAGGTTCGGTGTGAGAGTGTGGGTCCAGTCAATGGCGGCGTTCTTCACCGGTTCATCGCTACCCTCGACGGCGCCGGCATTGCAGGCAACGCAACCGGTGAAAGTGGGCTGATTCAGGTCCATCTGGGACCAGCGGGCGAAAACACGATCTTTCTGGGAGGGAACAAAATCGACCTTCAAGTCCCCTTGATTGTTGTTCAGGTCATTGCCGCTGTTGTAGAAGATGTTATTTCCGACCAGGGTATTAAGCTGCGGAAGAGGATAGACCTTCGTCAGCGCAAACAAATTTGAGGCGACCGAATCCTCTGCGAGCCCTGCGGCGGCGAGATTGTTGTTGGGGATGGGCAGACCAACATTTGGTCCAGACGGAAAAACCAGTTGGGTGGCTCCTGTTCCACCAGTGCATACTCCCGCGCCGCTAAAGGTGCCACCATAGTTCGTGCAAAGTTGGCTGAAATCGCCGGCACGGGCTTGGGCAGTCAAAACCTGAGCGCCAGTGTTCCCTGCATTAACCAGGCGCTGGCCTTGATAGTCTGCAAAAAAGAACAGTTTGTCCTTAATGATGGGACCGCCAATGGTGCCTCCGAATTGGTTGTAACGGAACTCGGGTTTGTTTTGAACGCCTTGCGCATTGAATCCCACCAAGCCATTGTCTACACCCTGGGTCCATCCTGCCGAGGCCTTGTTCGCGTCCAGGGCATCATTGCGGAAAAATTCAAAGAGATCCCCGTGGAAGTGGTTGGTGCCCGACTTAATGCTGGCGCTAATCACTCCGCCCTGATAGTTGCCGAATTCAGCGGAGGCGTTCTGCGTGATCAGGTTGAACTCCTGAATGGCATCGACACCAGGCGTATAGCCCACTTCATTATTCTTGTCTTCGCTGTTGAGAATACCGTCCAGCAGATACTCGTTGGCCTGCTCGCGATTTCCGTTAATGTAGGGCCGGCCGGAATTGGTCATACTCTGTACCTGTCTCATGCCATCCGGATCGACGTTGGTCACGCCTGGCGCGAGCAACGTTAACTGGAGATAGTTGCGCGAAGCCAGCGGCATCGAGGTCGCAGTGCTCGCATCAATGAGAGTGCTGACCTCGGCGGATTGAGTTTGAAGCAGCGGAGCTGCCCCAGTGACCTCGACGGTTTCCGAAGCCTGGCCCAGTTTCATCTGAAAATTGAGACTGACCGTCTGGTTGAGCACCAGCGTAAAGGCTGGATAGGTCTCGCTCTGGAAACCAGTGGCGGTAACCCGCACCGTATAGGTTCCAACCGGCAGACGGGTCAGACTGAATACCCCAGCGTCGTTGGTCGACGCGGTCCAGACCGTTCCCCTTTCGGTGTCTGTGGCAGTCGCAATTGCCCCTTTGACAGCCGCCCCGCTGGGATCGACTACACTGCCGGAAATTCCGGCCGTGACTTCCTGCGCCGTGGCAATTGTTAGAGATCCGGTCAAGGTGACCGCTGCGATTAGTACCGCAACGCCCCACGTCAATTTCTTCATCACACCACCTCCTGAAGCTCAGAACCGGTCTCGGCAACGCAGTTCTCAATACGGACTCATATAAACGTACTATGCTATATAGCAACTGAATCCCTGTGGTCAAGAAGAAAGTGCATCGATCACGTAAAAATCTTTTGTCCACCATATAGCATTGAGGGGCTGGCGTGTGCCGACGCGCTTCGGCTCCCAAGAAGAGATTACGGATCGACTGCGCTCATGGTTCGTAATTGGCAGGATTTTGGTAATAATCCTTCATCCTTACATAGTGCTTTACAACTGGAGCGGATCGGATTAAGGTCTCTGTTGCGATCGGTGCTATAGGGCTTTTGCCAAGAACTGCCAGCATGGCGGTTTTTCGCATGCTTTAACTGTGTTGCTCTTGCTCTATAGCGGCCATGGATGGCTGAAGTCTGCGTCAATACAGTGGAGCGTGCGATCTTCCCAGGTTTCTTCGGAGCTTTCATGAGACAGGACCATCGGAATGGGGTGGCAGCATATAAAAGGATTCAATCCGCGATCCTCGAACGAATCGAGGGTGGCCATTTGAAGCCCGGAGACGCGGTCCATTCCGAACGGGAACTGGCGAAGATCCACAGCGTAAGCCTGATGACCGCTCGCCATGCATTGACCGAAATGGAGCGTGACGGACTCGTGGTAAGGCGGCGAGGCGCCGGAACATTCGTTGCGCCTCCTAAGATTCACTTCAACAAATTGGTGGGTTTCACCGAGCAGATGGCCAGCAGGGGCCTGCTGGCATCCTCCAAGACTTTGGTCGCGGAAGTGGTCAGCGGAGAGCCTGAGATTGCCGCGCGCCTCAACCTGTCTCCTTCCGCCACCCTCGCCAAAGTGGAACGGCTAAGACAGAGCGGCTCAGAGCCATTCTCGTTGGAAACCTGCTATTTCTCTGCTGAAAGATTTGCTCGTTTGACCAAGGCTCCGCTGGCACACAGTTCCCTGTTCGCCTTACTGGAACGTGAATACAAACTGGAGATCGCTCACGCCGACGAAGAGATCGATGCCATTGCTGCCGATACCAGGATGGCAGACCTCTTTGGTGTGGCCAAGGGATCTCCGTTACTGCGGATCCGGCAGATTATCTTCTCCACTGCAGGCAGACCTGAGATCTACGTGTTGGGAATCTATCGCGCGGACCGACACACCTTGGTGGTCCGCCGTTTCCGCTAGAGGCTCGCCGCCACGATGAGTATTTCCTACAACCGACTTCTGAATAGGCTCGTTCAGACCTCTCTCACGGCACAACTTCCGTCTGTGTCGGCTAGTCATTACCGAAACGCGCCTGGTTTGATGCATCTGGTTCGGGACCAGGGGGTCGGAGGTTCAAATCCTCTCTCCCCGACCACTTACTTCCAACCCTTATAGGAGCGGCCGGGCTTCACGACTGCGCCAATCTAGGGCCGAGTCGTAGGCCCGCGACTATCGCATCCACAATCATCGCGACCGACTGGCTGGTGTCGACCACAAGCGCCTGGGAAGAGTCCGGCTCCTCTAACGCTGCAAACTGACTTCTCAAGAGCGATTGCGGCATGAAGTGCCCGACCCGAACGCTTAGTCGGCGGTCGATGTCCTCATATGCGCCCTTGAGGTAAACGAAACGTATGGACTCCCGCTCGGGGACCCCTTCGCGAAGAGCGTCCCGGTGCCATTGACGCAGCGCAGAACAGGCCAGGACCACATCGCGTTTGTCTGCGATCCAGGTCCGGATGGCACGGTTCATCGCTCGAAGCCAAGGCCCACGATCCTCGTCGGTCAGCGTCTCGCCATTGCGCATCTTCACGACGCTGGAGGCTGGATGCCAATTGTCGGCATCATCGAACACCCAGTTCAAGCGCTTAGCGAGCGCCTCTCCGACAACTGTCTTACCCGAACCGGATACCCCCATGACCACGACGACCATAAATCCGCTTGACTCACGCCTTCCTACCCGTCCGATCGAATCTTGCGTGAAACCTCGCACGATGTTAACAATAGTGTTGACATGCTGCAAATTGGAACGAGGACGTTATGGAGTCAATCCCAATGATTCACAATCCAGCAATTCACAGCGAAGAAGAGCCTAATCACACTCTCAAAGGTTTTGAGCAGGGCGTGCGATGCCTTGTTCTCGTAATCCTCGGACTTATCCTTGTTGCGAATTATGCAAAGGCGGCGGCCTCAACTAAGCCTGATAGTCTCCACCAGGATAACCAGTGGCTCAAAGAGCACCTGCTGGACGACGCCACCCAGCCGCCATTTTCGTTCGCTTATGACCGTCAGGGATCGAGCGCCCTGCTGAAAGCCTGGCCTAGGAAGACAGAGACAACTCAACTCGATGACATCCGCACGGAACACCGCATAACTTGGACTGATCCGAAGACTGGTCTACAAGTTCGTTTGGAAGCGTTGGAATTTGCAAATTCCCCCGTGGTGGAGTGGACGGCCTATTTCAAGAACGAGGGCAAGGCCGACGCTCCGATCCTGGAGTATGTTCAGGCGCTTGACGTTTCATTTCCGGTCGCAGGCGAGGGCATTCCCACGATCCTCTACTCCAAGGGATGCGGGGTCATGGATACGTACTCGCTCCAAAAGAAACCGCTAAATCAGCTTGAATCCTTTCAACTCTCCAGCGAAAGCGGCGGCAAGACCGTTGACACTATTCCATTCTTCGACATTATAACGAATGGGCGTGGCCTGATCGGCGCCCTGGGATGGCCGGGCAACTGGAACATCAACTTCTCGCGCTCAACCGAAGCCGCGATCGCGATTTCGGCCGGTATGGGGACGACTCATCTCTCGCTGCATCCCGGCGAAGAGATCCGTACGCCGGAAGTGCTTCTGCTTCCCTGGGTGGGCGACGACATCGATGCTCACAACGTGCTGCGGCGTCACATTCTCAAATATCACACGCCTCAATATGACGGCAAGCCAGTTGTCCTGCCGGTTTCTCACCTGGGATGGGGCGGCATGAAAACCTCCACAAGCCTGCGCCTCATTGAACAAATCACCAAGGAAAACATCGGATTCGAAAACTTTTGGATGGATGCCGGATGGTATGGAACCGACCGGCCGGTGGATGAATTTCAGGTATTCGGAAAAGAAGATTGGTTCTTACACGCGGGGAACTGGCGGGTCAATGAAGTTCCCCATCCGGATGGTTTGGGTTTGAGACCGATCAGCGATGCGGCACACGCACACGGGATGAAATTCCTGCTCTGGTTTGAGCCGGAGCGGGCGGTTGTAGGCACGCCTCTAACGATTCAGCACCCTGACTGGTTTATCGGAGAGGTAACAACGAACTTTGAAGGGAACACCGAGAGGCCATTGGTAAAGTTTCGTCTGTTCGATTTCGGCAATCCGACGGCTCGACAATTCATGATCGATTCGATGTCCGATCTCATCACCAAGGAAGGCATCGACGTTTACCGGCAAGATTGCAACTTCGCGCTCGCTCCCTTTTGGGTGCAAGCGGATACGAAAGAGCGGCAAGGAATTACCCAGATACGCTATGCAGAGGGACTGCTGAAATTTTGGGACGAACTGCGGCGCAGGCATCCGCAATTGATCCTCGACATTGTCCAGCGCGGCGACTTGGAAACAATTTCGCGCGCCGTAGATTTGAGTCGTGCGGACTATCCGGTCTCGCCGGATGCGGATCCGGTTGGAGCCCAGGTCAGCACCGAGGGCCTTGCCTACTGGCGGCCGCATTTCGGAACCTTGCTCCAGGTGCGGCCTCGCGACACCTATCATTTCCGCAGTGGAATGGCGCCAGGGTTGGCTTTCGCGCTCTTCAATGTCTCCGGCTATCCGAACCAGGTCGGTAATTTCATACCCGCAGATTTTCCTTACGAATGGATGCGCAACATGGTCGCGCAACTCAAACTAGTCCGGCCTTACTACTATGGCGACTACTATCCACTCTTGCCCTGCAGTGAAAATTCCGATTGCGCTACCGATCCCAGTAAGGAGCGCAGCGCCGCATTCGAGTGGGCCGCCTGGCAATTTAATCGTCCTGAACAAGGAGATGGAATGTTGCAGATCTTTCGCAGAGACGAGAGCGACGTTACGGCGGAGGATCTACGTTTACGAGGACTGGATCCATCGGCAAATTATGAGATCACAGATCTCGATACGAAACTGCCGCGCACGATTTCAGGGCGAGACTTGATGCAACAAGGGCTACATGTGGAGATCAAAGAAAAGCGGGAAGCGGCTATCGTTATCTACAAGAAATCGCACTAATCGGTCACGACTTCCTGATTCTGTTGCCCAAGCCCGCGAATGCCCAGTCGCATGCGATTGCCGGCACGCAGATAGACGGGCGGCTTTAGGCCGAAGCCGACGCCGGGAGGCGTGCCGGTAGAAATGATGTCGCCAGTTCTCAAACTCATGAATCGACTCACGTAGCTGATCAGATAGGCCACTGGGAAAACCATGGTCCTGGTGGATCCGTTTTGGTAGCGGTGACCATCCACTTCCAACCACATCTCCAGATCCTGCGGGTCTGGAACCTCGTCAGGAGTAACCAGCCACGGACCGATCGGACCGAAGGTGTCGGCGCTCTTGCCTTTCACCCACTGGCCGGTGCCCTCCATTTGAAATGCACGTTCTGAAACGTCATTGATAACGCAATAGCCGGCGACATGGGAAAGTGCATTCACCTCTTCTACATACTTTCCCGGTTTGCCGATGACTACGCCGAGTTCGATCTCCCAGTCCATTTTCGTCGATCCGCGTGGGATGACGACACTATCGTCAGGCCCGCAGATAGCCGATGTTGCCTTCATGAAAATAACCGGTTCGACTGGCAACGCCATCCCCGCTTCTTTCGCGTGATCGGAATAGTTCAAGCCAATGCAGACGAATTTTCCGACATCCCCTACACACGGCCCAATGCGAGGCTGTTTTGGAACGATGGGCAGAAGGGAGATGTGAGTCTTTCGAAGTTTTTCGATAGACTCCGGAAGCAATGCCTCTCTCGCAACGTCGGGAATGATTCCTGACAAATCGCGAATTTCTCCATCGGCAGTCAGGATGCCCGGATTTTCATGTCCCGGCGGGCCGTAGCGCAGCAATTTCATTGTTTTTCCAATTTCCTGTAGGAAGTTTTGGCCTTAGATCCGCTTTCCTACCGTTGCAGAAGACATCCGAGACGTAGCCTGCAACCCGGGCGCGAGGATTACCAGCATCACTTCCCACCATCCGTCGTCTTGAGCAAAATGACACGGGCGAAGAGACCTGTCGTGTCGCCAGAATTCGTTTTGTCCTTTCCATAGCCGACGGCAAAAGTGATCGTATCGTCGGCTTTCATTTCGATTTGTCCGGTATACTCCGCCGTTGGGCTTGCTCCCTGCACCTTGTGAAACGCGGGATCTCCCCCGTAGCCGTCGATGTCAGCGTCAAACAGACTCTTGTCATTGTGCAGCACGTGGACATCGGTCGTCGATAATCCGTAATGGATGCCCTCAAATTGAGCGCTGATCTTGTAGGTGCCTGCAGATGGAGCCACAAACCGCACCAGGCTGTATTGGCCGGTATTGCTGGCTTCCATGGCGACCTCGCCGGCCCGCACGGCCCATCCTTTACAACCCACCTGTGGTTGCTTCGTAGTGTTGTAAGCAACGTAGGGATAATAGCCCTCGCCCGGCCCCTTATTTGCGACCGGGTGCCAGAAACCAATCGAGCCAGTCGAGTCACATTGCATGTCGACTCGATCCGATTGCTTATCGACTCGAAATTGATCTGGCGCTAAAGAGTTAGTCGCAGAATACCCGTATTGCCAAACCTTGTGGGGGTTCTCCTGAAAGGAGAAATCAGCAGACAAGTCGAAAGTTGTTTGCGCCCGTGCCAGCATGCCGAGGAACAAAATGACGACCGCAATTCGCCACATAGTGAGTCCTTAATTAGTTAAAGACTAAAGCCACCGTCAATGATGTGGATTTGGCCAGTGGTGTAGGTGGATTCATCCGAAGCCAAATAGACAGCCAGCGCCGCAATTTCCTCCGGCCGGCCGAGGCGACCCATCGGCTGCCGTGCTATAAACTCCGAGCGGGCTTTGTCCGCATCCTCTTGCGCAGCGATTCGCTGCTCCAGGGATGGCGATTGCACGGTTCCGGGGCAGATTGCATTGCAGCGAACGCCGCTGCGGATGAAGTCGGCGGCGATTGCCTTTGTGAGCCCAATCACCGCCGCTTTCGTACTGCCGTACGCAAACCGGTTCGGGACACCCCTGATACTCGATACGGCCGACGAGATATTAATAATGCTTCCCTTGCCAGCTTTTAACATGGCGGGCAGAAAGGCGCGGCAGGTGCGGTACATGGACTTGATGTTGACATCGAACGACAAGTCCCAGTCTTTTTCTGAACAATCGAGAATGGTTCCGTGATGAACATAGCCGGCACAGTTAAACAAAACATCAAGCCTACCGAGTTCCGCGGCACACTTCTCAATGTCCTGCGTCTCACGGACGTCCAGGCGGCGTGTCTGAATCTTGGGTCGCTCCTGGCTCAGGGCCGCGAGCAATGGCTCGCTGATGTCGGTTGCCCATACGTTGGCACCCGCATCGGCAAACGCGACTGCCGTGGCCCGTCCTATACCCTGTCCGGCTGCCGTGACCAAAGCTACCTTTCCATCAAGCCTTCCGCCCATTTTCTCTTCCTGATAAGTCATTTCCAGGCGGGCAATGATTTGGCAGAACAAACTCATTGCTAGCCGCCAAAACTACCGCGCGGTCCTGTCGACGCTGTGGTAGGCTAGTCGATGCATTTCTTTATGTCAACACTATTGTTGACACAAATACTCTTGGCTCCCGCCAAGCTTGGGTGCGCGAAGCGGCTGGTGAAAGCGACGCGCTCAGATAGGGACTTGCTGTAAATGGAGCTTGATATCGAGAATTTTGACGCCCTTCGCGATTACCTGGCGGCGCGGGGATGCGTGAGATTGGGAGAGACGGTCTCTTTGTGCAATCTGCGTGGAGGTGTTTCCAACCGGACGGTGAAGGTGGCATGGGCGGATGGCCGGGGATGGGTTCTGAAGCAGGCGTTATCGAAACTACGCGTCAGCGTAGACTGGTTTAGCGATCCGGACAGGATTGGTGTGGAGGCGAAAGCTCTCCGCTGCCTCAATCAGTTAGCTCCAGCCGGAACCACTCCTGCTTTCCTCTTTGAGGACATGGCAAATCACTTGATGGCGATGGAAGCAATTCCGGAAAAACACGAGAATTGGAAATCCATCTTGCTCTCGGGCCGGATTATTTCAGACCATTTCGAGCAGTTCGGTTTGCTCCTCGGGTCGATCCATCGCAATTCGTCGGATCCTCGGCTGAATATTCGCGACCAGTTTTCCGACACCTCTTACTACGAGTCCCTGCGGTTGGAGCCGTATTACCTTTACACCGCCAAAGTAATTGCCAAGGCGTCATCCTTTCTCAACCTGCTAGCTAAGGAAACCCTGCATCATAAGAACAGCTTGGTTCACGGGGATTTCAGTCCGAAGAATACCCTGATCTACCAAGGAAAATTAATCCTGCTTGACTACGAAGTAGTTCACTTCGGAGATCCAGCATTTGATGTGGGTTTTGCGATGGCGCACTTTTTCAGCAAGGCACATCACATGCACAATGAGCGGTCTCGGCTGGCTAGCGCCGCGGAGTTGTTCTGGCAGGTGTACCGCGAAGAAATTAAGCATCTGGACTGGACCGGGGATCTAGAACCGCGGGTAGTCCGTCATACCCTCGGATGCTTGCTGGCGCGAGTGGCGGGAAAATCCCGGCTGGAGTACTTGACGCCAGAGGAAATGACTCGACAGCAGGACATCGCCGTCGAGTTGATGGCAGCGCCTTCGAGGAGCGTTGCGAATTTGATCGACGAGTTTGTTCACAGAATCTAAGCCCATGCCCAAAATTGAGCGGCTCACCGGCCGCGAAGTGCTCGACAGTCGTGGCAGACCCACCGTATTGGCAACGTGCATCCTCGAAGGCGGAGCTTGCGCTTCGGCGTCCGTGCCCTCGGGAGCGTCCACTGGTGGCACGGAAGCTTTTGAGCTGCGTGATAGGGATGCAAAGCGATATCAGGGTTTGGGCTGCCGTCGCGCTGCGACGAACATTAGCACGGAGCTTCACAGCGCATTGGCTGGCCGTGCGTTCGATCAAGCTGAATTAGACCAGGCGATGATTGCGCTCGATGGGACTGCCACGAAGTCGCGGCTAGGGGCCAATGCGATTCTGGCAGTCTCGGTCGCCTTCGCTCGCGCCTGCGCACAGTCTCGCGGTGTTCCTCTGTACCACCATTTTGCCGATATGCAGGGCTCCTCCGCGAGTGCGCTTCCTCGCCTGACTATTAATCTATTCAGCGGCGGAAAACATGCGGGGCAGCAGGTGTCGGTGCAGGATGTGTTGATCATTCCAATGTCGGCGCAAACCGTCGACCAGGCCCTGGTTTCGGCTTTCGATGTTTATCAGGCAGCGGCTGAAATCATTTTGCGCAAATATGGCATGCGTCTTCTCACTGCGGACGAAGGTGGATTGGCTCCGCCGTGCAGCTCTGCCGACGAGATGTTGGGTTTGGCCGTGGAAGCGATCGAGCAGGCGGGCTATTCTCCCGGTAAGGACATTTTTCTTGGCATCGATGTTGCATCCACGCACTTTTACCAGAACCGCAAATACCATCTGGATGCGGAGGCGCTAGACAGTGCGGAAATGATCCAGACAATTTCGCAATGGCTCGATCGCCACCCCATCCTAAGCGTAGAAGACGGACTGGCTGAGGACGATTGGGAAAACTGGCCTGCGCTTCGCCGAACAATCGCTGGCCGGGCGCTTACTCTCGGAGACGATCTGCTGTGCACGAACCCTGTCCGCATAAAACGTGCTATCGCAGCGAGCGCCTGCGATGCGCTGCTGCTGAAGGTCAACCAGATAGGGACGCTAACCGAAGCGCTCGAGGCCTACCAGCAGGCTCGGGGGGCTGGGTGGTCGGTCACCCTGAGCGTTCGCAGCGGGGAAACTGAAGACAACTGGGCCGCGGATTTAGCCGTTGGATGGCAGGCCGATCAATTCAAGAACGGGTCAATTCGGCAGTCTGAACGTCTGGCAAAGTACAACCGTTTGCTGGAAATCGAAGAAGCGACTCACTGGCCGCTGGCCGCCTGGCCGCGCCGCAGTTGAAAGCGCTCGACGACGGCACTTATACAAGCTGGGGTTGAGACCCGATAAGCCTGCCCGGCAACTTCAGGGCAAGCGGCGAAGCAGCAAAATATCCGAGCCATAAAGTTGCTGATCGGTATACTCCTTGATGCCCCCGTCGCCGCTGGCCAGCCACTTATCAGGCAGATGCACAGCGAGGCCGTTCAGCAAACTTTCTCCGGTCATTTCCTTTTCGCGCCCAGGGCGGTCGTTCAGACTGATTACCCGATATTTGGCCTTCGCATCCAGCCCACGCACATGAATCTTGGTGTCAGCAATCGTAGACTTATCACGAAAGATGTAGAGCACCGACTCCGTCGAATCCTCCTTAACGTACTGCACGGAACTCCATCCAGCAGCCTCGACATTCGGATGGTATACGTCTTCCAGCAAGAGATGACGGTATTGCTTGAATTGCAAAAGATTTCGCTGGAAGGCCTCGACGAATCCGGGGGGAGCGGCCGAGAGAAATTGCGAAGACATGCCATTGATGTTGCCGAACGTTACCCCATGCGTAAAGTGTTTTCGAAAATAATAGTCGAGTGCGGAAGCGCTATACCAGCGGCTCGTAAGGTATTCTCCTCCTGCGTCTCCCTTTCCCGCGGCGGCCAGCGAGCCCCACACATTAGGACTGAGCATTGGGCCGGTGATGAACTCATTGATATATCCACCCGGCAATAGGCTTTGCGGTCCGGGGTTGGTTCTGGCAAATTGCAGCGACGGATCGCATTCAAAGCCGGAAAGATTCGGAAAACGCGCGAGCAGATGGCGCATTATCTCCATCCGCCCGCGATAGGCCGCGTAGGCGCCATCGGTCTTTCCATGCCCATGGTCGGTACGATTACACTCGTAGCTTACGGTCGACGATGGATCCCATTTAATCCAATCGAGATGCCACTTTTCGATGATGTCTCCAAGTTGTTTCTCGATCCACGCGACCACTTTCGGATCCCCCAAACATAGTTGTTTGGTGATAGCGAGAGAAGGGTGCGTGGTGCCGAGAGTCTTGCCATCGATCATCGCAAGCCACTCCGTTGGAATCTCGCCAGACTCGACCCGCGCTGCGTCCACGTTGCCTGGGTCTACCCAGAGCCCGAACTTCAATCCCATCGCATGAACGGCGTCGGAAAAATTCTTCATGCTGTGCGGGAATTTCTCCTTGTCCTCCTGATAGCTGCCGAGTCCAAGCGTCCAATCGTTCATACCAGGCACTACAGACCCGCCCTCGTACCAGGTTGCATCGTGGTAGAAGACATCGAACCCAACCTGTTTTGCAAGATCAAGTTCCCTAAGAAGTTGCTGTTCGCTGTTTCGTTGGGTCAGCCATATGCAATACGTCACCAGAGGGGAGTCAGGCAAAGGCGCCGGGAACACGTACTTCTTCAAATAACGGAATGTCTCATTGCCTGCGTCGTCGGTGTCTCCTTTAGCAAGCGAAAAGAAACTGATGGGAGTTTCAACGGTCGCCCCTGGAGGAAGTTCGAAGGTGGCCGAGGGACCGTTTTTCTTGTCTTTGATCAGAATCGTTCCGGCGTGAACCACGGTGCTGGCGGAGGAGGACTGGACGTAGGCCTTCCATCCCAACACTCCGAGGCCGGGTTCACCGCCAATCAGCATAGATTCTCCAGCGGATTCGTTCTCGAGCACCAGCCAGTCAGGAAATTCGCGCCGTTGCGAAAGGTTCCCGCTCGAGTGAAACCCGTGCTGTCCCTTGGCTGACGAGAATGGCTTGAGCCCCCCGGCAGGATTCCTCAATGTGAGGAACAGGGGATTCACGTGGGCGTCGAGCATTAAGTCACGCTGGCCACGGTTCTCCAGTTGCATAGCCGTTTGGATTACGGCGCCATCTGAGTATAGCGTCCACTTGAGCGAAAGCAGGCCGCCGTCTGCGGATTGGAAGTGCAGCGTGAGCTGCTTTCCACCTTTCTCCAGGTCGGCAACAATGCCATCTGCAAATACGTACGACTTGCTGGCTTTATCTGGAGATGCGATTAAGGGTGCGTCCGCGACGGCCCATTCCGCTCCGCCTTCTCGCCGCAACGACTTCAAAAGAACATTTCCCGATGAACGAGACAACTCGACGTGGATGTGCCCGTTTGTCAGTTCCCATCCCATGGTCGATTCTCTGATTGAGACTTGGGCAGTTGCGAAGGACGCGAGGTAACAAAGCAGGCAGGCTGCCAGTAGGAATGGTTTCATACCGTTCGAGCCTCGATGACTTAATTTGCTTCCCGGGGTCAGGCTGCGAAAACAAGGACTAGGTCTTACCGCAAAATGACCCGGTTGAAGCCGCGCAAAGAACCTTGCCTCGGTATTGAACCGAGGCAAGTCTGGTTGACAGGGGAGGAAAGTGTTAGAAAGTGAGACGGGCGCCAATCTGCATACGCCGTCTGAAGTCAGCAATGCTGCAAATTTGGCCTGCGTCCGCAATATCAACAAATGCCGCACCGGCACACGTTGGTTGTCCTAAATTCTGACGGTTAATAGCGTTGAATGCGTCCCACTTAAGGTCGAGGTGGGTCGTCTCTGTGATGACCAAGGACTTGGTCAACGACAAGTCGACTAAACCGAGGCCCGGGCCTAATAGACTGTTGCGTCCGGCATTTCCGAAGGTGTACTGAGCAGGATCGGCATAGGCCGCGGGGTTGTACCACTCGTTTTGGTTGGGATGGGACACATGCGGATCGCCAATCTGGTTCGGTCTATCGTAAATGGGCGAATTCAGAATGGTTGGGGAGTTTAAGTAATATGGCGTGAAGGGCAATCCGCTCTCGAAATTGAAAATTCCACTGAGCGCCCAGCCTCCAACCACGGCGTCCGCACCGCGGCTCAAACCATTTGCATAGGCTCTGCCGCGGCCGAAGGGAAGCAACCAGTTAGCCGCGCTCACAAAAGACCAGGGTCTTACGGTGCCGGAAGGTCCGTAATTGCAGGAGTAGCAGAACTGATTTCCGTTGCCGTCTCCTGGACCGAACGTCCCATCGTCAAGCGACTTAGCCCAGGTGAAGTTACTCAGCAGATACAGCCCCTGATGAAAACGCTTCTCCGCGTGAAGTTGCAGAGAATTGTAGTTACTCCTCATTTCAGGCCGCTGGTAAGCTGCGTCGTTCCGTTGGTATTCTTCTACACCCCAGCCGTAGCTGGCGAAGAAAGGCCGGCGGGGATTGTAGTCGCCCGGTCCGGGAGGCGGCAAGTTGACGTCAATGTTATCCCACAGATGGCGGCCGATGTTGCCCACATATGCAACCGAAGCGGTGATCTGATTGGGGAAGGCATGTTCAAAGGTCACGTTATAAGTGTCGTTGTAACTGTGCGGATAGGTTCCGACCCCAACGAAGTATTCACTGCCGCCGGGTGCGCCCTGAAATGAAATTTTTCCGTTTGACGGGAACGCAGGAAGAGCCGGAGGAGCGCCGGGTCCCTCATCGAACGTATAAGCCAACGGGGCATAAGGATTAGCTTGGGCATCACTCTGGCTTTGCTTGATGGGCCAGCAGCAACCCTGGGTTCCAAATCCCGCTCCGTCGGCATTCATATAGTAGCTTCGGCCGTAGCCGCCACGAAGGACCGTGTCTTTAGACAACCGGAACGATACTCCAAGACGCGGTGAAAATTCCGTTTTCGGTGTTGTAACTCCTGCGTACTTGCCAGCCAGGTTGGTCAACAAAAGTGTGTCGGTGGCTACATCGATATTTCCGTCGCTCTGGCCGTTTTGTGTGAAGATCGGACTCATGTAATCCCAGCGCAAGCCCAAGGTCAGGGTCAGCCTAGGATTAACCTGCCAAGTATCCTGACCGTAGAAAGCGTATTTCCAAAGTTTTTCCTGAGGCTGAACTAGCGTTATGTCTCTGCCGAAACCGGAGGGAAGACCGAGCTCCAGTGCGGCCAAGCCTGATCCGCAAAACGTCCCGGACGCAGGACTTGTGCAGGGTCCAGTCGTGGCGGAGTCATTGAGCTGAGTGAGCGATTGGCTAACCGTGAAGGTTCCACGTCCGCTGACGTCGGTCCGGATGCCGAAAAACTTTCCTATATCCCCTCCCCATTTGAAGGCGTGGTGGCCCACGGTCTTGGTCCAGTTGTCGTAGACCTCGAAGTTTGCCTCGCGCTCAAAGAATGGCAACCCAAAATCACCCATATTGAAGGAGGTTAATGGATCGCTAACATTTATCTCGGGTAGGCCTGATGTGTAGACTGTCCCCAGGTTAACGCTTGGAATGCCCACAGCCGTCGCAGCGTCGGTGTTGTAATCGGGCTGCAACTCCGAAATAACAAGTCGCGAAAAAGCGAATCGAGCTTCGGTCAGCAACGAGGGAGAAAAGGTATGTTGATAATCGACCATTAAGCTCTTGTCGTGATCGGACGAGAGCCCGGCGTTTGCGACTCCAGGGCCCCCGAGCGGTGCGCCGCCGCCTGCGACCCCGTAAGCCGTTGGAGTATTAAAGTTCGCCTTGAAATAACTGAATTTCCCGAACACAACGGTTTTTGAGGTAGCAAAGTAATCGCCGCGAGTATCGAACTGATCCTGGTCGAAGGTGGCGGCCCGAGAGATCTGGTAATTTGAGCTATATCCCGGAGAATTTGGCTCGGGCAACAGCGCCAACAGGTTTTTTGCGGCCGGACTGAGCCGATCGGGGCAAATTACGTTGAGCACGCCGTTGCATTGGATCTGCGTTCTTCCCGTTCCGTCCGCATTACCCGTGGCCGGATCGTAGATCGGATCGATTGCTGCGACGGAACTGAAATCTCCAGTCCTAAATGCATCGATCGGCACTGTCTCGTTGCCTGATGCGAAAAGGTCATTTCGCATGCCCTGGTAGTCGCCAAAGAAAAAGATCTTGTCCTTGATAACCGGGCCGCCGACGCTGCCGCCAAACTGATTCCAGGTATTGGCAGGAATACCATTAGGCTCGGTGAAGTGATCGGCTGCGTTGAAACCAGAGGTCCGATAGTTCTCGAAAAGCGATCCGTGAAATGCATTTGTGCCTGATTTAGTCGTGATCTGCCAAAGTCCGCCGGCTACCTTGCCGTATTCGGCATCGTAATCGCTGGTTGCGAGTTTCACTTCCTGTACGGCATCGTTCGGAGTCACGATAATCGATAGCCCCTGGATCGCCTCGGTGTTCTCGACGCCATCGAGCAGGTGTCCGTTAGCGTTAGGAGCGGCTCCGTTGACGTTGAGGTTGAAATCCTCACCGGCATTCTCCGGGTGAAGATCCAGTTGGCCAGTCGGCATCGAAACTCCAGGAGCCAAAAGCGACAATCGAGTGATGTTGTTGCCATAGGTAGGCAAGCCGCTGATTTCCGCCGAGTGAATGGTTTCGTTCACCTCAGCGCTATCTGTCTGGAGAAGAGGCGCCTCGCCGGTCACCTCGACCTTGGAAGTTGCCGTGCCGACCGGCAGCTTGGCGTCGACCCGGTACAGTATTCCAGCGTCGATTCGCGTGGCGTCGCGGGTGAATGTGGCAAACCCTGCCTTCTGGACCGCGACCGAATAGTTCCCCGGAATCAGACTAGGAAACCTGTATGCCCCATCGCCGTTCGTGAGGGTCTGGCGAACGACTGAGTCCGCTACGTTCGTTGCTTCTACGGTTGCCCCGGAAATGGCGGCGCCAGAAGCGTCCGTCACATTGCCCTCGATGCCCCCGGTGACTGCCGTTTGCCCGTGCAACATATCAATGCTCACTAAGGAAAGAACCGCAATGAGCGTCAGAAAACGGAATGTGGCGGAGTTCATCATGGAGCCTCCTTGTTACGGCTGCGCTTGTGCTCGACAATCTGCCCCGTTTTGGGGGCGTTACAGAATGTGCAGTTCCTGGCCATGGTCCCGTTCGCTGCCATAAATCAAACGCGGCTGCAGCAAAGTTCTCATAGCCGACGCGGAAGTTATCCTATTTTCGGGCAGAGTGTCAAGAGAAATATTGTCAACACTAATGTCTACAAGACTGGCAACGGAGTGCGAAACTGCGAGTTCGGTGAGCTGGCACTCGGAACAGAGCGATTTTTCACTAACCAGCCGGGAGCCCCGAAAAAGGGGCTCCGAAACAAGTACACGCCTCCTGGCACGGATCAGCACCAAAGGAGGCGGCGACATGCCGGAAGCAAGACACATTTGTGTGCCCTGCTGCCAGGAGGCGTTCCCGCGTATTTCCCTGCCGACTAGAGTGTCACCTACATTGTCGACAGCATGATACAGTGTCTGGAACGGCTCTCGTTGTCCTGGTCGGGTGACAGGGTCCAATCGTTGGCGCGGCCGGTGACGTTTGATTTTCGGCAGGCCGGCGTTTACCAAGAGACGGGTCTCAATGGGAACTTCGAAGGCTCATTCTTCCAAACCAGCGCGCGGGGTGTCCGCCAGCAAACGCGTTGAAGCCCACTTGCGCAAGGCCATTCACGCCGGTAAGCTACGCCCGCGTCAGCGCATCATAGAAGAGGATTTGGCCCGGGAGCTGGAGGTAAGCCGAGGACCGGTGCGAGAGGCTTTGCTGCGCCTGGAGCGCGACGGCCTGGTGGTTACCACCTCGAGGCGGGGCACTTTTATCCGCGATATTTCGCTTGCGGAAATCGGTGTGATCTTTCGCATGCGAGCCAAGCTTGAAGGACTTTGCGTCCGTTACATGAGGGAAAATTCCTCCGTCGATTGCGCTGAGCTTCTCGGTGGGGCGTTGAACAAACTAAGGGGCGCGGCGGCGAAGAACAATGAGGAGCAGTTCTTCCACGCTGACATGGAACTGCACCGCACGATCTGGAAGGCATCGAACCAGCCACTCCTGTACCGGACTCTCGACCTGCTGATGAATCCCTACATTTTCATCATCGCGCGCGCATATTCCTCGCGCTTACCGTTGGTCAACCGTCGTGAAAACCACGAGCAATATGTACGAATGGTGATCAAGACTCCGCTCGACAAAATCGAGGACGAAGTCGAGCGGTATTTCGGCGGTTTGTATTCCCGCATCTTTGACCAGAGCTCCGTATTCCCGGCGTTTGATACCGGGGATTGGGCGGATGGCATGGGGAATCCTCTTCCTCTGCCCTGAGGCGCTGACCGCTGCATTAACGTTGCGAATGTCATCAAAGGTGTTGACAGAAGCAAATCCGAGTGGTTGAATGGCTCGCCTTGGATGCTCCAACCGACATCGCGAAGCGCCCGCCTCTGCCCACCCGTCCCGAGAATTCTCGAATCGCGCGTAAGGGAATGGCATGACGCCGCAAACCGTGCAGGCAATTCTGCTGATTTTGTGTGCTGCGATCATGAACGCTGCTTATGCGCTCCCCATGAAATTGAACAAGAAGTGGGAGTGGGAACACACATGGTTCGCCTTTTCTATCCTGGGCGTTGCTGTGGTTCCTACTGTGATCGCTCTTCTCACAGTGCCCAGACTCTGGTCAACCTACAGCATGGTTTCAAGCGGGACTCTGGCAGCCATGATATTGTTCGGCGCCAGTTGGGGCATATCCCTCGTTTTCTTTGGGCTGGCCCTGACCCGTTTGGGATTGGCAATTACTTTTGCGGTCTGTCTTGGAACCTCGGCTGCGGTAGGCGCCCTCACTCCACTTATTGCGCAGCACACCAATCTCGTGATGACGCGCCAAGGCGAACTGATTCTGCTCGGCGTGGTGGTCATTATTTTTGGTGTCGTCCTCTGCGGAATAGCGGGAAAAACACGGGAAGCTGCCCTGCGGCAGGAAAGTGCAACGACGCGAAAAGGCTTCTGGGGTGGTTTCATGTTGGCTTTTATTTCCGGCATTCTCGGATCGATGCTGAATCTTGGACTGGCTTTTGGAGGAAGCATTCAACGCGCCGCGCAGCAAAACGGCGCGAGTCTGGCGATGATGTCGAATGCCGTATGGCTACCGTGCCTTTACGCCGGATTTTTGCCGGGAGCAATCTACTGCTACGTCCTGATGCGAAAGAAACGAAGCATTGGTGTGCTTCGTTTGCCAGGCACCTGGTATTACTGGCTGACGTCCGCCAGTATGGGTCTTCTATGGTTCGGCAGCATTATTCTCTACAGTATTTCGACGGTCAAGCTTGGGGATCTTGGCACATCAATTGGCTGGCCATTGTTTCTCGCCTCGATCGTCGTTGCCAGCACGAGTTTTGGAGTGCTGGCCGGCGAATGGAAACGGACCGGGACGCGCCCCATCCGATTCATGATTCTGGGAGTAACGTTTCTTGTGCTGGCGATCGCAGTGCTCAGCTACGCTGGGCAAGCATAAGCCATGGATTGGCGGTTCTGCTGTGAAGCAGTTTTCTGCGTGCGCTGGAACAGTAATGTTGCTGGGTGGATGAAACGGCTTCAGGAGCACTGTAAATTGTCAACAAAACTGTTGACGATGACCTTTCAAATTTAGTATGGTGCGGGTTGCGTTGTCGAAAGGCACGGATAACGCGGGGCATTGCGAAGCGCTTAGATCCCTTCCGACAGCCACGGCAGTCTACTGGCACATTGTCTATCGCCGGCCGCCAATTGCAGTTAGCTCCGGTACCAGTTGAAGAAGTTAACGCGAGGAAGCGCACAAGGTAAGATTGCAAACTGGTATGAGGAGACGATGGGGTTTCTTAGCCAGATAACGCGGACGTCCAGGAAGAGCCTCAACTGGATGTCCTTCGCCAGGATTGCCGCAGCCCTCTATTGTTTCCTCCTTTTGCGTTTGATTCTGTTTGCGGCGATAGCGCCGGAGTTAAGTTCCCGTTCAGCGGTCATTCGGACTGGCCCGTTTCCAGGAGTGCGCTTCAGTTCCGGGCTCACGGTTTGCGATGAAGAACTGCGCCATGGCCGATGGGTGAGCCGGTACTGGGAGTCGAGCGGTCAGGTCGTCGCAGACATTCAACTCGAGGCCGAACGGCAGCAGATGGACGCTCTGCCGGTCGACGCGTTCAAACTTGAAATGGAAGGGCAGGAGCTTTCCGGTACGTGGAAATGGGTCGGAGCCACTCAATCCGAAACTCAGAATCGCAAGGGTTTGCTGGTGACCGTGGAACTGGAAAGCAGCATTCGCCCGGTCCGGGTAAAAGTGCAAACCCTATTGGGCGGTGGCCCAGTTATGGTTCGATGGCTCGAAGTTGGCAATACGGCAGACCACCCCACGGCCATTTCGAATGTATCGCCTTGGGCCGGACAACTATGGCACACGCCCGACTTCGTGGAGAAGATTGCACCTGATTCAGAGAACGTGTACGACGTTGGCTACACGCAATACAGTAAATGGGGATATGAAGGAGCATGGCGCTTCGATCCCGTAATTAATGAGACCAAGATCATCTCCGGAGATCGGGGGAAATCCGGATGGGGGCATCCAACATTCTTCGCCAGGAATAACGCGACGGGGGAATGGTTTGCGGCGTCCCTTGCCTGGAGCGGTAATTGGAAGATTCGCGTTACCAGCAAGGTTGAAAAGTCTCCCGTTGACCGATCGGACTCGATCGACAGACCGGTGAATGAGGCTCGGCTGTTTTTCGACATGGGGCCGAGTTCCGTCGATCCGGCTCTGCGAGTTATTGATCCCGGCGAGACTGTAAAGACTCCAGAAACCCACATACTCTGCATGAAGGCCGACCTGGATCACGTCGTTCAAGCGCTCTTGAATCACGTGCGCCGCGATGTTCTTCCCACGCCGCCTTCAGAGCATGTCTTCGATGTGGAGGCAAACCATCGTGGATACATTGTTGATCATGAGACCGAGGCAGGCATTGAGCGCGAAATCGATATGGCGGCCGATATCGGCGCTGAGACATTTCTGATTGACGCAGGCTGGTATGGACCGGAACCAAACCGCTGGTATCAGAATGTGGGCGACTGGTATGCGGGCGCCTGGCTGCCGAACGATATTCAGCCTATTCGCGAATACGCTCGCAAGAAAGGACTGCGCTTCGGGCTATGGGTCGAGATTGAGGGCGCAGGTGCCGCTTCGAAGTTGCGGAAAGACCACCCTGACTGGATTCTGACCCGAGACGGTAAGCCGATCGCCAACGGGCGCCACCTGGATGTGGGAAATCCTGTGGTCGCCAAATGGATGGAATCGGAGATCACCCGGATCATTACCAAGTACGATCTCGACGTCTTCCGCATCGACTACAACATGTCCACTGAAGAAGATGGAAATCAGGTGCGTGCGGGATTCGTGGAAAATTCCTCGTGGCGTCACGTGGAAAATCTCTATGCGATGTTTGATCGCCTCCGCCTGCAGTTTCCCCACGTTATCTTTCAGAATTGCGCTGGGGGCGGAGGCCGGCTGGACTGGGGTATCTTGCGTCGCTTTGACAATACCGAACTCTCCGACTGGATGCGCGGGCCGCGTGGCGTGAAGATTCTGAATGGCATGACATGGTTGCTTCCGCCGGAAATTCTGCTGCGCACTTTCGGCACCGAGGTCCCCGACCTTGCAGGCGACGGCGACATCGATTACCAGATGCGGCAGGTTGAGATGTCACTGCCAATTTTCCGCGGGATCGCGCCATCGCCGGCTGAATTAAATCCCATTTTGCGCAACAAGATCCGAGCCGGAGTGGATCTCTATAAGAATGAGCTGCGACCGATTTTGCGCGATAGTCTGGTCTACCATCACACGCCTCTGACACCATATTTCAACGAGTCGCCCTGGCTAGTGCTTGAATACGCCGCCCCCGATAAGAAGCGCAGTGTGGCGACACTGTTTCGCACGTCAAGCTTAGAGGACCCTGTCTACCATTTTGTGCCTCGCGGCCTCGATTCGTCCGTCACTTACAAGGTCACGTTTGAAAATCGGTCGGAGACGGTTGAATTGTCCGGCCTTCGACTGATGACCGAAGGTCTTCCGGTCAGGCTGGAAACAGCCGGAACATCTGAAATGCTGTTGTTCGAAAGCTTGCCGGCAGGCGCAAAGAGCCGTTGAAACGAGCAGTATTTAAGAGAGTTCTCGATCAGGACTTGAACCATGGATATGGAATCTACATCTTTTCGAAAGCTGTTTGATCTCAGCGGAAAGGTTGCCCTCATTACTGGGGCTGGAGTCGGCTTTGGGGAAGCGATAGCTCTCGGCTTCGCCGAATTTGGCTGCGACATCGCGGCCTGCGACCTCAACATCGAGAACCCGGAGCGCACGGCTGAGCGAGTGCGCAAAATTGGGCGGCGTGCCATCGCGCTGAAGGCAAATGTTGCCGTTCCCGAGGATATATCCGCCATGGTCGATGCGACCGTGAGCAAGCTCGGCAGCATCGACATTCTGGTGAACTGTGCCGGCATACCCCAACATGACCCCGCGGAATCAACTCCGCTTGAAACCTGGGACCGGGTTCTGGACATCAATCTGCGCGGCACTTTCCTCTGCTGCCAGGCGGCAGCGCGCATCATGTTGAAAAAGGGCGGAGGGGTGATTCTTAATTTTTCATCGATCGCTGGCGTGGTCGGCGTAGGCCGCGGCGCCAATGCTTATTGTGCAAGCAAAGGGGGAGTGAACGCCTTGACCAAACAACTGGCGCTAGAATGGGCTGATCGCGGAATCCGCGTCAACGCTATCGCACCCTGCCAGTTTCTTACGCCAGGACTCAAGGAAGTCATGGCCGAGCCGCAGTTCGACCCCAACAAACTGATGCAAACGTGGGTGTCCAATATTCCGCTCGGCCGCGTGGGCGAACCTTGGGAGATCGTCGGTCCGGCCTTGTTCTTGGCGTCGAATGCTTCTTCGATGGTCACAGGCGTAATTCTCCCGGTTGATGGGGGTTATCTGGCTCGATGATTTCGAAACAAAAAAATGGAAGACGCGAACTGTAGAAGATACGAACTATAAATGATGCCGAGTTTGCCATCATCGCTGCCGGGCGGAATACACCTCAAGCGGCTTGTCCAGATTGGAATTGTTGTCGCCGATCGGGACCGAACCACGCAGCTTCTAACTTCTTTGTTTGGCATGGGGCCTTTTCGGTTCGTCGAATGGCCGGATCGAGCTGAATCGAAGTACTACTATCGCGGCGTGGAAGAGAACGTTCGCATTAAGCAGGCGTTTGTCCAGTTAGGAGACGTGGAGGTCGAACTCATTCAGCCTGTCGAAGGCCGCAGCGGTTACAAAGATTTCCTCGATCAAACGGGTGGCGGAATTCATCACGTGCTTTTTGAGGTAACCGATATTGATCCTGTGATCGAGGAACTCGAGAGGCATGGAATAACTGCGTTGCAGTCTGGAACTGGAATACGCCCCGGCACCCGTTGGGCGCTGCTTGATACAAAAGAACTGCTGGGATTTCTTGTGGAGTTGCGTCACCGTCCCGGCGAATCGGATGGCACCTCCATTCCCTGATTTAGAAAGTTTTCGCCGAATGGCGTTGCAGCAAAGATCATGCGGAACACAAGTAAAACTCGCCTGAAGACTGCGATCGTGGGCTGCGGGAAGGTCGCCGGAACCCACGCGCTCGCTTATCGGGCGCTTTCGAACTCGGAACTCGTATCGGTTTGCGACATCTCTCCCGAGCGCGCGCAAGCATTCGCTAAGAGTCTTCAGGTGAACGCCTATACCGATCTAGCTGAGATGTTGAAACGGGAACACGTAGATGTGCTGTCGGTCTGCACTCAACATACTCAGCATCCTGCCGCCGTTGAAATCGCAGCGGCCGCTGGCGTACACGTCATTTCGGAGAAACCGCTGGCGATCGACCTGGAGTCTTGCGACCGCGCAATCGCGGCCGCGCGCGCCGCCGGGGTCAAGTTAGGTGTGATCAGTCAGCGGCGCTGGTATGAACCTGTGCAGCGAATGAAAGAAGCGATTGATGCCGGCAAGCTGGGTAAACCAGTTCTGGCAATTGTAACTATGCTTGGCTGGCGCGAACCCGCTTACTATCGTTCTGATCCTTGGCGTGGAACTTGGGAAGGTGAGGGGGGTGGTGTGGTAGTAAGTCAGGCGCCGCACTATCTCGACCTGATGAGTTGGTTCATGGGTCCCGCTGTCGAACTGCATGGCTATTGGGACAACTATAACCATCCCGGCATAGAAGTGGACGACACTGTCGTGGCTTCCGTCCGGTTCAAGAATGGAGGGATGGGTTCGATTGTCCTCAGCAATTCGCAGCGCCCGGGATTGTGGGGAAAGATACACATTCATGGTTCTTCAGGGGCATCAGTGGGTGCGGAAACCGACAGCGGCTCCCCATTTATTTCCGGTGTCACCGAAAAGATGGACCCGCCGTTTAACGACATCTGGACAGTGCCGGGAGAAGAGCGGAATCTCGAAGCGTGGAATCGCGAAGACCGTGCGCGCCCCTGGGATGTGATGACTCATTACCACGAAGTGCAACTCGCTGACTTTCTAAGTTCAGTATTGGAAGATCGAGAACCTCAGGTCGACGGCGAAGCGGGGCGCCGTGTGGTGGAACTATTTACTGCGGTCTACCGTTCGCAGCGTGAACGCGCGCCGCAAAAGCTACCGCTGCTGCACTGAGTCGGGAGGCTACAGTTATGTCGGAACAAGTTATGGCGGAGCAAATCTCTCAGGAATTGCTTCTCACGTATTACAAAAAGATACTCGAACTGAGATTGTTTGAGCTCAAAGTTCAAGAACTGTATCGAAACGGAAGGCTACCGGGATTTGTCCACCTATATGTGGGAGAAGAGGCGGTTGCGGTGGGAGTGTGTTCGCATCTCAATGTGGCGGACTTGGTTTTCAGTACGCATCGCGGCCATGGTCACGCCCTGGCAAAAGGAGTTCCCGCTGGCGTCGTGCTCGCGGAACTCTGGGGCAAGGCGACAGGAAGTTCCGGGGGACGCGGCGGCAGCATGCATATGTATGCGCCTGAGTATGGATTTATGGGCACCAACGGAATTGTGGGCGCTCCGATCCCACTGGCTACCGGCGCCGCGCTGAGCGCGAAGCTGAAGAAGAAATCGCAGGTTGTCGTCTGCTTCTTTGGGGATGGCGCAGTCAACAGCGGGTCGTTTCACGAGGCCGTGAATCTCGGCTCGGTGTGGGACTTGCCGGTCGTGTATGTGTGCGAGAACAACTTATACGCGACCGAGATGGCCTTTCTGCGAGCCACCAAGAATACGAGCGTCGCCAGCCGGGCGTCGGCGTATGGAATGCTGGGTGTTGAAGTAGACGGGCAGGACGTGGTCGCGGTCCACCAAGCAGCACAAGCGGCGATCGAACGCGCGCGCCACGGCGGCGGCCCTACGCTGATCGAATGCAAGACCTATCGCTATGTGGGCCACCACGAAGGCGATCCGGGTACGGACTATCGGACCCGAGAAGAAGTTCAGCAATGGAAGCAGAAGGATCCTGTGAAACTTGCTCGGAAGCGGCTGCTCGACTGTGGAGTCGAGGAAAGCAATCTGCAGAAGGCCGATCAAGAGGTAGAGCAGCTTATCGAAGACGCGGTCGAATTTGCCGAGAAAAGCCCTGAACCGTCGGCCGAATCCGTAAACGAGCACGTGTTTTAGCTGAGGAGAACGTATGTCAGAGCAAGGCCGTGTGATCAACTACGGGGATGCGGGAGTGGAAGCGTTGCGCGAGGAGATGCGCAGAGATGCCAGCATTGTCTATATCGGACAAGGCATCGGCCCCCGGGGCGGAAACTTTCGACAAACCCGCGGCTTATGGAAAGAATTCGGCGATGACCGCCTGCGCGACACCGGCATCTGCGAATTGGGCGCCACTGGCGCAGCGATTGGCGCTGCCATGGCTGGTACGCGCACAGTCATCGACGAAGTTTTCCTCGATTTTGCCCTCGAAGCGATTACGCAAATCGTGCAGCAGGCCGCCAATATTTCCTACATGTCCAATGGGAAAATAAAGGCGCCGGTGGTAATTCGAGGGGCCATGGGCGCCGTGCGCAATGCTGGAGCTCATCATTCCCACACTTTCTATAACTGGTTTGCGAACACTCCGGGATTGAAGGTCGCCCTTCCTGCCACGCCTTACGACCTGAAAGGACTCTTCAAGACCGCGCTGCGCGATCCCGGCCCCGTCGCATTGATCGAGCATAAGTCTCTTTATAACGCCAAGAGCGTGGTCCCCGAGGAGGAATACCTGATTCCCTTTGGAGATGCCCGTATCGTGCGCGTAGGTAAAGATCTGACGATCGTGGCGATGTCACGGATGGTAGATCTTGCCGCAAAGGCCGCCGCGGTGCTGGCGCAGGAGGGAGTTTCAGCCGAAGTGATTGATCCCCGAACGATTGTTCCCCTTGATCGAAAAAAAATCACCGATTCCATCAAGAAAACCGGAAGGCTCGTGGTCATCGATGAGTCACCGTCGTACTGCAGTTTCGCGGGAGAGCTCCTAGCAATCGCAGCCGAGGATTGCTTCGACGAACTCCAGGCGACCCCTAGACGAATCTGCTCATTGGCTGTACCAAATCCGTTTAGCCCGGTTCTTGAAAATCAAATGATTCCGACAGTCGATCGCATCGTCCGTGAAGTGCATGACGTGATGAAGCAGGTAAGGAGAAAGTGTTAGCGATGGCATATAAAATTGTGATGCCGCAGCTCGGTCTCACTATGGAGGAAGGCTCCGTCACAAGTTGGCTCAAGAAGCCCGGCGAGTGGGTTGAGAAGGGTGAAACTCTGTTTACGGTGGAAACCGACAAGGTCGAAATGGAAGTAGAGTCGATGGGAAAGGGTTATCTGGGAACGATCCAGGTGGAACTTGGTGTGAAAGTACCGGTGGGCACCCTGCTCGCCATGCTGAATGATGAGCCTGGAACCACTTCCTGAGTCCGAGGGTGGCGAAATCGCGACCGTTACACGGATGACCGTTTTACAATCGCATCCTTTCGGGCGAGCACGTCGGCGCTTAGCTCAACTCCGAGACCAGGGCCGGGAGGCAATGGCAGCTGACCACTAGCTTCCGGAACCAGTTTCTGCGTAACCAAACTTTCATACTCTTCGTTGTAGTGCCTGCGAACGCTCTCCATGATGTAAAGGTTGGTAACGTTGGCCGAGAGATGCGCTGTCGCAAAGTGTAGAACAGGACCACCGCAATTGTGCGGCGCGATCGGCAGATAGTAAGTCTCGGCCATGGTCGCGATCTTCTTGCCTTCAGAGAGGCCTCCGCACCAGGAAATATCCGGCATGATGATTCCTGCCGCGCGATTTTCCAGAAGCTCGCGAAATCCCCAGCGGGTCATGAGCCGCTCGCTCAGGCAGAGCGGTAAACTTGTGGAACGAGCGAGTTCGGCGTAGGCGGCGAGATTGTCCTGCGGAAGCATTTCCTCCAGCCACATTGGTTTGTGGGTCTCTAATGCTCGGGCAATCTTGATGGCACACGGTAAATTCCAAAAGCCGTGAAATTCGATGGCGACATCAATCGTGTCGCCAAACTTTTCGCGAATCAGACGCAGAGGTTCGATCGCGCGCCGGAGTTGCTCTGCGGAAATGTGGTTGCCAGCGGTTTCTTTAGCGATGGGATCGAACGGCCAGATTTTCATGGCCCGAACGTTGCTGGCCAGCAGCTCTCCCGCGAGCCTGGCGGGCTCGTGATTGAAGTCAACCCGGTCGTAACAGGTATTGTAGATCCGTATTGACGGGCGCGATGCGCCGCCCAAAAGTTTGTAGATCGGCTGACCTGCGACCTTGCCGAACAAATCCCAAAGGGCGATGTCGACCGCGCTAATCGCGCGCATCTCGGCGCCGCCCCAGCCGCTGTAGGAAACAGCGAGGAACATATCGGCCCACAGCCGGTCGATGGCACTCGGGTCCCGTCCCAACAGCACGGCGGCCAGCCGGGAATGAACGACAGCAGCTTCCGCTTCGGCGTTGGGGTAGCTCTCTCCCAGGCCGATCAGCCCTTCATCGGTGTGGATACGTACCCAAAGGTAGGTGATAGCCCCGGCATGAACCGTAATTCCACGGGGAAGGTAGATGGTTTCGACGGCGGTGATCTTCATGGAGGGTGATTCGGATCGCGACTTGAGATTATCGGCGAAGATACTTAATATAGTCAACAAGTTTGTTGACAATTGACGACGTGGCTGGTAAATGTCCAAGCGGCGCCTGCTTCCACCGGCGTTAGCCTTTGCTTGCGTGGCAGGAAGGTCTTGCTATGGCCGAAGTCGAACATGTTCTTGAAATTCGTAACGTGATTGGGGAGGGCCCGGTCTGGCACTCGCAGGAGGAGTGCCTCTACTGGGTGAACTTCATTGAGCAATTTCAAATCCTCCGCTTCTCCCCGCAAAGTCGCCACATGGATGTGTTTGAGACCGGCGTGCCTGTCATGGCGCTCGGAATTCGGAAGGCCGGCGGTTTTATTGCAGCGACAGGGAAGGGCATCGCCCATTGGGACACCCAGCACAAGACTCTTGAGCCATTCTGCGAGCCCGTTGCCGGCCAGAGCAGTTGCCGTTTTAATGACGCCGCTACTGACAGCTGCGGCCGGTTTTGGGTGGGCACCTTGAATGACGCCAATCCAAAGGGGCCGGATGGTGAATTGTTTTGCATTCAAGGCGACGGTTCGTGGCTGGTGATGGATAAGAACATTACCGTGGCCAACGGAATGGGTTGGAGTCCCGATTGCAAGATCATGTATTTTACCGATTCCTTCCGCTACAGCGTTTACGCTTACGATTATGCGGCGGATACAGGAAAAATCACGAACCGCAGGACGTTCGTGCAGACTCCTCCTGATGCTGGCATACCGGACGGCCTTACCGTCGATAGCGAAGGCTTCGTGTGGAGCGCCTTCTGGGGAGGCTGGAAGGTGGTGCGCTACAATCCGGAGGGCAAAGTGGATCGTGAGTACCGGTTGCCCGTCCCCAACCCGACCAGTTGTGCGTTTGGCGGCAAGCGGCTCGATGAACTCTACATCACTTCTGCGTCTCTTGGACTCAGTAAGGAAGAAAAAGAGCGGCACGTCCAGTCTGGCGATTTATTCTGCCTGAAGGCAGGCATCACCGGCATGGATGAGCCGCGTTTTGCTGGATGACTGGCCCAAGACTCCGCCAGGTGCAAAATGCGGATCTGAGCATTGTCGCAATCTGTCGAAAGATGCTTCGCCTTCAAAGTCAAAACGCTCGTATTGCCATAGCCATCAAATTTGCGTTTCATCGGTTGGCCCTCTATGCCTCATGAACCAAAACTGCAGGGGAAAAAAGCTCTCGTCACCGGCTCCGACACCGGAATCGGACATGAGATCGGTCTTGAATTTGCCCGGCAGGGCGCCGATGTTGTATTCCACTATGTCCAAAGCGATTCGGGGGTAAGAGCCGCGGTCGAGGAAGTTAAGGCCATGGGCCGCAGATCTACGGCGTTTCAAGCGGACTTTGACGCTCTGGAACAGGTCACTCTGCTTGCCGATCAAGCCAGTGAGTTTCTCGGCGGCGTGAACTGTTTAGTCAATAATGCGGGCGTCACTATGAACCGCCCATTCCTCAAGGTCACGCCGGAACAGTTCGACAAGCTGTTCCACATCAACTTTCGCGGTCAATACTTCCTCACTCAGAGAGTGGTCGAAGGTATGTTGCAGCGTGGTGGCGGCGTCATCTGCAATATGTCCTCGGTTCATGGGCTGCAAGGCGTGCCCGAACATTCGGTCTATGCGGCGACCAAAGGAGCCATCATCTCCTACACGCGATCCCTGGCCGTGGAGCTGGCCCATCATGGCATACGAGTAAATGCGATCGCGCCGGGTTGGGTGACGGTTGAAAATTACTTCAAGTGTATCCCAGGCTTTACCAAGGAAATCGCAGCGGAGACGGGTTACCGAGCCATCCCGGTCGCGCGCTGCGGTGAACCGTTGGATATTGCCAGGCTGGCCGCTTTCTTGTGTTCGGATGACGCATCGTTCATCGTCGGCCAAACCATCGTCGCCGACGGAGGCACCACGGCGCTCATGTCTCTAGTCTCCGATTTCAGAAAAGAGTCGACCAACACGTTTGGCAAAGGTTATATCCCGGGCGTATAGGTGGCCGAACCATGCTGCAAGATCTGATCAAAATACTGAATGGGGTCGGCAAGTCTCCCGAGCTCTATCAAACCGACGACGGGACGCGGCTGCTTATCTTGCCTTATGGAGGCAGGGTTCTCGGGGTCTTCGCGCCGGGGAGCGAAGAGAATTTTCTGTGGACGAATTCCGCGCTGAACAGCGCGGAGTCCGCTCGCGCTTACTATGCCAGCGATGACTGGCAAAACTCCGGAGGCGACAGGACTTGGCTTGCGCCGGAAGTCGACTTCTTTTTCCCAAAGTTCCCAAATATCGACATTGCCGGATATTGGCAACCGCGCAGTCTTGATCCTGGCAGGTACGAATTAACGAAGAGCGCTCACGAAGTGAAGCTCACCAATCGTTTGACCATTGACGCGTTTCGATCAGGGAAACGCGTTGAGCTTGAGATCACAAAGTCGGTGGCGGCGGCGGCCAATCCCCTGCGCTACGACGCTCAACTTCAAACCGCCGCGATTGAATATGCCGGGCACACTTTAGTGACGTCTTTGAAAATCCTCGATGCATATCCCGAGCGAGCTCCTCTCGTGGGGCTATGGAGTCTTACCCAGATGCCGCACCAGGGAGAACTGTTTATTCCGACTTACTCCAAGACCAAGCCCAGGATTTACTTTGGGCTGGTTGACGCGCCTCCCGACGAGCTTGTAATAAGTGACTATCTGGTGCGCTTCAAGATGCGGGCGGCCGGGGAGCATAAGATCGGAATACGCGCCGCGGCCACTACCGGTCGTATCGGCTACATATATCCCACCGGCAACAAGCACGCGCTCATTGTTCGCAATTTTTTTGTCAATCCGTCTGGCGAGTATGCCGATGTACCCTGGACCGAGCCTGAAGATCGAGGGTATTCCACGCAGGCCTGCAGTGTAAATAGCCGCTGGGGAATGTTTAGCGAAATGGAGTATCACGTTCCAGCCATTGGTGGGGGCACAGGACTGCACTACATTGGAGATCGCTCACAACTGTGGGCCTTTCGCGGATCACAAAGGGATGTTGATAAGATTGCCAGAGCTCTGCTCTCCAATGAGATTTAATGAAGGCGCACGGTGATTGCTCAGCTCACTCTCGACTGCCTTACGCAGGAGCCTACCCGCCGACAACGCTCCATTGCCGGACGCGCTTTGCGCGAAAGCTGAACCGCAGCAGATACTCTCGCAGTCATCTCCTAAGCACTTCGGCTACTCAGCTTCGTGGAATCTCGACCAGATGCAGCCAGGTAGTGGCTACGAACTATCAGGGGAAGACTTTACCGTATTCACTGTATTAGTTATTGGTTAACATGCAATAAGACCGTCGTTGCCGCGCTCGCCAGCGCAGTGAAGAGCAAGATTCGATGGTGATCAGTATGATTCGGATAGTAGTGCGGTCGGATGAACCTTGTCTCATGCTTTCTGGCGTGAACCGGGAACGGGATCGGCAGGCATAGAAACAAAATTGCGATCAACGCTTTCAAGAATAGCCACTGAGTTCCTGCGGCGCTAGACCTTCAAGCATGTAATTTTGCGTAAAGTCGCGTGAGCTTTTGTATTCGAGTGCGAATTCGAGTAACGACTGGCCGTCCGATGGCGTCTAAGTGATGTGAGCACGGGACGTCGATTAGAACTGGATGCGATTCGCGGGGCCATGCTTGTGTGGATCGCTCTGACACATTTGCCCACAGCCGCGAGTTCGTGGGTAAATCAGCCTTTTGGTTTCGTGGGAGCGGCAGAGGGTTTCATTTTTCTGTCGGCGCTGTTCACTGGACGGATTTACTTTCGTATCGCAGAGCGGGACGGCTATTCGGCGATGACGCGAAAGTAGTGGGCACGCACGCTGCGCTTGTATGGCTACCACGCGCTTTTGTTGGCTTTTGCATTCTTAGTTGCAGTCCCCATTGCCTCCCGTGGTGATCGGCCAGGGCTCCACAACCTTTTGGATTTTTACTTCATGGCTGGGGCTAGGCAAGCGGTGACGGAAGCCGCTCTGTTGATTTATCGGCCACCTTTGCTCGATATCCTGCCGATGTACATCCTATTTCTACTGTTCACGTCAATTGCAATTCCGCTGGCGCGGAGCATTGGATGGAGGCCCATCTTGTGGACTTCTTTCTCTTTCTGGGTGCTCGCTCAGTTCGGGTTTCGCAGCGCTGAACACACTTTCATGATGCGATACATTCCTACACGGATACCCCTGAACGAGATGGGTTCATTCGACCTGTGGGCCTGGCAATTTCTATGGTTTGTGGGTGTGTGGCTAGGCGTGCGGTGGGCTAATGAAAACCTGGCGGTTGGAGCATGGGCAAGGCGTGCGGTTGTTCCAGCCGTGGTGATCGCGGTTTTCTGTTTCGTGATGCGGCGAAAACTCGCGCACGGGTTAGAACTGGGAGCATTCGAGTTTCTGTTCGACAAGTGGCACCTCGGCCTGATAAGGATGCTGGATTTCGCAGCAGTGGCGGCGTTGCTAATTCTTTCGCAACCGATCACGAAAACGGCAGCGATAAGGCCTCTGGTGCTGCTCGGACAATCCTCTCTGCAAGTCTTTTGCGTACATCTTCTATTTTGCTTCGCAGGTCTCACGCTGATGGGCAATGCGTCGATGCTGAATGGGTGGCGACAATTCGCGCTGTTGAGCATCACGCTCACGGGAATGTTAGTCGCGGCAAGAATCTTCTCGAAGAGCGAGGCCGAGAACGAAGGGCAAGGAACAACACAAACATCTTCCAGATCGAATTCAACATCTGTAAGAAGCCTGACAGTGAGGAGCGAGCCCAGCGGGGGCTGACTTGGTCGGACGGGACTTGATTCATCTCGCCAGTCGAGCTGACGAGAACCCGACTTTATTGTGAGTCGTCACTTTGCTGAAACGGGCGATTCTCCGAGCACGCAAAGCGCCGCAGGGAAATGCTCCAACAATTCGGAAACCGCAATCTTGGCATCCGCCTTGGGAAGGTCCCTACCTTCTCCCGTAAACGCGCTCCGATATTTTCCCCAAGCGCCGCAAGACGGGACCAAGATGTTTGTATCCTCCCAGACTTTCGATCCTATCGGCGGGAGATTGCTGTCGCCGAGCAAACTGGCCACCAGGCGCGGAACGACCACGAGCACGCTCGCAGTTTCAGACTTTCGGATGAAGGCCACAATCTGATCAGCTCGCGCACCTTGAACGGTTAGCGGCAGATACTCACCTCGCTGAAAAACGTCTGGCCATCGTTTTCGCAAGCACAGCGTTTTCCAGATCAAATACAGTTTGAGTTGGCCATCCTCGGGCTTCTCCAGCAGCCGTCTAACCGATGCTGTGTCAGGGTTGCTGCCCCATCGCCGGATACTTTCAAACATTTGCTGGCGGTGGCTATAGTCGACTGCACGCCGGTTATCAGGATCGACCAAACTAAAATCCCACAAGTCATTTCCCTGATAGATGTCGGGAACACCAGGACTCGTCAGCTTGAGAAGTGTCTGCGACAGGCCATTCCAGAGGCCAATGCGGGCGACAAGGCGTTGGAAAGGAACAAAGTCCTCTAGAAAACGGTTCTTGAGGCCCGGTTTCAACAACGCCTTCACGAACGAAGAAACGGCTCTTTCGTAACCGGTATTCTGGTTGATCCAACTCGTGTTCCGCTTGCTTTCGCGGATCGCTTTCAGCATATAGCCGTCGATCCGCTCAGAAAAACTTTCCCAGTCGTCCCGATCGCTAAAAGCCTCGGATGGCCAGGCGCCCACCAAAGTCTGATACAGCAAGTATTCGTCGTTTGGCGAAGGGGCGGGTCTGCCATCGATCAGGGACCTGCGACCACGATTGAAACGCTTCCAGTCCCGCACCCGAAGCCTCCACAGCGCTGGTATCTCAGAGAGCACGTTAATGCGGGCGCGGACGTCCTCGGAGCGTTTTGAGTCGTGGGTGCTGGTGGCCAGCATGGTATCAGGCCAATCGCGGAGACGTTCCTGGTTCGCGAGATGAAAATCGGCCGTCGTGATTCCGAATCGGTGAAGATCGCTTCCCACATCGTTCAATGAGATCAGACGGTGGTATCGGTAGAAAGCCGTGTCTTCCACGCCTTTAGCCATCACGGGGCTTGTGAACTGTTGGAATTTCATTGCAAACGCGGTAACCGTATTTCGGTAGGCGGCGTCCTGCCCTTCAGCAATATGAGTGAGCAGCACTTCGCGGATGAAGTCGAAGACGCTGGTGTCGGCGGCTGGACTTCTCTGTTTTGCAGAATCGATGGCCGCGCGGATGTAGCGGACATCGTTCTCGGAAACGCCAGAAGGACTGACGTAGGTGCGGTACACGGGAAAGCTGGCGACCACCTCGGTTAGCGCTTCGCGCAGGCTGTTGAGAGTAAAGTCGCAGGTGTGCCGCTTTGCGAGCGCGATACGGGAAAGTTGATGGGCTAGAACGTTCAACTCGCTGGCCAAGGCGACCCTAATAATGAGCTTTCGGCAGCGATAGGCAAGGTCATCGAAATCAATCTCATCGCCGATAAAATTTCGGTATATGCGCTCGAAGCGCGTGGCGGCTGCCGGGTCGACAGACACCCCATTCACTAGATTCGCAAAATCATATCCCGTTGTGCCGCAGACCGGCCATTTGGCGGGCAACCGTTCTTCGCCAGTAAGGATTTTTTCAATAACCACATAAAATGGGCCGTTTTCAGAATTGTTTCTGACGGCCGCTACACCGTCGCGAAGGCGTTGGAAGTATTGGGCTGGATCGTAGAGGCCGTCGGGGTGGTCGATGCGGAATCCATCCACTTTGCCGTCCGCAACAAATTTCAGAATCAGACGGTGGGTTACCTCAAAAACGGTCTCATTCTCCATGCAAAGGCCGGCGAGATCGTTGATATCGAAAAAGCGCCGATAGTTGATGTCATCGGCGGCAACCCTCCAGTTGGCCAGGCGGAACGCTTGTGCTTTGATCAGCTCGTGCAATTCCTCGAAGCTCGCGGGATCGGCGGGATCGCCATTGATCAAGTGGACGGCTTCATTAATGGCAGCCGTAACTTCCGGCGCTCGCGCACACACCTCGGCCAGCCTGCGCTTATGTATTTCTTTATCGCGATTGCGCTCAATCGCACGATCGCTGCTCACTTTCTGCCGTGCCGGCAAATGGCCGAAAGAAGTGATAAGGCTCTGAAACTCCAATAAGTCTAAATTTTGCTCACCCAGTCTTGCCCCGACTTTGCCCACGGCAAGCTGCAGAATGCGAGGATAAACCCTGGGATTGACCGGAAAACGATGATTTCGATAAGAGATGTCGAACTCACCCCGCTCAAAGTGGAAAACCAGTTTCAATTCGCCACTTTCAAGAACAGCGCCGTAATGATCGTGCAGGACAGGTACCAGTACCTTTCCATGGAGCTCGTCTTTCAGCGGCCGCCAGTCGATATCGAAAAAGCAGGCATAGGTCGAAGCCTCGCCGTTCTCCAGCACATCGAGCCACCACGCGTTGTCACTCCCCATCACTCCCATATGATTGGGGACGATATCGAGAATCAATCCCATGTCGTGTTCATGGAGACTGTTGACGAAGCGGTCAAAATCCTCGACACAGCCGATTTCTGGATTTAGCGAGTTGTGATCGACGATGTCGTATCCATGCATGCTTCCGGGGCGAGCCTTCAGGCACGGAGAGATGTAACAATGGCTGAACCCAAGGGCGGAAAGGTAGGGAACTATCGCCGTGGCTTGAACAAAAGTAAAGTCACGATTGAGCTGCAGGCGATAGGTCGCGCGCGGAATTGTGCATTCTCGTTTCATGATTTCAGAAACCACGCCACACACCAGGCGGGCATTGTTCCACGCGTGAGAGCATCCTCGCTGCCTTCCTCGCTTGCATAGATTATCTGAGAGCGGGGAGCTGTGAGTCCTGCGAGGGAAGCTGAACCAAGATTCGCCAGGAGATCGAGCTTCGAGCCGTCCGGAAAGTCCCAATGTGCGCTGAGTCCGTGATCTCCATGAATCTCATAGTGGGCTTCGATGGCGCACCCATCCGCGAGGCGGCCACCGATGTGCTTAAATCTTAACTGCAGCAGTTGGCGATAAAAGCTTAGCCAATCCCGATGGTGGGGTTGCGCAAGGTCGTCCCAGTCAAGGCGTGAAGCCTCGAATGTTGTGGAAGCGTTTGGGTCAGGGATCCCGGCGCGCGCGGCCGGGTCGCTGAATCTGGTAAAGCGAGCAAATTCGTTTCGCCGGCCCGCCGCAACGGCCTCGGCCAAACCTTTCTCGAAGTCACAGAAAAAAAGAAATGGCGTCTTAGCTCCGAACTCTTCGCCCATGAAAAGCAAAGGCGGAGACGGGGCAAGCAGAAGAATTGCCATCGCTGCCCGAACGGCCCGTGGATCAGCAATCGTTGTGACTCTCTCTCCAAACGCACGATTTCCAATCTGGTCGTGGTTCTGAAGGAAGGAAACAAACGCGCCTGGCGGCAAGCCGGCGGTTCGTTCACCGCGCGCCTCTCCATTTCGGAAGAGCGACTGCTCCCCCTGGTAGGCGAATCCCTCAACCAGGCACCGGCCCAACTGCGCCAGAGGCCGGTCTGAATGATCGGAATAATAACCGTCCTGCTCCCCCGTGATCAAAACGTGCAGGGCATGGTGGATATCGTCATTCCATTGCGCGCTGTAGGCCTGAACTTGACAGCTCTTTGTTCGTTGAAGATAGCGGGCCTGATTGCGGTCGTTTTCGAGGATGAGGTGGATATGCCGATCGGGCCCGACTGATCTTCGCACGGCGTCGGCTAGTTCGCTAAGAATGTGATACGGCGAGTTGTCGGTGATCGCGTGAACCGCATCCAGCCGGAGCCCGTCGAGATGAAATTCAGTCAGCCAATACAGCGCGTTATGGATGAAGAAATCGCGGACAGCGCGACTCTCGGGTCCATCGAAATTGATGCCGTTGCCCCAGGGAGTTTTGTGCCGGTCGGTGAAGAACTGCGGGGCATAGCAATTAAGATAATTTCCTTCCGGACCGAAGTGATTGTAGACGACATCCAGCAGCACCATCAGTCCGCGAGCGTGCGCGCTGCTAACCAATCGCTTGAGATCTTCGGGGTGGCCGTACGTGCCATCGGGCGCGAATGGGAAGACGCCGTCGTACCCCCAATTGCGTCGGCCAGGGAAGTCAGCAACAGGCATTAGTTCGATCGCCGTGATCCCCATATCCGCCAGATAATCTAAGCGCTCGCCCACCGCGGAAAAAGTACTCGCCGAGCTGAAGGCTCCAACGTGCAGTTCGTAGATAACTGCTTCTTCCCACCGGCGGCCGCGCCAGGTATCGTCCGTCCAGTCGAAAGATGTGGGATCGATAACTTCGCTAGGTCCGTGCACGTCCTCTGGTTGGAACCGGGAAGCCGGGTCAGGAACCTCCTGGCCGCCATCAATTCGGAAACGATATCTTGTTCCAGGCCCGGCTGCATCGGTGACTAGCTCAAACCAACCGTCATCATATCGGTCAAGAGAAAGGCGGGCTGAGCTGTTTGATTCACCGAAGCAAAGCTCAACTTGATGGGCTGCTGGCGCCCACAATCGAAAACGCACAGTATCGTGGTCACGGTATTCGGCGCCGAACGGCATGCTATGACGGCGCTTCATTCGACTCTTCCATTGACTCTTCCTTTTTGCCGTTGCCACCCGTTGCCGCGACGCTCCATCAACACCACCAGAGAGCGGGCCTGCAAGAGATAAGCGGCTCCAGAATCATACGCGCGAGCGGTGCGCTAAAGCGCTCCTAAAGAACGGAATCTTGAGATCGCGCTCTGATCTTTCCGATCCTTAACCCACTACTTGCGCGCTAACGACGGCACAACCCAGAACCGCAAGCAGCAGAACAAGACTCGTTCTTGCCACATTTCCGCCTCACGTCTATCTTCATTTTTGGGCCTAAAACCCTAGTTCGCAACATGTCCATCGGGTCAAGTCAAGAGAATGATGAGTGGAGTGACGGTGGTTGGCCAATAGAGTATTTCGGGGGCAGTCGCGCCGTTCTTCTTGTATCGTTGCGCGGATGGAGCCTTATCGAAGAAGCAACGATCTTGATTGTGCGTGGCGCGCTTTGAAGTCTACGAAAGTCACAGTCTCGTGTAGCAACGTGAGCACGACCGGGTTACCGGGTTTAACCGGGGAAGAACGCGCCCTTGCCCATCCAGAATTCCGCGAGCGATTTGAGATTTTTCTTATAAGTGCGGGTGACCGTGTATTCCCTTCCTCCCTCGACTCGAAGGCAGTATTCTCCCGTCGAAAGCGGCCTGATCTCTTCCACAAACGAAGTGTTCACGAGCACAGATCGGTGGATGCGGATGAATCCGTGGGTTTCGAGCCTTTCTGCCACCACCGAAATAGACTCACGTAGTAGATAGGACCTCGCGTTCTGCTGGAGCAACACGCATTTGCCCTCAGCCTGAACAGCGACCACGTCATCCAGATTGATAAAGAGAATTTTTCCTCTGGCTTTGATGGCCACCCGGAGAGACTGTGACTTCGCAAGCGCCTGCAACCCTGGGAATATCTCCATCGATCCCGCCGTTTGTCCTCCCGCTTCGCGTGCTATGACCAAGTGTGCCGACGAACGTTGCGACGCGTTGTCAACAAGAAAATCGCGAGCGTCTTCCGGATCCGATAGCATGTCTGAACCCCTCTTCAGCGTTCATCGTCGTGCCCTACATTGCTGGGGTAGGACTTCCATCCGACCACATGCCAACTGGTACAAAGAAGATGGTCTCCGGCTCCGGAGCCTCGCGCGGATCCAGCAGGACCGGGGAGCCGTCAAGGTTCGCACCCCAGCTCGCGCCGTCTGTCTTTGGAATATGAAACATCAAATGGGGATACCAATGCCCGACGGCGTCGCTAAGGTACTGTTCCTTCGACAGCATGTAGGACATCGCGCCAGGTTCCGGCGTCGGCAGTTCCTTGCTGGCAACCGCGCCCTTGATGCGGTCGAGCATCTGAGGCTTGGACAATCCGGCCAATACTAACTCCGTCCTCTTAAAAGTGTATGGCAGGATGGATCGCGCGGCGGCCGGGTTGTAGCAGATGGGACTCCGATTCTTTGGATTCCAAAACTCCGGGTGTTGGAATGGCGACATCCACGCTCGTTCTACGATGCACACGAAGCCGTTGGTGCCCTTGGCGCCAGGCTCGTAGCCATGCCCCGTGAGAACCACGACGGAGGCGTCGGCCGATATGGATTTCGGGGCGGCGGTTCGCGCCAAAGCGATCTCAGCATTGCGATCCGCCATGAGGTACTGCTCGAGCGGGGCCATGCTGGGATACGGCGATTTAGTATCCTGTGCTTGAGCGCCCTGCGCTTGCATCAGCCATGCCGCGGTCAGCGCGATTATCATCGCGAAGTTTCCCAACGTGATCGTCTTGACAATCTTTCGGTTCATTAGATCTTCTCCTGAGTTTTGAGTAACCTCACCTCAATTGAGCTTGGCAAAAAAGAGTCGAATGTCCTGCACCATCAGGTCCGGTTGCTCGAGTGCGGCGAAGTGACCTCCTCTGGGCATTTCCGTTCTTTGCACGACGTTGTAGGTCTGATCGATCCAGCGTTCGGGCGCAGCGACGACCTCCTTCGGAAACACGGCATATGCGACCGGAGTCTTCAGTCGGGACGGAGCTTCGTCACTGTCGGAGAGCCGGTGCTCACGGTAGATGCGCATGGAGGATCCTACCGTCCCGGTGGCCCAATAAAGCGTTACATCGGTGAGGAACGTGTCACGATCGACCGAGTGCAGAAAATCTCCGTCGTTGTCAGTGAGATCTTGGAATTTCATTGCCAACCAGGCCATCCACCCCACCGGTGAATCGGTGAAGGCATAGGAAAGGGTTTGCGGCTCGCGCGCCTGAAGGTTGAAGAAGGCCCCACCCTGGCCCCACCATTGTGAGTATCGTCGATGCTCCTCAGCGGTCAACTCCTTCATTGCATCCGCGCTGGGGGGCGAAACGACAAGAAGGTTCAAATGGAGGCCAATCACGCGGTCAGGCGCCTCACGCGCCATCTGTCGCGCAATCTCGGAGCCCCAATCACCGCCCTGAATCCCATATCTGGAATAGCCCAGACGATCCATCAGGACGATGAACGCTTTGGCCATCCGCACCGTGTCCCAACCTCGACTCTTTGTTGGCCCGGAAAACCCAAAGCCTGGAAGCGAAGGTACAACAACATCAAAAGCCGGCGCATTGCGGTCGTTCGGATGCGTGAGCGGTTCGATCAGGGCAGAGAATTCCAAGATCGAGCCCGGCCATCCGTGAATCAACATCAGGGGTATTGCATTCGCTCTCTGTGATCGTTCATGGATGAAGTGGATCGTCTGCCCGTCGATCTCAGTGGTGAACTGTTCGAATCGGTTGATCCGAGCTTCTTGAGAGCGCCAATCGTAATCCTTCTGCCAATAGGCAGCCAGTTCGCGGACTTTACCGATGTCTGCGCCGTATTCCCATGTTGTGCCAGGCAGTTGGTCGGGCCATTTGGTCTCCGCCAGGCGGCGGCGAAGATCTTCCAGCACACTGTCGGGGATATCGGCTTTGAACGGTTTGATCGCCGCAGGCTCTGGAGCCGAAGACTGGCACTCGACTGTCCCAACGCTTGCCAGCGCAAGCCATACTGCGCCGAAGGCGCCAACTAGCCGCCACGCCTTCCCCCAAGCCTTCGTCCCAGATCGCTTTTCCTTCATTAGTTTGACCTGTGTATGCGAAAGCAGTCGATCGCGAAACTCGCCCGCACATACAAACCGGTTGGTATGCAACACATGTGCTGGCCTGCTCTTCAATCGATGCGATCAACCCCGCTTTCGGTTGCCCGGCGTGCGCAGGGACAGCAGCCAGTTCACGATGTTTCTGATTCCCGCTTTCATCACTTTTGGATCGTGAGCATTCTTTGCCAGAGAGCCATAGCCTTCGACCATTGCGATCAGAAGGCCTGCGGCGTCAGCGGGTTCTACGTCGCGGCGAACGCTCCCGTGGGTCTGGCCCTCTCGCAAAACGGAGGCAACAGCCTCGCGCCAGGCATCGAAGATTATCGCCAGCCGTTTCCGGAATCCCGCGTCAAGAGGAGACATTTCCTGCGCCAGATTGTTCAGCTGGCAGCCGCCACGTACATCCTCGGGCCGAACTGGTATACGTTGAACAGCGCCAACTAAAGCGTCGATAGGATCCTTGACGCTCCGTAGAGGCCGCACCCATTTGCCGTGGACGTCGGGGGCGATGATCTCTTCGACGACGGCGTATCCCATGGCTTCCTTGCTTTTGAAGTGGTGGTACAGCGCTCCCTTAGTGAAGCCAGTTGAGGCCAGAATTGAGTCCAGGCTGGCACTCTGAAACCCCGATCTGTAGATCTCGCGGGATGCCGCCTGCAGCAAGCGCTCTCGCGTGCGCTCAGGATCGCGCAGCCTGGTCGCTCTATCCTTCGAATTCTTGCGTGCAATCGACATACCAACCAGTATGTATGGTAACCCTCGCAGTGTCAAGCGAACCCTGTCAACCACTCAACCCCGCTCCGGTTTTTTGTAGGCATTTAGCGCTGAACTCTGTGCTTTGGTAGATTCCGTCGTCAACTCAGCCACTTCAACACTTTGCACGAATTCGCGAATCGCGTCCGTCTGTTGACTGCGCTTGTACGCTCATTCCCGATGTCACCATGCCCATTGCTCGGTGCTCGAGCCAATGAAATCCATGGTCATCCGAGTGCTATTGCAGATGTCGTATGTGCCGCGGAGAGTCCTCGATTTTTCGAGGACTGATCCACAGAATTTCGATAAGAGGAGAAAATTCAATGCGATTTAAGACATCGAGCAGGCTACCCGTACTGATAGCAGTTGTGTCTCTGTTGCTATCCAGTTTAGTGCTGGTTGCCAATGTTTTCGGGCAAGAGACCACCGGCGGATTGCAGGGCACCATTAAAGATCCAACCGGCGCAGTGGTTGCCAAAGCATCGGTGGTGCTGACCGGCACCTCGCTCGGAGGAGCGAAAAACTTGGAAACCGACAGCAGCGGCTACTATCGCTTCGCCAACCTGCCACCGGGCACGTACACGGTAGTGGTGAAGGCCTCGGGATTCTCTGAATTGAAGCGCGAAGGCATCGCGATCGAAGTGGGACATCTTCCTTCACTGGATTTGACTCTTGCCGTAGGCGCAGCCGGTACGGTGGTGGAGGTGAGCGGTGAAGCGCCGGTGATCGATGTCACTACAAACACGAATCAGACCAACGTCACCCAAGACGTGATTAATAATGTTCCTCATGGTTACACATTTCAGTCGGTCATTCAATTCTCGCCAATGGCTCGTAATGAACCTCTTATGGGTGCGACGGCCGGCATGACTGGCAACTCCGGCGGCTCCCTTCCAGGCAGCAGTGGCAACGGACAAACCGTCGGTTACTCGGTGGGTGGAGGATCGGATTCGGAAAACCAGTATCTGGTGGAAGGCCAGGACACGGAAAACATCGCCGGCGGCGCCTCCGCCGCCAACGTCCCCTTCCAGTTCATTCAGGAAGTCCAGGTCAAGAGTTCAGGCATCGAGGCGGAGCATGGCGGAGCCCTCGGCGGCGTAGTCAACGTCATTATGAAGAAGGGCCAGAACGCATATCATGGCTCGTTTTTCGCCACGTATGAAGGCGACGGTCTGAACGGCTCTGAGAATGCCACCTTGCGTTATGATCCGCTGGGCGCTCCCTTCGTGCCTTCCGGTGCTCCTGCGGGTTCGCCTGGCTTTGACGACGATCCCCAGACGTATCAACCATCAAGGGACCATTACCGCATCGCTCAGGTGGGTTTCACCGTTGGCGGCCCGATCCTGAAGGATCGATTGTTTTTCTTTCTCGGCGTTGCGCCCCAGTACAATTCCCTGGGTCGACTCGTGGATTTCACTAATACTTTAAACCCATCGAATGTGGGCCTTGGCCTTGGATTGCAACACTTTACGCAGGACCAGCAGACGTACTTCACTACCGCCCGCCTGGACGCCGTTTTGACGCAGAAGATCCGCGTCTTTGGCTCGTGGCTATACCAGTACCAGCGCGAGAACGGGGACAGCTTGCCGGGAGCGGATCCAACTTCGTCATTGGCAGGCAATCCGAATTATTTAAATGAGTTTATCAATAGCCCGATCACTCAGTATTCGCACGGTCTTGGCTTCTCGAACCCGAACGCGACTTACAATGTCGGCGCCGATATCACCCTGACCCCGAAAATCGTCGCCACCACTCGCTACGGATACTTCTTCAATAACTATCACGACAGTGGCTGGCCTACCACCGGCGTAGACGTCAATTTTCAAACCAATGGCGTCAGCCAGTTCGCTAACTGCACCCCCCAGCCTTGTACTCCCAGTACTCCTCTCCCCGCCAATCTGGCGCTACCTGCCGGCACAACTACGGCTCCGTTCGATCAATCCTACACTGAGGTCAATGCCAGTAAGCACTACCAGTTCAACCAGGACGTGGCATTCTTCAAGAGCGGCTGGTGGGGTACTCACAACATCAAGGCCGGCTACCAATTCAACAAACTGTCCAACGTGATTAATCAACACGGCAACCTCCCCTTCGTCAATATGAGCGAGGGCGTTGGGAACGGCTTTCGACCAGGAACAGCTTTCGGCGGCGGTAACTGCGATACTCTGACGGCGGAATGGGGAGTCTGCGCGGGCGAGTACGGTTACATTAATGTGAGTGACTTCGCAACTGTGCTGAAAAATGCCGCTGGCGTGCCCGTACCCGCTACCGACCATAACCATGCTTTATTCGTGCAGGATGCCTGGACCGTTGGGCATGGTCTAACCCTCAACGTCGGCATCCGTATCGAAAAAGAAACCCTGCCTGCCCCTCCGGGAATTGGGATTGCCAATATCAAAACCATCGACTTCTCGTGGGCCGACAAGATCGCTCCTCGTTTGGGAGCTGCCTGGGGATCACGGGACGGCAAGATGAAAATCTTTGGCAGCTATGGTGTCACAAACGACGTCATGAAGCTGTTGCTGGCCCAGACCTCGTTCGGCGCGCAGGGATTTGATAATTGCGGTTATGCGCTTGGTCCCGATTCGAGTGGCACATACAGCAACTCTGATTTGGATTTGACGTTCGTAAACGGCCGCGCCTGCCCGACGGGCGTCTCCACCGTGGGAGCCAACTTTGTTGGCGGCACAACCCCGCAATCTCTAATGGACCCAAGTGGCGTTTCGCTGATTGAAAATACCAACCTCCGCCCCGAGGAACCGATCGCACCGGGGTTGAAGCCTTACCGCCAACACGAAATCGTTGCGGGCTGGGACTACCAGATCAACAAGGACTGGGCGTTCGAAGCTCGCTATGATCGCCGCCGCCTTGACCACATCATCGAAGACGCTTCGTTAGCTGATCCCAGCGCTTTCGAAATCTATAGCGTGGTCAACCCTGGCCAGGGTGTGAACAAGACCCTTAACGGTTACGCCTCTTACCTGACCTCTCTGGGGGATGCCTACGGCCCTGGAACAGCTGCGTTTAACGGCAACCCTGCAACGCCGTTCGGCACTTGTACCGGCTGCCCCAACAATCCCCAGGCGATCCGCAACTACGATGGTCTGGAATTCCGGCTGACCAAGACACAGAGCAGGGGCTTGTCGGCAATGTTCAGCTACACCTACAGCCGGCTGTGGGGCAACTATGCCGGCCTCACCACCACCGACCAGACCGATTCGGTCGGACGCAACTCGCCCGACACCAGCCGTTCGTTCGACGAGCCGTTCTACTATTTCGGAGCCAATGGCAAGTCCAATGCTGGGCCTCTGCCGACAGACCGTCCAAACGCATTCAAGGGATTCGCGTACTACACGATGCCCTGGAAGGGCGGCCTTAGAAACAACACCACAACCTTCGGACTCTTCCAGGTTGCCTACTCCGGCAGCCCAGTGAGTTCATACACTGACTTGGGTTTAGGGGTCGCGGCTGGCGCAGGGACTCCCGCTCCTGTCGAGTCCACTTACCTCTTTGGCCGCGGCAACTGGGTCAACGTAACTGCGGATGCGGCGGGGAATATCACGCTCGGTGCTCCCTATGCGCGGCGCACACCCTGGTACACCCAAACCGATTTCAACCTTCAACATTCCATCAAGGTCAACCATAACAATGAAAACCAGGTGCTGAGTTTTAATGCAAACTTCACCAACCTGCTGAATCAGCACTCCGTCACTGAGTACTGGGCGGGATTCAACTCGAGCTACCTGGGTACGTCGCTTTTCCCGTACGAGGTGGCCGTGGCTGGCATCGATGGCGCGCAGTTCTACCAGAAGGTGGAGACCGGATACAACCCGCAGGCTGAGATCAACTCTCAAGCGGCGGGAACCTGCACTGCCTGCGTGGCCTTTGGGGTTCCGCTGCCCATGGTGAAGAGCTCACTGTACGGACAACCGAACCTCTGGCAGATCTCACGCCACATCCGCCTCGGTGCAACATTCACCTGGTAGCGGATTGCACGGCAAAACCGTTTCGGGGGGGTGGCTCAATCGGGCCTCCCCCCCGATCCGCTTCGTATCGCAGATCGGAGAGGAGAAAACGATGACAAGGATCGCAATGTCACGCCGGAGCGTGCTTCAAGCGGGAGCCTGCGCACTGGCGGGAACGGTGAGCTTCCCGGCATTGGCAAGCGCGCACGCATCAATAGGGCTGAGTGCGACCAAAGAGGAGGTCGTCCGTAAGTGGTATGCGGCATGGGAGAAGAAGGATTGGGGCCCGGTCGATGCCCTGCTGGCCGACAATTTCACCTTTACGAGCGCGGCGGGCGACGACCACATCAGTAAGAGCGTTTTCAAAACGCGATGCTGGGAGACGCAGATCGATTTTCTCAAACGGTTTGACCTGGAGCGGGTGATCGGAAACGGCAACGACGCGTTTGTAAAGTATCTTTGCCATACCAAGAACGGTAAATCGTTCCGAAATGTGGAATATCTTCGAGTCACAGACGAAAAAGTGGAGGCCATCGAGTGTTATTTTGGTGAGCAATCCAGCTTTCCGTCTAAAGTGAGTGCTGGGCAGAAATGAAATCGAATGAATGAAGTGGCTGACTGTACGGCGAATCGATTGACGCACCGCGGAATGTGAATTCAACGAATACTTCAGTGGCCACATGACTTTCGAGAACCACTTGAAGTCATCCTGAATGGCATTCGCGCTCACTCTTGGCCGTGATAGCCGCAACTAAGAACGTACCTGAACGGATTCCAACGAGTTCAGATAGCCCTTAGCCGCCGCCCAGTTGCTATTCGGCAGGGTCGTAGTTCAGATTTTGCCCGAGCCATCGCTCGGTCTCTGCCACGCTCATCCCCTTGCGTTTGCTGTAGTCGGCGACTTGATCGCGGTCGATCTTGCCGAGGCTGAAATATCGCGCTTCTGGATGCGCGAAGTAGAGCCCGCTCACGCTCGATCCTGGCCACATCGCAAATGACTCAGTGATCCGCATTCCAGTGTTCGCCTGCACATTGAGCAAGCGCCAAAGCTGCCCCTTCTCGGTGTGATCAGGGCAAGCCGGGTAGCCGGCAGCCGGCCTTATGCCCCGATATTTCTCTTGAATCAGATCCGCGTTGGTCAGACCTTCCCCACAACCGTAACCCCATTCGTCCCGCACCCGCTTGTGCAGGCACTCGGCGAAGGCTTCGGCCAGGCGATCGGCGATGGCCTCTGCCATGATCGCGTTGTAGTCGTCGTTCTTGGCCCGGAACTCGTCGCATAGCTCCTTCAGGCCGATCCCGCTGGTTACCGCGAACGCGCCGATATGATCGGGCAATCCCGTTGCCCTCGGTGCGATAAAGTCGGCGAGCGATCGGCACGGCTCGGTGCCTTCCTTATTTGATTGCTGGCGGAGAAAGTGGAATCGCCCGAGTGCCGTCTTGCGAGTGTCGTCTATGTATAGTTCCACATCGTCACCAACAGCACTGGCGGGAAACAAGCCATACACAGCCCTCGCCGTGATCAGTTTCTTCTCAATGATGACATCCAGAAGAGCGTTCGCTTCGGCGAATATCTGGCGCGCCTGCGCACCTTGTCCCACGTGCTCAAGAATGCGCGGGTACACACCTTTCAGACCCCAGGTGTGGAAGAACGGCGTCCAGTCAATGAACTCGCGCAGCGTCGCCAGAGAGAAATTATCCAGCACGCGAACCCCCGTGAATGAAGGTGTGGGCAGGTCTTCAGCGCGCCACTCGATCGGAGTGCGCCTTTTGCGAGCAGCTTCAAGGGAAACGATACTTAGCTTCGGAGCGGAGTGGGCCTTGCGGAGCGCCTCGTAATCGGCGCGATGCTGCGCCACGAACGCCGACTTGCCTTGGTCGCTCAGAAGACTGGTCGTCACGGGTACCGCCCGGCTGGCATCCAGAATGTGGACGACTGGCTCGCTGTAGTGCGGCGCAATCTTAACTGCGGTGTGCGCGCGGCTCGTGGTCGCACCGCCGATGAGCAGCGGCAACTTGAAGCCTTGACGTTCCATCTCGCGGGCCACATGCACCATCTCATCGAGGGACGGCGTGATCAGGCCGCTGAGTCCGATCATGTCCGCCTTTTCCGCCTTGGCGCGTTCGAGGATCTTTTCGCACGGGACCATCACGCCCATGTCGATCACCTCGTAGTTATTGCAGGCGAGGACCACTCCAACGATATTCTTGCCAATGTCGTGAACATCGCCCTTGACCGTCGCCAGCACGATTTTTCCCTGCGCCCTGACCACTTCGCCAGCCGCAGCCCTGGCTTCCTTCTCAGCTTCCATGTAGGGAGTGAGGTGCGCCACGGCCTTCTTCATCACTCGGGCTGACTTAACCACCTGGGGCAGGAACATCTTGCCCGCTCCGAAAAGATCACCCACCACGCTCATGCCTGCCATCAGTGGGCCTTCGATAACCAACAAAGGGCGGCCCAGTTTGACGCGGGCCTCCTCGGCATCGACTTCGATGTACGTATCGATTCCCTTTACCAGAGCATGAGAGAGACGCTCCTCAACCGTGCCGTTCCTCCATTCTTCAGCTTTCTTCTCGTTTACCGCCTTGCCGACGCCCTTGAGCTTTTCGCCGTAATCTACCAGGCGCTCGGTGGCGTCGGGACGGCGGTTTAGCAGTACGTCCTCGACCAGCACCTTCAGCTCGGGTTCAATCTCTTCGTACACCTCGAGCATGCCGGCATTCACAATGCCCATGTCCATGCCTGCTGCGATGGCGTGATAAAGAAACGCGGAGTGAATGGCTTCGCGGACTTTGTTATTGCCGCGAAAACTGAATGAGATGTTCGAAACGCCGCCGCTCACCTTCGCGTGCGGGAGGTTGGCCTTGATCCAACGGGTGGCATTGACGTAGTCGACCGCGTAGTTGTTGTGCTCCTCCATGCCCGTGGCAACGGTGAGGATATTGGGATCGAAGATAATGTCTTCCGGCGGAAAGCCAACCTGGTCGACCAGTATGCGGTAGGCGCGCTCGCAGACACGGATCTTGTCTGCGTAAGTTGCGGCCTGGCCTTGTTCGTCGAAAGCCATCACGACCACGGCGGCTCCGTATTTCAAGACTGCAGCTGCATTCTTGCGAAATCTCTCTTCGCCCTCTTTCAGTGAAATCGAATTGACGATGCCCTTGCCTTGCAGACACTTCAGCCCGGCCTCGATGACTTCCCATTTCGAGGAGTCCACCATAAAAGGCACCTTGGCGACTTCCGGCTCGCTCCCCAGCAACTGCAGGAAGCGTGTCATCGCCGTGACGCCATCGATCATGCCCTCGTCCATGCAGATGTCGAGGACATTCGCCCCGTTCTCGATTTGCTGCCGGGCTACACTTACCGCTTCCTCATATTTGCCCTGCTTGATGAACTGCGCAAACTTCGGCGAACCGGCAACATTCGTTCGCTCGCCGATCATGATGTATACACCGGCCTGCTGGGTGAATGGTTGTGAACCCGAAAGACGAAGCGGCTTTGTCTCGGTGGCCTCGGGCACAGTTGTGCTAGAGGAAATGCTCACGCTTTGCTCTCGCTTTGGAAGGCGTGGGATTCGGCAGGAGGCTGAGTGCCGTACTTTCGCGGAGGCTGGCCTTCGAGCGCTCTCGCGATAGCCGCGATGTGCTCGGGAGTATTCCCACAGCAGCCGCCCGCGATGTTGATCAACCCTCCCCGCGCAAATTCGGCCAGATAACGCGCCATGTCTTGCGGCCCCAGATCGAAGCCGGTTTCCGACAGCGGATTCGGCAAACCAGCATTCGGATAGCACGAGATCGCCACGTCCGCCTTTTCCGAGAGCTCCTCCAGAAACGGATACATCAGATCGGGGCCGAGAGAGCAGTTAAGGCCCACCGACAACGGTTTCACGTGTTGTACCGCGTTCCAGAACGCCTCAGTCGTCTGCGCTGAGATCATCGTCTCGCCGCCGCGCCCCACCGCCGCCGAGATCATTACCGGCAACTCCTTGCCGTCCTTATCGAATACCTCACGGATGGCGACGAGGGCTGCCTTGGCGTTCAGAGAGTCGAAGATTGTCTCGACCAGAAGTAAGTCTGCGCCACCGGCGATGAGAGCGCGCACCTGTTGCGTGTAAGCGGCTTTGACCTGATCGAACGTAACCACCCGAAAGCCTGGATCGTCGGCATCGGGCGAGTTCGAGAGAGAAACGGTCAGCGGCCCGATCGCTCCCGCCACGAACCGCTGACGCGAGGTTGCGGTTGCGACACGATCGGCCCATTCGCGGCACTGCCGCGCCGATTGCTCATTGATATCCCAAGCCAGGCTGCCGAGAAAGGGATCGTCGACGACTTTTTGATAGAACGCGGGATCCTTGCGGCCGCCGCGTTCCCGTGGATCTTCCACAAAAAATTCGCTCTGAGTGATGCTGGTCGCCCCGAAAGTATTTGTCTCGATGATGTCCGCCCCAGCCTCCAAAAACCGGCGGTGGATGTCGCCGATCATTTCTGGCTTTGTCAGCGAGAAGAGGTCACCGTTGTTCAGAAGGCTCTTTGTCGCATCCTTGAAACGCTCCCCTCGGATATCGGCTTCCGTCATCCCATAGGTGCGGATGGTCGTGCCCATCGCACCGTCGATGATGGCAATTCGACTCTCGAGGATCTTTTCCAGAGGATGCAGGTGGACTTTCTTCATGTCCTTTTGATGACCTTAGGCAGCCTTCGATTCGGCCCTAACGTTGCGACGTTTCCGCAAAGTCCGCCTTCTTCAATTATAGCGATTGGCGGGATATCCAAGCTCTGAGGCGTGTGATCACCTTAGTATCGTGATCGCGGTAAGATTGTCTTTCGGACCCGCAAGGATCTGACCGACAAAACTTTCATGCTGAGACTTTAGCGGCAAGGTTTTCGGTGGGGGAATTGCAAAGAGTGCAATCGACAGCCATTCGATCAGACGCGAGCCGAATGCCCTTCGTCGCGGCGGGCGCGGTCACAGGCATCGGCAGCCTGCCTTTCACGTCGATTAACTCGGCAATTCGGTCGGTTGCCGAATTATCACCGGAAGTTCCCTTTTGGCCTCAGTTGCCTCAACTCTCAGAACGAGAGAGTATCCTCGGCCAGGGCCTCGGTATTGTCGCAACCCTGATTGAGCCTCGTAACGAAGGCTACGGTTATCAGGTAAAAGAAGGCCATCTCGATTCGGTGCTCGAGATCCTTCACCGGAGCAATGGGGAATTGACGCCGGCGAACGCGATAGGGTTCGGTACGTTCAAAGAGGCACTGTCATCCGGTCTCTTCAGTTCTGCAGTCGCCGTCAAGGGGCAGATCGCGGGACCCATCACGCTGTCGGCGTATCTGTTCCACAACGACTGGCCCTTCCTAGCGGATCCAGTGCTTTTTGCAGCCATCGCATTCCATGTCTCGCAGATCGTCGGATGGCAGATTAATCGGCTGAAATCAGCCGGCTTGCCGGTGCTGCTGTTTGTTGATGAACCGGCCTTGTGCTTGGGCGCGCCTGTCGCGAGCGCTGTCTCAGAGGAACAGCGGCTCAATGCGTTGGCGGCCACGCTTGAAGGCGCCCGCATTCGCGGTGCTTATGCCGGCCTGCATTGCTGCGCAGCGCGTCCCTTCGAGCGCATGTGCTGCGTGCGTCCGGACATCATTTCATTCGATGCACATGAGGGACTTGACTTGTTTTTTGCCAATTGGCATGCGCTTGACTTCGTAAACCACGGAGGAACGGTAGCCTATGGAATAGTCCCCACGCGGCCCGGTCTGAACTCAGTCGATGCAGCAAGAATCTTTGTTCGCTGGCTCAAAGCGGCATCACTGGCTGGCGATCCACAAAAATTCGCCCAGCGCGCGATGATCACTTCGACCTGCGGGCTTGGGTTGCTTGATACGTCCTCTGTGGGAGAGTCCTTCAGCGTCGCGCGCAGCTTAGGTAAGCTGATCCGATCCTTAGCTGGTTCGCCGGAACTGTGAAGCTTTCAAGACACCACCGACACGTATCCGCCGAGAAGCCGAGCGCGGGACAAACTCAACTCGGCAAAATCTCCTTGATCGCCCACTCAATCCTTTCGACTTCTTCGCGGATGACTCTGATCGATTGCTGGTTTCTCGAAGGGTGGGCCAAGGGAGTGATGCCTTCCAAAGCGCCTCGTATCTGATGGCTCCTCGCCCAAATGAAGTTGAGCCTTGCGCTCCTCTCCTTGCGGTTTCTATAAACGCCGCCTACGAAGCGGGTGGCAAGCCAGGCAAATACCAAACCAAACAGAACCTCGACCGGAATACGATCGGTGATGCCATCAAACTCTGAAAACAAGAGCCGATAGACCGCTTCACCCATCCCAAACGAGGCAAACAATACCGTCGCCCCGAACAAATATACTTTCAGCCGCTCCATTGGTTGAAAGCGTATGGAGTCGTCGCTTCCGTCAGATGTCCGCACAAAGTTGATCGACATGCTTCCCCCAAAATGTCACTGTTCCCGAGGTCGCAATCAGCGGTACCAGCGCCAGTCTGGCTGAAATGATACCCTGAAATTGCGATCACAGCGCGTTTCTCTTTAGCCGCGCCGACAACCTTTTACCATATGGCCACGGATTGCGTTGTTTTTCATAGTCCACCTGTAACTCGAGATTATTTCGGCGATACACGACGCTGGGAATTCTTTGGGAAATCCGGATCGAGAGAAGAGGAACCATGCTTTCAACCAGGGCCAGCCATTGGTTTGCAGTTTTTATAGCTCTGATAATGCTCGCGACGACCGTAACGGCGAAGACTCGCATTGACAAACAAGCGTTTGGTCACGCCCCGGATGGCACGCCTGTCGATCTCTACTCGCTGGCGGATGGCAAGATCGAAGTTCATATTATGACTTACGGAGGGATCATCGTTTCTCTGCGCACTCCGGATCGAAACGGAAAACTCGACGATGTGGCGCTGGGTTGCGATTCGGTCGAGGAGTACGTGGCGCAGACGGCACACTTCGGTGGCATCATCGGCCGCTACGCGAATCGTATCGCGCACGGCAGCTTCCAACTCGACGGTCACACCTATTCCATTCCAAAGAACGATGGCGACAATGCTCTTCACGGGGGAACACGTGGCTTCGACAAGGTGGTCTGGGGGGCGAAACAGATCAAGGACGGAATCGAACTCACCTATGTGAGCAAGGATGGGGATCAAGGTTTTCCGGGCGCGCTCTCCACCACTGTGCGCTATACCTTGAATGGCGGGTCTTTACGAATTGACTATTCGGCGACTACTGACAAAGATACTGTGCTGAATCTGACCAATCATTCCTATTTCAACCTGAAGGGTCAAGGGAATGGCGACGTGCTGGGGCATGTACTGGAGATCGATGCCTCCCGCATGACTCCGGTCGATGCGAGCCTGATTCCTGCCGGGGAGCTGAAGTCAGTCGAGGGGACGCCGTTTGACTTTCGAAAGCCTCATGCCATAGGAGAGCGGATCGAAGCGGACGATCCACAGCTCCATCTCGGTCACGGCTACGACCACAACTTTGTGCTGGATCATGCGCCCGGCCAGTTGGCCGAGGCTGCGGAAGTATATGAGCCGACCACTGGCCGCATTCTTCGAGTGCTGACGACCGAACCTGGAGTGCAACTCTATACGGGAAACTTCCTCGACGGATCGATCACGGGAAAAGAAGGCCGCGTCTACAACCGGCGATTTGCTTTTTGCCTCGAGACGCAGCATTTTCCCGACTCCCCGAACCATCCGAGTTTCCCCTCGACTGAGCTGAAACCGGTACGAGAGTTTCATAGTGTGACAGTCTTCCAGTTCAGTGCCGGCCGGCGCTAATGCAGACGTCGGAAGTCGGCTACTTGGATTAGTACCCGTCGGTACTTAGTCCGGTACCTCTTGGACCCATTCTCGGTACTTTTGCCAACTGTCCTTTCCAGTACCGCCGCCTTCCCAAGGTCGGATCCTCCGTGTAGATCGCTTTTGAACCTTGTGCTTGCAGGGTGGGCAACCTATGCTCTGCGCTGGGGATTGCTTCTTGAAACGAGTCCGTGTGTTAGTCGCAAATCATCCACGTCTGATGCGGGAACTGGTGATGGCTACGATTGCCGACCAGCCCGATATCGAGATGGTGGGCGAAGTCCAGAACGAGAGCGACCTAGCGGACATCGTCGCCAGGTGGAGCCGGATGTGTTGATTATTACGATGGATGAGCGAGCTTTCCGCATCACTCGCTTCGGCCTGAAACGGCACGTGGGCAAGCAGGACGAATATGCCGCCGCCTTCGGCGGCCTTAACTACATCCGCTTCAGCCCCGACGGTACAACCCAGGTCGAGCCTCTGCAAGTTGATCCGGGCATTCTTTCCGCGTTGCAGTCGAACCTTAATGCTGTTCTTCACTGGAGCGGCTCACCATTCATGGGACATCCTCGCCGACCAGGAAGAAGCCACGCGGCTGCCGGCCGGACCTGCCGTGGAAGCGCTGCACCAGGTGAAGAACACCGCAGCCCTGATGAAAGAAGCTCTCCTGTGCGGAGACTTGGAACGCTTCGGCCATCTGCTCGACGATGCCTGGCAGGCCAAGAAGCGCGTGTCTCATCGCATTTCCAGTCCACGCATTGACGGCCTCTACCAGGCAGCGCGCGAACAGGGCGCGCTGGGCGGGAAGATTACCGGGGCCGGCGGCGGAGGATTTCTGCTGCTTTATTGCGAGCCCACTTGCCACTAGGCCGTGCGGTCCGCGATGCAGCGCGAAGGTGTGCAGGAAATGGCCTTTACATTCGACAACCAAGGGGCCCAAGTCATCGTAAACGATCCCTTTATCGACCACGACGCGCGCGCTGGCACAAGATGGACCTTCCTGCCTCTTTCAGCGGCACTGGTCGTCTAAGATCCATCGCATATTTCGTAAAGGTAGAACTCCACATTGAAAGCATTTCTGCTGGCCGGAGGGCACGGCACGCGCCTGCGTCCTCTCACCGACTCGCTTGCCAAGTGCCTGGTGCCGATCCGTGGGCGGCCTCTTCTCGATATATGGCTCGATCTCTGCGCTCAGGCAGGAATTACCGAGGTTCTCATCAACTTGCACGCTCACTCTCAAACCATCGAGCGGCATATCGAGCGGTGTCGCTCGCCGGTAAACGTGCGTTTAATCCATGAAGACCGATTGCTCGGCCCAGCCGGTACGATCGCTGCAAATCGCGCCTGGGTGGGTTCTGACTCTGAGTTCTGGATCCTCTATTCCGACGTGCTTACCAACACAAACCTGAATCGCATGAGTGAATTCCATTCCCGTCGCGGCAGCGTCGCGACTCTGGGTCTCTACCAAGTACAAGATCCTTCCCGCTGCGACGTGGCGATTACCGACAAGAGGGGAGTCATCGTCGACTTCGAAGAAAAACCTCAAGCTCCGCGCAGCAATTGGGTCTTTTCGGGGCTCATGGTGGCAGAGCCGAGTATTTTTGAGTTGATCCCGCCTTCCATTCCGGCGGATATCGCCAATCACCTTTTGCCGCGTCTCGTCGGCAACATGATGGCCTATCCGATCGCAGACTACTTGCTCGACATCGGCACTCTGCCCAGCTACCAAGAGGCACAGATCACATGGCCCGGCAACGGCTGCGATGCGACATCACCGGACCCACGGGAAGAGCGAGCCGCTCATGCTTCTCGACCGGCAAGCGGTGGACACGACCCCGAGGCACAGAGTATTCCGTCCGGAGAGACCTCGTGAGTGCCGGACGGCTGCGCGGCGTCATCTTTGACATGGATGGCGTCCTCATCGACAGTCATGCGGCGCATCGCAAGGCTTGGCGCTTGTTTATCCATACGCTTGGGCGAGACGTGCCCGAGTCCGAGTTGGACTTCATTCTCGATGGCCGCAAGCGCGGCGACATTCTGCGTCATTTTGTCGGGAATTGTCCAGATTCCGAACTCGAAGAACTCGGCAGACGTAAGGATTGCATCTTCCGGCAAATGCAGCTTCAGGTCAGCCCGCTGCCCGGCGTAGTCCGCATGGTGCGCGAGCTTCATGGCAGCGGCATCGCCGTGGCTCTGGCCACCTCTGCCAGCAGCAGCTGCGCGCGCTCGACCCTCATCGAGTTAGGACTGCTGGAGTTTTTCGAGGTGGTCGTGACGGGAGAAGACGTGCTCCTGGGCAAACCGGATGCCTCTATTTACCGGCTGGCCTGCAACCGTATCCAGTTCAAACCAGAGTGTCTGTTGGCAGTCGAAGATGCAATCTCGGGAGTTCGTGCAGCGGTAAGTGCCGGCTTGCGCTGCGTCGGGGTCGCGTCGCATGAAACAGCAGAAAGTCTTACCGCCGCCGGCGCGAGCCACGTAGTGCGCGGCTTCGAGTCCGTTTCAGCGCACGACCTGGAACGCATGTTGCTGGGCCGCAACCCGGCATCTCACCATGCTGCAGCCGCCGGCCTCGGCTAAACGTTAAGGCCCTCGTTTCGGCAAACTTCGACGATCGAGAGGCGGTCCGGCGCTCCCACCTTGCGCAGCATGCGGTGCACGTGGTTCTTCACGGTCTGCTCGGAGAGACTTAGCCGGCTGGCCATTTCCTTGTTTGTAAGACCCTGCTGTATCAGGCCCACGAGTTGTTGCTCCCTGCGGCTGAGGCCCAGCCTATTCTTCAGATGCAAGCTGGGAATGGCGGGCTTGTGCCGCGCGACCCACTGAAATAGAACAACGGACAGCGCGGCTGGGCACACCGCTTCGCCTGCGGCGACCGCTCGAATAGTTCGCGCTACCTCCCCTGCCGATGCGTCTTTGAGTACGTAACCTACAGCCCCCGCTTGGACCACGCGAAGAAAAACGGCTTCATCGGTCTCCATGCCCACCATCACAACTCGAATGCCTGGGTTCGCGTGATGTAGCTCGCGCACCACGCCGTGTTCGGCCAGAACCGGAGCGACCGAATCGAGCACCACCACGTTGGCTCGGGTCGAAATAATTTGCTCAAACACGTCGGGGCCGTACGGCCCCGCTCCGACTACGTGGATGTCGTCCTTCTTCGACAAAATGCGCAATAGAGCTTCGCGCAGCAGCCGGTTTTCAGCCAACAAGAAAACTGCGGCCGCTCCGGTAAATTCCGAAACTGCACTTCCCATCTGCTAACCACCCTCGCCTCGTACTTCATTCACCCGAAACTTCCCTGCGCAAGTCGTCGTATTCCGTTTCAACGCTCACTTTAAGACGCTAGCTGCCTCGCAAACGCGAGGTCAAGGGGAAAGCTCGTTTAGACGAAATGGTGTTCCCTCTGCGGGAAGGTCCCTTCTGGATTCCCGAAAAAGGTCACGGCGCAGCCCAAGTCAACCTTCAACGGGCCGTCATTCCTCTGGCAGGTTCTTCGATTACAAAACTAAGGGGCAGACTGAGTTGACCTCAGTCTGCCCGTATTAACTCTGTTCAACTCCGCCCTAGAAATTCAGCCTGAGAGCAAACTGAATATCACGCGAGTTGTTCACCGTCTGATTGATCACCCCGAAACTAGTGGGCGAATTTATGTCCTGCTGGCCAGTGTCGCCGATGCCGGCCAGGAAGTACTGCGGGTGGTTGAACAGATTAAAGAACTCGGCCCGGAACTGCAGGTTCATCCCCTCGCGGAAGGGGAAGTCCTTCATGATCGAGAAATCAGTGTTCACAAAACGAGGGCCGTCGGCCGGCGCTCGCGCGGCGGTGCCAAGCTCGCCCGCCGGCGCTCTTTCGAAAGCGCAGGGATTAAACCAATTCTGAAGTGTGTGGACCTTGGCGGGGCAGTTCGTACCACCCGGTTCTGGCCCTCCCTTGTCGGGATCGCCCACCTCATTGGGACGGTTGAAGCTGAAGCCGTTGTAGTTGAAGAATGTTCCCGAGTCCCCCGCCGCACCAGGGAAGATGTCGGCGTTGTCGCTATCGACGACAAACAGCGGAAATCCCGACTGGGCTCGCTCGATTAAGTTTATCTGCCAATGTCCCAGAAGGGTGTTGGTGGTTTCGCTCCAGTTGCTGCCGAAACGCTTGCCCTTGCCAAATGGCAGATCATAAAGGATGCTCGCGGTAAAAGTGTTGTTGAGATTCAGTTGCGACAAACTCCAATCGAGTTTCTGGCTTCCGGGCAGAGGCCAATACAATGCGCCGGCGGTGGTGCCCAGGCCGTCGGGCATGCCGGAGTCGAAGTTACGGGCGTAGGTATAGCCCACCAAAGCGTAAAGCCCATGCCGCGCGCTCTTGGTTTCAGCCTTTACCTGTAGAGAGTCATAACGGGCAGCGCCGATGCTGTTGTTGCTGTTGACGAATTGGAACGGCGTGTATGGAAAGTTTAGAATGCCGCAGCCCAGCGTGTAGCCGGCTACGGTAGAAGCGCCGTTGCCCGGGCACGCCAAAGGCGAAGCTATGTTTTCATCCACCTGGCTCACCAGAATGTGCGCGCTGCGGGAGCCGGCATAGCCCGCGGTCAGTACTATGTTTCCGGGCAGTTGGTGCTCGATATTGAGATTGAATTGCTGGACTACGCCCTGCTTGAAATTTAGGTTCTGGGATTGAATGGTTCCCGTGTAAGAGGTGGGGTTGACGGGCCCGTCATAAATGTAACCGCCTGGAACGGCTGCGGTAGAAGCGGGCTGAGGAGGGCTCGGAGGGGAGTTCGGCGGGATAAGAAAGCCACTGGACAAGTTAACGCCAGAGGTGAAACCGAAAATGACGTTTGGATCCACTTCCGCGTAGTATGGCGGGTTCTGCCATAATCCCTGTCCGCCCTGGTTCCAGGCGGAGTCGTGGAAGATGGCATAGCCTAGACGGAGCACGGTGCTCTGGCTGCCCATAGGCATCCAAGCCAGCCCAAAACGCGGCTCCAAGGCAGTTTTGTCAAGCTGGACGCCTACGCGTCCGTTGGATGCAGTGCAGATGGTGCAACCACTTACCGCCGGAGCGCCCTTAGGGACGTACCACGCGCCAGTCTGAAAATCGAAGTTCGACTGGCGATTCTCGGTCTCAGTTTCGGGCGTCACCACCGCCCAGGCCAGTCCAATGTTCACGGTCAGGTTGTTCGTCACGCGCCAGTCATCCTGAACGAACGGGCGAATCAGTTTGTAGCGCCGGCCCACGGTGGCGCCGAGGAAGGTCTGGTCGTGGGCGGCAAAACTTCCCATCCCTCCCAACAGCGTATCGGCAATGTCGTCGCCCGTTTGATTGCCAATCTGCTCGACGAAACCATCCTGGAAGGCGTTGTTCCTTATGTTCATTTGGTTATCGCGAAATACGCCGCCGAACCGGATCTCGTGTTTGCCCCGAATCAGTTCGAGGGTATCGGAAACCGAGTAGACATTGCTCCCACCCTGATAAGGTGCGTAGCCGCGGTCGCCCACCGCGTAGTAGCTTGACATCGCGAACGAAGTCATGCCGCAACCTTCACAGTCGTTGGTTGCCTGGTTCAGGCTGGCGGGATAGGTGGTAAAACTGTCGCATGCGCTGCCCAGATCGGCACCGGGAATCGGTGCAGACTGGCCAGCAACTATTGAAGTCCCTGGTACCGTTACCGGTATGACAAGCTTCGCCGCTTCGCAGCTGCCGGTACCAAAGGAAAGAATGTGGTTGAAAATCCGGCTGAAGCCGAAATTGAACTGGTTGATCGTGTTGGGCGACACAATATGGGTTTCAGAGATTGTCGCATTGCGCCCGTGGTTGTTAATGTACTGCGAGCTGCCAAAGGCCGTGGCTTCGGCGAATCCCGGAGAACCACCGGGAACAAAGTTGGTTGCCTGATCGTAACTGAAGCGCCCAAAAATGGAATCCTTGTTGGAAAAATTGTGATCGAGGCGGATGTCCCATGTACCTTCGTTGAGCTTTCTGTCGGGTACCAGGGTGTAGTTGTAGTCCAAGGATGGATTGTTCGCGTTGGGCGCGGGATACAGACCAAGCACTGCCAGACCGACGGAGTTGACCATGGCGCCAGGGATGATGTTGCCCGGGAAGGGCGCGCTAGTAAAAGGATTCACTAGATTGGGGAACGCAACCTGATTGTCGTACTCAGGGTGAGGAACACCACGGGTCAGGCCGAACGGATCCAGGCTGAAATCGAAATCGCCGTTGGCGTTCGGCGTCCTCATTGCAAGCGACGGAACCACGCCGGTGAACGGAACCCCCTTGCGCTGCATTTTCGCCTGATAGTCGGCGAAGAAGAACGTCTTGTCCTTTTGGATGGGTCCCCCGAAAGAGCCGCCGAACTGGTTCAGATTGAATTTAGGCGTAGCGTTGACGAAAGGTGTGCTCGCGTCAAGCACTGTATTCCGGAAGAACTCAAATAATGAACCGTGAAACTGGTTTGACCCTGATTTGGTCGTGACCAGCACCGTCGGACCGGCGCGTTCCCCATATTCCGCTGAATAGGTGTAGGTCAGAACTTTGAACTCCTGGATATCGTCAATCGAGGAAAAAATCGCAATCCCTCCCTCATCCAACTGATTGTTGTCGTTGCCATCGAGTAGCCAATCGGTGCTCTGTTCACGAGAACCACCGACTGAAAGCGAAAACGATCCGCGAGTCGAGGCTTCACTGCTGGCAGCACCATTGAAGAAGCTCACTGGGCTCGTCGACGCGGTCGTGCCGGGCGTCAATGTCGCCAACTGGACGAAGTTACGCCCGTTTAGCGGCAGGTCCGCCACTTCCTCGGAAGTGATGACCTGACCCAGGGTCGGGTTTGTAGTTTCAATAGCTACCTCGGTGGCACTCACTTCAACTGTCGAGGAGACCGACGCAGGGACTAGGGTGAAGTTCACTTCGCGATGTTCGTCGACCTGCAGACGGACATCCTTTTGCTCGGAAGGCTGGAAGCTCTGCGAGTCTACTCGAATCGTGTAGAACGCTACGGGCAGCAAGGGAACTAGGTAATGTCCTGAGTCATCAGTCTTCGCCTCACGAGAGAGGCCTGTGCCCTGCGACGTGACCTTCACTGTCGCTCCCGCGATTACGGCTCCCGCTTTGTCGGAAACAGTGCCTGAAAAACTGCCGGTCGCCTGGCCGTACAGGAGCGGACAGACCGAGAATGCAACCAAAAAGACAACGACGACGAGCAGCGCCCTCTTATGCAGCATTTCCACCCCTTTCGGCGGCCCCACCCGATGAAGCGCAGAAGCGCGCACTCCCCTAGGCATCGATCTGGGAGATTCTATCCTGTAGGACGGGCTTATAAATCCCCGCTCCATCCGAAGTCAAGACTTTTCGGGAGTGGTAAATATGCTGGGGGTTCTGGCGCGAATCAGTTTCGGTCTTGAATAGCCCACTCTGCATCAAAACGCGCGCGGTCATAGAAAGACTTTTGCATTCCGACGCCCATAGTGGAAAGCCCAGCATATAGATTGGCGCGCCGCACCGCCTCTCGTTCCGGTACTCCTTCCGCGAGGAACACGGCGAAGCTTCCGATGAACGCGTCGCCCGCGCCGGTGCTGTCGATACTCGGTACGGCAAACGGAGGCATGTACTCGCTTACCCCGCGCCCCGCCAGCAAGGAACCTTTCGCACCCAGAGTTATGATGACGCGGCGAATGCCGCCTGCCAGCAGTTTCTCCGCGCATTCCTTCGCGTCTTCGACACTCCTCACCGCGATGCCAGTAATTGTTTCGGCCTCAGTCTCATTGGGAACAAAGTAATCGAGATCAGCCAGAGCGCGCATGTCGACAGGCTGGCCGGGCGCCGGGTTCAGGATGCAACGAATCCCATGCTTTCGCGCAAATGCGATCGTGTAATAGACGGTTTCCAGAGGAATCTCAAACTGAAGGACGATACAATCGGCAGCTTTCAACGTTTCCGCGGCGGCGTCGACATCGGCCGCCTTCAGCGCGTCATTGGCGCCTTTCACTACTAGAATCCGATTTTGACCGTTGGGCTCAACGAATATCGGCGCGACGCCGCTGGATAATCCCGCGACCTGCTTTACCTGGGTTGCGTCGATGCCGAGTCTCTTAAAATTGTCGATTGTAGCCGGGCCGAACAGATCGCTCCCCACTCGCGCCACCATGAACACATCCGCGCCACAAAGACGAGCAGCGACCGCCTGATTCGCGCCCTTACCCCCGAATCCGAGATCGAATTTCTGTCCGAAGATCGTTTCGCCCGGCTTGGGGAACTGATCGGTGAAGGTCGTGAGATCGACGTTAGCACTTCCAACGACCGCAATGCGAGGGCGTCTCGCCATAATTTTCCCCAGCAAACCTTGGAGAACGCCGAGTCTATTTGGCGTCCCCGATTGTGTCAACGCTGGCTTGTGACGTTGTCATACCACAATAGAAATGTCCCCGTCTTCTGCACAATAGAAATGTCCCCCGGTTTTGGTTTCACCATGCTCCGGAAAAAGTGGGGGTTTTCATCTGCTGCCAACCTTGTCTCCAAGGA